>JGI994J12354_10001401_pt1 | contig 24357 bp, 17 predicted proteins | sample IntmicLarv3ML3BL_FD_12354 | JGI IMG/M metagenome (IMG submission 12354)
TATCAGCCGCCGCAAACTGGCACTTACCATTGCCCTTAAATCGGCTCGTTACGACTGGATACTTCAAACGGAATCCACTTGCCGCCCTGCTTCCGGCAAGTGGATGGAGCAAATGATGGGCGCACGCACCGAAGGCATCGAGATTGTATTGGGCGGCACAGTAACCGAACAGGCATCCGTAGGCATCCGCCGCCGTACAATGGCCTATTATAACCTGTTGAGGTCGCTCCAAATGCTTGCGTGTGGGATATGCCGCCTGCCCTATGTGGGCAACGCAGCCAATTTGCTGATGCGAAAAGACTTGCTCATTAAACACATAACTTTCGGTAAATCATTGAAAGAAGAGTTGGGCGAAGACCTTGTTATGGTGAATGCCGCCGCCACGCGAGAAAACACAGCGGTTGAGTTAAAACCTGAATCGCTGACAATCAACAGCTTTCCCGACAAAAAAGATTGGGTATTGAAAGACGGTTCAATCAGGCGTTGCCGCCCATATCTGAAAGGCTTCGGCAAAACACTTTGGCAGCTCAATCCCACCTTCTCATTCCTCTATCTCATCGCGTTACTCTTTGCTGTATATATGCAGCTTCAGAGCATCGCTTTTTTGTCGGTAATAGGTGGAGTGCACTTGCTCTATCGCATCTTGTTTTGGGGCATCCTGTTACGTTATTCCAACAAAACGCGTTCGATCCGGTTCTATACCCTGCCGTTCTATTCGTCACTTATTTATCCCTTTACTAAAAAACGGAAACGGTCAAAAGCAGCGAGGAGGTAGTTAGGCAAATGCATAAAAGCTTTTAAGATCAACCCGAAAAGTTGTGACGGCTTATCAAAGCTCTATCTTTTTCAACGTATAACCTTCGCTTTTGAGCCATTCAATGGCTTTAGGCAGTGCCCATTTCATGTTTTTCTCAGCTTTAACAGAATCGTGGAAAACAATTATAGAACCTTTCCGGACATATTTTTTCACAGTGGCAAATACCTTTTCGCCTGTCATTTTGGGGTTGTAATCGCGGGTAACTACGTCCCACATAACAATCTTATACTCGTTCCTCAGCCGGCAAGCCTGCCGGTTGCGCATGTGCCCGTGCGGTGGGCGAAACAGGTTGCTTTTAATCAGCCCGGCCGCCTTTTCTGTATTTTCGAGGAAGTAGTTGGTGCGAGTACGAATGCCCTGAATATGGTTGAAAGTGTGATTGCCCGTAGCATGACCGCGGCGCAGAATTTCGTCGTATATCTGTGGGTATTTGCGCACATTGTCGCCAACGCAAAAAAAGGTTGCCTTTACCTCGTACTTGTCTAACACATCAAGCACCCACTCGGTTATTTCAGGAATGGGGCCATCATCGAACGTAAGATAAACACTCTTCTCATCCGGATTTATTCTCCATATAGTACCGGGAAACAATGCCCGGTAAAAAAAAGGAGGTTGTTCAATAAGCATATAATACCAATCTGTAGGTTGTGCCCTGCCGTTTTTTTATTTCACTTTCCCGTCTTACCTAAATATCCGGGCCATATCCATCAAAGGCTCTTTATATTTTTCAGCGAAGTCGGGAGCATACGGCTCACTTATGCTGATAATATGTTGCAAAACAGCCAAATTGTGACGAACGTCGCCCAACACCGAGCTAAACCGTGCCGGGGTTAACCGGTAAAACCAATAGAGCGATTTTAAAGCTTCGTCGCCCAGCATGCCCAATATCTCCAACGCTTTTTCGTCCTGATCTAACACGAAATAGAGGTCGGCCATCGACAACGACATACTGTTGTGCGGAACTTTAGACGCAGGCAACACCTCTAACGAGTAATCGAGTGCCTTCAAAGCCATATCCATCTTTCCTTCAATTACAAGTGCTTCGGCCAATCGGATAAACGACAGGCGCATAGATGAACACATACGCATAATTGTTTCGTCGAGATAAACATCCGGATCGGCAATATTGCCCCATCTGAACTTGTTCATCATATTGTCGTACATCTTCCCGGTGTCAATATCGGTTCCACTCTCTTCTGTATTTACCGGGACAATACGTTGTGCCAATCCCGAAACCCGGAAATATTTAGACAGGTTCAGGTAATTTTCATCTCCCACCGACGTAGCATAATAAACCGGGCGATCCCAGTTGTTGGTCAACAGCATTTCCAAAATCATCAGGTCGTTTTTAAACAACGCTGTTTTACCGCTTATGTCAATTTCAATTTGCGAAACAATACGTGCCGAGTCGGCAAGGTCTACAACCCCCTTGCGCAATACCTCTTCTTTGTCAATAGGAAGTATCAACGTAGTAGAGGGTATATAGTCAATGTCGTCAGCACCCGGCAGCTTGGTGCGCGCATCGTCCGACTTGACAAAGTTCAATGCCTCGCTCAACAAAATGGGTTTGTTGGTGCGGTCAATCACATAGGCCAAATCTTTTGATCCTTGCAAATACTGCGCTTTCGTCCAGCTAATCGGCAACGGTTCAGAGTCGTAAGCTTGACGTTTCATTTGGTCAATATACCAGTCGGTTTGCAGATAGCTTAGGTTACACACCCGCACATCGGTACGGAAACCCTCTACCTCCTGAACATACCACAAGGGGAAGGTATCGTTGTCGCCCATTGTAAAAATGATAGCGTTGGGCTCGCAAGACTCCAAGTAGTTCATGCCCACATCGCGGCAAATATAACGATTCGACCGGTCGTGATCGTCCCAAGTCTCGCCGGCCATTTGTATGGGCACAAGCAGACATAAAACCGATGCCACGGCAGCCGCGACGGCCGGGTTCAGCTTTGCCTGTTGCAGCATCTTCCAGAACCCAAGTACCCCAATGCCAATCCAAATACAGAAAGCATAAAATGACCCCGCATATGCGTAATCGCGCTCGCGCGGTTGATAGGGCGTTTGGTTCAGGTAAATAACAATGGCAATACCTGTCATAAAGAAAAGAAAGAAAGTTATCAAGAAACTTTGAGTCCCTTTTTTTCCGGCATAAAGCATATAAAAAATACCGATAAGCCCCAACAACAAGGGAAGCATATAATATTTGTTATGCCCTTTATTGTTAACAATGTTCGACGGCATATTGTCCTGAGGGCCTATCAATAGCTCATCGATAACCGGAATGCCCGTTATCCAGTTTCCTTTATTTATTTCACCGCTACTTGCTATATCGTTCTGGCGTCCCGAGAAGTTCCACATAAAATAGCGCCAATACATAAAGTTGAGCTGATAGTGGAAAAAGAAGCGCATATTTTCGGCAAAGGTTGGTTTGGTAATGGTTACAACTTCACCACATTTGTTAAAGCGTTGCGGACGGCCTTTTACCTGCGCCCACTCTTTATATGCTTGCACATGATGGGTTTCGCTGCTGTGCATACGGGGAAAGATCATGTCAAATTCGGGAGCGTAAACATAACTGTCTTTACTTCCCGCGGCAATGTATTTATCTTTTTCCGAAGCATTGTCCTTTAGTTTTCTTACCCACAACGTAGCTCCCGATTTTCGAACTGCCATACATTCATTATCTCTTTTCAGCTCCGATGCGTAGGTGTTGCCGTAAAGAAGCGGCGTTTTTCCGTATTGCTCACGGTTAAGATAAGTGGCTAATGTAAAAATATCTTCAGGGGCATTTTGATCCATCGGCGGGTTGGCCGACGAGCGAATCATAATGGTGGCATACGATGAATATCCGACAAGGATAACAAACATCATCAGCATGGTAGTATTCAGTATGCGCACATTTATGCTTTTCCGGTAGAACAAGAAGATAACCAACGCGGCTGAAAGGACAAGCCCAATCCAAATACCTTCTCCCAAAAACGGAAGCCCCAACAAAACGACGCTTAACAGAAATGCTATTTTCAAAAGCAGCGGGTTAACCGTCTCGCGCGAACTTTCGTAAAGCCCCCAAAGCAAAACGCCCGACACCAAAACAAGGTAGATAATTACGCCCGAGTTATACGGCATGCCCAATACATTGACGCACAATAGCTCGAACCAACCACACACTTCAACCAATCCCTGCACAAAGCCATACAGCATGAGGCCTACAATGGCAAACGAAACCAACAGGGCATAAATCGTCCCTTTTGTGGTGGGTTGGGGAAATTTTTTAAAGTAATAAACCAGCACCATCGCCGGAATACACAGCAGGTTCAGCAAGTGAACACCGATTGAAAGCCCCATAAAGTAGGCAATCAGCACCAACCACTTATCCGAGCGCGGCATATCAGCCTTCGACTCCCATTTAAGGATAAGCCAGAAAACAACCGCCGTAAACAGCGATGAGTAGGCGTAAACTTCACCCTCAACGGCCGAAAACCAAAAAGTATCTGAAAAGGTATAGGCCAACGCGCCTACAGCACCGGCTCCCATAATTATGAGTGTTTGAGCAAATGTCGGCACATCGTCGTCTTGGGTAAGCGTCAATTTTCGCGCTATGTGGGTAATAGACCAAAACAAAAACAAAATTGTCAGCGCGCTGCAAATGGCCGACATGGCGTTTACCATCATCGCTACCTCGGCAGTGTTGCTTGCCAGCTGGGTAAAAAGATTGCCGGTAAGCATAAAGAAAGGTGCTCCGGGGGGGTGTCCCACTTGAAGTTTAAACGCCGAAACTATAAATTCGCCGCAATCCCAAAAACTGGCTGTCGGCTCAATGGTCATCAGATAAACGGTTGCCGCGATGGCAAAAAGCAACCATCCGGTAATATTGTTTATTCGCTGGAAACTCTTCATAAACTATGTACTTTATTTTTAGAAAACAAAAATAGTGCAAGTTGAGAGCAATCGCAAAAGCTTGCTTTTTAAAGATTGCCGAAACGCCGCCTATCTTCGCGTTTGCGCAAAGATACTAAAATGTTTCTATTCGGTCGCCCATAACCTCAACCAAAATTGGCGCTTGAATGGTATGTTGCGCAAATCGCACCGGTTTTGTGGTTTTATTTTGTATTTTTGCCAATGAGATTTACATCATCCCTGTTACAAACGCAATTATAAAAAATAAAATGCACATTATTATTATGAGAAATAGAATATTACCGCTTCTCGTGCTTCTTTTACTCGTAGCGCAAAGCTATGCCCAAAGCAACCCGCTAATTCCGGTCGACTCCGCGCTTATGTACGGAAAATTGTCGAACGGCCTTACCTACTACATTCGCTACAACGAGAAGCCCAAAAACCGGGCCGATTTTTATTTTGTTCAACAGGTGGGCTCTATTGTTGAGAACGATTCGCAACGCGGGTTGGCACATTTTCTGGAGCACATGGCCTTTAACGGCACACAAACCTTCCCCGGCAACGAGATGACGCGTTTTCTGGAGCGAAACGGAGTAAAATTCGGCGAAAATCTGAACGCTTACACGGGCTTCGACGAAACGGTTTACTATATTTCCGACCTCCCCACTACCAACAGCGAGGTGGTAGACTCGGCACTTATCATTCTGCGCGACTGGGCTTCGGGCATTTCTATCACAGACGAGGAGGTGGAGAAAGAACGGGGTATTATTAAAGAAGAGTGGCGCACCAGGGGCAGCGCGCGGTTCAGAATATGGGAAAACCTTTTCCCACAAATTTTCCCCGAAAGCAAGTATGCCCACCGCATGCCCATAGGCACAATGGAGGTGATTGAAAACTTCAAAGCATCCGAATTGCGCGGTTTTTTTCGCGATTGGTATCGCCCCGATTTACAAGCGGTTATTGTGGTCGGAGACGTTTCGGAGGTGTTAGTAAAAAACCGTCTGGAAGAACTGTTTTCCAACGTTACTATTCCCTCCGATGTACCCGAGAGGGTTTATTATCCCGTCCCCGACAATGAAGAGCCGATTGTAGCCTTAGTAACCGACAAAGAGGCGACACGAATACTAATCGACCTTTCGTTCAAACACGACCCTATCAACAAACAGCTTTATGCCACCGAGTTAGGAGCTATCATGAATTATGTGCGACAAATCTCAGCCTCAATCATCAACGAACGCCTGTCTGACATCGCGCAAAGCCAAACACCCCCGTTCATACAGGCCTATGCCAACATCGGCAACTTTGTGGTAGCAAAAACAAAAGACGCTTTCAGCATTGGCTGCACATCAAGCGAAGAAGGGATAGAAACAGCCTTTAAGGCGTTGGCAACCGAAGCAATGCGCATTCAGGCCTTCGGGTTTACCGAAAGCGAATATGCCCGGGCAAAAAGCAAGCTGCTCCGCTTCTATGAAGGAGCCTACAACGAACGTTTTAACCACGAAAACAAAGCCTATGCTCAAGAGTACACCAACCATTTTATTGATGGGGGCTATATTCCGGGCATCGCCTACGAGTTTGAATTGATGAAAAAGATCGCGTCAACCTCTACGCTTGCCGACATTAACAGCTATATCAACCTTTTCATCGGACAAAGGAATGTAGTTATCTCAATTACCGGACCCGAAAAAGAAACGATTACCTACCCATCCAAGAGTCAACTGCTCAATGTGTTCAACGCAGTGCAAAACGAAAAGTTGACACCCTACAAAGATGCAGTAAGAAGGGTTCCACTATTAAGTAAAAAAAGTTCAAGAGGGAGAATTATCGGCGAATCCATCGATACTTTTACCAACTCCACCATCTTTAAACTGTCAAACGGAGCAACGGTGATTTTAAAGCCCACCAACTTCAGAACCGACGAGATTTATATGAGGGCTGTCGCTTCAGGTGGCTTCACGCGGCTAAACAAACAAGACACCATAACCCCAAAGGTTTTCAATAACGTTGTTGATCTGAGCGGTCTCGGCCCGTTCCGAAAAACAGAACTTGACAAACTGCTTTCGGGGAAGAAAGTTGACTTGAAACGAGAATTGACTTTTGAGAATTGTATATTGAGCGGAAGCGCTTCGCCGCACGATATTGAAACATTTATGCAGATGATTTACCTGTCGTTCTCTTCAATTTCGCGCGATCAAAACGCCTTTAATGCCTACACCACCCGGTTAAAAACGCAATTAGAAAACCAAGCACTAAACCCAATGTCAATTTTCTCCGACTCGCTTACAAACACCCTTTATCCAAGCAACCCGTATAAAAAACGGCTGATGCCGGAAGAGGTAGAGAGGATTGATTACGCTCACATCCTGAAGGTTTACAAAGAGATGTTCCGAAGCGGGAGCGATTTCACCTTTATCTTTGTCGGAAACATTGATGCCGACATTTTCAGAAAGCATATCGCAACTTATTTAGCCGCCATTCCATCGAAGAAAAAGGCCGTTCAACAAGAAAAAGAAAACCTATTCTCCATACAGAAGGGTGTGGTTGAAAACCTATTCCGCCAACCCATGCAGATGCCAAAAGCATCTACCGCCAATTTCGTGTCGGGCAAATTTGCCTATTCGGTACCGAACACGCTAAAAATGTCTGTATTTATCGACATTTTAAGGCTTCTTTATGTAGAAAAGGTGCGGGAAGAAAAAAGCGGAACCTATGGCGTTCACGTGTCGGGTAGCATTGATAAATACCCGAAAGGCGAAGCTACCCTCTTCATCTATTTTGATACAGACCCCGCGCGGCAGCAAGAACTGAACGAGTTTATTCTGGACGAGTTAGACAGGTTGGCAGCCGAAAGCATTAACGAGATTATGCTTGCCACCGTAAAAGAAAACATGCTCAAAAACTACGCCCAACAAATTGAAAAGAACCTGTATTGGGTAGAGGCACTTCATGGATATTACCTCGATGGAATGGATATTTTCAGTAATTATGCAACGCTTGTTTCCAACCTGACAGCTACCGACATTCAGCAGTTTGCAAAAGAACTTTTGACACAGGGCAACCGCATTAAGGTGGTTATGCTGCCAGAAGAGGACGTTGTAGAATAATCCATTTTAACCGGTATTTTTTGCTTGTTTTAAAATCGCTAAAGCGACACCTTTATCCGCTTCAAGTTGCTTTTTTAACGCAGCAACAGAGCTGAAGTGAATGTCGTCGCGCATCCGTTCTACAATTTCCACTGTCAGCTCGCAACCGTAAATATCGCCGATAAAGTCGAAAATATTTACTTCAACGCTTCTGTTTTTCCCATTATCCAGGGTGGGGCGTTTACCAATATAAAGCATGCCGCTGTAACTTTGCGGCATCCGGACGTTCACGGCATACACCCCTTCGGGCGGAAGGATTTTTTCGGCAGAAATTTGAAGGTTAGCGGTCGGAAAGCCGATTTCCCGCCCCACCTTGTGGCCGGAGGCAACCGTCCCCGTTATTTGATAAGGGCGAGTCAGCAACGCTGTCGCCTCTCTCATTTTCCCGGCAAGAATCTGCCGTCGCACAACCGATGAACTTGAGATTTCATGCCCTTCCAGAAGCGGAGGGGCAGCAATCACTTTTATACCCAATTCATTACCATATTTCACATAATCGTCAACACTCTCGCTTCTGTCTTTTCCAAAACGGTGATCATAGCCAATCAACAACACAGAGGCACCGATTTGCTCTTTCAAAACCGTTTTCATAAACTCCTTAGCCGACATTTCCGCCAAACCGGGCGTAAAGGGAAGAACAAAACAATAATCAACGCCCAACGCCTCAAACGCCTCCGTTTTTTCCTCGTTGGTGGTAATCAGTTGTGGGCAGTAGTCTGAATGAAGCTCCTTTCGCGGATGCCCAGAAAAGGTAATAATCGCCGTTTTCAACGATGCTTCAGCAGCCGCGCACTGCAACTCACGAATCAAAAAGCGATGCCCGATGTGAAGCCCATCGAAAAACCCGACCGTAACCGCTTTCGGCTGCGTACCGCTCTGTTGTGTAATATCGAAAACAATCTTCATAGAGAGTCAAAATTACTCTAAATTAATGGATGTTGCAAGAGGTAGCAAGAAGCTGTGATATTTCAATCATAATTTTATACCTTTGCTGAAAACCGCAACAACAGGCTACGCCTTGGCAGTAAAAACAAGCATGCTTGTTTTGTACTTCACTCGGCTTGCACTACCTTTGTGATATGAAATACCAAATAACCCCTCCCTCGTCAATAAACGGATCGGTAAACCTGCCGGCATCCAAAAGCATCAGCAACCGGACGCTTATTCTTAATGCGTTGGCAAAAATCCCCCAATTAATCGACAATATTTCGGATAGCGATGATACAAACACCCTGCGCGAAGCACTCGAAAACACCACCGGAACAGTCAACATCGGTGCCGCCGGAACAGCCATGCGCTTCCTTACGGCCTACTTCGCCATCACGCCCGGCTCGCGTGTTTTAACAGGCAGCGAACGCATGAAAAAGCGACCGGTAAAAATTTTAGTTGAAGCGTTGCGGCAATTGGGCGCATCAATAAACTACGTTGGCGAAGAGGGATTTCCGCCTCTTTCCATCGAGGGAAAACCCCTTGACGGAGGCGAAATTACAATAAACGGAAACATCAGCTCGCAATACATCTCAGCACTCTTAATGATTGCACCGACATTGAAAAACGGCCTCTCCATGAAAATTACCGGCGAGCTGATTTCGACCCCCTACGTAGCCCTCACACTACAGTTGATGGAAACATTCGGGGTAAAATCGAAATGGGAGGGCAACCGCATCGACATCCCACCCCAACCATACATCTCAACGCCCTACCTTGTTGAGGGCGACTGGTCGGCAGCGTCGTATTGGTACGAGATGGCAGCACTGTGCCCCGATGCTGAAATACGATTAAAAGGACTGTTCCGAAACAGTCTGCAAGGCGACTCAAAAGTAGCCGATATATTCGATGGATTGGGCGTTTCTACCTTTTTTTCAGAAAATGAAGTAGCACTCACAAACACCGAGAAAAAATGCGAGCGGTTTGTATACAATTTTGTTAACGAGCCCGATTTGGCACAGGCTGTCGCCGTAACATGCGCCCTGTTGAAAATACCCTTTCACTTTGAAGGGGTGCAAAGTCTCAAAATTAAGGAGACCGACCGGATAGAAGCCCTGCGAGCAGAACTGGGCAAACTCGGATACCAATTGGAAAAGAGCGACGGAACCACCCTTACATGGAACGGTATTTATTCAGATCCTTGCAAAGAGGCTGTGATTCACACCTACGACGACCACCGAATGGCAATGGCTTTCGCTCCCGCTTGCCTGAAAACCGGAACAGTCACAATTGACGATCCGTTGGTCAATACAAAATCTTACCCGGCATTTTGGCTCAATTTGCAAACAGTGGGCTTTATGGTTAAAAAACTCGATAAAAAGGGATGAATGCACTGATTATTCTATTTCTGTCGTTAGTTGCGTTAGGTATTTTTTCGTACCTGATTGGCAAGAAAAAAAGCGACACTTCGCCAACAGTTGACGCATTGCACAGCGACACAGACGAGTGTTGCGGGCAACATTTGGTTTGCGAAAAGGAGTCGTTACTTTCCGCAATGAGCAAAGAGATTGAGTATTACGATGACGAAGAGCTTGATGTCTTTAAAGCAAAAAGCCCTACCGGTTACAACGACGAAGAGGTGGAGCTGTTCCGCTCCGTTCTTTACACGTTGGCCGGGCACGAGGTTGAAGGCTGGCTCATAAGCCTGCAATTCAGGGATGTTGCGCTGCCGGTCGTACTAAGAGACGAAGCCTTGATTATTATTCAAGAACAACGACAAAACCGATAACATGGATTTACTCAAATACACCTTCTTTCAACACGCTGTAGGCGGTATGGTGCTGCTTGCCCTTATATCAGGCATCATCGGCACCTACATTGTGGTCCGGCGCATGGTTTTTGTTGCCGGAGGCATCACACACACCTCGTTCGGAGGGGTAGGCATCGGCGTCTATTTGGGAATTAGTCCCATTTTATCGGCCTTTGTTTTTTCGCTGTGCTCGGCGTTGGGGGTAGAGTGGATTTCGCGAAAACACAAAGTGCGCGAAGATTCGGCCATCGCCATCTTCTGGTCGCTCGGTATGGCAGTCGGTATCATTGCCATATTTTTGACCCCGGGCTACGCGCCCAACCTTTCATCGTTCCTGTTCGGAAACATCCTCACCATCACCCTGCCCGACTTGCTGTGGCTGGCAGCGTTGGCCTCGGTTATCCTGCTCTTTTTCTGTTTCTATTATTACGATATTTTTTATGTCGCGTTAGACCGTGAATTTGCGCAAACAAAAGCCATCCCCGTAAAGGTAATCGAACCGGTTATGATGCTCCTGACAGCGGCAGCCATCGTCCTGTCTATACGGATGGTGGGAATCATGCTACTGCTTTCGCTGTTTACCATTCCGCAACTGACAGCATCGGTTTTCACTCACCGATTTATCAAAATAATTGCCTTTTCATCGCTTATTTCTTTGATCGGAGGCGTAGTGGGGCTTTACCTGTCGTCGGCATTGAATGTTCCCTCAGGAGCCTGTATCGTCTTGGTGTTGACCGCCATTTACGTTATAACTAAAGTTATAAAAACCCTTCTCGCAAGGCAATAAAACGGGGTAAAATCTGTTTCTACAATTAGATAATTTATTGTTTTTGAGAAAGCCCTGTTCATATATTCTCTTGTTGCTGTTGGCAAGCCTCTGTTTATCTTGTTCTACAAAGAAAAACACGAAGGCTACTCGCTTTTACCATGGCCTGACTACTCGCTTCAACGTCTATTTCAATGGCAACGAAGCATATAAGGCAGCCCACAAAGAATCGGCGAATAAATCGGGAGAATCGTACTCGCAAATCATCCCGATGTACACCGTCAGCCTGTTGCCCAAAGACAAGGCCGAAGAGGGTGGACCTTACAGTGTTTCCGTTGAAAAGAGCATGAAAGCCATCAAAGAACACTCTATCAAAGCCAAACCGAAGAAAAAAGCGGGCAAAAGCAGAGACAAAAAGTATCAGGAGTTTATGAGCCGCAACGAGTACAACCCCTTTATTCACAACGCTTGGACGCTGATGGGGCGCGCTCAATTCTACAACGGCGACTTTTTGGCGGCAAGCGCGACTTTCGCCTACATTGTCCGCCTTTACCGAAACGACAAAAACCTTGTTGCCGAAGCCCGTTTATGGCAGGCTAGGTGCTACGCTGAAATGGGGTGGTTTTATGAAACGGAAGACATCCTCTCCAAGATAAACGACAAGAACCTCCCCACCAAGCATGTTCCGTTGTTTTCGACCGTATACGCCGATTATTTGCTGAAGAACGAGCAGTATCAAGAGGCAATCCCTTATTTAGTAAAAGCCATCGACAACGAAAAAAATAAAGCCCAAAAAGCCCGGATGCGCTACCTTTTAGGGCAGCTTTACACCGAAGCAGAAAACTCAACAGCCGCTTACAACGCCTTTCAGGCGGTAATACGTTCAAGCCCCCCTTTCGAGCTGGAGTTTAACGCTCGCATCCGCCAAACGGAGGTTTATGCCGATGTGGAGCCGCAAAAAATCATCAAGAAGCTGAACCGGATGGCAAAAAGCGAAAAAAACAAAGATTATCTTGACCAGGTCTACTATGCGTTGGGAAACGTCTACCTGTCGCAAAAAGACACCATCACAGCCATCGAAAAATACGAGCTGGCACTCGAAAGCAGCATCCGCAATGGTATTGACAAGGCCATTTGCGCGCTCACTTTGGGCGAGCTGTTTTTTAATATGCGCAATTATATGAAAGCGCAACCCTGCTACACCGAAGCATTGAATATCATAAACGACAAATATAAAAACTACATCAATATCCAGAAACGCTCAATTGTGCTCGACGAGCTGGTAGTGCACGTTGAGGCAGTAGAGCTTCAAGACAGTCTGCAACGGCTATCCAGAATGCCGGAAGAGGAGCGTATGACCGTTATCCAAGCAATAATAGCGCAGGTAATAAAAGAGGAAGAAGAACAAAAACGAGAAGCCGCAATGCAGGATTACTTGGCTCAACAAGAGGCGAGAAACCCCGGTGTAGGGCAAGGAGGCGACCTGAACATGTCAAATATGCCTGTGGCAATGAACATGGGAGGCGAAAGCTCGTGGTACTTCTATAATCCGCAAACCGTGGCTTCGGGCAGAAACACTTTCCAAAGCAAATGGGGTCGGCGAAAATTGGAAGACAACTGGCGGCGGCGCGATAAAAAAATGAACATTTTCGCCGAAGAAGAACTGGAAGAAATCGCCGGCGCAGCCGATGGGGAAAGCATGCTTGAGGGCGAAGAAACAGCAAGCAGAGAAGCCGGTATGGCAAGCGACGCACCACCCATTGAGCTGTCGACCGACAATAAAGACCCGCAATTCTATCTTCAACAAATCCCGTTCACCGAAGAGGATATTGCCGCATCGGATGCCATTATTGAGGATGGAATATTTAGCATGGCCTCTATCTATAAAGATAAGCTAGAGGACTTTGAGTTGGCAGCCGAAACCTTTAACACCATCTTAACCCGCTTCCCCGAAACCGACACAAAGCTTGAGATCTACTACCAGATGTGGCTCTTGTATATGCGCTCGGAAGACGAAGAAAGCGCCAATATTTATAAAGAGAAAATTCTGACGGAATTTACCGAAAGCGACTACGCAGCTACTTTGGCCGACCCCAATTATGTAGAAAATATGCGTAACATGCCCAGAATACAAGAAGATATGTATCAGTCAACCTACGGCTTCTACCTCAACAACCAAATTGACTCGGTCAGAAGCAACGTAAATACGGTAAAACTAAAATACCCACTTTCGCCGCTGATGCCCAAGTTCTTGTTTATGAACGCCCTTACCTATGTGATAAGCAACGAACCCCTCGAATTCAAAAACTCACTGCAAGAGCTTGTCGATAAATTTCCCGATGCCGATGTTGCGGCATTAGCAAACGACTACCTGAGAGGGCTGCTCAGAGGGCGGCAAATCGTGTCCGACCTGGCACCAACCATCGGGATGAGATGGAACTTGCGGTTTGGCGGCGAAGACGCTGTTGCCGACAGCACCCTCACCTTCTCGGCGGAAGCCGACTCTACCTACTCGGTTTTGCTTATCTATCCCAATCAAGCCATACATACCAACAACCTTATATTTGAGGTGGCCGGTTTCAACTTCGCCAACTTTACAGTGAAGGAAATTGATTTGGGCATTGAGGTTATTGGCGACATGAGGGCATTAAACATCAGTGGCTTCAGCAACTTTAACGAGGCACTGCACTACGATGAACTGATATACGGCGACAAAGGCTACGCGCGCCTGCTGCCGACTACTCTTTTTGCCGTTATCATTTCGGGGTCGAACTACGAGGTACTGCAAAAGGGTAAAACGCTGGAAGAATATTTCATCTTCTTTGAAGAAAATTATGGAGATGGAGCTCCGGAAGTGTTGGCTCGTTGGCAGCGTAACATTGATGCCAATGACCACTTGTTAGATGGCGATGTTGAGGACAATGAATTTCCAGAAAGTGAATTTATGCCCGAAGACGAAACAAAAGACCCTCCTGCCAAAGAGTCCCAACAAGAGGCAGCGGAAAAGATAGAAGGAATTGAAGAACTTCAACGACCCGATACCGCTCCGGCAACGGAAAGCACCGACAGCACAAGCGTCCCTGCCGAGGTCATTGATGCGGAAACGTTGACGGAAGCAGATACAAAGAAAGTACCGGTATCGAGAGAGCCGGAAATCATGTTCCGCAATCAGGAAGACCCTGCCCGGAAAGTTCGCGAGCAACAAGCATTGCTGAAGCAGTTGGAAAAAGAAGAAGCGGAAAGGATTGAAGCCGAAAAAGCAGCTAAAAAAGATCAAGAAAAGGAAAAGAAACGCCTTCAGAAAGAGCGTGAGAAAGAGAGAAAACAAAAAGAGAAAGAGCGGGCTCAACAGCTGAAAGAGCGTGAAAAAGAACGCAAGAAGCAACAAGCGATAAAAGAAAAAGAACGCAAAGCACTACAAAAGCAACGCAGTTTGGAGCGGGAAGCAGCCAACAAGCAGCGTGAAGCCGAACGAAAACAACGGGAGTTAGATGCCAGGCGGCAAAAAGAAATTGACGCTCAAAAGAAGAAAGACGAGCAAAAACAGCGCGACTTAGAGGCTAAGAAGAAAAAAGAGTTGGAAGAGAAACAAAAAAAGGCGGCCGAAGCAGAAAAAAAGAAAAACGAGAAAAAGTAGCCGTTCTTTGTTCTATCTTTGAGCTACATTAAATGATGTTCTGGTTCCTTTTTCAGCTACGGCAAAAAGGAACGCAAGAAGTCGAGTTTAAACCAGCATTTAAGTTATACTAAGCGATATTGTTTTAACTATTAATTTGTGTTTGCAATAAAAACGACTGTTCATGAAAAAAGACCGTATACTCTGGGCCGACGATGAGATGGATTTGTTGAGACCCCACGCCCTTTTTCTGGAAGAGAAAGGCTACGAGGTTACATTAGTTGTCAGTGGCCAGGATGCCATTGACCATACTGCGAACGAAAAGTTCGACATCATTTTCCTTGACGAAAACATGCCGGGCCTCTCAGGGCTGGAAACACTGGCGTTCATTAAAGAGATTAACCCATCGGTGCCGGTAGTAATGATTACCAAAAGCGAAGAAGAGTCGATCATGAACCAAGCCATCGGCAACAAAATAGCCGACTACCTTATTAAGCCCGTAAACCCGAGCCAAATTCTGCTCACCATAAAAAAGCTGCTCCACAAAAGCAACATCATCAGCGAAACCACGTCGGTAAGCTATCGTCAGGAGTTCGGACAAATTACCATGCAAATTATGGAGGCCAACTCGGTAGAAGAGTGGGAAGACCTTTACCGCCGCCTTGTGTATTGGGAACTTGAGTTGCACGAAAACCAGAACGACCTTGCCGAAATGCTTGCTTCGCAGCGATACGAGGCCAACAGTGCCTTCTCGAAATACATAAAGAAGAACTATCTTGACTGGGTCAACAACCCCGACAGCCGGCCGGTAATGAGCCACGACCTGTTTAAGAAGAAGGTGTTTCCGCTGTTAGACGAAGAAGAGAAGGTGTTTGTTATTGTTGTCGACAATTTCAGGTTAGACCAGTGGCAGGTAGTGAAAGATATGTTTAACGACTACTTTACTTACGAGGAGGAACTCTATTTCAGCATTCTGCCGACAGCCACACAATATGCCCGTAACGCCATCTTCTCGGGTCTGCTGCCCGCGAAGATAGAGGAGATGTTTCCCGAGCTTTGGGTCGATGAAGAGAGCGAAGAGGGCAAAAACCTCAACGAGTCGCCCCTGATTCAAACACTTCTGTCGCGCTTTCGCCGCAACGAGTCGTTCACGTACCACAAAATAAACGAATCATCTTTCGGCGAGCGGTTATTGCAAAACTTTTCGCAGAACTTTAACTCACAGCTGAACATATTGGTGCTCAACTTCGTAGATATGCTTTCGCATGCCCGCACCGAGTCGAAAATGATTCGCGAGCTGGCTTCGACCGAGGCGGCTTACCGCTCGCTTACCCAGTCGTGGTTTAGGCACTCAATGACACTCAACCTGTTTAAAAAGATTGCCGAAATGGGTTATAAGATTGTACTTACCACCGATCACGGCACAGTCAGGGTAAAAGACCCGGTTAAAGTAATAGGCGATAAAAACACTACCACCAACTTGCGTTATAAAATGGGTAAACGCCTCAATTATAACCCTAAAGAGGTGTTTGAAATTGCCGATCCGGCCAAGGCAGGATTGCCGGCACCTAATGTAAGTTCGTCTTTTATTTTCGCGTTGAAAGAAGACTTTTTTGCCTATCCCAACAACTTCAATTATTATGTAAACTATTATAAGAATACATTCCAGCACGGAGGAATATCGATGGAAGAGATGATGATTCCACTGATTGTGATGTCACCCAAATAATAACCCATGAAACAGACCATCCACAGCCCCGAAGAGCTGCCCGTCGTTGCAAAAAAGTTTGTCGCATCGATGGGTGACAGCCGCATTTTTGCCCTATATGGAGATATGGGCGCAGGAAAAACAACATTTATAAAAGCCGTTTGCGAAGAGCTTGGCGTAAAAGATGTAATCAACAGTCCCACCTTTGCCATTGTGAACGAATACAGCACCGAGACGGGGCACTTAGTATACCATTTCGATTTTTACCGCATTCGCAAAAAAGAAGAGGCATTCGACTTTGGTTACGAAGAATACATTTACTCCGATGCCATCTGCTTTATCGAATGGCCCGAGCTAATCGAAGACCTGCTGCCCGGTGAGAGCCGGGCCGTTCGCATATCCATTAACCCCGACGGCTCACGAACCATTGAGATGGAGGAAGGGTAACAACAATCCTTACTCCGGAAGCTTAAAGAGAAATTCCAATCCGCCGCCGGCTCTGTTTTTAGCAACGATTTTTCCACGATGAAATTGGATGGCATTTTTAACAATTGACAACCCTAACCCCGAGCCGCCGCTGTCGCGTGTGCGCCCCTCGTTGATGCGGTAAAACCGTTCAAACAGCCGGTTAAAGTGCCGCTCGTCGGCAATGCCTACTCCTGTGTCGGAGTACGAGAAATAGTAAAATCCGGAGGCCTTGCGGTAGCACGAAACAAATATCTTTACATCGCTCCCCGCATAACGAACGGCATTGTCGGTCAGGTTGCGGAAAATAGAGTAGAGCAAGTTTCGATTCCCGTTTACAACCACTTCGTCCGTCACATCCCATCCAATCGTGATACCTTTCTCCTGCAACAACTCCGCCAAATCAGTTTGGACGGACTCTAATATATTTAAGAGCGAAACAGCCTCTAACTGAAACGCTTGAGGCGCTCCTTCTATTTTGGTAATCAGCCCCATGTCCTGTATCAACTCCGAAAGCGAAAGCGTTTGGTTATAGGCCTTTGTCAAAAAATTGTGCTCTTTATTTTTGTCAATGGGCTGCTCCAGCACTGTCTCTAAATAGCCCCGTATACTTGTCACGGGGGTGCGCAACTCGTGGGCAATATTTCCTGTCATCTCTTGCTTCAACCGGCGAGTTTTCTCCTGACGGGTGATGTCGTTGATAATAATCTCGAAACCACGGCTCTCAAACACATTTACCCTGACAGTAAACACTTTACCCTGCTTGGTTATTTGTGTTTCAAAATAGGTCTCCTGCTCATCGACTTCGGCAAGAAAGGCAGCTACCTGTTCAAACGAAGGGTCGGTAAACGCCATTGCCGGGTCGCTGTTGCTGTCATCGACAATAATGTTCAGGTATTGGATAAACAAACCGTTGTAAAACTCTACCGTCCTATCGGCCGAGAAGAAGCAAAGCCCCTCTTCCGAGCTGTGAACATGCTGTAAAAGCTTCTCACGTTCAAGGGAAAGAGTCCGTTTGGTCTCTTTCAGTTGACGGTAATCTTCTGCGATTTTCGCTCCTATTTCGCCTAGCTCGTCGGCAGGAAATTCGACATGCTCTACCCCACCCTTTTGCGCGAAATCGCGCAGTTGGGCAATTGACTTCCCAAAACGGTTAGCGACAAAATTTATCAGCACCAACATTAACGCGAAAAGCCCGATAATGTAGTAAAGAAAAGCATTGTCGGATTTCAGAAAATGCTGCACCTCCACATCGTAAGGCAGTGCCACACGAATAAAGTAGTTGTTAAACCGCTTGGCATAATAAAGGTATGCCTGTTGGTTCGATGCCGAAACCCGAATATCAGACCTCCTCCCTTGCCCTTTAGAGGCAATCACTTCGGGGCGTTGCGCGTGGTTTTCCATCTGTGCCGCCTCTTTCAGTGCGTTGTCATACAATACTTCACCCTGCTTGTCAATCAAAGTGAGACGGATATTTTGCGGAAGCAACGTCATCAGGCTGTCTAACTCCTGCAGCCCACTACCCGGCCTAATAAGCGAGGCATTGACCATGTCGGCATAGGCATCTAATTTCTCTTCAAGCGCTTCGGTCTTATAATCACGAACGTGCGACTGCTCAACAACAATGATTCCCATCGTAAACAGGGCGAAAATAAAAAAGAAATAGAGAAATAGCCTTTGTTTATATGACAGCTTCATGATTTCAATATTTCCTGATTAAACCGGTAACCATAACCCGAACGATTGATAATAAGCGAGGAATAAGCGCCCAGCTTTTTACGCAGGCGAGTAATGTGCACGTCGACCGTACGCTCGGTAATATAAGGCGTTTCGACCCAAATCTTATCAATAATCTCTTCGCGCGAAAATACCCGCTCCGGGTGCTCGGCCAACAATACCAGCACCTCAAACTCAGTTTTTGTCAACGTAATTTTCTCCGCACCTATTCGCACCTCTTTCAGTTCCAGATCTATAACAACATTTTCAAATGCGATTTTCCGTTCTTCTGCTGCCTTGCTGCCTTTTGCCTTTTGCCTTTTCAACACAGCCTTAACTCGCGCCAATACCTCTTTTATTGAGAACGGCTTGGAGATATAGTCGTCTCCGCCTACCGAGAAGCCGGTCAGCATATCGTTTTCCGAATCTTTCGCGGTAAGAAAAATAATGGGAATCATATTCCCGTTACGGCGCAAAGCCTCTGCTAACTTATAGCCCGACATACCCCCCATCATCACATCCAACATAATCAGGGCATAGCTCAAGTCCAATTTCTCCAACGCCTCTTCAGCCGAATAGGCGGTAGTAGTTTCATAGCCTTCGTTCGCAAGGTTAAACTCGAGAATTTCGCAAATATTGGGCTCGTCATCAACGATAAAAATTTTGTTCGCTGCCATGTGTCGCTTGTTTATTCTTTCACAAATTTAGTTATTATCGGCCGCGGTAGCAATTAATCGACCTGCAGGTTACTACTTTTTATTTCCGTGCTTCAACACCTTGGCATCTACATAAAAAACAATCTCCTCTACAATGTTGCTGCAATGGTCGCCAATGCGTTCAAGCTTGCGAATGAGCAGAAACAGCTTCAAGCCGCTGCGAATGGCCGCGGGGTTTGTCTCCATATAATTGGCCAATACATCGACCGAGCTGTGATACAACGTATCTACCTCGTCGTCTTTCGACAAAATTTTCCCCGAAAGCCGGGTGTTTTCCGACTCAAGTGCCACAAAACTATCAGAGAGCATTGAAAGCAACAGTTCGAACATCCGTTCCATCTGAAGCTCGTCAATAACTTGCTGCGGTATTTCACCGCGATCGTCTTCAATAACGTGGCGCGCTATGCCTTCGGCAAAGTCGCCAATGCGTTCGAGGGTACTGCTTATTTTTATCAACGAAAGCACCAACCGCAAATCAATAGCCACGGGACTGTACAAGGCAATGTGATTTTCGCAATCGCTGTCAACCTTCAATTCAAAAGCGTTGACCCTTTTTTCGCGGCTTATCACCTCACGCGCCTGTTCAACATCGTTGCTTAAGAAGGCCTGTTTCGCTTTCTCAACTTGCGACAGCACCAACTTCCACATTTCACTAACCTCTTCTTTGAGCAATTGCAGCTCTTTTTCCATATGCTTCATAGTTGTCTGTTATTTATCCGAACCGCCCCGTTATATAGTTCTGTGTTTGGGTTTTGTCGGGATTGGTAAATATTTTTTTTGTATCGCCGAATTCAACTAATTCGCCCAACATAAAAAAGCCTGTTTTGTCGCTTACCCGCGCTGCCTGTTGCATGTTGTGCGTAACAATGACAATGGTATAATCGGTCTTTAGCGTGTAAATCAGCTCTTCGATTTTCGAGGTCGAAATGGGGTCGAGAGCCGAAGCCGGCTCGTCCATCAGCAACACAGATGGGGATATTGCCAACGCGCGCGCTATGCAAAGACGTTGCTGTTGCCCACCCGAAAGCTCGAAAGCCGACTTTTTCAACTTATCTTTCACTTCGTCCCAAAGAGCGGCAGCTTGTAGCGACTCCTCAACTCGTTGAGCAATGAAATGCTTGTCACCCATACTGTTTACCCGCAATCCGTAGGCCACATTCTCGAAAATGGACTTGGGAAAGGGGTTCGGTTTCTGAAAAACCATACCTACTCGCTTCCGCAAATCATCGACCTGAACCGATTTGTGGTAAATATTTTCACCGTCCACCAAACATTCGCCTGTAAGGCTGGTATCGGCAATTAAATCATTCATGCGGTTAAAGAGCCGCAAAAAGGTCGACTTCCCACAGCCCGACGGACCAATAAAGGCAGTCACCGTATTGGCATCCATTTTCATGTCAATGCCTTTCAGCGCGTGGAAATCACCGTAATAAAAATTTATATCTTTTGCTTGAATCATATCGTTAAATTTTCACCTTTTGCCCGAAATAACGGCGCAAAACAGTAGCCAATATATTTACAAAAAGCACAATAGCAATCAACACTAACGCCGTTCCGTAAGCAATGGGGCGCGAAGCCTCAATGTCGGTACCGCTCGTAGCAATCACATACAAGTGGTAGGGAAGCGCCATTACCTGATCAAAAATACTGCTCGGCAGTTTCGGCAAAAAGTAAGCCGCCGCCGTAAACAGGATAGGAGCCGTTTCGCCCGAAACACGCCCGACTGAAAGGATCAGACCCGTGATAATATTAGGAAACGCCATGGGCAACACTACACGGAAAATGGTTTGCAGTTTCGTTGCTCCTAAAGCAAGGCTACCCGTCCGGAAATGGTCGGGAATCGCCTTCAAGGCCTCTTCGGTAGTACGGATAATGAGCGGAAGCACCAACAAGCCTAGCGTAAGCGAGCCCGCGATAATAGAATCGCCAAAGCCGAGCGTATTTACAAACAATGCCATACCAAACAGCCCGAAAACAATAGAGGGAATGCTGCCCAAGTTATTGGTCATTACGCGGATAAACTTGACCACCATGCCGTTTCCGGCATACTCGTTCATGTAAATCGCCGACATTACGCCAAACGGAAAGGCAAACACCATGCTGCCCACAATGAGGCAAAGGGTGCCCACAATAGCGGGAAATATACCGCCACCGGTCATGCCATCAGTTGGCGCGGTAGTTAAAAACTCCCAACTGATAACCCCGATACCGTTGTAGACAATAAATCCCAACACCCACAATAAAACGCCCACCACTAACCAGCCCAACAGGCGGAAGATGACAAAAGCTATTTTTTGATTTCTCTTTTTACTTATACTACTCATACCCCTATACCTTTTTGTTGCCGTTTCGATATTATTTCGGCCAATATACTCACAATCATTGTAATGACAAACAAAATGCAACCCAACAAGAACAACGCCTGATAGTGGGTTCCGCCCGATGGCGCTTCGCCCAACTCGGCGGCAATAGTAGCCGGAATGGTGCGCACCGGCTGAAATAGCGAGTGGGGTATAACAGCAGCATTGCCCGTAACCATAAGCACCGCCATTGTTTCGCCAATAGCGCGGCCAATACCCAATACTACGGCAGCCGAAATCCCCGACGAGGCATAGGGCACAATTACCTTATAAATGGTTTGCCATTGCGTTGCCCCTAAAGCCAAACTTGCTTCGCGCATGGCAAGGGGCGTATTACGCATGGCATCTTCGGCCACGGTAATAATGGTAGGCAAAGCCATAACCGCCAAAATCAAGCTACCGGCCAATGCGGTTTCGCCCACCGGCAGGTTCAGTGCCTTTTGTATTAAAGGCACTAATACCACTAAGCCGAAAAAACCGTAAACAACCGACGGTATTCCGGCCAGAAGTTCAATGGCTGGTTTCAATATTTTCCGCATCCGTTCGCTTGCCAGTTCCGATAAATAAATGGCAACGCCCAAGCCCAACGGAAGCGCTATAACAATGGCAAAGATACTGACCCATAACGTACCCAGTATTAACGGAAGCACACCAAAGTGCGATGCCGGTGTAGCCGTGGGTATCCACTCTTTCCCCCCAAAAAAGTCGGTGAGGCTGATGTTTGCCAAGGGTAATATTTTTACCAAATTGGTCTCTGTAGGAAGGTATCTTTCAGGGAGAAAGGCAACGATGCCGGAGTTTTCGGCAATCACCTCTCCCAGCCGTTGCGGCAGCAACTCGTAATTGTCGCCCAGCTCTTCGTCTGTGTAAAGGCTGAATATCTCATCAAAACGGAAGAGCATAATCTCTTCATCGCCGCCGCCGACTTCTTCCCAGTTGGTAATTTCCGAATCAAAAATCAGCTTCATTTGATGTGGGTCGAGGCTTTTCACCGTATTACCGGCGTTCAGGCAGAGGCGGTAACCTTTCTCAACCGTAGGGCTGCTAAACAGTCCAAAACCCTCTTTAAACAAAAAAATAACGATGAGCAATATGGCAAACCCGGTAATGCCGCCGCTAAAGGTCAGCAGCAGCTCTACCGCGCGTTCTATGGTTTTCTTTAACCGCATTTTACTTCACTGTAATAAATCCGATTTCGGCCACTATTTTTTGCCCTGCATCGGAAAGTAGATAATCAATAAAGGTCTTCACGTTGCTTTCAACCGCTGTTACATAGTAGTAATAAAGAGGGCGAACAACAGGGTATGTTTCATTTTTAGCATTCGCAACCGTTGGCTCAACATAGGTTTTGCCTTTGTCGTACGACACGCGAATGGCTTTTACATCTTTGTTCACATAAGCCAGCCCCACATACCCGATAGCTCCCCTGGTTTGACCTATAGATTGGATAATGGCTCCCGTTGCCGGCATACTCATAATACCGCTCATGAAGTTCTTATTTTTCAGGACACTCTCTTTAAAAAACTCGTTGGTACCCGACGATGTTTCGCGCGAGTAAGGAACAATTCTCAGATCGTCGCCACCCACCTCTTTCCAGTTGGTGATTTTTCCGGTAAAGATACCCTCCAGCTGCTCGCGAGTAAGATTCTGTACCTTGTTTGAGGGGTGTACCACAACCGCCAACGCATCGTAGGCCGCAATTACCTCTTTCACACTTTTTCCGCTCTCTTGCAGCTTCTGTCTTTCGTCGAACTTTATTTTACGCGAGGCTTGCGCCAAGTCGGTTGTACCTTCAAGCAACGCTGAAATACCCACGCCGCTTCCGCCACCGGTTACCGTAACGTTATTGGCACTGTTTATTTTCAGAAAACTTTCTGCCAATTTCTGCGATAACGGCAACATGGTGTCTGAACCTTTAATTCTTTGTGCTTGCGCGCCAAACAGTGCGCTTGCCATGATAACTGCTGTAAGAATTGTTTTTTTCATTTTGCTGTTTTTTTCTATGTTCAATAAATTCACATTACAAATGTAAGGCCGGGACATTACGAACCCCTTTCGGTTTTGTTACGATTTTGTTAAATACCTGTGTGCGTTAAAATTTATACTGCGCCCGCAATGTAAACACATTGTCTTTCCGGTCGGCATCGTACGAAGCAAGGTTGCCGCTGGTTTCGTTTCGGTTGATGTCGTAGTAGGCCTGTAAACGCACGCTATTGTTTACCCTCCACAGTAGGCCAACGCCAAAAGTCTGATAACGGATGTCGGCCGCGCCCGTGTTTCTTAACCCGATTTCATCGCCCGCTACCTTAACGTTAGGGTCGTACCAGTCGTATTTGAATACAGCCGAGAGGGGAAGCGAGCCAAAATCTTGTGTGAAAATAACATACCCGCCACCAAAGTCGCGGAG
>JGI994J12354_10001402_pt1 | contig 24351 bp, 17 predicted proteins | sample IntmicLarv3ML3BL_FD_12354 | JGI IMG/M metagenome (IMG submission 12354)
GCACTAAACTCAAAGTTCAATTTCAAAAACAGCGGTGATCAAGTACGTGTAAATGACGCGAATATTTATCGCTTCTTAGGCGGTGCTAAGTTCGGTCAATTAACCTCTGTCGGCAGTGATAATAAACCTTTTATCTGGTATGTATCAGCTGATGTAGAAAAACAGATAAGCGCCGGCGGTAAAATAGAGACTATGGATGAATCATACAGTTCCGCAACTGACGGTATACGCAGTGTATTTGGTTTAGGTATCATGTATGATGACAGTGATTCTTCACAAGCATACTTTAACTTTGAGTCATCATTCGGTGAAAAATATAATCGACCTTGGAACATCATCGGCGGTTACAGAAAAATGTTTTAAGGGTTAAGAGGGTTTTTGAATTCACATAAACCTTGTAAAATAAAAAAAATCCGAGCTTGATATTTTGAAATTAAGCTCGGATTTATTTTAGGGTCTTCCCCAGAGCAGCAAATTTTTCAATCGTGATTTAATAGTAAAAAATCGTTCACGCATTTTGATGTCACACTATCCTCTGATTTTAAAGAGGATTTGACCTAAAATCTTTGAGCAATATTTGATATAAATCTTGCCCCCTGTGATTAAATCTAAACTCTGTTTCTTTTAGATGAAGTTCAAATTTATCATGCGGGATACCCTTAAACTTTACGAGCCTGTGATTTGCGTATCCCAAAAAACTTTCAATTCCATTTATATGATTTTCAAACCCGCGTGAGAACTCATTTTAACCGTGATTTACTCGAAAATGTTTCTCGTACCCCATATCAACTAATCCATCATAGCCAGCCCAACCGTCAGTATGAATAACCGACTCAATATCTGCGTGACCGCGTATAATCGCTTGTAATGTTTGTGATTTTTATTTCAGTATACACTTTTCCATTGCGTTTGTAAAGCCCAAAAACGATAGTTTTGCTCCCTGCGCCACGTCCTCTGCGACCTTTTCGTTTTGGTCCAAAATAACTCTCATCAGCTTCGAACTCACCGGAAACGGATTTGCTCTTACTTGTAAATAAAATCTTACTACGGATTTTATTTACAAGTGAATCTGTCGTCTTTGGATTCAAACCGGTTAATGCAGTTATTTGCGTTGATGTTAAATCTAAAGCAAATAATTTTACTACTTGACGAAACTTCGATTCACTAATTTTAGCACGGTGGATGTATTTGTTTTCCAAAGAAAAACATCACTAATATATTATATCACATCCGCCTGTTCAGGGGAAGACCTTTTTTTAAATACTGTTTAGGATCATGTGTTTCCTCTTTTTTAAGTTTTATATGGTTAAGATTTAATTATTTGCTTTTTCTGTTTAAAAATAGTATAATAAAATCATATACTATTGATAATAGTTTTATAGAGGAGTAATATTATGAGCGGGCCTATAGTTATTGTTCCGATTATGACTTCGGTTGTTTCTCCTACATTAATCGTCAGCGGTGGTTTATTAACTGCGGCCGGTGCTATTGTTGCAGCTGCTGTGGTTGCTGAACTTATGAGTGCTCGGGAAGAGAGAATGGCAAAGATAAAGGACTCTCTCGATAAATATAATGCTGCAAGAAAAAAAATGGAAGCTCAAGAACGACTAATTGCCAATGAATTTGCAAAAGAAATTCAACTGCTGGATGAGCATGCTGAGTTTAAGTTAGCGGCAGAATCTATACGGGAAATTCATAACAAATATCATGCTCTGTCTGAGAGTTTTTTGATAAAACCTCTTCCTGTTGAAGCTGAAGATATAGATGAATTAGCCGAAGATATGACTAAAGCAAATGACGAAACGTTACAAGCATATTTTAAAGAAGTTCAGCAACATCTGGATCGTTTCATTGATTTTAAAGAGCAGATGACTAATTTTAACCGAGCCAATTATGATTTTACTTTTGAAGAAATAGAGGGGATAAATAGCTTAGCTATTGACTATGATTTCACCGGTCTGTCTAAAAAAATTGCTGATACTGTTTTTGAGGTGATTAGCGGAGCGGAGTTCCTTATTAATAACGATTTTATAAATGAAAAAGAGAAAAAAGCATTGCTCTCTACTGTAAATAGTGTCAAAAATGTTACGGATGCAAGAGGTAAAGAGTACGAGAAAAGACTGGATACTTATTATTCACAATATCTTCTTTTAAAGAGTGGTATTGAAGAGCGGATGACAGATTTTGAATGTATGTATAAAGAATACATTGCTGAGAATATTGATTACGCTAATATGACAGGTCAAACCTTTCTTATGCCGCCACGTGACAAGTATTCCTCTCTTGATGAACTCAGCGTTGGGTTAAAAGAGTTAAAGCGTAAGTCTAAAGATGCTATGTGTAACCTTTATCTCCAAGAACAGCTTGATGAGGTTATGACCATGTTTGGTTACAATGTTGGTGAAAGGCTTGTGCTGAATAAAAATCAGAAAGGTGACCATATTTTGTGCGAGAAAAAAGGTGATGACTCAGCTGTACACCTTTATGTTTCAGAAAAAAACGAGATAATGATAGAAGTTGTAGGACACGGAGAATATGAGGATAATAAGATAAATAATGACACAGTTAACGCTAAAATAATTGAGAATAAAGATTTAGTCAGCGCTGAGAAAACTGCACTTTTTGAAAAGCAAAAGAGTTTTTGCGATGTGCAAATAGAGATGGTAAAGGAACTTGAGAAACGCGGTATAATAATAGGTGAAGTTCGTCATAGCGATGCTGACGAAAAATACTGTAAAAAGATTTTAACAAAGAAGTTCTCTGCCGGAGATAAAAAAGGTGATACCGTAACTGAAAAGGTGATGCGGCGAATAAAAAAAGAAAAACTGAAAGAGATTAATATGAAAAATGAGTAAAGAATGTCCGCTATGTTATGCTGAAAATGAAGATAACGCTGCTGTTTGCGATACTTGCGGCATAGAATTTATTTGCTCTAATGAGCAGGGAAAACTACTGACAGTGATAAGAAAATATTTTGTAACCTGTCCTGTCTGCGGACGTGATTACGAAGTAGATGATATTAATGGAACGATCGCGGAGTGTGAATATGAAGAAGATGAATATGATCGTGAACAGATAAAAAAGCAACGCGCAAAAGCTGTTGATGTTGAGATAGAAGAAGGAAGTGAATACAGAAACGAAGCTGTTAATAAGATTGCGGAGTTCTGCTTAACAGATGTGAGGAGCGGTAAATGTATTGTAATTCCTGAGTGCGGCGGAGTTATCGGAAGATCCGGAGAGTTTGGCTCCGCAGATTTTTTTAAAGATAACCCGTACATTTCATCAATTCATTTTAAGATAAAGTTTAAAGAAAATGAATGGTTTGTTGAGCATTTGAGCAATACAAATAGTACATCTGTAAACGGAACAAAACTCATACATGATATGCAATTCAAAATGAAAAATGGTGATAGGATAATCGTCCCTGAATGTTGCTTTAAAGTTAGTATTGCTGAAAAAAGTGTTGAGGTTTAAGTAATAATGCTTATTGCTCGCATAATTTATCCCATACAGACGCTTGGTCCCGGTAAAAGGTTGGTTATCTGGACTGTAGGATGCAAAAAGCATTGTAAGAATTGTGCAAACCCTGAACTTTGGGAACAAGATATTGAAAAGGATATTAAGGTTGAACATTTAGCGGAAAAAGTAAATTACATTTTGAAAAATTATGATGTTGACGGCATAACTATTACCGGCGGAGACCCTGTTGAGCAGAGCGGCGAGTTAATAAAATTATTAAAGATGATACGGGATAATGCAGGTGATATTTTAGTTTACAGTGGATATACTAATGATGAGATTAAGGATGTTTTGACAAATGATGAATATGCGGAGTTTACGAGTTATATTGATGTCTTGATTGACGGAGCATATATTGATGAATTGAACGATGGTGTCTCTCCGCTTATCGGCTCGACAAATCAGAAGATTCGATATTTTAATCAATATATTTCAAAAAAATATATTGAATATCTGGCAGTAGATCGCAAAGTACAAAATATACACACTGATGCCGGCATTATTTCTGTCGGTATTCACAATAAAAATAACAGGAGGTAGGAAATGGATGAGATTAATATCGGAACTGCCAAATGGATGCAGGAATTAGATAGTTTTAAGGGCATAAAGAGCACTTTTATAATAGAAGGGAATATTAATGATATTTATCCGAATCGCTATGCGCTTGACCTAAATAATTCTATAAATATGGTTGAGTTTGCGCTTTTAAATGATATTTTAGCCTCGCTTTTTGATAGCGGCTCAACAAAAGACTGCTATGATGTTTTGTTTTGTGATCCTATTTCGGGATTTACAGATTCACAGGTTTTAGATAACGAATATATAGGAATGATAGTTAAAGATTTTGAGAAACAGATAGCGGAGAATAAAGCTGAGCTCAAAAAAATAAATGGCAAGGATAAGCCGGACCCTCATTCTAATTCTCGTATGGTTCAGGTCTCTGAAATTATTAAAGCCATGACGACTACCTCCAATAAGCAAATTGAGGAAGACGGAAAGAGGAGATCAGTTGCCGTTGTTGTTAATTTTGCTTCCCACCTTTTATCTACTCCTGATCTTCTTGGAGCTGACGAGATGGCGGTATTTTTGAACCTTCTTTACGCTTCTATGAATTCAATTCGTTCGAATAAATTTATGAATACCATTGTGCTGGTTGTTGAGAAATTTAATGATATACCGGCATGGTTTTACTTAAATAACCCGAATATAAGGACCATTAATATTTCAAACCCTGACAGATCGCTTCGAGATATGTATATAAATAGATATTTTCGCGATTTTAAGGATAATGATGGAGATGAAGTACTAGAAATCAAGGAGAAATTTATTGATTTTACTGAGGGAATGAAGATTAAGGAATTGGACGAGTTGCGCCGCCTTTACACAAAGAGTGATATGGAGGTCAGTGATATACTGGATCTTGTTTCTATTTATAAATACGGCTTTAAGGAAAACAAGTGGGCTGAGATAAAGGATAGAGTAGGTGATATAAAAGAAATTATTGAACGAAGAATTATGGGACAGGATGAGGCGGTAAACAAAGTTACAAGAGTTATTAAACGTTCAATATCCGGTTTGTCCGGAATGCAGTATTCCTCGGCAAATACTAAACCGCGCGGCATCCTTTTTCTTGCCGGTCCGACCGGTACAGGAAAGACTGAAATGGTTAAAGCTGTTGCTGAGCTTTTGTTTGGAGATGAAGCTTCGCTGCAACGTTTTGATATGAGTGAATACAGTGCTGAGCATTCAGACCAGAAGTTGTTCGGCGCGCCGCCGGGATATGTTGGCTATGACAGCGGTGGACAGTTGACTAACGCGGTAAAAGCAAATCCATTTTCTGTACTTTTATTTGATGAGATTGAAAAGGCGAGTAACTCAATCATGGATAAGTTTTTACAAATATTAGGTGATGGCAGAATGACTGACGGGCAGGGTAATACTGTTTATTTTTCTGAGACCCTTATATTTTTTACCAGCAATGTAGGTATCTCAAAAGAAATTATTGATCATACAAACGGTAGGGTTGTCGGACGTGAGGATATTGTAAAGCCCGGTGAGACGTATCAGGAGATAAAGAAAAAGGTTGAAGAAACAATGTCTATTCATTTTAAACCTGAAGTCTTAAACAGGATAGGAGAAAATATAGTTGTGTTTGACTATATTTCCGAAGAAGCTTCCACGCAAATCTTGCGTTCTCAGATAGAAAAAATTAACAGTAATATATTAAAACAAAATAATGTGCAGGTGATGGTTACTGACGTCGCGTATGAACTGCTCATAGAACTTGCTTGGCAGCCTAAACCGCGCGCAAATGGTGGAAGGGGGATCGGTAATATAGTTGAGGCTTGTTACCTAAATCCGCTTGCTGAGTTTATATTTGATAATAGTGTTGACGAAGGAGATATGATAGTAGTTGAAGTTAGTAATAGAGAGGTTGTATTTACTAAAAATTAGAGGTTAGATTTTAATGTATTTTATAACTGCCGCGATCAATAAAGGAATAGGAAGTCATGAAAATGACGACCGCGCTTATATAGATGGTGAGATTATCTCGTCCGGTTTTAAGCAGGTCATCACAAAGTTTGATAACTGTTTATTAATCGTCTGTGATGGTGTCGGCGGAGAGAGCGGCGGATATATAGCTGCTGAGATAGCTCTGAAAACATTTAGTGAACTTCGTGAGACGAATCTGACAAAAAATATTGTTGTTGAATACATAGAAAAGGCTAATCAAAGGATTTTGAACGAACAGAGGAAGGGTAGGATGTCTTATAATATGGCGACAACTATTGCAGGGTTGTATCTTGAAAAAAATGATTTTCTAACGTTCAATGTCGGCAATAGCCGTATCAGCCGTTTCCGCTCTCCTTATATAGCTCAAATGACCTCAGACCATACAGTAGTCAACGATCTTTTGAAAATAGGGATGATAACTTCAAGGGAAGAAGCAACTAAAGAGCAGAGAAATACTATAACCAGATACCTCGGAACTCCTAATTTTGCTGTGGCTGATATTGAGCATGGAATTAATAATCCCGAAGTTTGTGATCTGTTTTTGCTCTCTAGTGATGGACTGCACGACAATGTGAGTAACGCTGAGATAGAAGAAATATGCCGTTATAGCGAAACTGATCATGAAATAGTTGGTAATTTGTGCTGTAAAGCTATAGAAAACGGTTCTAAGGATGATATTACGGTTATTATAGTGAGATTTAGAGGAACAGAATAAAAAAATGTCAGATACTTTGCGCTACAATGGAAATAATACAGTCCCATATAACAACAGCACCGGAATAATAAACGGAGAAGCTTTGTTACCGACGGATATAATTGTAAAGGGAGAGGGCAATAGTACTTATACCATAATAGCTAACCGCCAGCTTGGTTTTGGCGGCGAGGCAAAAGTGTATCTCGCTGTAGATAATAAAACAAATAAAGAATATGTCGCGAAAATATTTACCTCTTTGCGTGTTGACGATAGCAAAGTGAACGAGAACAGAGCTTTAATAGTTGATTTTTTACTTAATCATTCAGAGTTTGATAAGTATCATATAATGCCGCTTATAGACCATGGGATTATAGAAGTGACACGTGAAAATGGTATAATATCATATTACTTTGTAGATATTTTGCCTTTTATTGACATAAATAATTTAGGTACACAAGGGAAAGTTTCTTTTGATGTTTTAAAAAAGCAGATAATAGGGAGTATTAATGTCGCGCTAAAAACTATTCATGACGCCGGTATAGTGCATAGAGACATAAAGCCAAGCAATTTGTATTGGTATAATGGTCAGCTTGTGCTAAGCGATTTCGGAACTGCTTGCGCTATAAATATGAATGATCCAATGGCGCTTATCCGTACCGATGCTCGAAGAGGAACTATAGGCTATGTAGCACCGGAAGTTGCAGGAAATTACGCGGTGCGCGCGTCTGATTATTTTTCGTTCGGTTGTACTATCGGCACGCTGTATAATGGTGAACATTTTTTCCGTCCGCTTATTGAGCGCAATGATCATATAGGTATGAACCGAATGTTTCAGCTCGGTCAAATACCACTATCTTATTCTTCCGGTGAGGATAGTATTAAAGATCTTATAGAGGGTCTGGTACGGATAACTATTAATGACCGTTTGGATTATGACGGAGTTACGGATTGGCTTTTTAACTATGAAGATTTCAAACAAAAATATGTCTTTGGACGAGCTGGTTTAAAGGGAGATGATTGGGAATTTCACTTTGAGGATATAGTATGCCGAAATGAACTTGAATTAGTCGAAGCTATGGCAAATAATTGGGAGGAGGCGCGGGATTATCTATACCGCGGAGGAGTTAAAGGAAGTGCTATAGTTACATTTTTTAATGTTCACAATCAGACTATTGCTATGCGCGCAAAAAGAATCATTGATGGAGAGGATACTGAGACTAACTATGACCTTGGTTTAGCACGTTTCCTTCACTATCTCGCTAACGGCAAAACTCTTTACTGGAAGGGTAAATCTTTCCTGCGTATTTCTGATATTTCTCTTGCCATAGAAAACGAAAAAGAAATTACAAATGATATTTTGGAGATATTAAAGCAGAAGTTTCTTTCCTGGAAGTTTGAAGAGCTTATTAAGAGCAAACAGCCAAACGATATAGAGAGAGAGTCTTTAAAACAGTTGCTTTTAACTGCTACTGATATAGAGGATATTGCTGAAAAATATCCGCAATTAGCCCTTTATTACGCTATGTATGCTCTCGCTCCTGAAGATAAGAGGAGTGTCCCTGTTGATATAGATGATTATTTCGCGAATATTTCAGAGTCAGCCTCTGTTTTTTATAGAAAATGCAACGACCTTATGTTTAATAATAAAAAATTAGCTTATTTTGCTTATTCCGGATATAAAAGTAATGTAATAACACTTTTAAAAATGTTGAGTAAGATAAATTTTTTGCAGGATTTAAATATCTTTTTTAGGTTTTTTGAAGGAGTATGCAAAGATAAGTCAGCAGTCAGAAAGGCTTATTATGAATTAGGACCTTACTCTTATCTGTATTGGTTTAAAAATAATCTTAAGTACTATCATTTTGCATCTCCAAAATCTAAAAAAGTAAAGGTCAAAATAGAGAATTATAAATTTTCTTATCACATTGAGTTAGATGAACAAGAGCGTATGTTTTTATCACTGAGTCAGAGCCTTGAAGATTTCATGCTTTTATTTCAGGGAAATATCTACCTTGCAAGCCTTGGGATATCCAATGGAAAAGAGATTACGAGCAATGAGCCAGGTGCTTTTTTTATAGATGATTTTTGCGGACGCGCTGTGCCTCCTCTTTATAAACGTGAGTTGTTTGGTAAAATAGGAGAATCGGCCATAGAATAATGGCGCAAATAGAGAAGGTTTATAACCTAAAAAAACAAAAAAACATGAATTATTTTTTAGACGAACAAAAAAATATAGCGAATAAAGTTATCTCAGAGAACATAGAGAAATTGGAAGACATATCCGTTGTTTTAAAAAAAAGCAAGGATAAATACTCGAAAAATGTTCTTTTAGAAAATATTTTGTTGTCGATTATTATTTTTTGTATTCTTCTTTGGTGTGTTTTGAACCCTTTGTTAGCGATTTTTTTATCTTTAAGATTTCAAACGCTAAGCAATATGCTTCCGACAATGATATTGATTTTTTACGCTTTAGCAATTTATCCGGTGCTCTATGTTATTAAAGAGGCGCTTGAAATGCCAAAAATAGAAGAAATAGATGTTTATATTAAGTCTTTAGATAGATTGAAGAGACGTCTAAATCATATGAGAAAAGAGGTTGATGACCTCGCTTTTAGATATAACGCAATGTTAAATAATAATGACAGATTGTCGCGTTTTAATGTAAATGTGAATGTTGATAATGATATTTTGCGTTTAGAAAAATTTGCGGCACATCCTGTACATGAAACTCCGGGGATGTTGCAAAAGGCTATTACCGCCAGCTATTTTACGGTAACTGTTTGCTTTGGTATTATAGCCAGTTTATATGGCGGATATATTTTGGCTTTGACTGATGAGGGGTCGGTTGTTAGTACTATTATGATTGTTGCGATAGTGACATTTGTTATATTGTACATTTTACTACACTTGATAATCTTCCGTACTCGAAAAAAAATAAACGTTTTAACTTATTTTATCTCGATCCTTTTTCCGTTGCTTGCTGTTTTAAGTATTGAATACGGTGAATACACGCGTTTGGTTATTTATGCTTTTTTGCTGTTTGAAGTAGGACGAATGATTTATGTAAGAGTAAAAAATGATTGAAGCAGGGTATTGATTTTTTTAAACGATATATTGCAAGATAATAATTGATATGATATAATTATAACAAAATATAAGGAGAATTACATGTTAGCTAATAGATTTTTGGAAAACCCACTGGTAGTACAATCAATGGTGAAGCCTTCACGTCCGGATTTTGAGGTGACTTGCGCTTTTAACGCGGCTGCTATAAAACATAATAATGAGACACTTCTTTTGTTAAGAGTTGCGGAACGAGCAATTCAGACAGATGGAAAGGTGTCTGTTCCGGTGTTAAATTGCGAAGGTGAAACCAGCGTGATAGAAGTTATCGAATTTGAGTTGAGCGATCCGAAAACTGATTATTCAGATCCGCGCGTTGTACATTATGATGAAAAACCGTATCTTACTACTATATCTCATTTACGTTTAGCAAGGAGTAAAGACGGAGTCAATTTTATCGTGGATGACACACCATTTATTATGCCTGATCGTCCTACAGAAGCTTATGGAGTTGAAGACTCGAGAATAACCAAACTTGGCGATACATACTACATCCAATACAAGAGTGTTTCTTATGAGAGCTCAATCAATGTTACCTTAGCTACGACCAAAGATTTCATAACTTATGAAAAAGGGCCGATAATTTTTTGCCCTGAAAATTTAGATGTTGCTATATTTCCTGATAAAATAGACGGAAAATACGTTGCGCTTCACCGTCCAATACCGAGACAGATAGGACAGCCGTGCATGTGGTTGGCTTATTCTCCAGATCTTATACATTGGGGTAAGCATGAACTCATTATGCAGCCAAGACCCGGAAAATGGGATAGCGGCAGAATAGGCGCAAGTGCAATACCGATAAAAACCGAAAAAGGATGGCTGGAGATATATCACGGAGCAACTGATAGTGATGTTTATTGCCTCGGCGCGGTTCTTTTAGATATTGATAATCCGGCAAAAATTATCGCGAGAAGTGAAGAAGCGATAATAAAGCCTGAAGCAGAGTATGAGACGAGTGGTTTCTTACCGAATGTTATCTTTAGCTGCGGAGCAACAATGGAAGATGATGGTGATACCATAAATGTTTATTACGGAGCTGCCGACCATATAACCTGCGGCGCGAGATTTTCCATGAAAGAAATTTTTGAATCTCTTGGCGTTTAATTTTAGATAAAATTGCCTTTTTTATAAATTATTTTATGGTAATTGCCAAACGTTTTTAATGCATAATCCATAAAGAAACGCATCAATCTAAAAATTATAATGTTTTCGGAGAAATATAATATTGAAAATATTTAAATCACTATCGTTAAAAGTAAGGATAATGATAATTTTAGTAGTTTGTTTTTTGTTTTTATTTTTAGTTCTGCTTATGGTTAACCTTTATGTTATAGGCAGTACAAAAGATGATATTTTATCGTTTGCTGAAGTAAAAAAAGGGCAGGCTGATTGCATAATAGTACTTGGTGCCGGTGTCAGTATAGATACCGGTTATCCGAGTTATATGTTGCGTGACAGGCTGGATAAGGGAGTTGAACTGTATAAAGCCGGAGCAGCGCCTAAGATGTTGATGTCCGGCGATCATGGCAGAGATTATTATGATGAAGTCAATGCTATGAAACAGTACGCTATAGAACTTGGAGTGCCGTCTGAAGATATATTTATGGACCATGCAGGTTTTTCAACTTATGAGAGTATGTACAGAGCTAAGAAAATATTTGATGTAAAAAGCGCGATAGTAGTTACGCATAAATATCACTTGTACCGAGCGCTTTATAACGCGGAAGCATTTGGTGTTTCCGCTAAAGGAGTTGAGGCGGATACGGTTATCTATGGAGCACAGATGTATCATAACTTACGTGAATCACTTTCCCGCCTAAAAGATTTTTCTTATACGATACTCAAACCTAAGCCAAAATATCTGGGAGATAAAATACCGATCAACGGAAACGGTAATCGAACAAATGACTATAAAGATATTGAGTAGTCAAACCAAAAAATAGGAAAACTTGATATAAAGTTTGCTGTTTCATACAGTTGCGGAAAGGATAGTGCTCTCGCGCTTCACAGAATGATAGCAAGCGAGCATGAACCTGTCGCGATGATCTCAATGATAAATAAGGATCTTGCGCGTTCTTGGTTTCATGGCGTTGATCTTGAAATGTTGAAGGGATATCTTCCTGTCTTGAGATACCGCTCATCAAGTGTTAATGCAACGGTGAAGAGTATAACGAGGAAAATGATTTTTTCATTTTTCCTTAAAATCCTCTTTTTTGTTTGTTTTATAATATGCAAAGAGGGGGGATTTGCATTATATATAAATTCATTGTCCATAATTATACCCCCCCCCAACCCACCTATGATTTGTCAATATGTTTTTATTGACAATTTGGAAAAAAATATGCAGTTTTGAGTGAAAATTGAAACTCAGTAAATGAACACTAAGAGAGTATTATTGATTTTTTAGAGGGAAAGTGTTATAATGTAATGTATATTTAAGATGAATATCTACAATAAATATTTCAAAAAATATAAAATTCCGTTTTTGAGTGGTATATTATGCGTAGGTCTTGAGACTGTTTGTGATCTTCTGGGACCGACACTTATGTCACATATTATTGATAAAGGTATAAGAAACAGCAGTCCGGAACTGATATGGCATTACGGCGGACTGATGTTGCTTATAACCTTGATAGGAGCCGTATTTGCTGTTACGAGAAACATCTTAGCGAGTGTTGTTTCGCAGCGGTTCGGAAATGATCTCAGGCAGGAATTGTTTTTGAAAATCATAAAGTTTTCTGAAGCAAGCACAGATAAAATAGAGAGTGGATCGCTTATAACTCGCATGACAAACGATACAGGTCAACTTACAATGTTTGTCAATGATTCGATGCGTATATTTTTTAAAGCACTTATTATGTTCGTTGGAAGTATAGTGCTTGCTTGCATGCTAACTTTTCAACTCAGTTATATAATGTTCGGCGTAGTTCTAATAGTCTCTATTCTTATATTAATCAGTTTAAAGCTCAGTTACCCGCTGTTTGGTAAGCTGCAAAAAGCAATGGACAGAATCAACTCTGTTGTGCAGGAGTATTTGATAGGCGTACGTTTAGTTAAAGCGTTCGGTACATATGACAAAGAAGTAGAACGGTTTGACGAGGCTAATACCAAGCTTATGCAGAGCGGCGTCAACACCATGATGGTTACCACTCTCTTTTTTCCTCTTATGTGGTTGGCAGTAGGGCTTGCCAGTGCGTTTGTTATATATGCCGGCAGCAAGCTGTTCTTGTTAGAAATTATTGAACCGGGAAAGATAATCGCGATCACTATGTATATGTCGCTAATACTTATGTCGCTTCTTGTAATGGCAAATGTTTTTAACGCGTTGGTACGGGCAAAAATATCAGGAGAGAGGATAGAAGAAGTTCTACTCTCTGATGATGATTTCACATCCGGCGGATTGAAAAAAAAGCTTAAAGGAGATATTTGCTTTAAAAATGTAACATTTTCATATCCGTCCGGTAGTGGAAATCCGGCTATTAAAGATTTGACATTTAGTGTAAAAAACGGAGAGAAAATAGCTGTTATAGGTCCGACCGGTAGTGGTAAATCGACAATAGTCTGGCTTTTATTGAGGTTTTACGATGTAAATCAAGGAGAAATTTGTTTTGACAATTATAACATAAAAGAACTTGATATAAACTCTGTCAGAAGTAATGTTGCGATAGTTCCTCAGCAAGCAACTTTGTTTTCCGGTACTGTAAAGGATAATTTACGCTGGGGAAATAGATACTCGACAGACGAAGATATAAAGGATGCTGTCAGCGTGGCTCAAGCAAACTTCATTGACGAAATGGCTAAAGGGTATGATAGTATGCTTGGCAGACGCGGCGTTAATATATCAGGAGGTCAAAAGCAGAGAATATCTATAGCAAGGGGATTTTTGAAAAAAACTCCGATTTTTATATTGGATGACGCGACAAGCGCTCTTGATGCTATTACTGAAGCAAAAGTCCGGCATGAATTAACAAAAGTTGCTGATAAATATACTCTTTTAACCATAACACAGCGTGTAACAACAGCTATGAGTTTTGATAGAATATTAGTTATGGAAGACGGAGAAAAAAAAGGATTTGGAACTCACAAAGAATTGATGCAGACTTGCGGTATATACCGAGATATTTACAGTTCACAAATGGAAAACATAGAGAAGGAGGGCAGATAGTATGGTATTTGGACCTCCAAGAGGCGGCGTACCGCAAGGACGCTTCATGCCAAGCGCGAAATCAAAAAACGCTAAAAAGGCAATATTCCGCCTGATATCTATGTATAAAGAATGGATTTTTACCATAGCGCTTGTTATAACGCTTACTGTGATTGGAAGCGGGATTTCCATATTTATACCGTACTTAACAGGAAGAGCTTTTGACGCTTTTAATATTCACAACAACACATTAAACCAAAGCTTGCTTCTGAAAATGTTGTTTGCCATCGCAGCGGCGCACATACTCAGCTGGATTATAAATACACTGCGTGGTGTTATTATGGTCATGGTATCGCAGAAGTTAGTTTATACGTTAAGAGTAGGTTTTTTTGATAAGATGCAAAAACTGCCGCTTAATTTTTATGATACTCGTTCGCATGGCGACAGTATGAGTCGTATCACAAATGATGTAGACAATATAAGTGCTGCGATTTCACAAACAACAACACAGCTTATCTCCAGTGCGTTAACTATACTTGGAACTATAGTAATGATGGTTATTTTAAATATCCCGCTGACCATCGCGGTGTTTTGTTCAGTTCCTTTTATAGCTTTTTTGACTAAAATAATTGCTACAAAAAGCAGAGTTTATTTTTCTGCTCAACAGAGAACATTAGGAATTTTAAATGGGATAATAGAAGAGAATATTACAGGACTTAAAGTAGTGAAGGCATTTCAACAGCAGGATAAAGTGATGGAAGAATTTGAATTGACAACTGATGAGCTGTATAGAAATAGCGTCAGAGCACAAATATGGTCAGGCTTTATGATGCCGCTCAGCAATGTTATAAATAATCTGATTTTTGCCTTTGTTGCTATTCTCGGTGGAATTTTAGCGAGCAAGGGACAAGTGAGTATAGGAGTTGTCGTAACATTTCTTACTTATTCAAAACATTTTACCGGACCGTTAAACGGTATAGCAAATATGTTTAATTCTATTCAGTCTTCGCTTGCAAGCGCTGACAGAGTTTTTGAGATATTTGATCAAATAGAAGAAAAGCCGGATATATGCGGTGCTGTTGATATAGTAAACATCACCGGAAATGTCAGATTTAAAGACGTTTCATTCTCTTATGATAAGGTTAGACCTATACTTAAAAACATAAGTTTTGATATCAAAGCCGGAGAAGTAGTAGCGTTTGTAGGTGAGACAGGAGCTGGAAAAACTACTATTGTAAATTTGCTCACCAGGTTTTATGATGCTGACTGTGGAAACATTTATATTGACGGCATTGATATTACAAGTATTAAACGCGACAGTTTGAGGAATTGTTTTTCTGTTGTGCTTCAAGATACAAGTTTGTTTAGCGGCACTATAATGGATAATATACGCTATGCGAGGTCAGGAGCAACTGATAGCGAGGTGATAAATGCTGCGAAAATAGCGCATGCTAACAAATTTATAGAACGTCTGCCAAATAAATATAATACAATAGTCTCCGGCAGTATAGATAACCTTAGCGAAGGTCAGCGACAGCTTTTAGCTATAGCACGCGCTGTTCTTTGCAAAAGTCCTATTCTTATTTTGGATGAAGCAACAAGTTCTGTTGATACTAAAACAGAAAAGGATATTCAACGCGCGCTTATAAAACTTATGGAAGACCACACTAGTTTTTTAATAGCTCATCGTCTTTCTACAATCAGAGATGCAGACCGTATAATAGTTGTTGGTAATGGTGAGATAATAGAAAGTGGTAATCACGATACGTTAATGGCAAAACGTGGAGAATATTATAAGATGGTAAAAAGTCAACTCGGAGAATACGTTCCATAAATCATATCAATAGACGGTTTATTGCGGGTCTAAGGAATATTTTAGATCATTAAATGGACTTCCGTTTTCATCTGTTATTTTTATACCATAACACCAACTTCCGGTTCCTTGATCAACTTTTACTAAAAGTCTGTTGAGCCCTGCTTTTAAATTTATGTTTATCTCGTTTTCATCTGTTATAAAACTACGACGAACGCGATGAATGACTAAATTGCTGCTGTTTAAAAATATTGATATGCCGTCGTCAGATCCGTAATACAGTTTAGCTTCTCTTTCAGTCGGCGAGTACAGATAAATATGTCCGTAAGCTATAACATTATTGAAATTATTTGGAAAAGCAGATTCCAAATCAAGACGGTTATTTTTTGCTGATACAGTATGCCATACGTAATCATCAATTTTTTGATTATGCTCCGGCCATACATTTTCTTCATTGATATAAGCATGCTCAAGTCCGGTGTAATTACTGTCATCATAAGGGCCAAGTATTAGCCACAGCGGTATCTCGCCGTCTTTTAAATCTACAGCTCCTATATAAATGGTTGATTTAGCGGTTGTTCCGTCAACAGTAGCCGTTATGGTATACTGTCCAGGTATGTGCCCTGCAGTAAAAGTTCCGTCTTCGCTTATATCTCCGCCTTCAGCGATATTGATTTCAAATTTTATAGCCTTTTCTAAGATGTTGTTATATTGGTCAATTATTTTTGTTTTGAATGCCAGGCTTTTTCCTTCAGAGATGATATCAATTTCAGGATAAATAGATATAGAGTTTGCTGTTGGTTCGTAATAGATGAATGAGTGTCTGTTGCTATATAAATATTCATTTTCCACCAGTATCTCGGTCTGAACAGCGTTGTCAACTGTTGGAATAATGATCTCAAGCTGATGTTCATTTACAAATTTGGCAGCAACTTTTTGGTCTCCAATAGTTACCGTGCTTGTTTTTGTGAACCCACTTCCGTTAATAATAGCTGTTCCGCCATTCAAACTGACAACCCATGGAGTTACTTCATTAATGATGGGAAAATATCTCGGGATATCTATTTTTTTTGGTTCTGATCGAATTACACGTCCATTTTTATCGCTGTATTCAAGCTGTAATACTGTTGTTCCGGCTCCATTTTTTGAAATATCGTTGATTGTTATATAATTATCATTTTCTTCAACCGTAAAAGGAACTCCATTTATGAGCAGTTTACGTATAGAAAAAAGATTCTCTCCTGAGTTTGTCTCTATTATCATTCGTCCATAATTATCAATAGAAACATCTACTATTTTTATCTGTTCATCATCTTTCCCTACTATAAAATCAAGTGAAGATGAACGAGTTGCTTTTGTTGGGTGCGATGAAAGAGCAATCGCTGACAAAGTGTGGTATCCGCCGTCAAGCTCAAATAATTGAAGGGTATATCTGTCATTGTAATTTTGTTCGCCGAACCTTAAATAGATATTAGTTTCCAGATTATCCGCATCCATCCCTCCGCGCAGTCTTTGTCTGCCCATAGGATAAATTTTTAATGTATCGCTGTTTGTTGATATTTCATATGTTATTGAATTACCCAGTACCCCTGAAGAGTTTGCTATTAGGAACATGTATGGCATATTATTAGTGCCCGCAACAGCACTTACTCCGCTTTCGCTTTGTAAAATTTCTGAATTATTTATATTTTCTATAAAATAGTTTATTATATCGCTAAGTTTAGTTTCATCATTAGTTACATTGAAATGGAACTGTTCATTCATGATATTAAGAGTAATAATATTTTCTGAGGTAACACTTCTACCTATAAATGATAATGTAGCGTTGGCTTGTCGTTCTCTATAGCGTTGATTGCTGCTCCATTCATTATCAGAGCGGATAGTTATTCTGGGCTTAACAGCCCCTTCTTCAGCGTTTTTTATACTGACAGTAACAATATCTTCTTCAGGGCTTAACAGTCTGTAGTCACTAGCTCTTAGCGTTATAATCCCTTCCTCAAAGTTTGGAATAGCTAATATCTGTTTGCGTTTCAGTCCAGGGTTACTGTTTATCCTAGTTGAAATATATTGCAGCGCTTCTGTCATAGATATGTTTTGTGGAAGTACAGCGTTTACTACATTGCTGCCGATATCTATAGTTACAATAGAACTGGTATATTCATACATATCGCTTAAGTAGACACCATCTAAATAAAGCGCAACGTTCGCTACTGTTGTGTTTGGAAATGCATGCGCTGATATATCAAATTGTAAAAAATGGTCAGTTTTGTTTTTATCATTAAAAGTAAGTTCAACATCAACCGGAGCATAATCATAAATTTTTGTAAGCGGGTCTCCTATAACTATGTCTGAGGTGGAAAGTTTGGGGATATTGTAGTAAAAAGCCTCAATAGCATTATATCCTGACATATAGTAAGCCGCGGTATCACTTGGAGATATTGAGTATGTACTATTTCTTATATCTGTATAAATAGCGCTTATATTTTTCCTTAACAGAATGGCAACCGGCAGCATCGTATTATTTCTCGATTCTGTAAGGTTATTGTATGCGCCGCCGAATTCTTGAGACAGAACGGCTATGCTTTTTGGTGAGAAATGAGTATTTCGCACCATATTTCTTGTGACACCGCTGTATGTTCCGCCGGTGAACCAGCCAAGAATCTTATCATCTTCTTTTAATTCTTTATCATTATTAATAACTACTTTAACTGGTTTACCAATATCGTTAAGAAGTTTAGCGTCAAATAAATCATTGCTTTTTATGCTATTTTGTGAACTTCTATAATAAAAAATATTTCCTGCAATGTCGGAGCGTGTAATAAAAGAATTGTCAATAGTCTTTTTTATGTTCTCGCTGTTAAGACCTAAGAGTACCGAAGTCATAATAGGACGGGTGCCGGAGAGTCTGGATGATGCCTCAAGTTTGTACAGCGGATTATCGATAATTTCAGTTTTTGTGTTGCTTCCAAATGTGATACTGGCAGCGGTAAACTGGCTGGTAATAGAATTGAATCCGTTTGGAGTTGTTATCTCAAGCGGGAAATCAGGCATAAATAATACACAAGTTATTTGTCCGGCTAAACCCGATTTTTGTATATAATCAAAGACTGCGGTTTCTATATTTTTATATGTTTCATAGTCAGTATTGTAAAAAGTCGGAGCGGATATTTTAAGGCGGTTTATTACCGAAATATTGTGAGCATTACAATAGTAGTTAGCTATTTCCATTGAGAGAGCGCTATTAGAGTTTTCGACAACAAGGATATTATGCTTGGATATTGAAGAAAAGGCAGGCAAAGAAAATACTATTAGAGTAAATAATACAGCCGTGAAGACGACTCTTAATCTAATAGTAATATTAAAATTATGCTTTAGTTGCCGCTGTTGCATAAGTTTTTAGACACTTTTAGTATCGTAAAGTTTCAATAAATCATTATTTTGAGATGTAATATCGTTTATATAATAATGATAAGAAAAATCATCATCCAGATTTAATTTATTAACAGGTTTTTGGAAGTTGAATATCTGTCCATACCATGGGATAGCGGCAATTGTTACAATTATAGAGATTAGTGGAACGTATTTTGCTTGAAGGTCAGCTATTGCCTCTCTGCTATTTATAAGCATATTCCATCCAAAAATAAGCGCGATGGCGAGCAAAGTACCAAAAATTCTATTTCCACCGACAATCATGAACGAAAAATAACTTATAGCCATACCGCCTGCCCAAAGAATAGTAACCCAAATAAAATGTTGTGAGTCAAATCCGTTAAACAGTCTTAAAGACGCAAGCGGTATAGTAATGGCGAGCAGGTATATCAAATAATATCCGACTAACACGCCTAAACTTTGCAAAATGATGATAGGGGTTGCGACTCCGCCTATATAATCGCCGACGATGTCTTCTTCTTGCGCAAAAATAGCAATTGATGTCATAATTAAAATGGAAATTAGAATTGGATAATATTTTTTGCTCATAATAAATATTATACCATAAAAAAGGGTATTTTGGTAAAAACGGCGAATATTTTTTTTGTAAATATCATGCGCATTGAAAGTATAAAAATAGCCGGTTTTCGTAATTTAGAAGCGGAAAGAATAGATTTTTTTCCGCAAATGAACATATTCTCAGGAAAGAATGCTCAAGGTAAAAGCAATTTGTTGGAAGCTATTTATTTGTGTTCAGGCGGTTTTAGTCCGAGAACACATAGAGAGAGCGAACTTATTGGTTTTCAAACTTCGACAGCGAAAATAACAACAGAGTTTGTAAGTAACTTACGAGGTCATTTTAATGTCGATATAGAGATGTCTATCAACAGAGATATAAGTTCAAGAGTAAAGAAAAAATTATTGGTAAATAAAGCTGAGCGAAACTTTTCTGATATCGCGGGGTTAGTACCCGTTGTGCTTTTTTGGATATCTGATTTAGATATAGTGCGTGAGAGTCCGTCAAGAAGAAGAAGTTTTTTAGATGTTGAACTTTCTATGATGAGCCGTACGTATAATTGGACATTGAAACAGTATAATAAAACTCTTGAACAAAGGAATAAATTATTAAAACAGTTAAGAGATAGTGGGACTTTTTCAGCAGAACTGCTTGGTAGTTTTGATATCCAGCTTGTACAATATGGGACTAAAATAATAGAGATTAGGGAGAAATTTCTCAGTGAACTTAACTTTTATCTCAGCGATGTATATAAAGGATTGACTATTGGGTGTGAGGAACTTACTCTTTTGTATTTGCCGAATGTTTCTGTAGATGGCGATCTTGCTGATAGTTATCAAACACGGCTTTTTGAGCATCAAATGGTGGATTATCAGCGCGGGGTGACTAGTGTCGGTCCGCACAGAGATGATTTTTATTTAGCTGTTGATGGACGAGATATCCGCACTTATGGTTCGCAAGGAGAGGGTAGGACTGTTGCCCTTTCACTTCGGGTAGCAGAGTTTAAAATGTTGGAAAAAAGCTTTGGCGAGACGCCAATATTGCTCCTCGACGACGTGATGAGTGAACTTGACAATAGCAGAAGACAAGGCCTTTTAAATTATCTGTCACCGATGGCGCAAGTTATAGTTACCACAACTAATGTTGACGCTATAGGAGTTCAAGACAGTCCGAATGTTAAACATTTCACTGTGGATAATGGAATAATATCAGATTAATAAATATAAAATAGGTGGTAAAATATGGCCACTAATGTAAAGAAAAATTATAGATTACTTCTTTTGCACCGCGATGCTTTTTTACGCCTTGCGGATGAGTACTTGCGCGTTAACGGCATAGCGTTGTCTCTTTGTTCTGTTGACGGAACGCAAATACTTGGCTCGCTGTGCAGTCTGGAAGAGCCTTGTCCGTATCAGGCAGAGTGCATAAAACTTCGTGAACAGATAATTCAAGAGTCAGTTCGTTGGGGAGAACCTTATACTAATATTTGTCCGAATGGTTGCATCATATGGGCTATTCCGGTGATGGAAAATGCTCGTCTGCTTGGCGGCATTTTAGCTGCCGCTCTGGATAATTCTCGTAAAAAACACTTGTATCATTCCGCGGTGGATCTTTTAAACCGAGCTATTGCTTATAACATAACCAACGCCGCATTATTGGAGTATAGAAGAAAGGAAGCCAAAATAGAGAGTGAGCGAGCAGAGACTATACATGTTACAAAGGATCAAAATTATTTGACCATTCACGAGCTTTATCTCGCAGAAGAACCTATTCTCATATCTGCTATTAAGAGCGGTGATACTCAGGCTGCGCGTGAATCTTTAAACAGGGTGCTGACAGGAATATATTTTCAAGGGAGAGAGCGTTCCAATCTCTTGAAGAGTTTTATTTTAGAGTTGATTGTAACCATGAGCCGCAGCGCGGTTGAGGCCGGTGGTAATGCTGACGAGCTTCTCGGCGCTAACTATTCTTCAGTAACCGAGCTTGCGGCAATAGATAATGAAGAGGAGCTTTGCCGTTGGTTGGTCGCCATGCTTGAGCGTATGATGCGCGCTATTAATTCTTCAACACATACGCCAATGCCTCAGTCGGTTCAAGACGCTATTTCTTATATGCGAGACAATATAAGTGAAGATTTGAGTCGTGACGCTGTTTCCGACGTGGTATCTCTTTCTCCGGCTCATTTTTCACGTCTTATGAAACAGTCGACAGGTATGTCATTTACTGACCTTTTTTCCCATATGCGAATAGATTACGCAAAAGAGCTTTTGCGTTCAACTGATGCTTCTATTTTCACTGTTTCCGTAAAATGCGGTTATAACGATCAGAGTTATTTTACCAAGGTGTTTAAGTCCGAATTAAATCAAACTCCAATGGCTTATCGCCGCTCCAAACGAAAATCAACAAACTTGGCGAAGTTATCATTGAGCGGAGAATGAGTTTTTGAAAATAATAGGAGTATAAATAATTTGACGCAAATATTAAAACATTAAAATGGCGATCTCGTATATTTTTCATAAGTAGTAGTCGTTATTAATCTCTTACAAACTACTAAAAATATAGAAATCGCCATTTAATCTTTTAAGTTTTTGGGTTTTACTTTTTCCGAAAAAGTTTTGCTTCGTAAAACCTCGTATCCTCGTAAACTACGCTAACTTTCTTAATCTTATAGAGATTGGTGTTAGTTCTACTACTTCGTCGTCATTGATAAATTCAAGTGCGCTTTCGAGTGTGAGTTCGCGTGGTGGAACGAGTTGGACTGCAATATCGGCATTTGATGAGCGCATATTGGTCATCCTTTTCAGCCTTGTAATATTAACAACGAGGTCATTATCGCGCGAGTTTTCGCCGACAATCATCCCCGTATAAACTTCAACGCCCGGCCCAATAAACAGTTCTGAGCGCTCTTGAATGCTTTCAATAGCATAAGATGTACTGTTGCCTTGGTTCATTGAGATAATAACGCCGCGATTGCGTCCCTTTAGTGTATCACCCATTTGCGGTCCGTAATGCGAGAAATTATGGTTCAATATTCCGGCGCCTCTGGTATCGGTCAATATCTCGGTTCTATAGCCAAAGAGCCCACGTGAAGGAATAGAAAATATAAGTCTGCTTGTGCCTTCGGCTGTAATAACCATATCCTTCAGTTCACCGCGTCTGGCGCCCATTTTTTCCATAACCACGCCAACGTAGTGTTCCGGTACCTCTATTGTAGCCTCTTCATACGGCTCCAATGTTTTACCATTCTCTTCTTTTAAAATAACTTTAGGCGCAGATATCATAAATTCATATCCTTCGCGCCTCATAGTCTCCATCAAAATAGTCAAATGCAGTTCGCCGCGCCCCGAAACTTTGAATGCCTCGTGTGAGTCTGTAGCTTCAACTCTCAGCGCGAGATTTGACTGCAATTCTCTTTCTAATCTTTCCTTAATATGTCTTGAAGTTAAAAATTTTCCTTCGCGTCCGGCAAAAGGTGAGGTGTTGACCAGAAAATTAACACTCATGGTCGGTTCGTCAACAGCAATAGTCGGCAATGGGTCAGGAAATGCGGAATCGCAAATAGTAGAGCCAATCATCACACCGGTAATGCCGGATATTGATATAATCTCTCCTGCAGCCGCGCTTTCTATTTCCACTCTGTCCAAGCTCTCAAATGTGAATAGTTTCGCGACTTTTCCTCTTATATTGTCTTGCCCATCTGTGACTTGCACTATTTGGTTTGAGGCGTTAATGGTTCCGCGCTCAACGCGACCAATAGCGAGCTGTCCCAGGTATGGCGAATAATCAATAGTACTGACTAACATCTGAAACGGACCGTCAAGCTGAACTTTAGGCGCCGGAACTTTTTCTAAAATAACGTCGAATAAATGCACCATATCAGTTGCTTCTATTTCAGGATCTGATGTTGCGATGCCGTTTTTGGCGCTTGCGAATACTGTTGGGAAATCGAGTTGTTTATCTGTTGCGTTCAGTTCCACAAAGAGGTCAAAAACTTCGTCATGCACTTGGTGCGGTCTGGCGCCGTTGCGGTCGATTTTATTGATAACCACTATTGGCTGGAGGTTTAACTCAAGTGCTTTTTTAAGCACAAATCGTGTTTGAGGCATAGGTCCGTCAGCAGCATCAACGAGAAGCAACACGCCGTCCACCATGCGTAAAATACGTTCAACTTCGCCACCAAAATCAGCATGTCCGGGGGTGTCAACGATGTTTATTTTTACATCTTTCCATTTGACCGAAGTATTTTTGCTTAAGATAGTGATCCCGCGTTCTCTTTCAAGCGGGTTAGAGTCCATAACTCGTTCACTAACTTGTGTGTGGGCATCAAAGTTTCCTGCCAGCTTTAACATTTCGTCTACTAATGTTGTCTTTCCGTGATCTACGTGCGCGATGATTGCGATGTTGCGAATATTAGTCATTATTATATTATATCATATTAAGTTGTTTGTGTAAAGCTGACCCAGTCCACCTATTGTTGACAGATTGAATATCAATTGGCAACCTCTAAAAACCTCAATTTTCGTTGCCATAATATAATTATATCCCTAATATGCAAAAAAGTAAATCAATTTAAGCGTATTTACATAAAAAATCTTGCT
>JGI994J12354_10001403_pt1 | contig 24349 bp, 25 predicted proteins | sample IntmicLarv3ML3BL_FD_12354 | JGI IMG/M metagenome (IMG submission 12354)
TTCAAATTTTCGCTTCAATGCGACCTAGCTTCAAACAGCCAGCCACGCTCCTCTCTCTATTCTCTCCAGAGGGTCCGTAGTCAGCCACTTCTTTTTGTTAATCCAGTTGCTCCGCGCTTTTTCTGTTTATTTTTAGACTTTTGACGAGTTTAGCGCTGTTAAGCGCCTCATCTTTTGTCATAAATTCTTCAAGGACATCAAGCGCGAATCCCACTGATTTGATCTGGTAACCACTCTTTTCTCGTCTCATGGAGTGCCCCCTTTTAATATCAATATGTAAATGCATTTCATTATCAGTAAAAGCGTAAAAATGTCAATCTATAATAGAACGTGGATCCATTTTTTCTTAATCAATTTGTTTGTTTAATCCGCAATGGTTTCAACGCTCTGAGACCGACAAAAACGGTGGCTAAATTATGGAACGCAGCGGAGAAGAGCGGGGGAGTAGCTCCGGTGATCGCCATTGCCATTGCAACGGTGTTCAACGAAACTATCAAACGAAAATTTTCCCGTATGAGAGTCATGCCTTCGCTGGCTGTTTTCCTGGCTTTGACAATATTCTCGAGGGAGCCATTTATTATCAGAACATCGCAGGCTTCTTTGGCAATATCGGCTCCCTGATGCATGGATATACCGACATGGGCGCGGGCGAGAGCCGGAGAATCGTTGACTCCGTCGCCAACCATGGCAACTATGTATCCTTTGGAACGTAGGCTATCAATCAAGCGAAGTTTGTCGTCTGGCAAGGCTCTAGAACGGTACTCGGCGATAGCGAGACTTGTCGCTACGCCGCGGGCTGTTTCTTCATTATCGCCGGTAAGCAGAATGATTTTTTTGATACCTTCCTCGGCCCTGAGATCGTTTATAAAATCGGCGGCGTCGGCGCGCAATGGGTCGTGAATTGCGATCAGTCCGATTAGTTTACCGCCCTTAACTAGATACAGGATAGAGTGTCCTTTACTCTCCAGTCGCAATATATCCATATTGCCGGGGCTTAAATCCACTCCTTCGTCTTCATGAACAAAATGTTTACTCCCCACGACTACGCGCTCTCCGTCTAGGCGGGTGGCAATACCGTGAGCCACAACATATTCCACTTCAGCGTGTTCTTCGCCATGGATAAGGCCTTTGTCGGCTGCGTATCTGACAACGGCCGTTGCAACGGGGTGGGGAAAATGCTCTTCCACGCAGGCGGTCATAGCCAATACCTGATCTGAAGTGTATCCGTTCAGAGGACGCAGGCGGTCATGGCCAAAACCTGATCGCCGGTGTATCCGTTCAGAGGTATTATTTGCGCAACTTTTGGGGCCGCTTCGGTTAATGTGCCTGTTTTATCCAGCACGAATGCGTCGGCGGAGGCCAGGAGTTCCAGGTAGCGTCCGCCTTTAATCAAAACCCCTTGTTTGGCCGCGCGAGCTATAGAAGAGAGTACAGCCAAGGGAGTCGATAGCTTGATGGCGCAGGAGTAATCCACAAGTAAAACGGAAGCGGCTCTTGCTGCGTTGCCCGTGAGGAGAAAAGTAAGAGCACTCAAAAGGAAGGAATAAGGCACGACTCGTTCCGCCAGCTGCTCGCCGCGGCTCTGGGTTTCAGCCTTTAGATTTCCAGAATCCGCAATAAGATTGACGATACGCGCCACCCGGGTATTTGCCCCCGTTTTTTTCGCTATGACGAGCAACCGTCCTTCTTCCAGGGCTGTGCCGGCGTAAACCGTTGATCCTTTATGCTTGGCTACGGCAATTCCTTCTCCGGTCAGACTGGATTGATTTACCATGGCGTCGCCTTCAAGTACCGTCCCGTCAACCGGAATCAGGCATCCCATGCGCGCTACTATTACGTCGCCCTCGCATATCTGAGCTAGGGGAAGGCGCGTTTCTTCTCCGTTTTTCATCACCCAAGCCCATTCATCGGCGATATGAAAGACATCCGATAACAGGCGCCGCGACTTTCCTTTTGTCCACTCTTCCAGATATTTTCCAAGTTTGAGCAAAAAAACAATTACGGAAGCCGCGAAAAAATCATTGGTTGCCATGGCCGCGCTTACCGCCGATGCGTCCAATAGATCTACATCCATCCGAGCGCGGCGCAGGGATATGAATCCGCGTTTAAGAACGGGCGCTGCTCCGTAAAAAGCGAAAATAGGTCGTACGGGTATGGGAAGAAACGGCCGGGCCAGCAACATAAGCGCGGAGTTAACTACAACCCGTTTGTTGCGTATAAACTCGGGTTTTGGGGAATAGCGTGCAGTCGCTGGAATTAAGGCGGCCGCCAAGTTTTCCATAATGATAGAGCGGGTGGAGATGTCGCCGGCATAACGCACGAGCAAACCTCTCGTGCGCGGCGTAAAACGGGAGTATGTTACTCCTTGTACGCCGCTAAGCAGGGCTTCCACGTTTATGGGATTAACCGGCGGAAAAGTGGGCGTATCAAGACGAAAACGTATCCGCCCCGCTATTTCGTGTTCAATTACATAATTCACGCGCAGACTCCGAGGAGTTATTATTTTTCATCAGTTTTGGATAGCTCCTCAATCATCTGTTCCAGGTGCAAAAGAGTTGACTCCATGTTTTGTTTTTCAGAAATGCGATTAAACAAATATGCGCCAACCGCCACGGCTCCTGCTCCGAGACCGAGCATCATGGCGTTGCCCGCGTATTTTAATCCTTTTCCTTGAGGCGTATCATCATTCATTGGCTCTCCTCCTCAGAAGTCTCTCTCATTTTGGCCAACTTCGCCTCAACGATCTTTTCAACTTTTTCCAGAATATCCTTTTCACGTTTCAGTTTATCCGACGCGTCGCTAACATCCTGACGATATTGATAGATACCCTCGGCCACGATATCTTCCATGTCTTCTTTAAACTGCTCCGCTCTTCCGCTCAGCCATTCCTTGAAAGCGTAACCCTCTCTTACGGCTCCGACCGCAGCGGGGCGTATCTTGCTTTTTGCCTTGCCAAAACCTAAAGCGGCTAGAGCTCCCAGCGCTCCTCCGGCCAAAAACCAGAGGTTTTGTTTGCCAATCTTAAAATCATCCATGTGGTTTTCTCCTTTTGCCAGTTGTGTGGCGGCTTTAATTTTTCAGGGTTGTTGTCGTTATCCCCGCATTATACCGCTCGGAATTCTGCCGTGACGGTAGTATTCGACGCTTCAAATCTTGGAGATCGCAGTAGTTTCATCGCAGTCGAGGCAAGAACATTTAGTGGACGCGGAAGCAGCGCGCGGGCGGCAAATCCCATAGCGGCTTGCCATAAAATACAAGATTCCGAGTCGTCTGTAATAACAGGCACAGATGTCTCGTCAATGTTTTTCAATAGGTAACGCACAGAGTTGGCCAGCGTCTCGCTCGCAATACGTTTGTCGTCAAAAATAATGAGAATGCCGCCCGTTCTGAAGTTGGCTTTTGCATGGAAGACGCCTTCCATTGACGATAATGATTTTTCAAGCCAGTGGCATCGTCCTTTTTGACCGCGCAATAAAGAGCTGCGAAAACGGACTCTCCCCGGGGTAATACTGGTAGTGGACATGATAAATCTCCTGCGAAATCGCAAGCGCGATTTAGTTTAAAAAATCCTGCGGCGCTTAAGGCGCGATAGGACGAACGTTTTTAAATCAATTCGGCCGTTTACTGCAATTCCCGTTTCCTCCGCACCCTCCGCAGTGTTTCCTCATTTTTTTGAGCGATATAAATAGAAGCCAGAGAGCCGCCAAGGGAATGGTAATAAGCAGTATTATATCCAAAATTCCCATAACTTTATCCTAACCCCAAAAGGCGTCCTCCCTGGTAGATGATAACGGCCACAGTCCAGGCGAGAACAGTCTGATATAAGAAGCCAACTCCGACCCATTTCCAGGTGTTGAACTCCTGACGCATGGCTGCGGCTACGATCACACAAGGCATATACAGCAATACAAAAACCATAAACGCATAGCCTGAAAGCGGGGTGAAATGAGTACTTATGGCCTGTTTCAGCGGTGTTAGATCTTCTTCCGGCTCCTCCTCCAAGGGGATAAAAAGCAGGGAGTATACCGCCTCTTTTGTCGCCGCTCCGAAAGAAACTACTATTTCTTTCAGATCTTCGCTAAGCGAAGGCGGCGCTTCTTCTTCCTCTTTGTCTTGCTGTACGTAGATTTCTCCCATGGTTCCCACTACGATTTCCTTGGCAATGACGCCGCTTATAAGAGACGATGCCGATTCCCATGTGCCGGCTCCCATTGGTTTAAGCGCAGGAGCGACGATAGCGCCTGCTCTGCCCAGATAAGAATCCCGTTTGTGCTCCACTCCCCAGGGAAGATTTAGCAGAAACCATACCAAGACCGAAACGGCGAAAATGTATGTGCCGGCCTTGATCAAAAAGTGTTTGCCCTTTTCCCATGTGTGAAGGCATAGGCTTCTGAACGAAGGCATGCGATAGGGGGGCAATTCCATAATGAACATGGGAGCTTCGCCCCTGAAGAGGGTTTTCTTGAAAATGAGGCCCATAACGACTGCCAGTAAAATCCCCATAATATATAAAGACCAGATGACTATGGCGGAATCGTTTGGAAAAAATACTCCGACGAAAAGTACATAAACAGGCAAACGCGCGCCACAGGACATGAGGGGAAGCAGAAGAGCCGTTAAGACTTTATCCTTCGGGTTTTCCAATGTGCGGGTGGCGTAGATGCCAGGTACGTTGCAGCCGAACCCCAATAGCATGGGAATGAATGATTTTCCGTGCAGGCCGATGGCGTGCATGGCCCGGTCCATGACGAACGCGGCTCTGGCCATGTAACCGCTTCCCTCCAAAAACGTGATGAAAAACATCATGGCGAAGATCACCGGCACAAATACCAATACGGCTCCAACGCCGGCAATAACTCCGTCGTTAACCAGAGACACGGTCCAGTCAGGAGCTCCGATAGCGCTGAAAATAGCCGTGGCCCAGCGTCTGAAGGGGCCGTTGATCATAGAATCAAGCCAGCCTTCGAAAGGCGCGGAGAGATCAAAAGTCAGTTTAAACAACAGCAGCATGGCCAACAGAAAAATGGGTATCCCGAGAAAACGATTAAGAACCACTCGGTCAATACGTTCAGTCAGTTCCTGCTTGTGTTGATCGCGTTTTACCAGCACTTCGCGGGTCAGGCCAGCCGCCAGAGAATAACGGGTATCGGCCATCAAGCCTTCTAAGTCGTCGCCGTGAGCTTTAATCAGATGATCAAACGGATGTTGCGGCAAATCGGAAACGCTCAGATTGCTGTCGGAGAGAGCCCGCTCGTCGGCTTCCATAAGTTTAAAAAGCAACCAGCGTTCTGGGAAACGCTCAAAAAGAGGCGCGCGCTTCTCTTTTATAGCTTCGCGCAGCAAAGAGATCGCGTTTTCAACATCGGAGCCATAATTGAGCTGACGCGGGCGGTGCAAAGATGTGTCGGCGGCGAAATTTTGTATCGCTTTAAAAAGTTCGTCCAAGCCGGTGCGGCGGGTGGCTGATGTTGGAATAACCGCAATTCCCAGCATCCGTTCCATCGCTTTTACGTCGATATCATACCCCTTGGCTTCCGCCTCGTCGGACATATTCAGAGCCATGACCAAGGGGATATCCAGTTCCATCAATTGAACAGTCAGATACAGGTTGCGCTCCAGATTGGTAGCGTCAACCACGTCAACGATCAAGTCCGGCTTTTCGTGAACCAGAAAATCTCTGGCAATGATTTCTTCCTGGGTATAAGGAGAAAGGGAATAGGTTCCGGGAAGATCAACCAGCCTGATTTTAAAACCATCCCGCTCCAGGATGGCTTCTTTTTTTTCAACGGTTACCCCCGGCCAGTTACCCACATGAAGACGGGAGCCGGCTATGGCGTTTATCAGAGTAGATTTGCCTACGTTGGGATTTCCAGCCACGGCAACCGTCAGTATGCCGCTGTGTTTTTGCTCTGTCACGCAGCCCCCTCCACATCAATGCCTTGGGCTTCTTTTTTGCGAAGCGACAAATGATAACCCTTGATCAATACTTCCAGAGGATCGCCCATGGGCGCCACTTTCTCGACCTTTACCTTTTCGCCCGCTAAAATTCCCATATCCATAAGTCGGCGTTTGATAGGCCCGGCTGAGGCGTTGATACGCACTATTATTCCTTCTTCTCCTGGTTTAAGTTGCCCCAATGTCATCCCTCAGTCCTCCTGACCGTTATTTTCATCGCCATACGCCGATCGATGGCGATGCGGGTATTGTCTACCAGCACCAACAGGGTATTGCCTTCGTTACGCAGCATTTCTATTTTCTTTCCGGCTCGCAGACCCATTTCTTCAGCTCTGGTTGTAGTTGTGTCGGAGCCACGCCGCGCGCCGTGACGACCATGCTCGTCGCAGGCGCCCGCACAGTCTCCGCAGTGGCTTACCCGCACAATTTCACAGGCTTCTCCCGGACTCATCAATCCCAGCATCATAACTATGCGTATCCCCCTTTGATCAAAACTTTAGAACGATTCCGTACAGCGCCGCTACGTCGTCTTCCGGTCTGGTGAGCCCCACCTTTACGCCGCAATTGATATCAAGATAATTATTGATCTCATAACGAAGGCCAAATAGGCCATAAACGGCTGGAGTATTGGTAGAACTGTCGCCCGCGCGGGCAACGCCGAAATCCGCCACAGCGGTGAGTTTTTCCGCAACCTCAGCTTCGCCGGCTATGGAAAACATCCATAGATGATTCCGATTTTCAGCTTTGGCGGCCGTGGTTCTCCAACTATGATATTCGTAGCCTGCGTTGGCGTGCAGAGCGTATTTTCCGTCGTCAAATTCTTTTGTAGCGACCAATGTGACGCCAGGTTGCCAGCGTCCCTCGGAAAGTCCGTCTCTGTATTTACCTGTGGGAATTAGAAGGGTGGGTTTCAACATGAAAGAAAGGGCGTCGTTATCATAGAAAACATACTTGAATTCAAAGAGCATATCGCCGAGCCCGTCTACGGAGTCGACTAAACGCCCGTTTTCATATGTCCGCTCGCTGAAAACATAGGGCATGGCCAAAGATATGCCCATGCGTTCAACAATACCAGTACTCAACTTGATCTCGGCGTCAGTGGCTTTAGTGCGAGTTCTGACTCCGGCTGAGCGTTCGCCGTCACGGGCGTAAGAACCGTTGATCTCAATCTCCAGATGTCCCGGATCCACAAGCCCCGTATCATCCGTTGCCAGCGGTGGCCCTGCGCTCACTGATCCTGCCGCCAACATCATAGCTACAACTAAAACTCCGCATACCCGTTTCGTAAATCTGTTCGTTAATACTTTCATTTGTTTGCTCGCTTTCTTGCTTGCTTTTATGCTTGNTTGTTTGCTTGCTTGTTTGACTACCAATTCAGTTGTTTACCTTAGTTAGATTTTCCCTCCTGTTTGGAGTGTTCCATCGCTTTGACGCAACCAATACATTCTCTAAGCGCGCATACCCCGCAGGCATGGCTCATGAAAACTGGAATGTTGTGCAAACGCGCCGTTTTTTGAGCCGCCTGTTTGGCGTTGTGAGATACCTTGCCGGTAAAAATGACTACCGCGTCGCTTCCCGGAATTTTTGTGTCCAGCGCGGCGGCTTCGGTGTTAAATATTTTAATTTTCACGCCCATGCGTTTTGCTTCTTTGAGGTATTGCGGCTCAAGACGCTTGATGCCGCCTATAACTGAAATACACATGTTGATTACTCCTGGATAAGAAAATTAATTTTCAGTTTCATTTTTAGAACAAAAAATACCAACTATGATCACTTCTCTAACACACTTTTTATTATGACTTTTTCTTGTATTCATTCCCTTCACAGAGGCTTCACAGGTTTTTAGTTTGGTGGTTTAAAGACTAATTACCTAACAAATGACTACCCAATGAGTGATTATGATTTTTGATTTCAATATCATTGAAGGTAAATCGTTGTCAAGTGATAATTTTAAATCGCATGTATTGTTTTTGGGGTAGGGGGTCTAAACGTTAGAAGAGGGAGCACCCGCGTTTTTTAGGGCCTGGGAAGTGTGAGGAGGAGTTCACGTTCATGGAAAGATCAGGATGTTTTTTTAAAGTTAAACGCCAGTTTGTCGCTTTTGGTTGATGAGATAATTATCCCGCCGCCCAATACTTCGTCTCCATTATAAAACACGACCGATTGCCCAGGAGTTATGGCTCTGACGGGCTCCTCAAATTGTACGCTGAAGCGATCGTTTTCCAGTATGGCGATTCTGCATGGCAGAGCTTGGTGACGATAGCGGATTTTGCACGTCAGGCCGGNTTGTACTGGCAAAGACTCGNCCAACCAGTTGAGGTCGGAGCCAATCAGGCCGTCCGAATAAAGAAAAGGCTCTTCGCCGACGACAACAATATTTTTTTCAGCGTCTATATCAAGCACATAGAGCGGCTCGCTCCAGGCAATGCCAAGTCTTTTGCGCTGTCCTATGGTATAGCGGTGCGAGCCGTTATGTTTCCCCAGAACGTTTCCGCTTACATGGACAATATCTCCGCAAGCAATTTTCAGCTCGGCATGACCCTCCAGATAAGATACGTAGTCGTAGTCTGGTATAAAGCAGATTTCCTGACTGTCTTTTTTTTCGGAGCTCGGCAGACCAAATTGTCTGGCCAGACGACGCGTCTCGTCTTTGCTTTCCATTTTTCCCAGCGGAAACATGATGTATTCTAGGTTTTGGCTGGGTAATGCGTAAAGAAAGTAAGACTGATCTTTGCGCTTATCTCGCGCCGCGCGCAAATGACGAGAACCATCCGGATCAATGGTTATTCTGGCGTAATGGCCTGTTGCCAGAAAGTCCGCGCCCAGTTTTAAGGCTTCATTCAGCAATAAACCAAATTTTATGAAGCGATTGCAGCGCGCGCAAGGATTCGGCGTTTTTCCGGCAATATATTCATTGATAAAATCGCCTATGATCAGTTCGTGAAACTCATGGGCAAGATGCGCCGTATGATGCGGTATTCCCAGATGCAACGCCACGGCAGCGGCGTCTTTATGGGCTCCGGCCGTTTTTTCGGCGGTGGAACAGAGGTTCATGGTAATGCCAAATATCTCATGTCCCTGTTGTTTGAGCAGGGCGGCCGCTACGGATGAATCTATACCGCCGCTCATGGCAACGGCTATTTTCATTGAGGGCTTCCTTCAGAAAGATACTGCGCGAAGAAAAAAGAAAAGTTTGGATTCTTGAAGCATATTTTTTTTGAAAGAGCCGAAAAATTTTGGCGCGACGTACATCTGGCTTTAGGCATGTGTTTCATCCCTTTCTCCCAGAATAATTCTTAGTACTTGGTTTGCCTGATGTCCTGCGGCTATGGAAACTCGCGGAGCCATAAGCCCGCTGCCTGGCATGGCCTCGGAAACCGCGTCGCCAACAACAAAAAGCCTTTTGGAGACACGCCTGGTAACAATGTCATTGCCGGGGCCATATCCAGCTAGACCTGACGAGGCAACCACAATTGTTTCAGAATTGGAGGCAAGCAATGTTTCCACCAGCATTGCTTTCATTTCTGGGCGGTCGAAAGCCTCGACAACGATAGAGCAGGCGTTAAAAATGACGGGGATATTATCTGGCGAAAGTAATTGGTTACGAGGATCTACAGATACGTAGGGGTTCATTCTCCTGAGATTTTCCGTCAGCGCTTCCACCTTGTATTGTCCGATTTGATCGACGAAATACTGTTGTCTGTTAAGATTCGAAGGATCCACCACATCAAAATCCGCAATTATCAAACGCCCCACGCCGATCCTCGCCAATGCCGCAGCCACGGCTGAACCCAGTCCCCCCGCTCCCGCTATGCCAACTATCGACGCCTTGAGTTTCGCGTGTACGCCTGGCGTATGCCGAGCGGTCATCAGATACTCAAGCTCATCTTCGCTAGGTTGTTCGCCGCGTTTTATAAGAAATACTTCGTCTCCATCGCGCAAGACCATATCGCCACAGGATACAAAACCATTCAATATTAAAACGTCGGAACTCGGTTTATGGGACTCCGCTAATTCTGATAGAGTAATGCCCAATCTAACGGGAATTGTTTTTTCGTTAAGCTTTATTTGCATGTTTTTTTAAGTTGTATCAAAAAATGTCTCGATGGAAAAAAAGCGGCCCGTTAATTATCTTCCAGTGTAACGGAGACGATAAACCAATCGTAGCCAATGGAAAAACGCATGGTTATGGTATTTTCCGGAGATCCGGCTGAAATATTATAGTCGGGCGAAGCAATAACCGAGGGCGTGGAGGATTTGATTTTAGCGCCGCAGCGGGCGAGATGAACTTTGAAAGAACCTGTGAGCACGTTGGTGATTTCTCCCAAAGCGTCGCTAACATCTTCGTTCAATTCGTTTATTTCCATTCCCAGCATGCCAGAAGCGATTTTGAAGGCAAAGTTTTTTGTAGTGTGAAAACAGACTAAGCCGCTATACGTGCTGGTCAGACCGACCATGGCGGTTAGGCTGTTTTCAAAATGAATTATTGGTTCAATAAGAAGAGGGGTGCGCGGTATGTTTTCAATGCCAACCATCATGCGGAATACTTCTCTGATGTCGGCAATGAGCGCTTCCACAAACATCTCTTTCGTTATTTTAAGTTTTTCAAGTTCTTGTTGTAAAAAAGACATCTTTGCCCATTCATATGAAATAATATTTTTTAACGGTTCCGCTATAGACATATCACACTTCGCAGTTTTTTACCCAGATTGCGACTAAAAACATTTCTATTTCATTATGAAGCGTCCAGTGGAAAGAGTTTAGAAAACTAAATCTATTTTTCCATGACAAACTTCCATTTTTCCAGACTTCCCTGTGAATCAACTTTTACGCCTTTTTGATGATTTGCCGCCACATGGCGCAAGATTTCGAATATATCTTCGGTTTGTCCTTCTTTACCCAATATCTCAGCGATTTCTCCGGCTGTCATAGCGGAATTTAGCCTGGTTAAACATTCGAGCGTCTCTTTCTGGAGGGTAATGACAGCTCCGGCGGCTTTTTTGCCCGCTTCCACGCCTGGCTGGTGATAGGCGTTGACGTTGATCAAGCTGGCGTAAAGCCCTACTGCTCGTTCGAATAATGCGATGAGGGCTCCTATGGTAAACGCATCAAGTTTTTCTACGGTAATGGTCATGGATTGACGTCCCTGCTCGCTCAAGGCGGCTCTAGAACCCCGAAATAAACCAAAAAGAAAGTCGCCGCTGGTAGCGCCAATCTCCACGTCCTCCGAATGCCCTTCGCGTGATCTCAATACTTGAATAAAGGTAACGAAAAAGTTGTCGGTACCGTCTCGCAATTGCTGCATGTAGGCATGTTGGTCGGTTGAACCCTTGTTACCGTAAACTACGATTCCCTGATTGACTGCCTTGCCGTCTCTGTCCAACTTTTTCCCCAGGGATTCCATCAACAACTGCTGAAGATAACGGGAGAAAAGGAGTAAACGATCTTTGTAGGGGAGCATGACTAAATCCCTTTCTCCTTTTCCATTTCCGGCAAAAAACCACATCAGAGCCATCAGCGCTGCCGGATTGCTTTGGGTATCAACTATTCGGGTGATGGCGTCGCAGGCGGACGCTCCTTCCAACAATGCGGCTATGTCAATGCCTTGCAGCGCAGCGGGAAGCAGTCCAACCGCCGAAGTAATCGAAGTTCTACCCCCGACCCAGTCCCACATGGGAAAACGCGCCAGCCATTTCTGTTCGATTGCCAGTTGATCCAGATCGCTGCTGACTCCGGTGACAGCTATCGCGCAGCGGGAAAATTCAAGTCCGGCTCGTCGGTAAACACTCATCGTCTCCAGCATGCCGTTACGAGTTTCTTTGGTGGAGCCGCTTTTGGATATAACGACGATTAAGGTTTGCTCCAGCTGTGGGGCAAGTTGGGCAAAAACTCGATCAAAGCCGTCTGGATCGGTGTTGTCCAGAAAATATGGCTTCATATGATCTTTGGGCAATTGCAAGGCGTCCGCGATAAATTGCGGCCCCAGCGCCGATCCGCCAATACCGATTATCAGCAGGTTAATAAAAGGTTTTCCCGTCTGACCCGTAATTTCGCCGCGGTGTATTTTTGCGGTAAAATCAGTGATTCGCGTTATTGTTTCTTCAATATCCCGTCGTATGGAGTTATCAGGAGCAAGGGAAGGGGTGCGAAGCCAGTAATGCCCTGCCATACGCCGCTCGTCGGGGTTGGCGAGAGCTCCGTTTTCTAACGCCTTCATTTCGGCGTGCGCTTTTTCCATGGCTGGTCGCATGCGCGCAAAAAAGTCGTCGTCGTGATTCATCTTGCTAATATCCAGAGAAAGCCCGATTTCCTGACAGTGACAGAAGTAATGGCAATAGCGCTTCCAGTGATTGGTTGGATTCATGGCTGCCCCTCTGTTTTCGGAGATATTGACGTTAATTTTCTGGAGTGTTTATTTCCGTTTATGGATTTTCTTGGTTTTCTGCGACGTTTTCCGGCGGGTTTCGATGTTTCGCCGGAAAAATCCTGAACAATTGATTTAGGAGCAGACGCGGTGTTTTCGTTCTTTTTTCGGGGAGCGCTTCGTCGTCTGGAATGTGGTGCGCTCGTACTGTTACTCCCTTCGCACTTTGATGTTCCAAGGGGATACTTTGGTCTTGCAACTCGATTATAATCATCGACGAACAGCTCGTCGTCAGCCCATTCGGAGGGAATTTTGCACTTAATGTACTTCTCGATAGCCGTCAGGTTAAGGACGCCATCCTCGTCCGCCAAGGATATCGCCTTACCTTCCGCGCCAGCTCTGGCTGTGCGACCGATACGATGAACATAATCTTCGCAATCTTGGGGAAGATCGTAATTGATGACATGGGAAATTCCATCGATATGCAAGCCGCGCGACGCCACGTCAGTTGCTATCATAATTGGCGTCGATCCGTTTCTGAATTCATCCAGGATGCGGACTCGTTTCTTTTGATTTACGTCTCCGGAAATGAAATGAGCCGTAAAACCGTTGGCGCTCAAACGATCAAGAAGAAATTCTCCTTCGCGTTTGGTATTGACGAAAATCATTACCCTTTTCATGGAATCCTGGCGAAGGACGCCTAGGAGGAGAGGAAACTTTTCTTTACGGGCAACGTGGTAAAGAAGCTGATCCACTCTTTCCGCAGTCATCTTTTCCGGAGTAACCGCGACTTTTTCCGGCATGTTCATGAATTCGTAGGCAAGTTCCATAACCCGGCGGTTAAGCGTCGCGGAAAACATCATGCTTTGGCGTTTGTCGTGCGGGGGGAGAGATTGCAGGATAAAACGAAGATCGACAATGAAACCCATATCGAACATGCGATCCGCTTCGTCTATCACTAGCGCTTCGACCCATTTAAGATTGCATACTTTTTGTTTCATGTAGTCAATCAACCTGCCTGGGGTGGCGATTACTATATCCTTCCCTTTATGTAACGCATTGCGCTGCTTTGCGTAATCCACACCTCCGTAAACAGCTTGGATGGAAAGGCCGCAATGTCCTCCAATAAGTCGCGCGTCTCGTTCGATCTGAAGCGCTAACTCGCGCGTGGGAGCCAGAATCAGAGCGCGCGGTTTTTTATTGCCCGAAGCTTTACTGCTCAGAAGCTTTGTGAAAAGAGTTATCAGGAAAGCGGCTGTTTTACCTGTGCCAGTTTGCGCCTGACCAGCCACATCTTTACCCGCGAGGGCAAGTGGTAGAGCGCGTTCCTGGATTGGAGTGCAGTCTTGAAAGCCCGCTTCTTCTATGCCGGTAAGTAACCGCCTCGGCAGCGGTAGTTCGCTGAATTTCATATTTTTCCTTATATTCGGTTTGTCTACTTTATATATCACTGCGTAACAAGCGCTGGCAATGGAAAGTGTTTTGGAAAATTGCTGAATAAATCGGCCAAACTAAAAGCCCGTGGAAACAATTCTCCACGGGCTGGGATATTTGCATTAAGAGAGAAGACAAAAATAAAAAATCTCAGGTTGAAGCTGATTTGACCATCAATTCGCTTACCAGACGGGTGAAACGAAGGGGGTCTTTAATGGGGGAACCTTCGGTTAATAACGCTTGATCGTATAGCAGATCGGTATAATCAGCAAGACGAGGATCATTTTTGTCTTTCGTGAAAATGGAGGTCATAATTTTCATGAGCGGGTGATCAGGGTTAAGCTCAAGAACGCGNTTTGTTTCAGGAACAGCCTGATTCATGGCTTTGAGGATACGCTCCATATTAGCGTTAACGCCATATTCGTCCGCCACGAGACAACAGGCGCTGTCAGTCAGGCGTTTGGATAGTCGAGCGTCCTTGATTCTGTCTTCAAGATGGTTTTTTATAAAGGAAAGAATGTCGCCAAACTCTTTTTGCGCTTGTTCTTGTTTGGTTTCTTTCTCCTTTTTTTCCGCCTCGGTGTCCAGGTCAACGTCTCCGCGGTCAATAGCTTTAAGTTTTTTCTCTTGATATTCTGTCAACGTCTGTACTACCCATTCGTCAACCGGATCGGTTAGAAAGAGGACTTCGTAACCTTTGGCCTTGAAAATTTCTAGGTGAGGCGAGGTCTCCAGGCTGGCGCGGCTGTCACCAGTAATGAAATATATTTCCTGTTGAGCCTCCGACATACGTCCCACATAATCTTTAAGAGTTGTATGATTTCCCGCTTCAGTTGAAGTGCTCTCAAACAACGCGAGCTCCTGGAGCTTTTCCCTGTTTCCATAATCAAAGTGGAGGCCTTCTTTGAACACCGGGCCGAATTCCTTCCAAAACTTTACGTAACCATCGAAATTTTTATCTTTAACTTCTGATAATGTTGAAAGAATTTTAGAAACGATGCTTTTCTGGATCCGCTTGATCTGAACGTCTTCCTGAAGAATTTCGCGAGAAACGTTTAAAGGCAAGTCGCTTGAGTCCACAACTCCCCTCATAAAACGNAGGTAATCTGGAAGCAACTCTTCGCAACGGTCGGTAATAAATACCCTTTTGACATACAGTTGCAGACCTTTTTTACGATCGATCATAAAAAGGTCAAAAGGTTTTTGGGATGGTATGTACAGCAGAGCCTTGAATTCGCTAATTCCTTCCGCAGAGAAGTGGATGGTTTGGAAGGGGTTTTCAAAGTCGTGGGATATGTGCTTATAGAATTCTTGATATTCTTCTTCCGTTACGTCGCTTTTCGGGCGGGCCCATATGGCCTTCATGGAGTTAAGCGTTTGTTCTTCGGTTTTTTCTATGCTCCCGACGCCTTCAATTTCTTTTCCGTCCGCTCCCTTTGGCGTTTCGGAGCGAGTGATGTCCATGACAACCGGATATTGGATGTAGTCGGAATATTTTTTGACAACGGAACGAATTTTCCATTCTTCTAGATATTCTTTATATTCTTCTTTCAGATGCAGGACAATTTCCGTCCCGCGTTTTTCGCGGACATATTCCTCTATGGAATAGGAACCATCACCCACTGATTCCCAGCGGCAGCCCATATTGGGGTTTACAGCTTTGCCGGTTTCCAGGACAACCTTGTTGGCGACCATGAAAGATGCGTAGAAACCAACGCCGAATTGACCGATCAGCTCGGGATTGTCAGCGGTTGATTTTTCTTTGAGGGCTTGCATAAACGCTTTGGTGCCAGAACGAGCAATGGTGCCGATATTCTCTTCGACTTCGGCCAGGGTCATACCTATGCCATTGTCGCGGATAGTCAGAGTTCCGGATTCTTTATCAGTGATCAGTTTGATTTTCCAGTCGCTGTCGCCAGCAAGAAGCTCGCCGTCCGAATGGGCTTCAAAGCGGATCTTATCGATTGCGTCCGACGAGTTAGATATCAGTTCGCGCAGGAATATATCCCGATTTGAGTAGAGGGAATGAATGACCAGATCAAGAAGCTGCTGAACTTCCGTCTGGAACTGTTTAGTCGTTTTGGCCATGTTTCGTGATTCTCCTTTAGGCGTATGGAAATGACAGGCATAAACATAATGACCAAGATACGATTTTTCAAGAGGGACAGTTCATATTTTATATTTTATTCTCGTATCTCTGTGATTTTGTTCCTGTTGACGGGTGATAGCGTTAAGTTTATGATAATTTTTTAAACCAACGGTTTTTACGCGTTTATTCAAATGGTTGGAGTTAGTCAGAGCTACTATAGAATAAATACTCTGGGTAACGCGAAGGTTTTCCGACAATGACTGAGATATCCGATAAAAATATTCAATGGGACGCTCTGTGCAAGCAATGCGGCTCATGCTGCTTTGAAAAATTTGAGGACGACCAAGGCAATATCCTCTACACCCAGACGGCGTGTCGTTATCTTGATGTTGTTACGCGCCGCTGCAGGATTTTTGAGAGAAGATTTGAGATCAATCCCCGTTGTCTTAAACTTACGCCGGAACTTGTGCCAACATTGCGTTGGCTTCCCCCTGATTGCGGTTACCTTCAGCCTTCCGATAGACGCGCCGTAAAAAACAAGAATAACTGTAGCGAGAAAAAACGGGGCGAGGGTCGCCGGAAAAGAAAGCAGACCGGCAGAACGCCTGAGTCTGAAAATACTCAAACGTAGGGGCGTGGAGAGTGATTGCCAAGGAAAGGCCTTTGTTGATTCCCTTTCTGGCGTTATCGTCAGGTATTGTCGTGGCAGATATGTTAGCAGTACCGCTTACCTTGTTCTCCGTTGTCGGCGTCTTTTTTTGTTTATTTCTCTCCTGTTTCATCCGCAACCGCTTTCCCATGGACATTTGTACGGCGCTTTTCTTTTTTTGTTGGGGAATTTTTGCGCTTCCCCAGTGGACAAAGCCGATGACGGGATCCGGTGTTATAAGAAATTACGTCGGTTCGGAAGCCCAAACGCTCGAAGGATTTATCCGCTCTAGGCCAGTTGGCGTAAGCTCGCCTAATGGCATTACCAGTAATTTTATACTTGATGTGACCGGAGCTGTATCAAACGGGCGAGTTATTCCAGTTCGCGGCTCCATGATGATATACGCGCGTTCCGGAGAAATACCCATGGGACGCGGGGATGTGGTACGCCTTGTGACAAAAGTATCCATCCCCCGAAAATTGGGACTCCCGGGGGAGTTTGACTTTGCGCGTTATCTTTCCTTTCAAGGGGTTGATGTTATTGGCGGCGTCGCTTCGGCGGACGACATCGTTCTCATGCGGGGGGCGATGAAAGATGTGTTTTTGGCAAAAGTGGATAATTGGGCAAAGCGTATGGGAATAATGATCCGAACCGCTTTTCCCGACGAGCGGATTTCATCGGTGTTGACCGCGCTGCTTATTGGCGATCAAAAGCGGATTCCCAAGGAACTTTCCACATCTTACGCCCGCGCGGGCATAAGTCATATTCTTTCTATTTCAGGGTTCCACGTGGGAATCATTGCCTTTTCCATGGCTCATTTGTTTCTACTGGTCGTTAGGCGTTCCGAATGGTTTCTCCTGAGATTCAACGCGCGTAGGGCAATGTTTTTAGCGGCCTTACCAGCCATGCTGATCTATCTGCTCTTCACCGGAGCGGCGCCTGCTACGGCTCGCTCAGTAATAATGCTTTGTGTTTTTGCGGCAGCGTTGTGTCTTGAACGAAGGAGTGATCCGGTCAATATTCTACTTATGGCCGCATTCCCGCTTTTGGCGCTCAATCCGCCTACGTTGTTTGACATTTCTTTTCAGCTCTCTTTTATAGCGCTTTGGGGAATCGTCGTTATTACCCCGCCGGTGATGGAATTATTCCATTTTGTGCGCTCTAGTCGTTTGCGCGGATTGTTGTTGTTTGCCGTCTCGTCTTGGGCCGCTGCTGCCGCTGCCGCAATTCCGATTCTGTTCTTTTTCAATCAGGCCTCCTTCAATGGGATAATATCAAATTTCCTAATAGTCCCCCTGCTTGGTTACGGCGCTGTTCTGAGCGGTTTCTGCGCTTTACTTATGGCAACCCTTAATACTGCTCTTGCCTATCCGTTTTTATGGCTTGCTGGAAAATTAGTTGTTGTTTCTAATGTATTGATAGACGTTCTCGCCAAGTTGCCAGTAGTAACTTTCCACGGCGTAACATCTCTGGATATGTTGATATTTTTTGTAGTTATGTTTTGTTTGACATTTCTTCGGGCGGGCCGCGTAAAGCGTTTAGTCTGTATTGCTCTTCCATGTCTGGCGATCATAGTACATTTTGCCTCGAGACAAACGCTTGACGGACGTTTGCACGTTACGATGCTCTCGGTCGGCCAGGCAGAATCCATTCTTATACGTCTTCCCGAGGGAAGCGTTATGCTGGTGGACGGAGGTGGATATTTATTCGATAACGGACAGGATTTCGGGGAGCGCGTTCTTGCTCCGGCTCTTTTTAAACTGGGAGTGCGACGTATTGACTATATGGTCATGACGCATAACCATCCTGATCACGCGGGCGGGCTTCCGTATGTGGCTGAAATATTTCCGGTCGGGGTCTTTTGGGAACCTCCCCCTGGAGACACTTCTCCTATTTATGAACGTTTAAAAACAGCTTTCTCGTCCCAGAAAACACTCCAAAAACAACTAACTGCGGGCTCCGCTATTGAGTTATCCGGCGGCGTTTCTATGCATGTGCTTTCTCCCCCTGAAAGAAATGGACAGCAAAACGGGGGAAAAAACTTCACGGACATGAATGAGAACTCTCTTGTGTTCCGATTGGCCCACGGTTCAATATCGTATCTTTTTACTGCGGATACGGGATTTAAGACTGAACGCCGGCTGCTGGACGACGGTATTCTAACGCAGACTACTGTTCTGAAAGTGGGACATCACGGCAGCCGTTTTTCCACGTCAGAGCCTTTTCTTGAGCATACGGATCCGCGGTATGCGCTTATTTCTGCGGGACGCGACAATATCTTTGGGCTGCCCTCCCGTAACGCGCTTGCTTTACTCCGTAAAAGGCATATTGCCATCTATCGCACAGATCAGGACGGAACTATAGAGCTTATAAGCGATGGAGAAAATATCAATATAACTACGCCATATCGTCCGGATACATGATTGACATTTGCCAATGGACAGGATACACGGTTGAATATGAAATTTTTTATATCTTTGTGTTTTGAGGATGGAATATTGAAATGAGCAGGATTCTTATTGTTGAGGATGATAGGCTTTACCGCAATATGTTTTCTGATCTTCTGGTAAACCATGGCTATGAAGTCACGACTGTAAACGATGGTTCAGAAGGAATATATCTGCTGGAAACGTCGCGTTTTGATCTGGTTATTACCGACCTGGTCATGCCGGGTGTGGACGGGATGACGGTTCTAACCATGGCAAAGGAATTGGATCCTTCCGCCGATGTGATCATAGTTACCGGTCACGCCGATGTTGATTCAGCTATTTCAGCCTTAAAACGCGGCGCGCGCGACTATATTGTCAAACCGATTAATTCCTATGAATTGCTCCACGCCATAGCACAATGTATAGAACAGCGGCGGATTCTTAACGAGAATGAAGAGCTCAAACGTATGCTTGAATTGCACCAGACAAGCCGGACAATAGCGGGTTGTCTTGACGTCAAACAGCTCTACCATCACATTATGGAAGCGTTTGCTCATGAAATAGGCGTTGCCAGGGCGTTGGCGTTTCTTCATATGGACAGCGGTTTTGTTCTCAAAAACATCAAGGGAATGACTTCAGATGAGGCCGAGCGTTATGCGGAGCTTATCCAGCCCCATCTGATCAGAGACGCTTTTAATAATCCTCTTTTGAAGCGTGTTTTATTCACGCCGCCAGCTGAGTCAGGCGCCCCTGAACAAGAAGAGGCGCAATTAATTTTTCTGGTCAGCCGGGAGGCTTTACGGGGTGTTGTGGTCCTTTTCAGCGATTCCGGCGCGCGCCTTCCCAATTTTGAATCCAAAAATAAGAACGTCAGTTTTCTGCTGGAACAGTCACTTCTCGCTTTGGAAAATGCTGAAAATTATGCCGTGGCCAAAAATATGCTTTTTATTGACGATCTAAGCGGCCTTTTTAATCAACGTTATCTTGATGTTGTGCTGGATCGAGAAATGAAACGAAGCGAACGGTTTGCTTCCCAACTAGCCGTACTGTTTCTGGATATGGATTCGTTCAAACAGGTAAATGACAAATATGGCCACATGGTGGGAAGTCGTATTTTGGCGGAGATGGGTCAGCTTCTGAAAAAGCTGGTCCGGGATGTGGATATTGTAATCCGTTACGGCGGAGATGAGTATACTATTATTTTAGTAGAAACTTCTCCGGAACTTGCGGCCACTATTGCGGAGCGGATACGTTCGGTAGCGGAGTCTCATGTTTTTATGGCCGACGAGGGATATGATATTCGCATTACCTGTAGTATTGGTTACGCCTGTTGCCCGGATGACACCCTTTCCAAAAAAGAACTTATGGAAATGGCCGACCAAGCGATGTATGCTGGCAAACGAAGCGGGAAAAACTGCGTTGTAAGGTTTACCAAACCTTCCTGACGAATCTTGTTTATTCTTTCTATATTCTCATTTTATATTGAGGTATTGCATGGCCATAACGGCGATTAAGGGTTGTAATGACATCCTGCCAGAGGAGTCCGGCAGATGGCGATATATTGAACAAACGGCGCGGCGTGTGTTTGAGCGCAATGGCTTTTCCGAAATACGAACGCCAGTCATCGAAAAGACAGAGCTTTTCAGCCGTTCCATTGGCGACGCAACCGATATCGTAGAAAAAGAAATGTACACGTTTTCCGACAGAGGCGGACACAGTGTTACTATGCGTCCCGAGGGTACGGCGGGAGTTATGCGGGCTTATATTGAACACAAAATGCACGCTCAGGATCCCATTGCGAAGCTTTACTATTTAGGCCAGATGTTTCGCTATGAACGCCCACAAAAGGGTCGCTATCGGCAGTTTCATCAGATCGGAGCGGAAGCGGTAGGGATTGCGGATCCTTTGATTGACGCTCAGATTTTAAACATGACGCTTTCGCTTTTTAGCGAGCTTGGCCTTAGCGAGCCGACCCTGCAGATAAACTCTCTCGGATGCGCCGAATGCCGCCCAGCCTATCGTGACGCATTAATTGGATTTCTCAAGGAAAAACAGGGGCTTCTTTGCGATGATTGCAAAAGACGCATTGCTTCAAATCCTCTGCGCGCCCTGGATTGTAAGTCTGCCGGTTGCGCCGAGGCGACGCTTGAAGCTCCCGTCATGCTCGATTATCTTTGTAACGCTTGCGATAACCATTTTACCTCGGTTAAGCGTTATTTGGAGCTAACTGGAGGATGCTATAACGTTAATACCCGCATGGTAAGAGGTTTGGATTACTATACGCGCACCACCTTCGAACTTGTGACCGGTTTATTGGGCTCACAATCCGCTGTTGCCGCCGGTGGACGCTATGATGGTCTTATATCGCAACTGGGCGGTCCGGCCATACCTGGTATCGGTTTTGCCTTGGGCGTGGAACGGGTATCCTTACTTCTTGAGCAACGAGATTTTTCTACTTCCCCCGACCTGTTTATCGCAACCATGAATACGGCTCAGCGGGAAAAAGCCTTCTCTCTTCTAGCCGAGCTTCAGAAACGGGAGATCAGGGTAGAAATGGATTACGAGGGAAGAAGCTTAAAGAGTCAGATGCGTCGCGCTGATAAATTGAAGGCGCGTTTCAGCGTTGTAGTGGGTGAAAATGAAATTCAGAGCGGGCGGGCGGCTTTCAAAAGAATGAAAGACGGAGCTGAAATTGACGCGCTATTGGAAGCGGAAGCTATCGTTTCATTGCTTAAATAGATAAAAACGGCGGGATGTCCCGCCGTTTTACGTTTCTAAAATAATCTTCGGATAAGTTGTTGTCTGAACGATTTGAACCTGAAGCTGAATAAAAAACGTTTTTAGTCAATTGTGATACTTCTTGCTGAAATCTTTAAAGGACGGCGTTTTAGCCGGTTTAATCGGGGGAGGCTCCTGAAGCTTCCATACATAATCGGAAATGCCTTTCTCTATAGGGAAAAGCACAATCGCCAGTAGATACATAAGCAAGAACGTCGCGAAAAATGCGCCCATCATTGTGAATACGATGAAAAAAACTTCCACTACAGGCGGCATGGCATCCCTTCCTGTTATCAAATGTGGTTTTTGTTTTTCAGAGAATGCGGTTTGGTAGCGGCGTTTGCTAATTCAAAAAAAGCTCGGTTTGTCAACTAACTGCATACTTTATACCTCAATAATGTAGCAGCAGTTTTATAAATATCAAAGAGGAATGTAATCTGTGGCGCCACTGAAAACAAAAAGAACTATTTCAGAGCCTGGAATAATTTCCAATCTTTTTCCCGCGATCCCTGAAAACATACCGGAAGAGTTGTTCGATATTCTTGTGGAATCAGATTTCATACGGATTGAACGTATTGTATCTCAGGGACATACGACCGGCTCCGACGAGTGGCTAGATCAGTCGTGGGATGAGTGGGTAATACTGTTGTCAGGCGAGGCTTCTATTCTTTTTGAAGGAGACGAAACGCCAAGGAGTCTGAAACCGGGAGATTATATTCTGATTCCTGCCAATTGCAGACACAAAGTGACTTGGACTGATCCCAGCGTAAATACAGTCTGGCTTGCCGTTCATTTCAACAAGTGAGGCGGGTTAAGCTGCCCATGGAATTATTTCACGTTAATGCGTCTGTTGCTCAGCTCCTCAAAACTATATTTTAATATGGTTATGTCATTGGGGTTGTCCGTGTCATTAACCGCATAGTAAAAAAAGTTCTGTTCTGCGCCATAGCCGCCGCCTGTTACTCACCTGCCGGAATCATTGAGTCGTTTCGCTCTATCTATAAAATATTTTTGGACAAATACTTATTTTTTGGGCAGTTGAAGCGTTGACTGTTTGACTTGGGGACATCGGTCAGCCGCAAACGAAGGTATGGAAACGATTGTAAGCGCTATAAAAATAAGCGCGAGTCTCATGCGCTAATCTTTTCCTTTCATTGCTTTGTAGAATGTTTCAGCGTTTTTCGGAATAATGAACAGAGGAAACAAAGCCCTAGCTCGACGGAGCGCAGGATTCCGGAATCAGCTGGTTGAAATAGTCGATGGAAGGGTAGGCGTCCGAAGGACGCGGAGCAATTACAGAGCTAGCGCGACTTACATATACTAGGTATCTAACCCCGAAATATCTAGCCGTATCAAGATTTCTTTCGCTGTCCTCTCCCAGAAGAGTGCGCTTTGGATCATAAGAGACAAATTCCTGGAGTTCTTTCCAAAAATTGAGATCTTCCTTGGGCAATCCAACCGTATGCGCGGAAATAATCCCGTCAAAATAATTAGATATGGAAGTAACGTTCATCTTTAGCTCAAGCGTTTTGTGGTGCGCGTTTGTCACCAACCAAACGCTTTTGTTTTGCTCTCTCAGAAAAGAGAGAAAGTCCGTTACATGGGGATGAACGGCTATCAAATGAGCGACCTCTCTTTTGAGGATGGGAATATCAAGGCCAAGCTCTGAAGACCAGTAATCCAGATCGGTCCAGTTGAGGGTGTTTTCTTGGGATCTGAACATCTCATATAGGCGTGCCTTGGCCTGTTCCAAAGAAGTTCCGTTCATTTTAGCCCAGCGCTCAGGCACGTGTTCCATCCAAAAATGATCGTCAAAGCGGCGATCCAGAATGGTTCCGTCCATATCCAGAAGCGCTGTGTCAATATCGTTCCAGTTTATTTTCATAAGAGATTTTGTGTCATTTCAGAAGGTATTCGGTAGCGCTAAATCGCATTAACCCGGACTACTACAAATTATCCCCGGTCAGCGACGAAGCTATTTTTTTCATTTCAATATGCAGGTCTTCTTTTTCACCTGCGGCCACGTTTCTCATACCGGCAATTATGCACAATTCCACATGGAATTCCAACATCTCAAGCATTTTTTTCGTATAGTCATAATACGGCTGGAACATACTGGTATCTGGGTTGCCCTGGGTGAATACTAAAATCAGTTTTTTCTTTTTAGGACGCTCTTTGTAAAACGGGGAAAAGCGCGGCATAAATTGCGAAGACAACCTATCCATAAATATCTTCGCTTGTCCGCTCATCTGGCCCATATAAAGCGGGGATCCAAGAATAATGGCGTCCGCATCCACAATAACGGCAAAAACTTGTCGCATATCGTCGCGAAGAACGCACCCCGCATTTTGTCCTGTTTTACAACCAAAACAGCCCTGGCAGGGTTTTATATCTAGGTCGTTGAAATAAAAACGCTCAGTTTTGCTTCCATTTTCTTTCGCGCATTCAAGTATTTTATTAACCACCCAAGCGGTATTTCCCGTTTTGCGCGCGCTTGCAATAAATCCCATAATTTTCATTTTTTTACTTTCCATTTTTATCCGCGTTTTTTTGAATACCCAGAATATGAATTATTGATTAGAATAGCAAAAAATCAGCAAAAAAACGCCTGTCCTTCATTTTTTCTTGCGCCTTTTTATAAATAATGAAAT
>JGI994J12354_10001404_pt1 | contig 24327 bp, 20 predicted proteins | sample IntmicLarv3ML3BL_FD_12354 | JGI IMG/M metagenome (IMG submission 12354)
ATCTGTATTTTTAATATATATTATTTTTTATAAAAATTAATCATCTAATTTAAGTACAGCTATGAAAGCTTCTTGAGGAACTTCAACTGAACCAATAGATTTCATACGTTTTTTTCCCTCTTTTTGTTTTTCTAATAATTTTTTCTTTCTTGAAATATCTCCTCCATAACATTTTGCTAAAACATTTTTTCTCATCGCTTTAATTGTTTCTCTTGCTATGATTTTTCCTCCGATTGCAGCTTGCACAGGAACTTCAAAATTCTGGCGGGGGATAATTTCTTTTAATTTTTCTACTAAAATTTTTCCTCTTTGGTATGCAAAATCTTTATGTACAATTATTGATAAAGCGTCAACAATTTCACCATTTAATAAAATGTCCATTTTAACAAGTTTAGAAGTTTTATAACCAATAAGTTCATAATCAAAAGAAGCATATCCTTTTGAAATAGATTTTAATTTATTAAAAAAATCAAATACTATTTCATTTAGTGGCATTTCATAAAGTAAAATTCTTCTTGTACTATCAATATAATCAATATTCAAATATATTCCTCTTTTATTTTGACATAAAGTCATTAAATCACCTAAATAATTATCTGGAGTCATAATTGAAACTTTAACAAATGGTTCTTCAATAGTATTTATTTTTTGTGGTGATGGTAAAAAAGCTGGATTATCTATTTCAATAACAGTATCATCTGTCATATTAATTTTATAAACTACAGACGGAGCAGTTGCTATTAAAGTTAAATTATATTCTCTTTCTAAACGTTCTTGGATAACATCCATATGCAATAACCCTAAAAAACCACATCTAAATCCAAAACCTAATGATTGTGAACTTTCAGGTTCATAAACTAAACTTGAGTCACTAAGATTAATTTTTTCTAAGGCTTCTTTTAAGTCTTTATGTTTTGCATTATCAACAGGATAAATACCACAATAGACCATAGGATTTAGTTTTTTATACCCTGATAATGGTGTTGTAGCACCATTTAGATTAGTTGTAATTGTATCTCCGACCTGCACATTTTTTATGGTTTTAATAGCAGCGGCTAGTCAGCCAACTTCACCAGCTTCTAAAGCGTTCTTTTTTATTTCAAATGGAGTTTTAACGCCAATTTCTGTAACTTCATAAACAGCATTTGATTGCATCATTCTGATTTGTTGTCCTACCTTAACAGTTCCTTCAAAAACTCTGATTGAAACCATTACTCCTCGATATTTATCATAATAAGAATCAAAAATTAAGGCTTTTAAAGGTTTTTGATCATATGCATTTTTTGGAGCAGGAATTTTATTGACCACAGCTTCTAAAACATCTTCTATGTTCAAACCTGATTTTGCACTAATTTGAGGAGCATCACTACAATCAAGTCCAATTACATTTTCTATTTCTGATTTTACTCTTGCTGGATCTGCAGCAGGTAAATCAATTTTATTAATAATTGGTATTATTTCTAAGTTATTATCTAAAGCCAAATAAACATTAGCTAAAGTTTGTGACTCAATTCCTTGACTTGCATCAACAACAAGTAATGCTCCTTCACAAGCGGCTAAACTTCTTGAAACTTCATATGTAAAATCAACATGACCTGGAGTATCAATTAAATGAAAAATATATTCTTCATTATTTTTCGCTTTATATTTTAATTGAATTGAATTTAATTTAATTGTAATTCCACGTTCTCTTTCAATATCCATTGAATCTAATAATTGAGCTTGCATTTCTCGTTTTTCTACACTTCCCGTTAATTCTAAAATTCTATCTGCTAATGTTGATTTTCCATGATCTATATGAGCGATTATACTAAAATTACGAATTTTTGATTTATCCATTATTAAATCTCCTTTTATATTAAATACTCACCTGTTTATTTTACTAAAAACAACTATTGTATACAAACATTTAAAATAATATCATTTCTTTAATTAAATTTGTTATATTCTAAAAATATTTTCTTTATATATATAAAAAAAGCAATTTCTTGCTTTTTTTATATATAAATTTAATTAAACAGTATTTAATTTTTAGCTTCTTTTTTTAAATTTTTTTTAAATTTGTTATAGTTAAATAAACTTTCTTTTTTAACTATAACATGATTAACATTATTTTGTAGTGATTGAATACATCTTTCAAAATTTTTAGTTAATTCTTTAAATTCAGAAACTTTTGTTTCTTTTGCAATTCTGTCAACTGATTTTTTGGTAATTTTTGAAGCTTGTTCTGATAATTGATTGTATTTTATATAATCTAAATCAATTTCTTTTGCAAGATTATTAATCTTATCAATATATTTTGTTTTATCAATATTTATGTTATTACACAATTGATTATATTTTTCTACAAGTTCAAATTTTTCTTTTTTATATGCTTTTTGTGCTTTTAAAGAGAATTTTGACAGTTTTGTTGATTCTTTTTCATTTAATAACTCAACTTTAAGTTCTAATAAATTTTTTAAATAAAATTTTTTCTCAAGTTCTTTAATGAATTTATTTGTATCTTTTGAATATATATTTAAAGTTTCATTCATTTCAATTATAAATGGAGTTTTATCAACATTATAGTCGTTTGCAATAATACTAATTTTTTTATAGATTTTTTTAATTCCTAATGATTCTGCAATTCTTTCTTTATATAAGAAAAATACAAACAAGAATGAGACAACAATCGTAATTAACATACCAATAATAACATTTATAAGATGTGCAACACTAACACCATCGCTTGGAAGAGAACCTAAAAATATTAATATCCCTCCTCCTGCTAATTGAAATCTTTGTGCACCTGTAATCCCTAAATAAAAACCACCAATAGCAGAACCAATACATCCAGCAATAAAGGGAGTTACTTTAACTAAATTTACTCCATAAATTGCAGGTTCTGTAATCCCGATTAAGGCTGTTGGAGATGTTACTATGCTAGTTTGTCTAAGTTTCGCGTTTCTTGCAACAAATATAACAGCTACAGCTGCTCCAAATTGCCCTAAAGCTGCAATCCCTGAATTAATTAATGCCATTGTTGAAGCGACACCACTATTCACCTGAGCATCAAGTGGAATAAAAATAGCAGCATGAATTCCTGTTAAAACTATTGGTTGTCATAAGAAACCAAAAATAGAAACACCAATAGCAGTACCGATATTTATACCAATTGTACTATTTCCAAATCTAATATTTTCAAGACCTTCAATTACTATAAAGTAAAATAACGCTTCTAAAAGTAATAAGATTGGTCCTAATAATAAGAAGATTGATAAAATAGTTATAATATATCCTAATGAATAAGTAAAGATTAATGAAATTGATGCAGGCATTCAACTCTTAATTCATCGATCAACATATACAAATATAACTCCTGCAACAATGTGGGGAATAATTGAACTTGCATAACTTCCAATTGAGAATGTAAAGCCACCAATTTCAAATAAGTCTCAACTAAATCCACCTGGTATTAAAAATGGAGCTGCTAAAGTTAATCCGATTAATATTCCAATCGAAGAATCCCCCCCCAAATATCTAACAGTTGTGAAACTAAACCACACACCAATAAGCGCTCATACAGTTTGTGATAATAAATAAATAATTCCTGAAAAAACATCAAAATCAGTTAATGCTTGTCATTGTTGAGTGTCAACACCATCTATCATAACAGTTTGTCAACCTAAATCTCAAGTATTTATTGCAGTAATTACACCCGCATAATCTAACAACGCTCTAATAATAAGAACTAAAGATGCTGCAAGAAATGCTGGTAAAACTGGTATTAATATACCATTAATAACATTTAATGCACGTTGTCTAAATGGAGTTTTCTTTTTAGTAGCGTATGATTCTTTTTCAGTGTGTTTATATTCTTTTAAGTATTTATTAAATATATCATAGAATTTTTGTACTTCTGGACCGATAATTACTTGTAATTCATTTCCATTTAAAACAGAACCACGAATTATTCTAGAATTTTTTAATAAATTTTGGTCTAAATTATTTTTATCTTTTAAAACTAATCGTAATCTTGTATTACAACGACTTACATTCACGATATTTTCTTTTGATTTGATTGATTGCATTATTCATTTAAAAGCATCACGATATTTATCAGTATAAATTACTGGCAAAATATGTCCTGATGCATCTTTTAAAATATTTTCTTTTTTAGTAATTTGAATTTTTGATTTTTTTATTTCTAAAATTAAATCACCTTTTTTGGCTGGTCCAAGTTTGATAGTTTTAATATCAAAGTTAAAACCAGCTTCTTGTTCAACAACTAATGGTGTAGCTGTTTTAATTTTTTTTGCTTTAAAAAGTTTAAAATCAACATCTATAACTTCACTATTTGTGTCAACTGATTGATCTAGTTTCGCTATTAAATTAAAACCTTCACCATTTAATGATACTGATTCAATACCGATATGCATCATTAAAATATTTTCATTTTCATCTTTAAAATGGATTGCATGTTTTGTGTCAAATATTTGAACTAATTTTCCTTTCATAGGAGCATAAAATAACTGTTTTTTTGGTTCGATATAAACACCAACTCCTAAAAGACCTTCACTAAATACACCATCTTGAAGATCTTTTAATTCTTTTACCACACAATCTACTGGAGCATAAATTTTTATAGTATCATTCATATTACATCACCTCTATCTCATATGTTTTATCATCAAGTTTTTTTAAATCAATATTGTGGTTTTTTTCTCCAACCATAAATATAATATTTTTCTTAGTTGGTTCTCCAAATTTTAATAGTTTTATTTGTTGGTGATTTAAATCACTTAAGTTTAATTCATCATTTTTAAACATCGGTACAACTGAACCATCTTTAATGAAGATCAACATTTCATCAATTGGACAAGCAACATCATAAATCCTATTTCCTTCAAAAATTTGTTTATTATTTATGTTTATTCATTTACCTTTTGGAAAATAAACTTGACGATTATATTTTTTATCTGATAAAATCGGAGCTACCATAATTTCTTGACCCAATAAATACTGATCATCAATTTTTCTAGCAATAAAATCATCTTGGTATTCAAGAACTAATGGCCTTAAAATTGGAACACCAGTTTTAATAGCCTCATATTCACACATTTTATAAAAAGGAATTAACTTTCTTTTTTGTACTGCAAATTTTTTTGAAATATTTAAGTCTCTTTCACCATAATACCATGGTTCTCGAGCTCCAAACCCATGGTATCTAGAAAAAGGAGTCATCATTCCAAATTGTGATCATCGTGCATATAAATCAATATGATTCATATGTTCTAAAGTTGAAAAACCTCCAATATCTGTTCCTCACATAACTGTTCCACATAATGAATTTGATAACCCAGATCATAACTGCATTTTCAATTCATTAAAACTTGTAGCTGAATCACCAGCTCATTTACCAGGATATTGTTGAGTGCCAATATATCCAGGTCTGGAAAGAACAAATGCTTTTGATTTTCCAAAAACTTCTTCCATAGCTTCATAAGAATATTTTATATATAATTCAATATAACTATTCCTGAAATCTTTTCCGATTTCTCCATTTCATAACAGAGCATCAGCATCAATGCTATCACCATAATCTGGTTTTATAAAACCTAAACCTTTTTTTAATAAATTTTTAATTTTATTTTTTCACCAAATTACTGCTTTTGGATTTGTTAAATCAACAGCGGTTGCTGTTTCTTGATAAAAATTTAATCCACATCAAATATGAGCTATACTGCCATCCTTTTTCTTAGTATAGTAATTATTTTCAAAGACTTCTTTTCACGTTTCTGAATTATCAATTTGTAAATAAGGATTAATTCAAAAACATAACTTTGAATTTTGTTTTTTCACTTCTTTAAAAAGTGTTTCTATCTCACCAAAAGCTTCATCATTAAATTCAAAATTACAAGTTTTTGTAAATCTGTTTTTTAATCACTTTGGATCTAATGTAAAAACATCTACAGGATAATTAAATTTTTTTGCATTTTTTATTTCTGTAAATAATTCTTCCTTGTTATGGTAGTACAAACGATTAATTCAAATACCATACGCATCATCAGGAACACCTTTAATTCTGCCTGTTAAAAAAGTATACTTTGAAATTAATTCTTTAATAGAATCTCCAACAAAAAAAACCATTTCTAAATTTTGTTCGTGAGATAATACAGAAAGTGTTTCTGTAATTGGAGAACCAATTTCTCATTCAGTTTTATGGCCAGTATTTATTAGCATTCCTCAGTTATTTGTAGAATAAACTAAAGGTACACCTGCATATGCTAAATCTCCATTTGAAGTTGCTGCGTTGTCAACATTATAAATAACTGATTGAGTTCCATTTTTTACAAAGTTATTAAACTTTTCTCCTAAACCATAAATTAATTCTTCAGAATCTAATTGAAAAGATACAAAAGGAAAAAAATCATTATTAGCTTCTTTAAAACCCAATGGAGGTGAGGCAAATCCTTCTAGATGATCTCATCCTGCTCTCAAAGATGTTTGGGTTTTGATATTTCCTTGTTTATCAATAATTTTTAAACAAAATTGTTTTTTAATAATTTCTATTTTTGTTTTATTTTTTAAAGTAATTAATATTTTTTCGCTATTATTTTCATAATCTATTTTTAGTTTATTAAACTTTAAAAAAGTTTTGTCAAAATAACGATTTTTATTTAATTGTTTTTGAAAAAAATTAATACTAAATATATCTTCATCATATAAAGAAATTTTTAAATAAGCTTTTTGGATATTTGATAATGTAACTTCAATAAATAAATTATTATCATCTAATCATAAATCACTTGTTTTTAAAGCAACAAAATAATCAGCATCAGCTGTAAATATTTTTTCTTTTTCAACACAACTATATTTATACATTTCTCTTGTTATATTATTTTTAATAGACATTATAAGAAAACCTCCTTCCTATCTAATTTTATGTCTTTTTAAAAAAAGAATAACTTGTAAGCACAAGTTATTCTTTTTTAAGTAAGGTAGGTGTAAATTTATTATTAAAAATTAAACTTTTCCTTCATAGCCGAATGTAAATGAATCTAATTGTTTTTTTGAAACAGCACATTGAATAACATCTTTTTCATTATGATAAATTATAGAATATTTACAAATTAATTTATTATTTTCAACATTCAATCCGAAATTTATTATGTCAAATTTATTTGCACGTTCTACTTTAAAAAACGAATACGAACTATTAAAATCAAAATTTTTTTTAAGATAATCAACTACTGATTTGTTAATTTCATCATAATTAAAACTAGTAATCATTTTATTATTTAAAAAAATATATACGATATCAAAAATTTTATTATTCGTTTTTCTAAGTTTTATAAAGGATGTGAAATCTTCTGTTTTTAGATTATGATTTTCTATAAATCAATCTGGCAAGCACATCTGTTTTTTTAATAATGTATTTTTAACATCAAATAAAAAACGTTTACTATCACTTATATTCTTTGATCAATACTTTGAAGGATTTATAAAATATCCTCGTCCATGAGAAGAAATTAAAAACCCATCTTTTTTGAGTTGTTTTAGGACTTCTCTAATTAATGATCTTGAAACATTAAATTTTAAACAAAATTGATTTTCGCTCATTAATTTATAATTTTTTGGTCATTCTCTTGTGATGATTTTTTGTTCAATAAATTTATATATATCATTGCGCAAATTTATTTTCATTTAAAATATTTCCTTTCTTATTTTTAAATATGTAGTCCAAGTTGATGTATCATATCAAAAAATATGTTATTGATTATTATTTTTTATAATATTTATCAAACATTTCTTTAATAAAATCATAATTAAAACAAAGAGTTTTTAATTTTATTTGTTTTTTTAAAATATCAACATTTTCTCAAATTTTTTCAACTGTTTCTCTACTATATTTATATAATAAGCGGTTACGATTAAAATCTTTTAAATCAAGAATTTTATAACTTCCATCCTTATAAACTTTTATATCCAAATCATAATCAGTGTATTTAACTATTTGGTCTTCAAAAGTAAATGGTGATGCTAAATTACAATAATAGTTAATTTCTTGATTTTTAAATATACAAATAATATTAAATCAAGAATTTTTAAAAAAAAATCAAAAAGCCAATCCGTGTGTTCTTCATTTTCTTCCATTAATTTCTGTTATTAATACATTTTCACCAGCTAAAACAATATAATCTTCTGTAATTTCAAAAACTGTCACTTCATCTCATAATCGATAAAGTTGTTTGTTATGTTTATATGCCTGAATTTGAACAACAGATCCAAATTTTGCATCTTTATCTTTCATAAAAATTCCATCTTTCATAAAAATTATATCATTTACATTAATTTTATGTTAATATGCTCTGGCAAAATATACCAAGTTTTTTGATGCTTTTTTACAGTTAAAACATAAACTTTTTTCTTGTTTAATATCATCAGGAATACATCTAGAATTTGTTTGGGTTTTTTGTTTTATATCCTCTTCACAAGAAATTTCACAACAAAACGGAACAAGAACATAACCCTGTTTTTTGTTTAATAAATCTACATACTCTTCAAGTGAAGATGCACTAAAAGTTCTTTGTTTTCTATTATTTAAAGCGTTTTGATAAATGTTTTTATCATATTTTTTAATTTGATCATGTACATATTCTAAAATATTTTCTATTTGAATTTTTTCTTTTGATCTAATATCGCGTCTTGAAATTATAACACTATTCTCTGCTAAATCTCTTGGGCCAATCTCAACTCTAATAGGAATACCCTTAATTTCTGCATTTGAAATTTTAAATCCAAATGATTTATCAGAGTTATCAATATTTACGCGATAAAAATTAGATAATTTTTCTTGTATTTTTTTTGCAGCTCTAATAACTTCATCACTATCATTTATGTTTATAATTTGAATTTGAGTTGGGGCAATTTTTGATGGAAGAACTAATCCTTGATCATCTGAATGAGTCATTATAATTGCACCAATTAATCGCGTTGAAACACCTCAACTTGTGGTGTAGCCAAATTCTTCTTCTTGATTCTTATTTTTAAATTTAATATTAAATGTTTTTGAGAAATTATCTCCAAAATAATGACTTGTTCCAGCTTGAAGTGATTGTCCATCATACATTAATGATTCAATAGTATATGTTTCTTGAGCACCAGCAAATTTTTCCTTTTCTGTTTTTTTTCCACTAATTACTGGTAGAAGCAAAACATCTGTTGCGATTTTTTTATAAATATTTAGAATTTCTAATGTCATGTTTTTTGCTTCTATATTTGAAGCGTGGACTGAATGACCTTCTTGCCATAAAAATTCACTACTTCTCAAAAACGGTCTTGTTGTTTTTTCTCACCTAATAACACTTGTTCATTGATTATAAATCAATGGCAATTCTTTATATGATTGGATTTCTTTTGCAAATTGAGTTGCCATCAAAACTTCACTTGTAGGTCTAATATACAATTCATCACTTAAAACTTTATCACCGATTTTTGTAACTGTTGCTAATTCTGGCGCAAAACCGCTAATATGTTCTTTTTCTTTGTTAAATAGACTTTTTGGTATTAACATTGGAAAATACACATTTAAAGAATTTTTTGATTTAAATTCTTTATCTAAGATAGATTGAATATTTTCTCATATAGCATAACCATATGGTTTGAAAATTATTGTTCCTTTTACTGGACCATAATCTATTAATCCTGAATTTTTTACAACATCTGTGTATCATTGCGAAAAATCTGTATCTCTTGGTGTTATTTGTTTCATCTTTTGCATAATTTATAAATCTTTTCCTCTAATTTCTTTGATATTACCTGTTTCTCCAAAATATACATCAATGTTCAGCTCTTGACTTGTTATATATGTTTGTATACGTTGTAAGTTTGTTTTATCTTTAATCATAATAAAGTCTATAACTTCAACAGGAATGGTTTCATAAATATAAATTAAATTATCTTTAATATCTAATGCCCAATCAGATTTTAATAAAGTTGATAACTTAATTGGATCTATACCAATAACTGAAATTTTTTCAACTTCTACGTGCGCTTCGATGGCTCATTTTCAGAAATGAGCTCTTGTTGATGAGTCAAGCTCTAATCCTATTGAATTATTATTTTCTAAGTATGTTCAAACTATATACTCTTCATCACTTTTTAATTTTTGGTCCTTAATTAATTTTATTCCGTTTTCTAAAATTAATAAAACATTGCTAACATCTGTATAAAAATAAAGCTGGTGTATGTTTTTTTGATGTAAAAACTTTAAAACTTCTTTTTTTCCAGAATGTTTATTAAACATTTTTTTAAAAAAGCTTTTTTTTGGGAGATTTTCTTTTAAGTTTGTTTCCTCTTTATTTTTCATCGCGATTCACCCCGTTACTTATTTCTTATTTTATACTTTTTTATTAATAAATTTAAAATAATAATAAAAAACCAAACTTGAGTTTGGTTTGAATTCATAAAAATGGCGGATTGAGAGAGGTTCGAACTCTCGCGCCGGTTGCCCGACCTAACACCTTAGCAGGGTGCCCTCTTAACCAACTTGAGTATCAATCCACACAATGAAATTATAACAAAAATTTATTATTTTTTTTATATAAAAGTCTTTTATTGTATAAAATCTTTTATATATACTGGGTTTATTTCTTCAATGTTTTTTTCAAGCTTAAAAAAAGGTTTTAAATCTAAAAAATTTTTTTTAAAATCTATGTCTTTATAATCAACCAATACTTCAAAATTAGCAAATTGTTTAACAAATTCATCCAGGTATTCTGAAATAATTAATTGATCAACTATAATTTGTTTTCCGTTTTCATAAATTCCTAAATATAACTTTTTTCCGCGAGCATCTATTAAACTAATAGCTTTCTTAAGTCCTGCTTGATAATGTAATGAACTTAAAGTATACACTTCATATTCTGGATTGATCGTTTTTAAAGTTTTTGCTATTGTTATACCTAATCTCACTCCTGTGTAGCTACCTGGACCATTTATAACATATAATTTTTTGGTATCTTTAATTGTTAAATTATGTTTTAATAAAAAATTTTGAATATCTAAAATAATATGATCGCTTATTTTTTTTGTATTTTCTACTATTAAAGTATCAATAATATTTATTTTTTCTTCTAAAATAAGAATTAATTTGTTATTGCTTGTATCTATAAATAAATTCATTACTTAGTCTCCTATTAAAAATTCTCTTGTATTTTCATCAATTATAGAGATTTTAACTTCTATAACTTTAAAATATTTTTGCAAATCAATTTTTAAATTTCTACTCCACTCAACTATATTTAAAGAATCATAAAAATGTTCTGTATATAATTGTACATCATCATTTTCACCAAGACGATATGCATCCATATGATTAATATTTAAATCTTTTGCTTTATATTGATTTAAAATAACAAAAGTTGGTGAACTTACAATTTCCTTAACATCCATTTCTTTTAATAAAAGTTTTGTTAAAGTAGTTTTTCCAGCGCCCATCACACCATCAAGCAAAATACAAGTATTTGGAAGTGCTTCTTTTTTTAAAAAAACCACTGCTTCTTTTATGTCTCGCGTTATCATTTTTTTCTCCTTAAAATAAATTTATATAATATATAATATATAATATAATGAAATTTATGAAAGGGATAAATAAAAATGATAAAAGATGTATTAATTATTGGATGTGGTCCTGCGGGGCTATATGCTTGAAAAATAGCAGCTGATTTAAATTTAAGCGGGATAATCATTGATATTCAATCATCATATGGTGGCCAAGTTTCAAATTATTATCCAGATAAAATAATGAAAAATTTCCCAGCAATCGCAGAAATTAAAGCAAGTGATGCTATGGACCAAATGTATAATGCTATAAACAAACAAGTAAACATAGAATTAAAATTAAATACCAAAGTAAAATCAATTCAATTAATAGAACCTTCAAAAGATGAAAAAGTATTACATAAAAATTGGTTTAATGTTAAATTTTCAGATAAAACATCACAACAATTTAAGAGAATTTTGTTTGCTGATGGTGTTGGTATTTATACACCAATTAGGTTAACAGAAGAAGATTATAATAATGTATTTTATACAGTAACTGATGTGAATACCTTTAACAACAAAAATATAGTTATTTTTGGTGGTGGTGACTCTGCAATTGACTGAGCAAATGGAATTAAAAAAATAGCAAAAACTGTCAAAATTATTCATCGAAGAGAAGAATTTAGGGCCAAACCAGGAAATATTAATGCAGCAAAAGATGCTGGAGTCGAATTTTATACACCCTATACATTTACAAAAGTAATTAATAACGAAAATGATTCAATAAATAAAATTGAAATAAAACATGTAGAAAATAACCAAAAGAAAATTATAAATTGTGATTACATAGTGGTGCAATTCGGTCAACAAATTATGAAAAATAAATTTGAAAATATCAATTTAAACATTGATCATTTAAATAGAATTGTTGTAAATTATGAATTTGAGTCAAATATAAAAGGAATTTATGCGGCTGGAGATTGTTGTTATTACCCAACAAAAACAAGAAGTGTAATTGCTGGTATTTTTGAAGCTATGCAAGCAATAATAAATGTAGAAAAAATTATTAATAATAGAAAAATCGCAAATACAGGTTGATAAAAAAGAGCGTTTGCTCTTTTTTATGTTTATTTATAGTTTTTTATTTAATGATTAAACTTGGACGAGTCATTTCTGAAGGAAGTTCTTCACCTATAATTTCTAAAATAGTTGGTGCCACATCAGCTATTGCTGCATCCTTATTTTTTAGTTTAATAGATTTATCAGTTATAATGATTGGAACAGGTTGACTTGTATGCTTTTTATTTGATTCACCATCAGTATCTATCATTATTTCTGCATTACCATGATCTGCTGTAATTATCATAACAGCACCTACTTGTTTTGATAATTTATAAACTCTTTCTAATTGTTCGTCTAAAATTTTTGTTGCTTTTATTGTTGCTTCTAAAATTCCTGTATGCCCCACCATATCACAGTTTGCATAATTTAGAATAATAACATCAAATTCATTTTTTTCAATTTGTTTTAAAAGTTGATCTGTAATTTCAACGGCTGACATTTCTGGTTTTAAATCATATGTTTTCACTTTTGGTGAATCAATTAAATTTATTGAAGCATTTTTTAATAAAATTTCTTCTGGTTTTGCAAGTCCATTTTTAAAGTAGTCTTTCCCTCCGTCAAAAAAGAAAGTTACATGAGCTATTTTTTCTGTTTCTGCTATTCGTAATTGTTTATACTCTTTTTTACTCAACCATTCTCCTAATCCATTTACAACTTCTAACGCCTTAAAAGCAATGTTTGGCGAATTAACAGTTTGTGAGTATTCCATCATTGAAACAAAAAAGATTTTGTCTCCCAGAAAAGTTAATCCATTAAAAGTTGGATCATTTCACATGAAATATTTATTATTTGTGAAAATTGATGCGATTTGAATGGCTCTATCTGGTCTAAAATTTGTAAATACTACAGAATCATTTGGTTTAATATAACCTTTTTTGGCTTTTTTATTATATGCAGGCATAATGTTTTCATCGTCTTTTCCATCATCATATTGTGATTGAATATATAATGATAAATCTTCAAAACTATTTTGACAAGTTCTATCAACAAGCGATTTATAACCTTCTGCTGTTCTTTCAGCTCTTTTATCTCTATCCATTGAATAAAATCTACCAGAAATTGAACCAATTTCTCCAGCACCATATTCTTCAATTAAATTTGTTAATTCTTTTAAATATTGTAACGCAACGGTTGGTTTTGTATCTCTTCCATCTGTGAATAAATGTAAATATATATCTTTTAATCCTGATTTAGCAGCGTTTTTAAATGTTGCAAACATATGTTCAATATGTGAATGTACTCCTCCATCAGAAAATAAACCTATAATATGAAAAGAACTATTATTTTTTTTACAGTTTTTAATAGCATTATTTATAGCTTCATTTTTATCAAATGTCTTATCTTTAATGGCTTTATTAATTAAGGATAAAGATTCGTATTTTATTCTTCCTGCTCCCAAGTGTATATGTCCTACTTCTGAATTTCCCATTTGTCCATTTGGTAATCCAACTCACTCTCCACTAGCATGCGCTTTAACTCATGGATATTCTTTTTTTAAACTTTCAACAAATTTCATATTTGCTTCTGTCACAGCATTGCCACTATTTGGTTTTGCAATACCTCAACCATCAAGAATTGTTAAAATAACAGGTTTTTTTGTTTTCATTTTTTATTCTCCTTTTAAAACGTAACTATAAATTGCTTTAGCTACTGCTCCTTCTAAATTTGTATAATAAGAAATCTCCTTGGCATTTTTTTTGACTACATCATTTGCGTTTTTAGGGGCGATAGAAAGTCCTGCATAACATAGCATTGGAATATCATTTGCTCCATCACCCATAGCCAACATTTCGTTCGGTGATATTAAATAATAGTTTGATAAAAATTCTAGCGCGTACGCCTTATTAACTCCTTTAGAATTAATTTCTGCAGCTATACCACCAGGATATCAAGCGACTTCTAATCCAATATTTTTAAATTCTTCAACAATTTCTTTTGAAGGATTATACATTATCAATTTAAAACAATCACTTAATGTAGTTTTATGATCTACAACAACTAATTCTTCTTCAAAAAAAGCGTGTTCTTGATGAAGATATTTTGCAGAATTAATATCAATGTTAATATATGATTTTTTTAAATCATCTGCATATGCTCATAGTTCTGCTTCTTTATATTTTTTTGCGATTAAAAAAGCTTCTTCTACTAGTTTTTTTGGAACTGTACTGCATTTTATAGTTTTATTATTATAAATATCATAAATTAAGCCTCCATTAAATCCTACGACTAATGTTTCTTTTTGCTTAAAATTAAATGATTTAAAACTATTTTGTCTTGAGTGTACAGGTCTACCTGTTACAAAAATAACTTTTATTCCTTTATTAATCGCTTCATTAATTGGTTTTATATTTTCTTCTACTGGATAGCCTAAATTAACATAAGTAGTTCCGTCTAGATCTAAAGCTATTAATTTAATTTTTGTGTTCATTCTATTTGATTAACCTCAAATATGATTCTTCAACCAATGAAGCTCCTCCAACTAAAACACCATCAATGTCAGGTTGAATTAAAATTTCTTCTACATTACTTGGGTTTACACTTCCTCCATACTGGATCATAATTTGTGCTGCGGTACTTTCATCATATAATTCTTTTATATAATTGCGAATTTGGCGACATACATCTTGTGCTATTTGTGGAGTTGCAACTTTCCCAGTTCCTATCGCTCAAATTGGTTCATATGCAATAGTGATTAATTTAACTTGTTCTGCACTAACATCATGCAAGTTTTTATACAGTTGATTTTTAATAAAATTCATTGTAGTTCCCGCTTCATAAATAGATAAACTTTCTCCGCAGCATAAAATAGGACTCATTTTCGCTTTTACTAACGCTTTAATTTTTGCGTTAATAAGTTCGTCATTTTCTTTAAAAATTTCTCTTCTTTCTGAATGACCAATAATTACATAGTTTATATTAATATCTTGTAACATAGGTATAGATATTTCTCCTGTAAAGGCTCCCTCTTTTTTAAAATAGCAATTTTGAGCAACAATTGTTAAATTTTTTGATATTTTTTTTAAATCATGTAACATAATTGAAGGCGCTGCAATTCCAGTTAGTACATTTTGTTTTACATTTATTTTTTTATCAACACTTTCAACAAATTTTATTGCTTCAGTATTTGTTTTAAACATTTTTCAATTTCCAACAATAATTTTATTTCTCATTCTGTTCTCCCTATTTACTTATTTTTTAATTTTACACTATATAAATAAAAATAACCTGATTAATTTATATTATTTTTTCATAAAATAATTAACAAAAATTAATTAAATCACTTATATGCAGTATTTCATATCTCAAAATAACTGTATAAATTTTTAATATTATTAATATCTAAATTTAATTTAGGAACAATTCTTTGTAATAACACATATGTTAGCATTCTATTTCTACCTCGTAATAGAATTTTTTGTTTATTCACTTGCATTATTAATCCATAAGATTTTTGAATAATTTCAATAACATCTTCGTAATTTATTATTTTTTTAACTATTTGATTACTATCTGTTAAAAATAAATTTTTGTTTGAAAAAAAAGCATCAAATTTACCAATCATTTTTAATTTTTCTTTTGTATTTTTAGTTTCAATTAAGTGGACATCTACGCTACTTTGTACTAAATTTATTTTTTCGTTTTTATCTAATTTAAATTTAACTGGAACTTCTTTTAGTGGCCTCCATGAATTAAAAATAAGTTCATCAATCTGATTAATAAATGCTTCTTCTTTAGAATTGATAACAATGTTTAATTTTTTGATATTTTTTTTCAATTGTGCACTGAATTTTTCAGTAACCATAAAATTATTATTAACTCACCTTCATAAAATTCAATGTTTAAAAGATATTAACAGTTTTTTGTTATCTATTTTTTTTATTATTTTTCTTATATATCATTTAGATTTTGTATTTAAATTAGTTTCATCTAAATATTCTAACAGAGAAGTTTTTTTTAAGTATAAATTAATATCTTTTGTGCCTCTAATAAACATTTTAAAACCCCTTTATCCAAATTATACTTTAAAATTTTTTTTATATTTAAAAAAAATAAAAAAAATAGCTAAAAAACTTGATTTTAAGAATAAAATTATTTAGAAAAGGAGAATTAAAAATGAAAACAATAGTTATTGGTACAAATCATGCAGGTACAACAGCTGTTCGTACTTTAAAACGATTAAACCCAGAAATGGAGGTTACAACATATGATATAAATGATGTGATTTCATTTTTGGGCTGCGGTATTGCCTTATGAGTAAAAGGAGAAGTTAAAAATCCCGAAGGATTATTTTATGCTTCACCTGAAATATTAAAAAACGAAGGAATTGATGTAAAAATGCAACATCAATGATTATCAGTTGATAAAGAATCAAAAACAATTTTAGTTAAAAATTTAAAAACAAATGAAGAAATCAAAGACAATTATGACAAATTAATAATTGCAACAGGAACATGACCAATTTTTCCTCCAATAGAAGGTATAGATTTACAAGGTGTTCAAATTTGTAAAAATTATGAACATGCTAAAAAAATAAAAGCTGCAAATAATGATCAAAATATTAAAAAAGTTGCAGTAATTGGTGCTGGATATATAGGAGTAGAATTAGTAGATGCTTTTGTTGCAGCCGGAAAAGAAGTTACTTTAATTGATATTGCAGATAGGATTATGCCTGTATATTATGATAAAGAATTTACTTCATTAATTGAAGATGAAATGATAAAACAAAGAGTAAATTTAGAATTGAACCAAAAAGTGATAAAATTTAGCGGTGAAAATAATCAAGTAAAAAAAATAATAACAAATAAAAAAGAGATTGATATAGATTATGTTGTTTTTTCAGTTGGTGTACAACCCCAAACCAAACAATTAATTGGTGTAATTGACTTAGATGAACGAGGAGCCGTCAAAACAAATGAATATATGCAAACATCAGATCCAGATATCTACGCAATCGGAGATTGTGCTCAAGTTTATAACATAAGTGTTGAACAAAATATGCAAGTAGCCCTTGCAACAACTGCTGTAAGAACAGGGATCATTGCTGCTACAAATATTGTTAATAACAATAGTTTAACATCACCAGGCTTTACTGGAGCAAATGGAATAGAAGTATTTGGGTGAAAAATGGCTTCGGTGGGTGTTTCACTTGCTGGCGCTCAAAAATTAAAAATGGAGGTAGAAGATATTATCTTAAAAGATTCAGATCGTCCTGAATTTATGTCCACTTACAAAGATGTAACGATTAGAGTCGTTTGAAATAAAAAATCTAAAAAAATTATAGGAGCGCAAGTCGCTTCTATAAATAATCACACTGAAATAATGTATATGTTTGCATTAGCAATTCAAAAACAGTTAACGATTAATGAATTGTCATTGATTGATATATTTTTCTTACCTCATTTTAATAAACCATATAATTTTATTACCTTAGCAGGTTTAGAAGCTTTAGGATTAAATTATTTTAAAAAATAAATATAAATAAAAACTTTTTAATTAATAAATGACTTTGATTTATAAGTACTATTAAATTAAAAAGTTTTTATTTTATTCCAATAATTTCATCATTAATTAAATCCATATTTTGGTAATTTGAGTTTTTATTAAGTCCGGGCATCGCAAAAATTTTATTAGTATAAACTAAAATAAATCTACCACCTGTGTTAATTTCAATATTTTCAATTTTTAATTGGTAGTCTTTTTTATCATTATCATTACCATCAATAGATGCATGTGATTTCACTATACAAATTGGATATTTTTCATATTTTGTGTCAATAATTTCATTAATTATTTTCTTTACTTTATTTGAGAAAACTACTTTATTTAAATAATAAAAATGTTTAACTATTTTTTCTATTTTTTTTGTAATATCGTCAGTATTATTAATTAATTTTTTATATTTTATTTTTACATCGGCTTGTTTAATAATCAATGAAGCTAAATCTACTGCTCCACCAGGACCATCAGTATATGCTTTATTTACAGCTCAAAAAAAATTATTTTTAGTTAATCAATCTTGTAATTGTTGTAATTGCACAATATCATCACCCTCAATATAATTTATAGCAACAACTAAATTTAAGTTATAAAGTTTTATATGCTTTAAATGTTGGTGTAAATGAGAAAAGTTATTTTGAAAATCATTATGAAGTTGTAAAGCTCTTAACGTAACAACCATAACCACACAATCAGGCATTAAATCAACAGAGTCATTTATTAAGTTCATAAATTTTTCAAAACCTAAATCACTACCAAATCCAGTTTCTATAACTGCATAATCCGCTAAAGATAATGCTAATTTTGTAGAAAGAATTGAATTAGTTCCAATGGAAATATTTGCAAATGGACCGCAATGAATTAAAACTGGTGAATTATATTTTGTTAAAACAAAATTTGGTTTTATAACATCTTTTAAAAGAGTCATAACAGCTCCTGTGATTTTTAAATCACTTACGAAGATTTCTTTTCCTGTTTTTGAATAACCCACCAAACTAGTTTTAATTCTTTCTCGTAAATCTGCTTCAGAAATTGATAAGGTGAGTATTGTCATCATACTACTAGCAGCAGTAATTGTGAATTGTTCTTTTCTTGTTATTGTTTTTGATACTTTTATTTCAATCTCTCTTAAACTGCGATCATTTAAATCTAAACATCTTTTTCAAATTATTCTTTGTGGATCAAGATTCAAAGAACTTTTTCAATAAATTTCATTATCAATTGCTGAACTAATTAAATTATTTGCACTAGTTATTGCGTGATTATCTCCTGTAAAATGAAAATTTATTTTTTCTTCAGGGATGACCACACTTTCTCCACCACCACTAGCAGATCCTTTTTGTCCAAAAATCGGTCCTAAACTAGGTTCTCTTAAAGCTAAAATTGCTTGTTTGTTTAATAAGTTTAAGCTGTCAACTAATCCAATAGCTGTTGTGGTTTTACCTTCTCCAGCTGGTGTAGGATTAATAGATGTTAATACAATTAATTTTCCTTTTTTGTTTGAAGATAGTTGGTTGTTTACATTAATTTTTGCAATATTATTACCATATAATTCATAATCTTTGTTTTTAAGATTTAATTTATTTAACATATCTACTATTTGATTCATTATATACCTCCTTTATATGATATTATATATATCATAATCCATATTTTAAAAAATATAAAGGAATAAAATAGATGTCAACAGAAAATATAATTAACGGTAAAGAATTAAGCAACATTTTATTAGACAATATTAAAAAAGAAGTCAATAATCTTGGTGAACATAAACCTAAATTGGTGATAATTCAAGTTGGTAATAATCTATCTAGTAGCAAGTACATAAAACACAAACTTAAAGCGTGTACATATACAGGTATAATTGGTGAACATATGAAAATTAATGAAAACATCACACAACAAGAGTTAATTAATAAAATTAATTGATTAAATGATGATGCAAAAATTGATGGCATAATAGTTCAACTGCCCTTACCAAATCATATAGATAGTCAAATAATAAATGAAACAATATCTGCAAATAAAGATGTTGATGGATTTTCTCCTCTAACTTTAGGGAAATTATTATTAAATACAAGCAAAATCTTTCCAGCAACTCCTTTAGGAATTTTAAAACTATTAGAATGAAAAAATATTAATCTGGTAGGAGCTAATGTAGTAATAATTGGTCGTAGTAATATTGTTGGAAAACCATTAGCAAATATGTTGATAAATAAATCTGCTACAGTTACGATATGTAATACAAAAACAAAAAATTTAGCAGCCATAGCAAAAAAAGCAACTATCTTAATTTCAGCTACTGGCAGTGCTAAATTAATTACAAAAGAATATGTAAATAAAAACACAATTCTTATAGATGTTGGATCTAATTTTATTGACGGTGGTTATTGTGGTGATGTCGATTTTAAAGAAGTTAGTCCAATTGTAAAATTAATAACACCTGTTCCAGGCGGAGTTGGACCAATGACAATTGCTTGTTTATTAGAAAATACATTAAATTTATACAAACAAAAAATATTTAAATAATTTTAAAAACTTCTTCCTCAGGTCTTCTGATTTTTTCAAAAGAATGATAATGTTTTTGCTCTTTATTTACTTTACCAACAAATGCAGTCACGCAAACAAATTCATTATCTAAATCAATTAATTGATGTTTTTTTAATATTTTTTCTACATTTCTTGGTTGTATACCTTCTACAGGACAGAAGTCTATATTTAATTCCTCTGCTGTAACTAAAGCGCAACCCAATGAAATATATGCTTGACGGGCAACAAATTCTTCATTTGTTATCCCATAACCTTCAATAACATTATTGTACGCATCAACTCTATATTGGCGAGCTTTTTCAAATTCTGATGGAACATTTCTTTTGTTTTGATCTGGGATTACTTTTTTTATCATAATCTCTTTTTTATATCCTATTCAGATTATCATAGCTGAAGAATCAATGGTTCCGGGTTGATTTCAGCAAAACTCTTTCATACTTTCTCTAATAGTTTTATCTTCAATATACAATACTCTATATGGTTCTGATCCAATTGACGAGGGAGATCATCTAATTGATTCTAAGATTTGTGTTTTTTCATAATCACTTAACTTATAATCGTTTATAAATCTTCTTGGTGATCTTCTCTTTTTGATATATTCTAAACTTTTAGTCATAGTTATCTCCTTGTTTTCTATTAATATTATACAAATAAATTTTATAATATATTGAAATCAATTAATTTATTTTAAAAATAAATTCTCCTTTATCATCGTCAAAAACAACCCCATCTCCATTAATTGAAATTCTATTTTTATAAAGTTGAATTTCAATTTCTGAGTATGGTTGCTCAAAGTAATCATTATCTTCATATCTATTTGTTAATTTTAAAACTCTTTGATTTTTACTTCCTATTAATCGTCTTTTATTGTCTAATTGTTTGATCATAAAAGGTCCATCAATAAGAATATCTATCTTTTTTAATAGATTTTCATATTCATCTTTTAATTTTTCATAAATATAACCTGTAAAACAAATTACAGATAAATTATTTTTATAACAAAATTCTATCAATTCTTTTAAGGGTTCTGGTTGTAAAAAAGGTTCTCCTCCTAATAAAGTTAGCCCTTCAATTCCATAAAGTTTTATTGATTCTTTTATTTTTTTAATAATTAACCTTGTAGGGACGAAAAATTTTTTTTCAAGAGGTAACATTTCTTGATTAGAACAACCCTTACATAATAATTTACAGCCTTGAAATCAAATTACAAACCTTTTACCTGGACCCTCTATTTCACTATAAGTTAGAATTTTTGCAAAATTGATATTAGCCATTTAAAGAAAAAGAAATTTTATTATTTTGTATTTCTGTTAAAATTTTGATTCCAGGTTTTATATCTTTTAAATTTTTAAATATAAACTCAGAAAGAGGGTCAACTAGGTTCGTTTCTAATGAATTTAAAACATCTCTTCCTCCACGTTTTTCATCTGCATCTTTTAATAAAAAATAAAAAGTTTGTGGATCAGATAAATCAATGTGTAACTCAGCTTTATATTTTTCATAAATTACAATTTGTATTGGTTTAATTTTTTGTTTAACTATTTTTGCTTTTAAATTAATATCACGAATAAAATTAAAAGGAACAATATTATTTCCAAATCTTCCTAATAATTCTGGTCTATTTAATTCATAAGTGAAATGATTTTGAACTTTTTTTGTAAAATCTTTATATACAATTTCTTTATCCTTATTTGGTTCCACTTCTGCAGCGCCAATATTTGATGTAAAGATAATAAATGTTTCACTAAAACTGACAGTTTGTCCAGTATTGTCTGTTAATCTTCCATCTTCTAAAATTTGTAAAAATTTATCAAAAATTTTTGGGCTTGCTTTTTCAATTTCATCAAACAATACAACAGAAAATGGCTTTTGTTTAACTGCATTAGTTAGTTGTCCTCCACCTTCAAACCCGACATAACCAGGAGGAGCGCCAATTAATTTTTGATCTGCATTATCTTGACCATACTCGGACATATCAAATCTAATTAAACTTGATTCATCATTAAATAAAAATTTTGCAATTGCTTTTGCTAATTCTGTTTTTCCTACTCCTGTTGGTCCCACAAAAAATAATGTTCCTTTTGGTTTGCTTCGTTTTTCAGAATATGTAATGCCAGTTAGACCTGTGTACGCTTTGTAAATTATTTTTTCAACTTTTTCAACAGCATCATCTTGACCAATAACTCTATTTTTTAACTCTTGATTAAGAGTTAACATTTTTTCGTAGTTCAACTCTTCTCAAGGTGAAGTTTTTTCTCCATAATTATAAATATTAAATATTTTTAAAAACGTAATTGGTGTGTTAAAGTTACAAGAAAATTTAACAAAGTGAGATATTTCTTTTAAAGACCATCCTTCAGTTGCATCTACTATATTTTCAAACTCTGTTGTGATATCTGTCACTTGTATTCTTGATTTTATAGTTGATAAAAATTGTTTTCTTTCATCTCGATTAGGTCTTGGGAGAGTTGAAATAATAATATCAGGGTTGTCTAAATAAAGACTTGGAGGTAATTGATTTATTTTTTTGGCAATAAATATAACACAACTTGATAAATCATCTATCTTTGAAATAATAAACTTTGATTCTTTTAAAGTTTTTAAAAATTCTGTCATAACACTTCTGTCGTCAATATCTAATGATATATCACTAAAAAAATAATCAGTATAATCTGCTATAAAACCAATTTTTTTCTCATCATCTCTGTTTAAATTTAAATTTAAGACTGTAAAGAAATCAAGTGGTTTTTTTATTTTTACTTGTTCTTCTACTGAATCATTTGAACTATCATTGAATAATTCTTCAAAATTATCAGAAACAATTTCATCATTTGAAGAATGACTGTTTTTATTAAGAACTAAGTTTGATATCTTATTGCCTCTCAAACCTGAATTTTTATCATAAATAAATTTATCTAAATAACTTTTCTCACTAAAACAGTCTAAAATGTATTCGTGTATATTAATATATTTCCCATTTAATTCATAAATATCATCAACATTACCTTCAAGAATTATCGCTTTTTTTATTCCGATTAAGTTTTTTAATTGATTTAATTCTTTTTTTACACTCATTTATATCACCTATTCATTTTTTTTATTTTTTTTATTTAAACTTTGGTTTCTTTGTTTTGCTATATATTTTGGTTCTCTATATTGTCTTTTTAATGAATTTGTTGACTGAATTCCATTTTCATATAGCTTTTTTAAAAATTGATCTGCATCATGATCATGTTCTTTTCCTTCAAAACCTTCATAATTATACACATAACTTCCATCTAATTTAACTGCAAAACTTGCAGATTCTCCTGAAATTTTTTCTCCATAAATTAAAATAAGATTTTTCTCTTTATTTTTTCTTATGTTATTTTCTTCAACAATATAACCAACTTCACGGATTGCTTTTACAATTTTTACAACACAATCTTTTCTAACAACTTCGTTTTCAATGTTTTTGGATGAATCAAGTCAGAAATCATTGATTTTATTTAGTTGGTTTTGTTCGTTAGTGTTAGTTTTAAATATTTTAATGTTATCTTGAAGCATATTTACTATTTCTGGGTCATCATCATAAAATTTTATTGACTTATTAATCATGTCAGTCATAACATAATTTGTTGATTGTTTTTTGCT
>JGI994J12354_10001405_pt1 | contig 24303 bp, 23 predicted proteins | sample IntmicLarv3ML3BL_FD_12354 | JGI IMG/M metagenome (IMG submission 12354)
GCAAATCTGCAAGACTGCTCCCGTGAGCAGTAGCCAGCNCAGCCACTCCGCAGCCAATGGCCAACTCTATGGCTCGTATGTCCTCCACCACTGTAATCTCATCAACAGCTAAAACTTCCGGATTCATCCCTCGCAGCAACATCATAAGCCCTTCTGCCTTTGTGCCGCCACAAATCACATCGGTACGCTGCCCAACAGTCAACTGAGGCTTGCCCTCGTGCATAGCGCATAGCTCGCCTCGCTCATCTGTTACCCCAACTCGCATGGGTGGTACACCTTCCCCTTCGGAGCAGCTGCGCAACATGTCTCGTAACAAAGTGGTTTTTCCCATGCCCGGCGGCGAGATAATCAGGGTATTGCATAGCCGTTCCTGTTCCATAAGCGCCGGCAATACCGCAGCACCAATGCCGATAACCTCATGGGCAACACGTAGATTGAGAGAGGAAATGTCCCGCAAAAAAATAGTCTGACCTTCCTGACCGACCACCGTTCCGCAAACACCGATGCGATGTCCGCCTCGCACTGGCAAAAAACCCTGTCGCAGGCTGGATAGTGCCGTATGTAGAGATGCACCGGTAGCCCGCTCGAGTGTGAAGAGTAAATCATTGCTGCTGATTTTACGCTCTCTCCCACCTGGTACCACATAATCTCCTTGAGCCGTAACGATGGTGAGCAAGCCTCCATTACGCAGCCGCAATTCCTCCACAGTTCCCAAGTGGGCAGTGTTTAGCTGCTCCATTGCTGCCGCCAGTTCTTCCGGCAGAAAGTCAATCAATGTTGTTATAGATGTATGATTCAAGCTTATCACCTCCCCTTGTACAGGCTATGAGAACTTGTCCCCACTTAGAACAAAAAACGGAGGCGTTTTTTCGCCTCCGCTCCTTGCTATAGAATAATACAAATCAATCCGCCAGAGCCTTCGTTAATCATTCGCTGCAAGGTCTCACGGAACTTCATGCGGGCATCTTCCGGCATTCGCTTAAGCTTGCCCTGCAAGTCGTCGCTTACAATGTCGTGAAAGCTTTTGCCAAAAATATTACTATCCCAGATTTTTGAGGTGTCTCCCTCAAACTCCTGAAGTAAATAGTGGATCATTTCCTCACTCTGCTTCTCGTTGCCCACAATAGGCGAAACTTCGGTTTCAATATCTGCACGAATCATATGCACGCTAGGCGCACTAGCCTTGAGTCGTACTCCATAGCGCCCTCCCTGCCGGACAATCTCCGGCTCTTCTAAACTGAGCTCATGCATGCTTGGCACCACGATGCCATAACCTGTTTCCCGCACTTCCTGTAAGGCGGTCTCCACCTTGTCGTACTCGGTTTTTACCTTTGCAAGCTCCACAAGCAGACTAAGCAGGTCGCCATCATCACTAATTCGGAAGCCACTGCACTGAGATATGGTTTCGTAAAACAGTCCCTTCGGCAGGGAGAGCCTTGCCTGTGCAATACCAGTGCCCATATCTACGCTGGATACGCTAGCTATTTCCACGCTCTCATGTTCGCCAATGAGAGAAATCACTGGATTCACATCGCTCATGCGGCGGATGCCGGTAGCGCAATCTCGAATTACCGTATACAGACCGCTCTTAATTGGGTGATCGTAGGGCAGCGCATCTACCCAGGAAGGCAGAAAAATGTCCAACTCTCGCATAGGAAATTCTTCTAAGACACTGCCGATAATCTCACTTACCTGCGCCTCATTGAGCTCCAAACAATTCGCTGCCAGACAGCGGACACTATATCGATCCTCAATATCCAGGCGAATCGCTTGTGCAAGTGTGCTAAACGGATCTGCACAGTTGAGTAAAACTAAAAAGGGCTTGCCTCGCTCCTGCAGTTCTTGAATTACCCGTTCCTCTGCTTCCACATAATTTTCTCTGGGCAGGTCGGTCACCGTGCCATCGGTGGTAACGACGATGCCAATGGTGGCATGCTCGTCAATAACCTTCCGGGTGCCGATTTCCGCCGCTTCGGTCATCGGGATTTCATGGTCAAACCACGGCGTACTTACCATGCGGGGCTCACCGCTTTCGTCAGCACCGATAGCCCCCTCCACCATGTAACCTACGCAGTCCACCAGCCGAACAGAGAGTTGAGCTCCTTCACCAGCCACGACGTCCACAGCCTCCTCCGGCACAAACTTTGGTTCCGCAGTCATAATAGTTCGTCCTGAACCGCTCTGAGGCAACTCATCTCTCGCCCGTTCCCGTCGATAGGCATTCTCAATGCCAGGAATGACCATGGTCTCCATAAATCGCTTGATAAACGTAGATTTCCCCGTTCGTACTGGCCCGACAACACCAATGTAAATATCACCATCAGTGCGCTGTGCAATGTCCTCATAAATCCTTTGATTTTCCACCTGCAGACCCTTCCTTTCACACCACAATGGTGGTATTTCTGTCACATGGTATGTCCGGCGAAGGAAAAATATGACGGCTGGGACGAAATTCTCTCTGGAAAAAGACGCACCATAGCCTTCAAAAAAGCTATGGCACGCCAATTTAACGCCGTTGGGGAATCAACAAAACTTTCCCGCAAAGATGCTCGTCACTGTCTAAATCGTTGGCCTGTATCACATCCTGTCGGGTGATGCCATAATGTTTGGCAATATCCCAAAGACTCTCGTCTGCCACACTGCGCAGAACCAGAGAGGGCTGCGTGTTTCCACGCTCCCGCTCTCCAGCCAGACGAATATCGCACACTGCAACACAAGTCTGAGCAACCAGAGTCTCATAAGAAAAGGTCAGCAAAATCCGAACTTCAATGCCGGCAGCCACCGGCACGGCAGCTACCTCATTTACCACCCGAAAACTAGCATGGCAGAAACTATCTGCGCCGCCCTCAAGAGTTTGAGACACCTGAAAATCTTGACTGATCTGGTTTACGCTTCCATCATCCCCCTCGAAGAGTAAATGAACTGTCACATCACAGGTGGAAATCCGTTGGTTTCCCTCCTGGCTTTGCTGCACCGGCCCGGTCGTAGTATAGGCATCCATCACATGCGCCGGCAGAATCGGCGTTTCGATGATTTCGCGCAGATTCTGTGTACGTTCGCCTCGTTCCTGCAAAAGAGCAAAGCGATAAGATTTTTCTTCAGTTTCCAGCAACTGCTCCGTGGAATAAATATCCCGCAGCATAGAATAGTTCCGTTTTTCTGACACAGTAATCTGGCCGATGAGCCCAATGCTAAACTGAAATGTGCGGTCATCCTCGCCGCTTACCCGGCATTCTGCCTCTGTCTGGTAGATACATACACTTGTGTCCGTTTCAGCACCAGCTCCGTTGATTTCCATGATTTGAGAAAATGGAAGTGTAAAGGGCAACTGCTCCACACCGCCCTCTGCGCAGAGGTAAACAATCTGCAACAGCAGTTCCCCTTTAAACACCAGTTTGTTACCAATAAGCTTACTCTCGCCGGAGAGTAAGCCACTGCGAAATTTCAGCACTGAAGCTGCGGCCGGGCGGCTGCTGGGGATGGATAAATCTTCGTTGATAAAAAAAGTTTTCTCCTCCACAGCAGTCATTAAATATGCGCTCTCCGTGCTGCTACGCTGCTCAAGTCCTAACGCAGGCTCTGCCTCTGCTTGAGCGCAAATGGCGGTGGAGCGAGGCAAGAACACCCGCAACACAATGGAAACTTCCACTCGCACTAATATTTTTCTCGGATTAAGCAACCTTGTCTCTGCCCGCACAACTTTCGGTTCCGTGACCAGACGAGCAGCACTGGAAATCACCCCGTCATCAAAGGCAGCCACAAAGGGAATGTTGGCATCCATTCGCTGAAGCCCCGTACCTCCTTCCGGCAAGTAGATGACAGCGAGACCGATAACACCGGACATCTCGCAGCGCCCCTCCTGCGCCTGCTTCACCTTCAGATTCACCTGCCCCTCTGTGTCTGCAATAGAGAGGATATCAGGCTTTGCATCCGGCACAATAACCTCCATAGTCTCCTCATGGGTCAGAGTGCGTACCAACACGGTTTCGTAATAATTAAGATACTGCTGATTGAGGGAGAGCTCCATTTACATTCAACTCCTTGTACTTTGGTAGTCAAGTCTATGAACACAGTTGCACTAATATGCTAGGACAGATGAAAAATTCGTTTTAAAATACTACCGAGTGCCTTTGGTGCTTTCACAATTGCGATTTTCATAGCATCAAGCCTTCCTTTCTCACGCAAAATCAAATCGCCGGCTTGAAAAAACTCCCCACCGGCCCAATGAGTGGCCCAGGCGTTGGGCTGACACTTCATTCTATGCCGATGGAGAGATATTGGTTAGCTCTTCTTTTCCCAGTCTTTGACTGCCGCCGCCTCTGAATAAAGTCGCAGATAACTATCATGGCGGGATTTGGCGATTTCTCCCTCCTCCAGCGCCGCCAAAACACCGCAGCCCTGCTCTTTTCCATGGGCACAGTCGTTGTAGTAGCACTGGTCTAAATAGGGGCGAAAATCCCGAAAGGCAAATGCTAGCTCCTGCTTTGGAATATCCAGCGCATCTAAGGAGGAAAACCCGGGCGTATCAGCCACAATCGCACCGTTGGAGAGCGCATGAAACTCCACGTGCCGGGTGGTGTGGCGCCCCCGGCCCAGCTTATTGCTTACTTCTGACACTGCAATGTTGGCCTCCGGCGACAGCTGGTTCAAAATACTGGACTTACCTACACCCGAGTTTCCTGTAAAGGCAGAAACCTTTCCAGCAAGGCATGCACGCAAAGCCTCAAGCCCTTCGCCTGTTTTTGCTGATACGGGAAACACTGGGTAGCCCGCCTTAACATAGCAGGCGGCAAGCTCTTCCGCTTGCATCAAATCCCACTTATTAATCACCAGCACCGGCTGGGCTCCTCGATGCTCGGCAAAGGCAAACACTCGGTCAATGAGAAATGGATCTGTCTCTGGAATGATTCCGGCGGCAATCATCACCATTTGGTCAATATTTGCCACCGCTGGACGGTGAAACTGGTTTTGACGGGGTAAAACCTCGTCCAAGCGCCCGCTTTTCTGGTCAATGGGCGTAATGCTCACATAATCGCCTACCAGCGGACTAATCTTGTCATGCCGCAGTTTTCCCCGTCCTCGACAGGTCAATAGCGGCCCCGCATCTACAGGTAATACATAGTAAAAACCAGACAAAGCCTTCAAAATTCGTCCTGTCATTTATGAAAAATCCACGTTACGGCTCTCAAAAAGCACGCCATCAAAGTATACTGCAATCTCTTGTGTCCCTGTGCCTTGCAGCGTTATTGGGATGCTTCGCAGATTTGTCGAAACATCTGCTCCGAATTGCTGCACACCACCAACGGTAATCACTAAAGTGACAGTATCCGGCTCGGAGGGCAACATCACGTCTACGCTACGCTCTTTCGTGATTTGGATGGGCGCATCTGTTGGCAGAATCGGCGTGGTGTCATCTCGCTCCCGGGCAATAATCACATCAATAGCCGTTCCTTCTGGCACACTCTCGGTGGACTGGCGGCTCTGCTCTAAAACTGTACCAGGTGTCGCACTTTCGTCATTTTGCTCTACAACAGCACCAAGGCTGAGCTTTGCACTGCTCAGCATCTGATCTGCCTGCTCAAGAGTTCTGCCAATCACGCTGGGTACCGTAGTCATTTTAATCTCCGGTCCCTTGCTCACAACCAGCAAAACTTCCTGTCCCCTTTCTAGTGGTTCTCCAACGGCAGGCACAGTAGAAATAATATAATTTTTTGTAATGGTTTCATGGAACTGTTCTTCAATTGGCAAGAGCACCAGCTCCAAGCCGCTAAACTCGCTACTTTTTAGCTTGTATTCTGCCGCTCGCAACTCACTGTTGACCAGCAACGGCATAATACCACCTTCCTCAGGGACACTCACTTCCACAGTAATGAGCGGCTTATCGCCCTTTAGAGGCGCTGCGCCAAACTCAGGGGTTTGGTCGAGAATCACTCCTGGGGCGATTGTGCCACTGGGTGTCTCTTTAGAAATGCTAATGGTGAAGCTGCCAGTATATTCCGGATTGCTCATCACATCATTATATAGCAGCCCCACCAGTTTAGGAACATCATGCTCCGGCACCTTCGGGTCAAGAATATCTCGAATCAGGCTGGTCCAAAGAAACCCAATAATACCAACAATGAAGATGATTACAGCGGTAATGCCTGCCAGCGTTGGCAGCCAGCTTCCCCGCTCCTCGTCCTCGTCCTGTTCATCCATCGGGCGGGCCTTTTTGCGCATCTTCCTTTTTTGGCTCAGTGCAGCAGTACCCAAATTAGAAATTACCTGCGTGTCTCCTACAGGGTTGGCAGTTTCTGGCTCTGGCTCTGGCTGATAAATATCGTCGGGTGAAAAATCGAAATTGATTTCCGGATTCTTTCGAAACTGCTCCAAATCCAGCAGCATCGCATCCGCAGAAGGATACCGCCGCTCCATGTTTGGCGCCATGGCTTTGAGCGTAATCGTCTCCAGTGCCTCCGGGATTTCGGCATTCAGCTCACGGGGAGCAAGTGGAATGGAATTGATATGCTGAATAGCCACAGAAACCGCCGAATCTCCCTCAAAGGGCAGTCGTCCCGTAATCATCTCATAAAGCACCACACCGGCGGAATAAATATCGCTCCGCTCGTCAATGCGACTGCCTTTGGCCTGCTCGGGTGAGATATAATGCACCGAACCCAGTGCTTCTTGGGTCAGCGTGCTCTGTCCGGCACTCATGAGCCGGGCGATACCAAAATCGGCCACTTTCACGCTGCCGTCTCTTAACACCATAATATTGTGAGGTTTAATGTCCCGATGGATGATACCTCTGGAATGAGCGTGACTCAATGCTTTCATAATCTGGGAAATAAAATGCAGTGCCTCCCGCCAGGAGAGCTGATGCTCCTTTTTCTGGATATACTGCTTGAGGGTGATGCCATCAATCAGCTCCATAACAATATACTCCAGCCCGTCGGAGGAGCTCACATCGTACACGCCAACAATATTTGGGTTAGAGAGCATGGCAACAGCCTGAGATTCATCGTGAAATCTCCGCCTAAATTCCGCATCACGAGCTAAATCCGCTCGCAGCACTTTAATCGCCACCAGACGATTGAGCTTATGACAAAGAGCCTTATACACAACAGCCATGCCGCCGGTGCCAACCACAGAGAGAATCTCATAACGGTTGTCCAGCATGCTTCCAATCAGTTGTTCCATTATGCTACCCCTTCTTTCTCGAGAAGGACAACAGTAACATTGTCCGGCGCACCGCGGGAATAAGCCAAGTCTACCAACCGCTCACAGCAGTCGGCGCTGTCTCCGCCATGAATAATTTCAAATAAGATTTCCTGTCCGCTTATCATATTTGATAAGCCGTCAGAGCAAATCAGAAGATAGCTCCCCTGCTCTAGTACATGAGTATACACGTCCACGTCGATACTGTCTTCTGCCCCAAGTGCCCGGGTAATTAAGTTCCGCTGGGGATGGCTGCGAGCCTCTTCCTCTGTGAGCTCGCCTCTGGCAACCAAATCCTCTACCAGCGAGTGATCCCGGGTGATGCGACTGATACCGTTTTCAGAAACGTAGTAGGCTCGACTATCACCTACATTGGCGCAGTAAGCCGTTTCACCTTGCACAAGCACCGCAACTAATGTCGTGCCCATACCGGCATAATCTGCATTGTGATTGGCCCGATCGATGACAGCGCTGTTGGCCTCAATACAAGCACTGCGCAGCACATCATTCATCAAAGGACAATCCTCCTGCAACGATTCTCTGATGGAACCGACGAACACAGAAATTGCCAGTTCACTGGCAATGTTTCCGGCAGCAGCGCCGCCCATGCCATCGCAAACCACTGCAAGATAAGTGTCCTCGCTCAGCCGTTCAAAAAACATGGCATCTTGATTTTGTTGTCGCACAATTCCTGTGTCTGATTTACCCCAAATATTCATGTTAGGAACATTCCTTTCCTTGGGAGCTTGTATCTCATATAAAACGCACATTGCCGTGCAAATCTCTCATGGGTTATTTCTGCGCAATTGCCCGCAGGCAGCCTCAATATCCCGCCCCAGTCTGCGTCGTACAGTCACGTTGACGCCTCGGATCTCTAGCCGTTTTTGGAAAGCAATCAACCGCTTACTGGGCTTGAGGGAGCTTTCCTTCACGTCATTGAGTAAAATCAAATTCAAATGAGCCCCTTGCCCCCGCAGCAGCTGTCCAATCATATCTGCTTGCCGGTCGCTGTCGTTTACCTCATCAATAAGAGCATACTCATAAGAAATGCGCCGACCAGTTTCGGCTTGGTAATCCCGGCAGGCTCGCAGCAGCTGAGCCACCGGATAGCGCTGATTCACCGGCATAATTTTACTGCGGGTTTCATCGTCAGGAGCATGTAGCGAAATCGATAAAGTCAATTGTAACCCATAACCGGCCAATTTGTCAATTTTTTCGACTAGTCCACAAGTTGACAGAGAGATATGGCGGTAACCAATGTTGCGCCCCTTAGGCGAGGTGACCAGCTCCAAAAACCGCAAAACATGCTCGAAATTGTCCAGCGGCTCGCCAATGCCCATGAGCACAATGTTCGAAATAGGCTTCTCTGCATCCAGTTCGGTGAACAGCACCTGGTCGAGAAGCTCCGATGGCATCAGAGACCGCTCAAGTCCTCCAATAGTAGAAGCGCAAAAAGCGCAGCCCATGCGGCAACCCACCTGCGATGAAATGCACACCGAATTCCCGTGGGCATACTGCATGAAAACTGTCTCAACGCAACTGCCGTCTGCCAACCGCCACAGGTACTTCATGGTGCCATCCTCTTGGGATACCTGCCGCCGCACCAGCTCCGGTGCTGTAATATATGCGTGCTTTTCAAGCTTGCTGCGCAAATCTTTGGACAAATTGCTCATCTCCTCGAAGGAACGCACTCCTTTGTGAAGCCAGGTAAAAATCTGGCCGGTACGAAAAGTTTTTTCCCCCAGCGTTTCTAAAAATTTCCCCAGTTCATCAAAGGATAAAGATTTGATATCACATTTCATTTCGCTTCCTCAACCTTGCCGCAAAAAATCCGTCCCAGTTTCCTTCCCATGGATACCGATGCTCGCAACACTCCAGCTCAAAATCCGAATGCGAGTGCAAAAATGCCTCCACAACCTGCTCATTTTCTGCTTTGCGCAAGGTGCAAGTGGCATAAATCAGCACACCATCCGGCTTCACATAGCCAGCCGCCTGCTCAAGGATTTCCCCTTGCAACTCAGGCAGTCCGGCAAAATCAGAAAGGGTCTTATAGCGAATTTCCGGCTTCTTACGAATAATCCCGAGGCCGGAACAAGGCACATCAGCCAGCACCACATCAAAACGCCCCATCCAATCCGCACGAAACGCCGTCGCATCCCACTGGCAGGGCTTTATGCAATCCAGCTTCAACCGCTGCACCCCCTGCTCTAACAAGGTAATTTTGTGAGGGTACAGGTCGCAGGCAATCACTTTCCCCCGATTTTCCATGTCTATAGCCAGCGCAAAGCTCTTCCCTCCCGGAGCTGCACACAAATCCAGCACTTCCATACCGGGCTTCGCTTTTGCCAGCGACACAATGCTACGGGCTCCCGTATCCTGAATATAAAACGAGCCCGCCCGAAAGGCCTCTAAACGTTCCAAATTCCCTGTCTGTATCAAAAGCAAACAGTCGTTTTCAATCTCAACCGTAACACCCTCATCCTCCAGCTGCGTTTTCAACTGGGACAGAGTCGTGTAAAGCGAATTCACTTGCGCATAGAGCGGTGCAATCCGATTGTTAGCCGCCAATAAAGCTTCGGTTTGCTCCACCCCTAGCTCCTCTATCCAAAGGTCAATGAGCTCTTGCGGATGGCTGTATTGCAGAGAGAGACTCTCCGGCTGGGGCAGATTCGCCCGCTCAAGGTCTATCCGCCGCAGTACAGCATTGACTAGAGCAGAGACCTTAAGATTTCTGCCATGGCGGCGGGCAAGTCCCACAGCTTCATTCACTACGGCATGGGCGGGAATTCGATCTAAAAACAGCAACTGATACACAGACAGCCGCAAAATAGCAAGGATTTTATCTTCCATTTTTTTCGGCTTCACACTAGAATACTGACCAAGCAAAAAGTCCAGATAGAATTTTTGCTGTAGCACGCCAAACACCAGCTGCTGACACAATCCGGCATCAATTCCCGACAAGCAATTTTCCTTCACAGCCTTCTTCACCGCCGCTGTGCCATATGCACCGCCTTTTTCTACAGCCAGCAGTGCCAACATGGCTGCTTCTCGGGCGGATGCGCCCGTTTTCCGTCCTGTCATAAGCCAATATCCTCCGGCCGGAAGGGCTTTCCAAGCAAGTAGGCTCTGGCCTCCATTCGCTTGCTTCCCTCGCCCTGAATTTCAATCAGCTCCAATACAGAGCCGCCGCCGCAGGCAACAAAAAGCCCTTGTTTATCCGCCTGCACAAGGCTGCCCGGCGTAAAATCTGTGCGTCGCTCAGCGGCGCATGTACGAAAAACCTTCAACGCTCGTCCAACAAGCGTAGCTGTCGTCGCTGGCCACGGAATTAGGCCCCGCACCTGATTGTGTAGTTGCTGGGCCGTTTTGGTAAAATCCAAGGGCGCATGCTCTCGACTCAGCATAGGTGCAAGAGTCATTTCTGCGTGGCGCTGGGGTGTCCGCACCGCTGTGCCCGCCTCAATGGCGGCAACAGCTTCAACGAGTAATGCGCCGCCCATTGGCCCCATTCGACTCCAGAGACTCACCGCATCATCTGTCTGGGAAATCGGCGTGCTCTTTGCTATAACTATGTCTCCAGAATCCAACTCCTCCGCCATGTACATAATAGTGATACCAGTTTCTGCTTCACCCTGAACAATGGACCAGTTAATGGGTGCCGCACCTCGGTACTTAGGCAACAGGGATGCATGCACATTGATGCAGCCGTATTGAGGATACTCTAAAATTTCTCTGGGCAAAATCCGTCCATAGGCCGTCACCGCAATCAGTTCCGGCGCTAGCTCCTTGATGAGGGCCAGTGCCGTACCATCTCGCAGTTTTGCGGGTGTAAAAACCGGAATCCCGTGCGACATGGCATACTCCTTTACAGGCGTTGGAAACACTTTCATGCCTCGACCTCTTGGCTTATCTTCCCGACTGAAAACGCCGCAAATTTCGTGTCCTGCCTCCAGCAGTGCCGACAGAGAGTGAACCGCAAAATCCGGCGTACCCATAAACAAAATTCTCATGCGCCTTCTTCCTCGCCGTCGTCCTCATCGTCCACATCACGGTTCATTTCATCAATCTCTTCCGGTGTGTAGAGCCGGTCTGCGTATTCGGTGTATAAATGCCCGTTCAAATGGTCAATTTCGTGGCAGAAGCAGCGAGCAGTCATGCCCTCGCCGGTGAGAGTAAAAGCCTTGCCATTGCGATCAAAAGCCTTCACAGTTACAATCAGCGGCCGCTTTACAATGCCGTAAAAGCCGGGGACGCTCAAACAGCCTTCAAAACCCTCTTGTTCACCCTCGGCGGAAATAATTTCCGGGTTAACCAATTCGCACACTTCATCCTCGTCATTGACCACCAGCACAGCCCGCCGTAAAATGCCCACCTGAGGCGCAGCCAGGCCCAGACCATTGGCCTCGGTCAGTGTTTCCTGCATGTCGTCTAGTAAATCGTGAAGCCGTTTATTAAAGCTGGTCACAGGTCGGGAGACCTTGCGCAGCGTATCGTTGTCGTCTCGTAAAATCGTTCGTAAAGCCATTTCTGACCATCCCTTCTCAGTCCATCGGGTTGCAGTCTACAAAAACGTGCACACCCTGATTACTTTTGTCCTCCGCCGCCAGTCGCAGCAGGCTTGCCACCACAGCTCGACTTTGTTTATCGTCCCGACCGGACAAAATCAGTCGATAGCGGAAGCGGTTATTCACTTTCATCACTGCAGCCGGTGCAGGGCCAAATACCTCTAAATCTAAAGGTTTTTCCTTTATCCACTGCTCCACCGTCCGCTTGAGTTTAACGCAAGCGCTGTGCACCTTCATTTCTTCCGCTCCCATGGCTGTGAGCACAAACAAATCCCGATAGGGCGGCGCTTGGCGCAGTTCTCGTAGCAGTAGCTCCCGCTGGTAAAAATGCTCATAATCCTGCACCGCCGCACAGGTAACCACTGCATTTTCCGGCGTCATGGTCTGAATTACAGCGCGCCCAACCTTGTTGCCCCGCCCTGCACGACCAACCACTTGCGTTAGCAGGGAAAAAGTGCGCTCGCCCGCCCGATAATCGTCCACATAGAGAGACAAATCCGCCGCAATAACTCCAACCAGCGTTACATTAGCAAAGTCCAGCCCCTTGGCCACCATCTGCGTACCAAGGAGAATGGGCGTTTTGTTCTTCTCAAACTTATACAAAATGGCCTCATGGCTCTGCTTTGCCGAAATCGTATCCGTATCCATGCGCAAAATATCCACCTGAGGGAAACGAGCCCTCAGCTCTTCCTCCACCCGCTGGGTGCCAGTGCCGAGGAAAATCAACGGACCGCCGCAACCATTGCAGGTTTTAGAAAACCGCACCGAATGACCACAGTAGTGGCACATCAAGCGCAAGTTTGCCGAGTGATAAGTCAATTTCACCGAACAATGGGGACACTCAGGTACTTCGCCGCAAGCGGCACAGGAGACCATTCTGCTGGCACCTCGCCGGTTGATAAGCAAAATACTCTGCTCACCCCGATAGATGTTTTCTTCTAGCTCTTGCCAGAGCTGTGTGCCAACGGAGCCGCTGTTTCCCCGCTTCAATTCTTCCCGCATATCGGCAATGATAACCTTGGGTAAGCTCTGCTCATTATAGCGGCGGGACAGGCGAAACAGGTGATACACGCCTCGCTCTGCCTTGAAAAAACTTTCCACAGTGGGCGTAGCTGACCCCATGAGCAGTAGCGCCTTATGATGATTCACTCTGAATTTCGCCACATCACGGGCATGGTAACGAGGCGTTTGCTCTGAGGATTTGTAGCTTGCCTCCTGCTCCTCGTCCATGATAATCAGCCCCAGCTTGTCCAGCGGCGCAAATACCGCACTGCGGGTACCAATGACCACCCGGGCATCTCCCTTGCGCACTCGCTTCCATTCGTCATAGCGCTCTGTTTCTCGCAGCGAGCTATGTAAGATTGCCACATCCGATCCAAAGTGAACAGTAAATATTTGCAGCATTTGCGGTGTAAGCGCAATTTCTGGCACCAGTACCATGGCGGTTTTCCCCATGTCCAGCACCGAGCGGATCAGGTTTAAATACACCAGTGTTTTCCCGCTGCCGGTAATGCCGTAGAGTAGCGCTGCCTCTGGCTGCTCACTGCGGCACAGGGCATGCAATCCATGAAAGGCCGCCTGTTGCTCTCCGTTGAGCACAATTGGCTCTGCCTTGGGTGCCGTCGTCACCTGTGGGCGGCGAAACACCTCGTGCTTCTCTAAGTTCACCAAACCTGACTTTTCCAGTGAGCGAATTGTCGGCATAGATGCGCCGGTAAAATAGCAAAGCTCTTTGGCAATACAGCTACCTAAATTGACCAACTGCTCCATCACCGCATACCGCAGCGGTGCGGTTTTCTGCTTGGCTTCCACCGTTGCCAGCGCTGCCTCAGGACTCACTGCCAAACTCACCATAATCTCGCTCTTATCCTTGGTTTTCCGATGCAGCTCCGATTCGGTGCGCAAAACTCCCTGTCTGGTCAAAAATTCCAGGGCAGCAAAGGGGGACTTTGCGCCAAAGGCCGCATAAATATCGCTGCGCTCTGCGCCGTTTGGCGTGGCAACGACCATCTCTACAATGCGTCGAGCATCCCGATTACTCTCGGCTGCCTCATAGGCCCGCTCAATATCCACGCCCTGTTCCAGGACAAAGCGCTCCTTAAACCGATAGTAAAGTCCGGAGGGCAACATACTGCGCGCCGCATCGTATACAGTGCAAAAATATCGCTCCCGCATCCACAGTGCCAGCTTCAGGCTCTCCTTACTTAGCACAGCGGTTTCATCAAGCAGGGTGGAAATGTACTTCATCCGGCCACTGGGCTTCTCATCAATCACCTGCAGCACAATGCCTTCGCTCTTCCGGTTGCCCCTGCCAAAGGGCACAATCACCCGCATTCCCACCGTAAGCCTTTGTGCAAACTCTTGAGGAATCAGATAGGAATAGGGCTTATCAATCAAATAAGTGGCATGAGCAAGCGCAATTTTCGCAACTAGGATTTTCATCTGTCAGCCACCTCCTTGATTCTCCACTAAAACGCTAAAGTAGGGTCGATGGTGTCATCGACCCTAGGATTTTCTCCCTGTTTAGCTCAAGCGGTTCTCTGCAACCTCACGAATTGCAATGCTCACCGGCTTATCCTCTAAGGAATAGCCCTGATCCTGCGCATCCACAGAAATTTGACGGGCACGCTGTGCCACAACATTCACCAACATATATCGGCTAGGAATTTTCTCCAATAAATCCTTCATTGCGGGATATAGCATCATAATATTTTTCCTCCATATCATTCACTGCATTATTGCAGAAAACACTCATACTTCTCGAGTTAAATACTGCCGGTTCTTTGTGCGATAGCTCTCCGCTTGTAAAATGGCGACAATTTCCCTTGTGGCAGTAATCACCTTTTCATTGACCACTAAATAATCATAAATTGGAATGTTCTTATATTCTTCACGGGCAATTTGCAGCCGCTTTTGAATAACTTCTTCGCTGTCCGTATTTCTCGAACGTAGTCGACGGGATAGTTCCTCAAAGCTAGGCGGTATAATAAAAATCAGCACGGCTTCTGAGCAGCGCTCTCGCACCTTGGACGCACCATCTACTTCTATATCCAACAGCACATCCACGCCCTGCTCCAGCTGCTCTTCAATTACCTTCATGCTGGTGCCATAGTAGTTGCCTGCGTACTGGGTATACTCCAACAGCTCGTTGCGTGAAATCATAGCCTCAAAGCAGTGCTTGTCAACAAAGTTATAATTCACTCCATCCTGCTCCCCCTGCCGCATAGTCCGGGTCGTAAAGGACACCGAAAAGTGAAGCTCCGGCCGCTCAATGAACAACTGGGCAATCACTGTGCTTTTGCCCACGCCGGACGGGCCGGAAATAACGATAAGCTGCCCTCGTCTTCCCTGCATACTCACACTCCCTTGGCAGCTGCAACAACAGCAGGTTCCATTGCGGAGAGGACAACATGACCGCTGTCCATCACCAGCACCGACTGGGTTTTTCGCCCATAACTGGCATCCACCAGCATGCCTCGGCTCTTCGCATCGGAAATCATCCGCTTAATAGGTGCCGACTCGGGCGCCAGCACAGCCACCAAACGCTGATTGGAAACCAGATTGCCAAATCCGATATCAATGAGCTTCATAAATGCAACGTCTCTCCTCTACTCGATGTTTTGAACCTGCTCTCGAATTTTCTCAATCTCGCCTTTTAAATCTACCACTGTGCGGGTCAGCTCCCGGTCGTTACACTTGCTGCCGATGGTATTGGCTTCCCGATTGAATTCCTGAATTAAAAAGTCCAGCTTGCGGCCAATAGCGCCGCCTTCTGCAAAAATTTCATGAAGCTGGGCGATGTGCGAGCGCAACCGCACCGTCTCCTCGTCCACAGCCACTTTATCCGCAAAAATCGCCGCCTCTGTGAGAATCCGCTGTTCATCAATCTGCTTGTTTTGTAGAATCTCCTCCATACGGGCGGTGAGCTTCTCCCGATAGGCTCTTACTGTCTCCGGCGAGTGAGCTTCCACCTGCGAGAGGTAGGTTTCAATGGTCTTGGTGCGGCTGATGATGTCATTAAAAAGCCGCCTGCCCTCGGCCTGTCGCATGGCATTGAAACCGGAAATAGCTTCAACCAGAACTGTGCAGATATCCTCGGAAATGACCTTCAAATCCTCCTCTTCCTTCTGCACCATCAGCACTTCGGGAAAGCGGGAGAGCAGGGATACAGAAATATCGTCTTTTAAGGAAAATTTATCCCGCAGTTCGCACAACGCCTGGTAATAATTGTCCGCTACCGCCTCGTTCACTTGAACAGCGCTGCCACCACTGCCTATGGCCTCAATGCTGACAAACACATCTACCTTCCCCCGGGACAGGTGCTGGGAGACAGTCGTTTTAATCGCATCCTCCGCAAAAACATAAATGCGAGGCAGCTTGACCGTTACGTCTAAATAGCGATTGTTCACAGCCCGCAGCTCAACAGTATACTTTCTGCCGCTCAACTGCGCAACGGCCCGGCCGTAGCCGGTCATACTTTTCATCAAAAGTCATCACGCTTTCTCATTAGTTTAACACACAATTTCAAATTATTCAACACCTGCAACAATAGAGGCTCATACACAGCAAACTCATGCAAGCTCCGGTGCTAGAGGTAACCGGCGATCCGCCAAAATTGACGAAGCGTACACCGCCGCCAAACTGCATCCGCTGCAGCATCTGCCGATACTCTAAATTATTTGGGTCACGACTGGATGCAATATGAAAATGCTGCCTTGCCTCGTCCATCCAGCCTTTCTGATAAGCAATCATGCCATAGAGAAAATGCCACTCTGCATCTCGCTGGGTCACCGACTGCAGCAGTCGCTCCGCCTCCTGCATGGCGCCATTGTTAATATAATTGCGCACAGCCTGATAGGTGGGATTGGTGCTGCGCTGCTGCTGTTGCTGTCCGCCATAACCGTAAGCGCCGCCATAGCCCCCGCCCTGTGCGCCAAACCCTGGGTCTTTCCCCGAGCGAATAGCCTGCACTTGGTCGTAAGCCTGATTAATCTCCTTCATGCGCTCTCCGGCCATATCCTGCAAGGGGTCGTCCTGATAGTTATCCGGATGATATTTGCGCACCAGATTACGATACGCTTTTTTTATCTCATCATCTGAGGCCGAACGGGAAACGCCCAGCACCTCATACGGATCTCTCATGCACAAATCTCCTTGCCTTCCATTTTCGCTCAAATACCAGTTGTTCCACCGTTTCCATGCCATAGGACAGTATATTTTCAATCAGCGGGCCATCCACGCCAAAATCGGAAAGTTGATAGGCCGCCGCCGCCATATTGCGTGAGTGAAGCAGCGTCGTCTGCACGTAAGGCCACTGCTCTTCTGCCTCAGGACCAAAACGCAAGTACATTGGGTTATAATTGCCGCTTTCCTTGTCTTTGGGCATGTCATCCCACGCATCCACCAGATAAATCCAGCGACCCACATGGTAGAGCATCTGCCCCACCACCCGGCGACGACCTTCATCCTCAATCGCTGTTGCTCCACTTTGTAAGATGCGGGCAAAGCAGTCCGCCACTTGGTCAAGAGAGCTCACCTGCTGCCGTTCCAGCTCGTGAAGCTCGCTCAAACAGCCCGCTACCGAACGGTCAAAGTCCGGCAGTCGCTGCGCCGCTTTTTTATACGCCCGCTTGAGCGATACCAATAATATACGTGCGCCGATGGCAGAAAAGAATCTGTCGTCCTGCACCTTATCCCGCAGCTGCCAATAGCACAAAATCATACACATATCCGCCGCAAGAATGAAGGGCGCTGTCGTCTCGCAGGCGCAGACCCGTTTCCCAAGCTTCGCTGGACAGCGTATTTGGCAGGTCTCCGTTTCGCCGGCGCCCACGCTGCCCAGCAGCATAGCTAAAAAGGTAAAATCATAGCTGAGAAACAAGCGTGCAAAACCACCATACTCCTGCGCCAGACCCTTGCAAACCCCGCAGTAGACCTGATAATACCGCTCTCGCTGAATCTCGCTCAAAGGCTCTTTCGCAGGAATTACATAGCCGAACATCAGGCTGTGCCCTGGCCTTTCATGTCCACGAGGAAAAATTGCAGCCGCTGAAACTTTTGCTGCCTATGATTAAGCAACCGCACCAGAAGCAGCGCAATCAAAAATCCTATACCGCCTGCACCAATGGAGTAGCCCTCGCTCAAGCCTTGATTACTTGCCAGAAAATATCCGAAAAACAGGAACAAAAACGGCAGTAAATAAACCACAAATGCCGTCCCCAACAGTGCAGCGCTCCGACTCTCCACCGTCACCTGATCACCCATCTGCGCACCAATTTCATTGTTGGCCCAAACAGCCACCGGCCTGTCTTCCAGTCCGTCACAGCCATGACAGCTGCCGCACTCCCCACCGCAAGCGGAGCGGCGGATAACTTCCACCTGAGCCCGCTCGCCTTGAAGTGCAACTACCTTTGCTGTCTGCCTCATGGTATAAGAGAGACAACGACATCGTAGTTTCCAACTACGCCGACCTGTCCGTTGCTGTCCAAATAGACCTTAACCATCACTTTGTACGTACCTCCTGCCGCTGGGACATCAACTAAATCCGCTACAATCCGGAACTGATGAGGAGCAACCAACTCCAAATCCGCCTGCAAGCCGCGCACCAAAACCATACGGGACTGGGTCACCTGTTCCGCATGAAAGCCTTCCGGCGCATTGATGAGCTGAATGTTCGTCACATCCACCGACTTGGTAGCTAAACCCTTCAGCGTCACAGTAACCGTTGCAGTAGAAATACCGCTCTCGTTGGTCAGTTCACTGTCCAGCGCAATAGGGAACTCCATTGTTTCACGATTATGGGTCATCTTGCTTAAATCAATCTCTCCCAACAGCAGCTTATCCAGCGCATCCACAGAATTCTGACCGCCAGAGATGTGGATGGTTTCTGGGAAAATTATATAGCTCAAATCTTCCTCTGTGGCACCGCCGCCGTGGAGGAAAGAGACCTCAAGCGGAATCTCTCGCAACACCACAATGGGCACAATGGCCTGTACATGCTCCACGTTGGTCGTCACATTCAACCCGGTGAGCGCATTGTCATTTTGATATCCTACCAGCTCAATTGGCAAGTCTAACTTAGCCGACTCTGTCAAGTCGTTGCCGGAAACGTTCACTCGTGCATAGCTAATCTGGCTGACTTCGCTCTCCGCACCGCTCACCTCAATGGTGGCCGGTGTAATCTCAACCGTGCCCATCTGATATCCATCCGCCGCATTGGCCGTCACCGTGGTACGCAGCTCAACGGTGCGACTCACCATCCGCTCTACCACCACATGAACTGTGGTGGAATTTACATAGGACACCTCTAAATTTCGATCGGAAAAAGAGTGAGTGAGCACCAGCTCGTATTCTTTCGGCTCCGTGATGGCCGCCACAGAGGCAATCACAGACATTTTTGTACGGTCCAGCAGCGCCAGAGTCCGCTGGTTTCCGGTTACACGCAGTGTCACGGTGGCTGGCGACACAGAAGTGACCACCAGTCCTCGTTCTGCAAGCACGCTCTCTCCGTCCAGCACCACCGAAATGTTCGTGAAGGGTTGCTCGTCATCCGGATTTACAACAAAAATCACGTAAGACCAGATGCTAATGGCGAGAATTACTGACACAACACCATAGAAAATACGACTACTAGTTATTTTTTTCAGCATCAGTTTTCCCTCCTCTCTTGAACCAGTCGAAGAGGCCTTTTTGCTCCGCTGTTTCCTCGGGCAGAAGCTCCTTGCGCAATACTCGCTCTAAGGTTTCTGGCGTCAAATGACGCTTCAGTGTGCCGTCAATCGCAACAGAAATCGAACCGATTTCCTCGGAGACGATTACCACCACCGCATCGGAGTTTTCACTGATGCCGATACCCGCTCGGTGGCGCATACCCAAATCGCGGCTTAAATTTACATTGCTTGACAGGGGCAGCATGCAACCCGCTCCCGCAATCATGCCGTTTCGCACAATGACGGCTCCGTCATGCATCGGCGCTTTGGGCCAGAAAATATTTTTTAAAAGCTCTGCGGAAATCACTGAGCCCAGAGACGTGCCGGTTTTTATTACATCATCTAGCATATTCTGCCGCTCAAACACCATCAGTGCACCGATGCGCTCCTTGGACAGCTCCGCATAGGCCAGCACCGTCTGGGTGATGGCGGTTTCCATGTCGTATTGAGGCAGCTGGTTTCTGTTAAAGAAAATCGTAAACTTCCCGCTGCCGAAGCTGGTGAGAAAACGACGAATTTCCGGCTGAAATAGAATAACTAGCGCTAAAAAACCCCACTCTAATACCAGATTGAGCAAAAAACTCACTGCATTCAAGCGCAACAAAGAAGACAACCAAACAGCACCTAACACGAGCAAAACGCCGGTAGCGATTTGGCCGGTGCGGGTGCGCCGGATGATTAAAATGAGTCGGTAGATAATCAGCGTGAGTATCGCAATGTCAATTACATCGGAAATGGAAATCACCCGCAACAGTGGTTCCATAGCCAGTAGAAACTGCGGCATGAACAGCAAGTCCCCTTTACAACGTCTTCCTTGTTCTAATCTTATCTATTATACAGGATTTTACCTGCATTCGCAAGTGGTGATCATGAAATTTCAAAGTTTATTCCTGTTCTTGTGCAAGCTCCTCAACATAATCCAAAAAACGCTCCACTTCCCGCACTGTGTTAAAGGACGAAACGCTAGCTCGCACGGTTCCCCGCCCCATAGTACCTGCCGAATTATGCGCCAGCGGCGCACAGTGCAGTCCGGCTCGTACAGCCACATCTCGCAGCGCCAATCGCTCCGCCACTTGCTCACAGTCCATACCGTACAGATGAAACGACAGCACGCCGGTCTGGCAAAACTGATGCGTCGCCGCATAAGCCCGCACCCCAAGCATGCGCTCCATGCGGTAAGCCATCCGCTCCACAAGTAGCCGTTCATGAGCCAAAATCGCCTCTGTGCCCCGTCGCTGCACATAGCGAATCCCTTCTAGTAGCCCTGCAAGCCCAGTCACATTATGGGTTCCTGCCTCTAATCGGTCAGGCAGAAAAATCGGCATCTCCTGCCGCTTAGATTCGCTGCCAGTCCCCCCCTCTATGAGCGGCTTTGCCTCATGATTACACAGCAGAATACCCGTGCCCTGTGGTCCCAGTAATCCTTTGTGTCCAGGTAGTGCTGCAAAAGCCGCCTCCCACTTGTCGAAAAAAATCGGAATCGCCCCTGCCGACTGGGACAAATCCAAAATCAGCGGCACCCTCTTCTGTTTACACAGCGTAGCGATTTCCTCCACTGGCAGCACAAAGCCAAACACATTGGATGCGTGGGTACAGACCACGCAGGCCACCTCGCTTGTGAGCTTTTGTTCCATCTGATAAAGCATGCTCTGGGGTTCAAAGGGCGAACAGGAGGCGATTTTCAGGGTCACACCGCCAATTGCCGCCAGTGGCCGGGTCACTGCATTGTGCTCATAACCGGAAATCAGCACCGTATCCCCCGGTTTCACAATGGATTTAATGGCAATGTTGAGCCCATGGGTGGCATTGAAGGTAAAAACCACCTGTTCAGGACTGGAAACTCCTAGCAACTGTGCCGCTGCTATGCGACAATCAAACACCAGCTCTGCCGCTGCCATGGCCGGCGCAGACATGCCTCGTCCCGGTGTCGTCATCTGCCCCATGGCCCTCAGCATAGCCTTACCGACCCCAGCAGGTTTTTGCAAACTGGTCGCCGCACTGTCCAGATAAATCATAAACTCACCTCCCGATATATTCCATCCCGCTCGCTAAAGAAGGCTTTGCGAGGTAAAAGCCGACTCTGCCGCAATCTGTTAACAGCCGGTGCAAACTGCCGCTCCGGCAAGCGAATGCTGTGGCCGCACCCCTCGCCTGAAAGGCTTTTTGGAGAGCGGCTCACCTGCAAGATAATGTTGATGCTGCGTAATATTTGAATCGCTTGCTGTGCCTGAGTGAGCGAGCGAAAAATCAGTAGATAATTGACCATTGTCGTCAAATCCTTTCTGGCCATGGGAAAATTTGACTCCTCCCGATGTCACATACTATGATGCTCCCGCCCCCATTGCGACAGAAAAAGCAGCAGAAAGACCGAATCATCTTCCCACTGCTTTTTTATCATATCCCACTATTTTTCTATCAATACAACCGCATGAGCCGCCATCCCTTGCCCGCTTCCAGTGAAGCCCAGCCCTTCCTCGGTCGTGGCCTTCACATTCATCGCATCCACTGGCACGCCCAGCGCTTTAGCCAGATTTTGCCGCATTTCCGGAATATAGGGCGCAAGCTTGGGAGCCTGCGCTAGAATCGTCGCATCTAAGTTTTGCACATGATAGCCATTTTTGCTCAAAAGCTCCACCACACGACCCAGCAAATGCAAACTATCCGCCCCCTTATAGCACTCATCTGAATCCGGAAAATGAGTGCCAATATCCCCCAGACCCGCTGCGCCCAGTAGCGCATCCATTACCGCATGGGTCAACACATCCGCATCCGAATGCCCTAGTAGCCCCAGCTCATAGGGAATCGCTACTCCACCTAAAATCAGCAGCCGACCGGCAACCAACCTGTGCACATCGTATCCATGGCCAATTCTCATACGTCCTCCTCACCCCAAAGCTCCAGCGTACCGCTATGTGCCATGGCAATACCCGCTGCCATAGCGATGTCCTCCCGATGGGTCAGCTTGATATTCTGCACTTCACCTTCCACCAAATGAATCGGCATGCCCAAATGCTCCACTGCTCCGCAGTCATCGGTCAAAACCAACTCTTCCTGCTGTGCCTTCACAATAGCGGCCTTAATCAGGTCAGCATCAAACACCTGTGGCGTTTGCATAGCACGCAGATTATCCCGCTCAAGCACCCAGTTTTTCCGCTTATCCGTCTGCCGGATAGAATCCCGCAATGGCACCGCAGGAGCTGCCGCCTTGTACTGAACCGCCGCCTCAATGGTTCGTCCAATCAGCGCCGGAGAGGCGAAGGGACGGGCTCCGTCGTGGATAGCGACATACTCCGCCGCCTCATTAATTTCCTGCAAGCCCAAATGCACCGATTCCATTCGGTCTACCCCGCCAACCACGAGCTTGGTCACCTTACCAACGCCGTAGAGCGCAATTCCCTCACTAACGGGCACCAGTAAATCCGAGCGGGTTACCACTACAATCTCCTGCACATGCTCACAAGCAGACACGTTTTGCAGCGTACGAATGATGGTCGGGAGCCCCTCAATGGGCAGCATAATCTTGTCCACACCGCCCATGCGGCTGGCCTGTCCCGCCGCTACCACAAGCGCAGAGCAAGCGATTATGTTCTTCTTTTTTCTGCGGAAAAATCCCATAGTATCTCTCCTTTTGGGCTGATTTAGTAACCAGAATGCAATTGCAGCGGATTCCTTAACTTTCTGCTGATAATCTCTCTTCATCAGGCTATACGAAAAACGAATCTACTATTGACAGCATATTCCAAATAAGCTATCTCTATGAAAAAACAGCCCCGCCCCGATGAGGGCGGAGCTGTTACGCTTTAGATTACTCTGCGGCGTCCTCGCCAGCGTCCTCATCAGCAAACTCCTCAACAGGAGCAGGAGCCGACAGGGCACGAATGGACAGAGAAACCTTCTTCTTTTCCAAGTCGATATCGATGATTTTTGCATCAACAGTTTCACCCTCGGTGAGGGCATCGCCGGGGGTTTCAATGCGCCGGTCGGCAATCTGGCTGATGTGAATCAGGCCATCAACGCCGGGCACGATTTCAGCAAAAGCACCGAAGGTCATGAACTTGACAACCTTCACAGGAGCCACATCACCAATGGCATACTTGCTGGTAAATGCAGTCCAAGGCTCTTGTGCCCTGTCCTTCATGCCGAGAGAAATCTTCTTCTTCTCTGTATCGGCCGAAATCACAAATACCTCGACCTGATCGCCAACAGCCACAACCTCGCTAGGATGCTTCACACGGCTCCAGGTTAGCTCGCTGATGTGAACCATGCCATCTACGCCGCCGATGTCAACGAATGCACCGTAGCTTGTCAGAGACTTCACTGTGCCTGCATACTTCTTGCCAGCTTCAATCTCGGCCCAAACAGCAGCAGCAGCCTCGGCACGAACTTCGTCACCCACAGCGCGAATGGAACCAACTACACGACGGCGGGCACGATTAACCTCGCGAACGCGAAGCTTCACCTTCTCCTTGAGCATCTGGCTCATCTCGGCATCACGGGGCAAACCGGTCTGCGAAGCAGGCACGAATACACGAACCCCCTTCACGGAAACCACAATGCCGCCCTTGTTCTCCTCGGTTACAATGCCTTCCACAGTGGTCTTGTCCTCACAGGCCTTCTCGACCTCTTCCCAGTGCTTCACTACGTCGAGGCGCTTCTTAGACAGGGTGATAACACCCTCTTGATCGTTCACACGAACAACGAAAGTTTCAATTTCTTCGCCAATTGTTACGAGGCTAAACGGATCAACCGTTTGGTCATCGGTGAGCTCAGAAACGGGAATGTACCCGGCGTGTTTGGTGCCGAGATCCACATAGATCTCAGTGGGAGCGATG
>JGI994J12354_10001406_pt1 | contig 24272 bp, 23 predicted proteins | sample IntmicLarv3ML3BL_FD_12354 | JGI IMG/M metagenome (IMG submission 12354)
GGGGGGGGGGGGGGGTAGGCATCAAGAAAGCCTCTACAACGCGTGTAGTTGCCCCTAGAATTAATTCGTTATGCCCAAGTGTCATTTTTTGATACCTAAAAACTCCTATTTCCACTAAATTTTGTCAACTCTTATTTTTGCAAAGGACTTCAAAAGTATTGCTAATTTTTTATCAAAAAAACTGAAAAAAATACCCCTTTTTATTCGCAATTTTCGCATCTAATAAATGTAAAAAAAACTATTTTTTTAGCGCCTATTTTCACTCAAAAAAACATATATATAAAATGCTTTTTTTGTCTCGAAAAAAATGCAAAACACATTGAATTTTCATTCAACTATTTTTATATTCTGCACAGAATTATTTGTCGGCAGACTGTGCAAGGTAATATAGTAAGGATGAATATGAGTAGTAAAAAAATTCATACTAATGTAATGTAAAAAGCATAAAACTAAAAAAATGATTACCTAGAAATCGCATTCAGCAATTAGCGCAGCTAATGCATGAGTCTGTCTTTGTCGAAGGGCTATATGATGTAAATGCAACGTTTGCTTTGGGAGATAAATCAAAATCTCTTTTGAAAAAAAGATGTGATGAACGAAGTTGGAGAAATTTGGTGGCGAAGTTGGAAAGATTCGGATGGGTGATTTTTGCGATTTTTGTCCGTTAGCCAACGATACGAGTGGTGAGGGGAAAGGAGTGTATATAAATACACGACTGTACCCCGAATCCCGAAGTAGCTTTTTTGCTATTTCTAAAGTGGCGCACTTCGTGCTTTGATTCTAGTTAAAGGTTGGCTTTTTTATTTCTAAAATGAAATTATTCTCTGCGCATTGTGCGATGTCCGCAAAGAGGACGCTCCGTAAGGGTAATAGATGCAAACCCAGTTTGCAAAGTTTCTAATATGGCACGCCTTTTTCTTTTTAACACTACTCAAAAAATATTAGTGTCATATTAGAAACGTAAGCGCGTAAATCACAAATGACGACACCCACAATTGGGATTGTGGGTGTCTTTTATATATGATGGGGGAGGAAATTCTTGGCATGAGTTATCTGATAGTTTTTTGAGAAAAGCAAGCTTTTTTTTTATTTTTGATGAATTTTGATTTTGGGAGAGTGGGGATATAAATTATTGCTTTTTGAAAATCTATTCTATAGGGTGGGACGCTTAAAATAATAGGTATGCTTTCAGCGAAAGACAAAAATCAAGAAATCTGTATAGCAGTAGATGCTATGGGCTCTGACAAGGGACCCTCTGAGCTTATTGCTGGGGTCAAGCTTGCGTTCCGCGAGGGCTCAAAAAAATTTAAAATACTTCTAGTTGGTGATGAAACCGTGTTGAATCCTATTCTTAAAGAGCAAAAGCTTTTGGGGGATAAGAATATCAAGGTTGTGCACGCCTCTGAAGTAATCACTATGGAAGATAAGCCTATGGTGGCAATCAAGAGCAAGAAAAACTCTTCGATGCTAATTGCTATAGAGCTGGTCAAGACAGGGCAAGCGCAGGCAATGGTAAGTTGCGGAAACACTGGTGCTATGATGGCTGCAGGAACTTTGCGATTGAGGCCTATGTCTCCTGTTGAACGTCCTGCATTGGCTACGATAATCCCTGCGAAAGACAGGACATTTGTCATGTTAGATGTGGGGGCAAATCCGAGTCCTAAAGATGTTCATTTCTTGTCTAACGCAATATTGGGCACGAATTATGCGCGCATAGCTTTGGGTATAGAAAATCCAAAAGTTGGTCTTTTGACCATAGGCACAGAAGAGGGCAAGGGCAACGAAATCGTTCAACGAGCTCACGAACTTTTGAAAAACAGCACATCCGCAATCAACTACGCGGGTCCTATTGAGGGCTTCCATGTTTATCAAGGAGACTGCGACGTAATCTTGTGCGATGGCTTTATGGGCAACATTCTTTTGAAAGCTTCAGAAGGACTTTTTAAGATGATAATGAATTTGCTCAAGGAAGAATTCAAAAAAAATATTCTGCGAAAGTTCGGTATACTTTTAGCTAGTGGAGCAATCAAATCATTGAAAAAAAGAATGCCTGTCGAAAAGGTTTCAGGAGCTCCCTTGCTTGGTCTAAACGGACTGATAGTTAAAGGACATGGCTCAAGTTCTAAAGAACAACTTTGCGGCGCATTGTCTGTATGCGTTGATTGCGTGCACAAAAACATGAACGAGCATATCAAAAACGACCTCGAAAAAGTATCAAAACTTCTCGACCAAAATCAATATAACGACGACTAGAATGATTAATAGTAAAATTTCAATAAAGATAAGCGGTACAGGCTCATATTTGCCTGAAAAAATCCTTTCAAATTCCGATTTGGAAAAAATAGTAGACACAAGTGATGAGTGGATTTTCGAACGTTCAGGAATAAGACAACGCCATATCGCAGCACCTAATGAGGCGGCTTCTGATATGGGAGTTCATGCAGCCCGTAAGGCTCTCGCAAACGCAAATTTAAAACCTGACGACATAGATTTACTTATTGTCACAACCGTCACACCTGACATGCTCTTCCCCTCCACTGCAGGATTGATGCAAGCTAAACTTGGTATCAGAAACAATATCCCTTGCTTTGACTTAGAAGCCGCTTGTTCAGGATTTGTATATGGCGTAGAAGTAGCTTCACGCATGATGCAATCAGGCTTTTATAAAAACGCTTTGGTTGTGGGCACTGAAAAATTAAGCGGAATTCTAGATTGGACAGATCGCAATACTTGCGTGCTCTTCGGAGATGGCGCAGGAGCTGTTGTGCTCACTGTAAGCGAAGATGCTTCTTGCGGAATCTTAGGTTCTGTGCTTGGCGCAGACGGCTCTCGCAACTTTGAACTTGAAGTTCCAGCTGGTGGAAGCGCAATGCCAACCACAAATGAAACTTTAATAAACAAGCTCAATTGCATAAAGATGGATGGCAGAGAAGTTTTCAAAATGGCTGTTCGTATAATGCAAGAAAAAGCCTTTGAAGTCTGCAATTTGTGCGGTGTAAATCCCGAAGATATTTCCATTCTTATCCCGCATCAAGCAAACGCAAGAATCATAGAAAGCGTTGCAAAAAGACTCAAAATTCCAGCGGAAAAAGTTTTCATGAACTTGAACAAATATGGGAATACTTCAAGCGCATCTATCCCTATCGCCTTAGACGAAGCCATTTCTTTAGGAAAACTCAAAAAAGGCGATATAGTTTTATTCGTCGCGTTCGGTGCAGGCTTGACGTGGGGCGCAACTTTGATTAGATGGAGTTAATTTTTATGAAGAAATTTATAGTAGTAATTTCAATTTTTTGCATTCTCGCAAGTAGTTCATACGCCGACTTGGTTTGGTCTAAAGATAGAGGCTGGCAAGTTCAAGGTGGCGTGTTGGCTCATGTGATAGGCGAAAGCGGCAATATTCAAAATGCCCTACAAGGCATGAATTCCGCAAAAGAAGCTTCAGAAAATGGCAATGATTGGACTGCTCTTAGCATTTATGAAATAATCGTAAAAGATTATCCTCAAAGCATGTTTGCGCCCGAAGCTTATTTTCAAATGGGTATAATTTTCACTAAACGCAATCAATGGGAACACGCGAATCGTTGCTTTGAGACTATCATAAAAAAATATCCTGATTATCAAAAATTCAATATGGTTGTTGGCAGACAATTTGAAGTTGCGTACTTGATTCAACAAGGCAACAGACCCTATATTTATGGCATAATTCCTTGGTTCTTGGACTATGGATTGGCTGTTAAGGTTTTTGAAAATGTAATAGATAACGCTCCATTTTCTGACTATGCGCCTATGGCGTTAATGAACATTTCTATCTGCGCAGAAAAAGATAGTCAGCCCGATTTGGCAATTGATGCTTTGGATAGACTTATAAATTCTTATCCGCAAAGCATGTTTATCCCAGACGCATATTTGCAGATGGGCAAAATCTATCGTAATATGGTTGAAGGTCCTGAATACGACCAAACTGCCACACGTGAAGCTATTACTTTTTATCAAGACTATTTGATTCTTTTTCCTGAAGAAAGTGAAGTTGCTCACGCAGAACAAGGCTTAGAAATTATGCAGGATACCATAGCAAGAAGCCGTTTAGTAATGGGCGATTTCTTCTACTATTATAGAACAGATAACAGAGCTGCCGCAATTTTTTATAACGAAACAATTACTCTCGCTCCAAAAAGTATAGCCGCAGAACAAGCAAGAGAAATGCTTAAACTAATCGCAGAAGGTGTGATTGCGCCTATGAATCCTGTCGACTGGTTCTTTGGCAGATACGAAAAACCTGATGTAGACTCTTTCGATATGGAGCAAGAAAAAGCTAAAAAACTTGGTTCAGAAAATTTTGAAGAAACTTCTGTTGAAACATATATCAATGAAAACCCTTCAACTGAAAGCACTCCTGTTCTGACTCCAGAAGTAAGTGATGATGGCTTTATTCCAGAAACTTCTAAATCAAACTAAAATGAAGTATTTGCCTATAATTTCTGCCCTGATTCTCACAATGCTCTTGAGTTCTTGCAACTACAAGCTTGCAGGCACTCCAGAACCGTTGCCTTTCAGTAGCATACATCTAAAAATACGCAACGATTCTTATGCTCCTCAAGCAGTTGAATCTCTCACAACGCAACTCTCGAACAGGCTCTTGATGAGCTCGCTAAGGCTAGACCCTGAAGCTTCTACTGTTCTTGAAGTTCGTATTACCGATTTTGAACATTTCCGCGCAGCAACAAGCGCAAGGGACACAGGCAGAGACCAAGCATTTACTATACGTCTTACTGCCGAAGTTTCTCTCAACAATAAGGCTACAAATAAAGCTTATTTCTCAAATCGTACAGTCTATGCAGATGTCAATGTTTACGATAGTTCAGAAGGAATCCTAGGCACAGAATATCAAAATATGCCTGCCCTTACTCGCATACTTGCTCAGAAAATCAATGATGAAGTAATCGGCATATGGTAAAGAATTCCATAGAAATTGCTCCCTCTATATTGGCAGGTGACCACGCTGCTTTAGCGGATTCTGTTAAGAAAATTTCTGACGCAAATTTGAAATGGGTGCATGTCGATATTATGGATGGACACTTTGTTCCTAACCTTACTTTCGGACCTCAATTAGTTGCAGACTTAAAAAAGCATTTTCCAAAAATGTTTTATGATGTGCATTTGATGTTGGATAATCCGCATCTATACGTAGAGCCCTTTGCAAAGGCAGGGGCAAATTTGATTTCTATACATGTCGAACCCGATTATCCTATAGATGCCACTCTTGAACAAATACATCTATTAGGCTGTCAGGGCGGGATTACAATAAATCCAAAAACGGATGTTTCGTGCGCATACGAATATTTGCCTAGAGTGGATTTAGTTCTTATAATGAGCGTACAACCTGGATTTGGCGGACAAAAATTTCAAGAATCTGCAATTGCAAAAGTTGAACAACTTGCAAAATGGCGTAAAGAATTAGGACTAAATTTCCGCATTGAAGTAGATGGCGGAGTGAACGATTCTAACATGAAACTTCTCTTAGATGCTGGCGCAGACACTATAGTTGCAGGCACAGCTTTTTTTAAAAATCCTGAATTACTCATTTCCAAAATCGGCGATTAGTTGCAATGAATTTAAAAAAATCCAGCATTGTTTTTTTTCTTGCAACAGCGTCTTTTGCTTTTGCGAATGAAGAATACAATAGCGGAGCATATTGCGCACAGTGTCATGAGTACATTTTTGAACAAAACCAAAATGCGCCAACTGCAAAGCATCACTTTTTTGCGAATAAATATTTGAGTGAAAAAAACATTTCAGGATTTGTTCCTGAACAAAAAATAAAGTATTTTGATTTAGAATATAGATTCTATAAAGAAGAGGAAAAATTTAAGTTTGATATTACTCAAAATAATCAAACAAAAACCTATTTGCCCACAATGGCAATAGGTGTGACGCCTCTTTTGCAATACGTCACAGCTGGCGAGCGTGGCGCATTTCAAGTGCTTTCTATGGCGTATGATCCTGAGAACAAAGAATATTTTGAAATCTTTGGCGATGAAAATCGTCAACCAAATGAGTGGGGGCATTGGACACGTCAAGGCATGAATTGGAATGCAAATTGCGCATATTGTCATACTACTTTATTTGAAAAAAATTACGACGTAAAAAATAATTCTTACGATTCAAAATATTTGTCTCAAGGTGTGACGTGCTTGTCTTGTCATAGTCAAGTTTCGGAGAATTGCAAATCGAGCGAAACTTTTTTGAAGAAAACTCACGAAGCTATGACAAATGAGCAATATATGATGGCATGTGCTAGTTGTCATAGCAGAAGAGAAGAATTAACAGCTAACAAATTCCGCGCGGGAGACAATTATTTTGACCACTTCCGCCCTGCTCTTCCTGACACTGCGGGTGTCTATTATCCAGACGGTCAAGTGCGTGACGAAGATTTTATGTATAGTTCTTTTATGATGTGTAGACAATTTGTTGCAGGCATTACTTGCAGAGATTGTCATGACTCGCACTCTTTAAGAAAAGCAAATGATATTGATAAAAATCAACTTTGTTTGGGATGCCATGCGCCCAATGCGCACAATACACGCAACGCGCCTACTATAGATGAGCATGCGCATTCACGTCATGGCGATAACGAGGGAAATCTTTGTGTAAATTGTCATATGCCAAAAACCACTTACATGGGCAGAGATTCTAGATATGACCACGGATTCACGTCTCCTGACCCTTATCTTACAAAGTACGCAAATACTCCTAACGCTTGCACAACTTGTCATGACAAAATAGACCAAGATAAGCCTGAGCGCACTCTTGATTGGATGCTCTCGAACTTCAACGATTGGTATAAAAACGACAGATTTAATCGCAAACGTCAACGCGCATATATGGTGAATTTGGCATACTCAGGTTCACGTGATATTAAGCTTAAAAACGCTTTGCTAAAACTCGCTAAAGAAGAAGATATATCAGCTTGGAAATCGACTCTGCTAAACTTGCTTTCTCACTGGATAGACGAAGCTGATGTTTATGCGGAGGCTGTAAAATGTCTTGAAGACGAAAGCCCTCTTGTCCGCGCAAGTGCTGTGAGACTTTTGGCTCTTAGTCAGAATGAAAACGCAAAAAATCTTCTTGAAAAAATGCTAAAAGATAAAGTGCGTCTAGTGCGTGTCGATGCCGCTTTTGCTCTGCGCAGAGAGCTAAATGAAAAGACTCAAGAAATTCAAGAACTCATAGAATACCTAGATTTTAACACAGATAGACCAATAGGAGCATTGAAACGAGCAGATTTAAGTCTTGCGCAAAATAATATAGAAGATGCTCGATTTTTTGCAAAACACGCAACGATTTTTGAAGAAGGTAATGAAGGTCTTTTGAATGAATCTGCAATCATGCTCTATCGTGCAGGAGACAAAGATGGAGCGCTAAAACTCCTGCAAGACGCCTTGCAAACAAATCCAAATTCTCCACAAGTTTGTTATTCTTTGGCTCTTTTCTATTCGGAAAATAATGATATTCAAAAAACAATTCTGTATCTTGAACGAGCAACTGATATAGACGAGAATTTTGTGCGCGCTTGGTATAATTTGTCTTTGGCATATCTACAAGCTAAGGACTATCAATCCGCAGTGGCTTGCATAGTTAAAGCAACTCAATTAGAGCCCGAAAATCAAGAATTCAAAGATGTCCAAAATTACGTTATTTCTGAGATGTCAAAGAATATGAAAAAATAATCTATAAGTGAGTTTAATGCTCATTTAATTATTGCCTTAGCGCACTCTTTAGAACAAATTTATTGCTCATAAAATGAATTCTCAAAATAAGAGCAACTCACAGCCAAACCCCGAACATATTGCTATAATTATGGACGGCAATGGCAGATGGGCAAAATCTCGTAATCTGCCTAGAATCAAAGGGCATCACGAGGGCGCGAAAAGTATCGCAAGAACTTTAGAAGCCGCAAGAGATTTGAATGTGAAATTTTTGACTCTTTACGCATTCTCTTCTGAGAATTGGAATAGACCAAAAAACGAAGTAAAAGCTTTAATGCAATTGCTCGAAAATTCTCTAAAGAAATATAAAAAAGATTTTATCAAAAACAAAATACGCTTTTGGACTATAGGAGATATTTCCGCTCTGCCAAAAACTTGTCAGGACTTGATTGCGGATTTGAAATCTGCCACAGAAAAATTTAGTGAGCACAATTTAATTTTAGCTTTGAATTATGGAGCGCGAAATGAACTCGAACGCGCAGTGCAAAAAATTGTCGAGAAAAAATTCAAGACTCAAGATATCACTTACGATTTGATTGCACAACATCTCGACACAAATAAAATCCCCGACCCTGACTTAATTATTCGCACATCAGGCGAGATGCGTCTTAGCAATTATCTTTTGATGCAAAGCGCGTATTCAGAATTTTATTTCACAAAAACTCTTTGGCCCGACTTCTCAAAAAAAGATTTAGAAGATGCTATTAAGGATTTTAAAAAACGCTCGCGCAGATACGGACTTACTGGGGAACAACTCGAACAAAGTTAAAAATAATATATGCTTAAAAGATTATCTAGTTCTTTGCTCTTGTGGCTCGTGATTATCGTTGCAGTTGTCTGCTGGAAATCTGCGGGAATAATATTTCTGCTTTCTCTCTTAGGCGTTTTAGCTAGTTATGAAGGAGCTGTTTTGTTCGGAAAATTTTTCATCAAAGCGGTAAATCCACTTCTCATAGCAATAGTGTCTGCCACTGCGTTGACGCTTACTGCTCTTTATCCTAGCATTCACATTTGCTCTATTGTTTTTACAATCGCAATTTTTGCTCTTTTTATTTTCAGACTTATCACAAGTGGCAAAACTAAAATTATTGAAGCCCTTCAAGAAATGGCTTCGTTTGCCTTTTTGTCTCTGATAAGCGTTTTGCTTTCGTACTACATATTCATATTGCAAATTTTACGTGAAGCTAGCCTTGATATGGAAGGCTGCATTTTTATTTTATGGATTCTTGCAGTAGTAAAATTTTCTGACGTTGGTGGATACGCCGTAGGCAGTGGATTTGGCAGACATAAAATCATTCCTAAAATCAGCCCTGGGAAAAGTTGGGAAGGATTAGTTGGCGGACTAGTATCATCTGCCGTAATTTCAGTTTGTATGGTGGCAATGCTGGGCAGATTTTTCCCCGACAATTTCACAATGACTGCTGCGGCTCTATGGGCATTGCCTCTTGGTTTGTTAGGATTCTTTTCTGACTTGATTGAATCTTATCTCAAAAGAAAAGCTAATGCTAAAGATTCAGGAAACATGATTCCTGGAATTGGTGGCGCGTTAGATCTTTGCGATTCTCTTTTATTGACTGCTCCATTAGGCAGCACACTAGCTATATTTTATTTCCATCCATTTATATTGTATTAAAATGTCTAAAAAAATAAATCTCTCTATTCTTGGCGTGACGGGCTCTATAGGCGATTCAACGTTAAAGGTTGTTGACGCTAATCCTGACAGACTCAATGTTGTGGCAATTGCGGGAAACACAAATATTGAAAAGCTCGCTGCAATAGCAAAAAAATATAATGTAAAACATGTTTCTATTTCTGATGAGAACTCTTACAAAGAAGCTGTGCAAAGCAAAATTTTTGGAGACTCAAAATTATATTTTGGCAATGAAGGTTTAGTGGAGATTTCTTGTCTACCTGAAAGCAATATGCTAGTTGCCGCAGTCATGGGCACTACTTGTTTAAAGCCTACGCTTGAAGCTATCAACTGCGGAAAAGACATTGCTCTTGCAAACAAAGAGCTTTTGGTAATGGCAGGCAAATTTGTCACAGACGCTGTTAAGAAAAATAACGTGCGCCTCTTGCCTTTAGATAGTGAACATAACGCAATCTTCCAATGCTTAAATGGCGAACGCAGACAAGATGTTGACAAGCTTATCATCACTGCGTCAGGAGGAATGTTCAGAGATTTCACTCTTGAGCAAATGCAAAAGATTCAACCTAAAGACGCCCTTGTTCATCCTAATTGGAATATGGGACCAAAAGTGACAATAGATTCTTCCACTCTCGCAAACAAAGGACTTGAAGTGATAGAAGCCAAATGGCTTTTTGATATGTCTCCTGACGATATTGAAGTTGTTGTGCATAGACAAAGTATAATTCACTCAATGGTGCGATTCATAGATGGCTCTATACTTGCTCATTTGTCGCCACCTAATATGACTTTTGCAATCTCGCATAGTATTCTTTACCCAGAACGAGGCAATGCGACTATGCAAGGGCTCGACTTCACAAAGCCAATGGCGCTAGATTTTACACCGCCTGATGTGACGAAATTCCCTTGTCTTAAACACGCTTTTGACGCTTTGCGTTTTGGCAAAACTGCAACTTGCGCATTCAATGCTTCAAACGAAGTTGCTGTTGAAAATTTCATCAAAGGTAAAATTTCTTGGCTCGATATCGCAACATGCGTAGGTCGTACGCTTGAAGCTATAGACCACCCAGAAGTCAACAATCTTGAAGAACTTTTGCATTGCGATAGTGAAGCTCGTATCAAGGCTCAAGAAATAGTGAACTCACTTTAAAATGTCAGAATACACAAATATATTCAGCACTTCGACAGGAATTTTAATCGTAATATTATTCTTTGGCGGATCTATTTTTGTGCATGAGCTAGGCCACTTTTTGGCGGCAAAATTGTGCGGACTAAAAGTTCTGAGATTCTCTATTGGATTCGGATTAAAACTTTTTTCGTGGCGTGGCAAAGATGGTTGCGAATATAGATTGTCTCTTTTGCCTTTGGGTGGATATGTCGCAATTCCTCAACTCTCAGATATGGGAAAAATGGAAGGTGAAGAAGATGAAGATTTCAAAAAAATCAAACATCTTCCTAAAGCTTCTTATGGAGCAAAAGTCTTGGTTGCGTTTTCAGGAGCGTTCTTCAATGTGCTTTTTGCAATTTTTTTGGCGCTGATTGTTTACATAGTTGGAATCCCAACTTCGACAGAAAATCAAACAACTCAAATAGGATATGTGCCTCAATTTATTTTTCCTGATGGCGAAACTCAAATGGAAAATTCCGCATTCACTGCAGGAGTCCAAGCAGGAGATATAGTGCTTGCCGTCGATGGAAAGCATGTTGAAAATTTCATACAGATACGAGAAGCTGTTGCTCTTGGCGCAGAACGCACTCCTGAAGGAAAACCTTTTTGCGAGCTACTTATTTTGCGTGGAGAAGAAGAGTTGCGCATTGGAACTCTCCCTGTTTTGGTTCCGACAAATAGCAGAACAGGCGACGAAATTAGAATGTTAGGAATCATCCCCGCATCACGCCTAATAGTTGATAGCGTGTTTGAAAATTCTCCTGCAGAAAAATCAGGACTTCAATCAGGCGATGAAATTCTTTTTGTAAATGGACAAAGAGCTTTTTCAAATAATCAAATAGTTTCTATTTTAAATAAGAATCCAGAGAAGCCTCTTTTGCTCGGAATTTCTCGAGACGGAAAAGATATGCAGTTATCTGTAATGCCTACGCAAGTTGCAAAAACAAAACCTCTTTGCGAAGTTTTAGATGCGAATAAAAACACTCTTTTCACAGTCTTGCCCACCGATATAAAAAATAATCAAGACCCAACCAATCCTAGCACTCCTGCGACTTTGCGTGTCTTTGAGAAAAAAAACGATTTGTCAGAACACATAGAAATCGGGGCAATTCTTTATCAAGCTTCGGGCAAAGATTTGAATTCTCTCTCTGACCTAAACACGATTTTAAATTTTGAACCTGAAAAAAATCAGCACACTTTGAAATTTATTAAAGGCGAATTTTTAAGCGAATTAGTTTTAGAAAAAGGAGCATCTTCAGTAATCATCGCTTCAAAATTTTCACCTATGCTCGGCTACATGATTGCTCGCGATTTGCAAACTATACATCCAAGCATAATCAAACAAATCAAAAATAGCATGAGCACAACTTACTATGCGCTGAAAGGTCTTGTTAATCCTCGTAGCGATATTGGACTCAAACAAATGTCAGGACCCATCGGCATTGGCAGAGCAATTTTTGAAATTTCTAAAATCGATATTATCTTAGTTTTATCTTTTGCCGTTTTGCTTAACATAAATTTGGCAATATTAAATCTCTTGCCCATTCCTATTCTAGATGGCGGACATATCTTGATTGCCACTATTGAAAAGGTGACAGGCAAATCTATTTCTCAAAGCAAAATTATTGCTATCACACATATGGTTTTTGCTTTGCTCTTTGTTTCCTTGATGGTCTATGTGGTGTACTCCGACGCTCAGCGTTGGAGTGGCGATATTAATAGTGCCCAACAAGAATCCTTGCAATCGCAATTCTATTTAAACAACATTCAATTTTCAGCAAATGAATAGCTACACATTATCAAGATTCAATACTGTTCGCTTTAAAACACGCGAGGTAAAAGTAGGCAACGTTGGTATAGGCGCAAATAATCCTATACGCATTCAGTCTATGACAAACACGAAAACGTTAGACGTGAATGCTAGCGTGAATCAATGTATTCAGCTTGCGGAAAAGGGTTGCGAGATAATCAGACTCACCGCGCAAAATCTTGACGCGGCACGCGCGCTTAAAGATATTTCGAAAAATTTTAGAGCCGCAGGCTTTAGCAATCCTTTAGTTGCGGATATTCATTTTCTTCCAGCGGCCGCAATGGAAGCTGTTGAACACGTTGAAAAAGTTCGTGTTAACCCAGGAAATTTTGCTGACAAAAAAACAGGCAAGCTCGACTTCACCGACAAAGAATATGATGAAGAACTTGAACGTGTACGTGACGGCTTTTTGCCTTTTGTCATGCGTTGTAAAGAGCTTGGCAAAGCAATGCGCATAGGAGCAAATCACGGCTCGCTCTCCGACAGAATTTTGAATAGATATGCAGACACTCCTTTAGGAATGGTTGAAGCCGCTCTTGAATTTGTGCGTATATGCAAGTCTGTAAATTTTCATGACGTTGTGCTTTCTTTCAAAGCAAGCAACACTCGTATCATGACTCAGGCATACAGACTAGCAGCAAGCAAGATGCTAGAAGAAGGGCTCGATTGTCCTTTGCATTTAGGAGTGACAGAAGCAGGCTTTGGCGAGGCCGCAAGAATCAAAAGCGCCATGGGTATAGGCGGTCTTTTGCTAGACGGCATTGGAGACACAATCAGAGTTTCTCTCACAGAAAATCCTGTTGAAGAAATCCCTGTTGCAAAAGAAATTGTTTCTTTCATAGATAAATTCAGATGCGAAAAAGCAGTTGATGGAATAGATGAAAAAATTGATTTTTATTCTTATCAACGTCGTGAATGCTACGATTTGAAAATAGGTAATTTGACTATAGGTCAAAATTCCACACACGCAGTTGCGGTGAAATCAGAAAGCGAAACTTTAGCTGAAATTAATCTTGATTCAACTTTATCTACTAAGATTGACGGCGAACTTTTCTCAATCAAAAGCTACAAAAAAGATGAATTGCAAAAATTGGAAAACGATTTGAAAAGTCAAAAACTTGCTATTCAAATTTCAAACGAAGACTTGCCTTTCTTTGCGGACACATTGCAAAAGGCAAAAGGCTCTTTTGCAATGATTACTCCTCCACCTACATCAGGACGCCACTTTGTGGGCGAAGCAAGATTCTTGGTAGCGCAAATGAAAAAGCTAAATATCACAGCACCTATTTTCATTTTCTGCGATTCATCAAAACTTGTGGAAAAAGAAAATTCTTTGCGCTTGAACGAAGCTTCCATTTATCTTGGCTCTCTGCTTTGTGATGGAATTGGCGACATAGAACTTGTTGAAATTTCTTCTGACGCAAATGACAATGCGCAAAAATGTCTCGCCATTTTGCAAGGCGCGCGAGCTCGTCGCTCAAGAGCAGAATACATCGCCTGCCCTAGTTGCGGACGCACTCTTTTCGATATTCAAAAAACTGCTCTCGAAATCGAAGCGAGAACAAAGCATCTTAAAGATATCACTATTGGCATTATGGGTTGCATCGTGAACGGCCCCGGAGAAATGGCTGATGCCGACTTTGGCTATGTAGGTGGTGCTCCAGGAAAAATAAATCTTTATAAAGGCAAAACTTGTGTAGAAGTAAATATTCCACAAGAAAATGCTATCGATAAACTTCTTGAACTAATTTCTCAATATCACAAAATTTAAAAAAATGAATGCTCTAGATATATTTGCATTAAATAGCGAACACTTCGTTGGCCGCGAAAATCTCGAAGAAAAGCTGAAGGCTGGCAAAAAATTGCGTGTCAAGCTTGGCGTCGACCCAACTCGTCCTGACTTAACTTTCGGACATATGGTTGTGTTCAACAAACTGCGCCAGTTTCAAGATTTAGGACATCAAGCTGTTCTTATTATTGGCGACTATACAGCCTCTATCGGCGACCCAAGCGGACGCAATTCTCTACGCCCTGTTTTGACTTCGGAAGAAATTGACGAAAATGCGAAAACTTATTTAGAACAAGCTTTCAAAATCCTTGATAAAGACATGACAGAAATCCACTACAACAGTGAATGGTTTGCTAAAATGTCTTTTGCGGATTTGTTGAATCTCTCGCGTAAAATGACTGTGGCTCGCATGCTTGAACGTGACGATTTTTCAAAACGTTATGCAAATAATACTCCTATTTCTATAGTCGAATTTTTGTATCCATTAGTTCAAGGCTACGATTCTTTGATTACAGAATCTGATGTTGAGCTTGGTGGTAGCGATCAACTTTTCAATAATCTTGTAGGCCGCGACTTGCAAGCAGACGCAGGACAAAGTCGTCAAGCAGTAATCACAATGCCTTTGCTTGTTGGCTTAGATGGCGTGCGCAAAATGTCTAAGAGCTATAATAATTACATCGCATTCAACGATTCTCCTCGTGATATGTTCGGCAAAATAATGTCTATTAGCGATGACACTATGTGGACATATTATCAGTACTTGCTCTTGTCTGACGCGCAAACTATTGCGAATTTAAAAACAGAACATCCTATGCATTGCAAAAAGAATCTTGCTCAACTTTTGTTGACTAAGTTTTTTGGATTTGAAATCGCGCATGAAGAACTTGAAAATTTTGAAAATGTTTTTTCAAAAAATCTTATTCCCGAAACTATGCCTGAATACGATTGGGATACTATTTGCACATCAGATGACGATACTCTTGTAAATCTCATGACAGCGTCAGGACTTTTCCCAAGCAAGAAAGAAGTGCGCAGACTGATTGAACAAAGCGCAATAAAATTGGATGGCGAAAAAATTTCTGATCCATTTTTAGCATTGCAACGTCCTGCAAAGCCAATTGTTTTGCAAGCGGGCAAACGCATATTTTTGCGAATAAATCCTTAATGAGCTCACGCAATCAAGCAACATTGCTAGGCGAAGAAAAAGTCTCTAAGCTTTTGCCGAGATTCTATTTTCCCGCAATAGTTGCAACAACATCAACTGCGCTCTACAATATTGTCGATAGAATTTTCATCGGTCAGTATTGCGGAGAAGATGCTCTTGCGGCTATTACAATTTGCTTTTCGCCTTCACTGATTTTTTTGGCATTGGGCATGTTGATAGGTCATGGCTCTGCGGCACTAGTGTCTATCAAGCTTGGCGAGCATCACAAAATTTGCGCTGAGAAAATTTTAGGGCAATCAATTTTGCTTTTCATTCTTCTTTCCGCCTTTATTGCCTTTGTCGCATTTTTTTTCTTGGACGAAATTTTGCATCTTTTTGGAGCCACAGAACAAATTTTTGAATACGCAAAAACTTATTATTTTATAATTCTTCTTGGAATATTTTTTGAAGAAATTTCTTTTGGTGTAAATAATACTATTCGAGCAGAAGGTCATCCATATTACTCTATGGCAACTATGCTCATTGGTGCGTCACTAAATGTTTTTTTAGATTATCTTTTCATCGTAAAATTTTCTTGGGGAATAAAAGGAGCCGCGTACGCAACTGTAATAGCGCAAGCAGTAGCCTCGATTTGGGTGATGTATTTTTACATGGCAAAGTGTGGTCTTCTTCTTTTTAGATTCAAAAATCTGCGCATATTTCCATCTCTTTTAAAAGAGATGCTAAAGATTGGTAGCCCTTCTTTTATAGTTCAATTTCTCGCCGGAGGAGTTGTCGGATTAATGATTGTTCAAGCTGGCAAATACGGAGACAATGCTGGCATTACTGTCATGGGAGTTGTGATGACTGTAAATTTGCTAGTGTTTATGCCTATTCTAGGCGTGACAACTGGAGCACAACCTATCATGGGATACAACTGGGGCGCGAAAAAATTTGATAGAGTAAGTGAAGCGTTGAAAATCACTTTAATTACCGCATGCTCTTTTTCTATATTAGGATTTTTATTCACTCAATCTTTTCCAAAATTGATATTTTCAATCTTCTTAGGCGACACTTCAAAAAATATCGACTTGGGAATTTCCGCAATGCGTATAATGACCGCCGCATTTATTTTCATTGGACTAAACTTTACTGTCGCTGGATTTTTTCAATCAACAGGCAGACCAAAATTTTCAATTTTTTTGACAGTATTAAGACAAGTAATCGCGCTTGCTCCGATGCTGATTTTCTTACCTCACATTTTCGGACTTACAGGACTATGGGTATCTTTCCCTCTTTCAGATTTTGTCACGGCACTTTATTCAGGAATAGTTGTCTATAAAGAATTCAAGGCTTTGAAAATGTATGACACTCTTATAAAAACACCTCATCTCGCAGTATAATATGAAACAAGAAAACTCTTTTTTGAATTTAATTTTCAACATTATTTTACCTAGTGTAATTTTGATTTGGGGAAATAAGTTTTTTAAATTTTTTACATTAGTCTCTGAAACGTTTAGCGAACAACAGATATCGCTTGCGATATTTTTATTGGCGATATCTCTTCCGCTCGCCTATGGCGTCTATGATTTGATATCTCGAAAGAAGTGGAATATATTTTCTATCATTGGGGTAGTCAGCGTTTTGCTTACAGGAGGCATCGGACTTTTACACATAGACACAACTTGGATGATAGTCAAAGAAACAGCTATTCCTTTGGTCTTGGGAGTCGCTGTGTTGGCTAGCGCGTACACAAAAAAACCTCTCGCAAAAATTTTGATATTCAACGAAAATTTATTGAATCTTGAAAAAGTCAATCACGCTTTAGACGAAAAAAATACTCGCAAAAATTTTGAAAAAGATTTGCTCTCTGCAACATATCTGCTCGCGCTTTCATTTCTTGTAAGCGCAATACTCAATTTCCTTTTGGCGTACAATATTTTTAAAAGCCCATCAGGCACTCCTGAATTCAATGAAGAAGTCGGACGCATGACAGCTCTCTCTTGGCCTGTAATCGTAATCCCTACTAGCATAATTTTGATATTTGCAATGTACAAAGTTTTCAATGCAACCACTCGCTACACAGGATTAAAGTTTGAAGACTTATTGAGTGAGCAATTGAAAAATAAATAATTTACAAAAAATTTTAAAACTATACTTTTGAAAATATGAAACCGATTATATCGCTATCGACATCAAATCTTATGCGCCGCATAGATGGAAGCATGAGCGATATTCTTTATAAGGTTGCTGAACTAGGTTTTGAATATGTTGAATTAGGACACTCAATTCCTGTTGTTGCGTGTGAGGAAATTTTTGATTGTCTTAATAAAAATGTGATTAAAGTCTCTTCGTGTCATAATTTTTGCCCGCTTCCACCCTATGCCGCGGGTCCATCGCCTAATCTTTTTTCTCCATCGACAAGCAGTATTATAGAATCTAAATCATGGATTCGTCACACAAAAAACTCTGTGAATTTTGCAAGCGCGGTAAATGCAAAAGCACTTGTTTGTCACTGTGGTTCGCTGACGCATTTTTTCAAGCCTCTTGATTCTGAAATTTTAAAATTTTACGAGACTCATTCATCTGACGAATTGGTTGACCATTTGCCTTTTGAATTAGTAAAAAAACCTTTCATAAAAAAATCCGCAAAACGCGCACTGACTCAATACAAATATTTGAAAAAAAATCTCGAGACCATAAAAGAACTCCTTGTTGAAAAAGGAATTAAAATCGGCATTGAAAATAGAGAAGGTGTTTCGGAAATTCCGCTTGACTGGAATGTTGAAGAGCTTTTCAAAAAGACTGATGACTTAGGCTTTGTCTATGCTTGGATTGATACAGGGCACATCATGCGCAAAAAGCAAATGCACTTAATTGATCCTGAAGAATATGTGGAAAAATTTTCTGAGCGTATAATTGGCTGGCACATTCAAGACTGTGATGCGAATGGACGTGACCACATTGCTTTAGGAAAAGGTGTAATAGATTTCAAAAAACTTTCAAAATTTTTCGATGCAGAAAAACAAATTTTTGTATTAGAATTAAATCATCGAGTCAAAGATGATGATGTAAAAGATTCGCTAAAACGCTTACAAGATTTACTATGAAAAGAAAAATCGAAGTGATAAACAAATCTAAGCGCGTCAAATTTTTAGTGAATGACGTTAAAAAATTCATTCATTTTTTAGATGAGAAATTAGAAGAAAATTTGCGAGCTCCGCAAGGCACTCTTTCTATCGCAATTTTCGACAATAAAGATTTAGCAAAAATCCATTTAGACTTTTTACAAGATTCTTCAGAAACCGATGTCATTACTTTTGATGGAAATGAAGAGGGTTTTGCGGGCGAAATTTGCGTGAGTGCTCAATGTGCAAAAGATTCTGCCGCTCAATTCGACACAACAGCAAACACTGAACTTTGCTTATATATCGCCCATGGATACTTGCATCTTGCGGGGCTTGACGATCTTTGTGTTCGTGATTCAAAGCAAATGCGCATTGCGGAAAAAAAAGCGCTTACTATACTCTCTGAAAATATTAAAAAAACTATATTTCAATTTTCATAAATCATGTTAAAAAATTTTAGAAACTCTCTTATCGCTGGCATCATCATTATTTTGCCGCTTACCGTGACAATCTTTGTCATTTCTTTTCTTATAAAAAATATTGGCACGCCTGTCAGCGAATTGATTTTTAAACCTCTCATTAAAGAAAATTTTGAATTTCTTTCTAATAGCATTGTGGGTAAAACTCTTCTCGATATCATCGCTACTTTGCTTGTTTTGATTCTGATTACCGTGCTTGGATTTTTCTCAAAATTTTTCTTGGGCCGATATGCCATTTCTGTTTTTGAAACAGCAGTTGAAAAAATCCCTGTTGCAAAACAAATTTACAAAACCGTAAAGCAAATTGTTGACACTTTTTCTAAGCAAAACAAATCTGTATTTCAAAAAGTTGTACTCGTTAAATTTCCGCATCAAGACTCATACTCTATCGGATTTTTAACTGGCTATATCACTGGCGAAATTCTTGAACATCTCGACGAAAAACGTTGCAATATTTTTGTTCCAACTACACCAAATCCTACCAGCGGATTTTTCTTAATCGTGAAAGAAAGCGAATTGATTTTCTTAGAAATGACTGTCTCCGAAGGCATGAAACTTTTGATTTCAGGTGGCGCAGTTGCTCCTGAATGGCATAAAAAATAAAGTGGCAACTACCAAAGAATTTGATGCTATTGTTTTAGACAAGTCGCTACGTGGCGAAGATTTTTTTCTATACACCCTGCTCTCTCCGACTGAGGGTCTTTGCTACTGCATGAAAAAAATTCCATCTCGCAAAACCGCAATACTCCCTGACTTTTTTGAAGAACTCTCCTTAAAAATCGAACAACCCTCGAGTGGCAGTGTTTTCTTCTTGCGTGATTTTGAATCCATAAACAAAAATCTTCACCTCGCACAAAACTACTCTGCAATGATGACTGCAGGAGAAATTGCAAAATTTATAATCAAAAATGCCACCCATTTAGAAAGCACTCAAAAGCTTTATACCTATCTTAAAAGCTCCCTCAATGCCCTCTCCCACAAAGATAAGCATGACATAGTTCATATCAAATTTCTCTACGCATTCGTTAAATCCGAGGGCTTCCCCATCAAAGAAGATTTTTATTCATCCCTTCCTCCACACAATCAAGAAGTTTTTTCCACACTAATCCTCACTCCCACCGAACAACTTTCTCTCGATCCCAACCTTACTTCAAAACTTCTTCACCTTCTCCAATTCTGGATTAATTCCCTGTTTTAAGAATATTTCATATTGAGTATAGGATATTTTTTTCCATTCATTATCTAATCTATCCTATTTTTTTGTTTTCTTGCTGATTTTTTTTTGGAGAGTTTTAATTGTTTCAAGATAGGCTTGTTCTACTGGTGTAATGGTTTTTAACCTCGTATGACTTATTATCTGTGGCAGTTGTTCGGAATTTCCGAACAACTGAAACTTCCTCTAACTCCGCTTCTTCAAAAATATGCTTTATATGTTCACTTATATTAGATTTACTACTTTGGTAAAGCTCCACCAACTGGGATTGAGAAACCCAAACCGTTTCACTTTCCAAACGAACATCAATTTTACTTTTACCATCTTCTGTTTGGTAAATTATGATATTATTTTTTTCTTCCGAAAATTGCTCTTTGCCTTCCATTATCTATAGCTTTCTAAGTAAAATATATTTTATCATCATATGATTCTAAATTTGTTTCAAGATTTTTCCTCAAACTAGCAAACTGGATAAAAACTTTCGGCTAATCGCATAGAGCAATTGCGAAGCAATGCGTGTGCCTTCTTTGCAGTGGGTCAAGATAGATGCAAACCCAGTTTGCTTGAGGGTGTGGGGCGAAACCAGCCCCACAAATCCTACCCAAAATAAGCGACAATTAATATAAAAAGAATAGATAATTACAAAAAGAAAAAAGGTTAAATAAAATTATTTAACCTTTTTCCTTTTTAAAAAATTAATTTTTTTTCTTATATATTAATTGTGATATCGACGCCTGCTGGGAGGTTGAGTTTTTTGAGTTCGTCGACTGTATTAGGAGTTGGGTCGAGGATATCGATTAAGCGTTTATGTGTACGCAATTCGAATTGATCCATACTCTTTTTGTCTACGTGAGGAGAGCGATTTACTGACCAGCGTTCAATGCGTGTTGGCAAAGGAACAGGTCCTGAAACCATAGCTCCTGTGCGTTTTGCTGTTTCGACTATGTCGCTCGAGCTTTGGTCGACTGAGCGAAAATCGTATCCCTTTAATTTAATTCTTATTCTTTGTGCCATTTTATGACCTTATTTTTTAAAGTTATTATGATCTTGCTACTTTACGAGTTGAACCTTCAACAACTTGCTTCAATACGTTTGATGGTACTTGCTCAAAGTGGCTAGGTTCCATCGAGTAAGAAGCGCGGCCGCTTGACAATGAACGAACGTCTGTAGCGTATCCGAACATAGTTTCCAAAGGAACATTTGCTTTAAGTGAGCAAAGTTGATTCTTTGTTTCCATGCCTTGAATTTGTCCACGACGACGATTCAAGTCACCCATAATATCGCCTTGATATTCTTCTGGGGTGACAACTTCGACTTTCATCACAGGTTCGAGAAGGATTGGATTAGCTTTTTTCATCGCATCTTTAAATGCGAAGATACCAGCCATTTTAAATGCCAATTCGTTAGAGTCAACTTCATGGAAAGAACCAAAGACCAAGCGAACTTTAACGTCAACAACAGGATATCCTGCGATAACGCCATTGAGCATAGCTTCTTTAATACCTTCTTCAGTAGGTTTGATGTATTCTTTTGGAATAGCACCACCAACGATTTCATTAACAAATTCGTAGCCCTTACCTTTTTCGTTAGCTTCAAGCTTGATTTCTGCGTGACCATATTGACCACGACCACCGCTTTGACGAACAAACTTACCAACACCTTCAGCAGAGCCAGTAATAGTTTCGCGATAAGCGATTTGAGGTTTACCTGAGTCAGCATCAACTTTAAACTCTCTCAACAAGCGGTCACGAATAATTTCCAAGTGGAGTTCGCCCATACCTGCAATGAGTGTTTGACCTGTTTCTTGGTCTGATGTGACGACGAAAGTTGGGTCTTCTTCAGAGAGTCTTGCAAGAGCCAAAGAAAGTTTTTCTTGGTCAGCCTTAGATTTAGGCTCGATGCTCATTGCGATAACTGGATCTGGGAATGTTGGAGGTTCAAGACGCACTTCGTGTTCTCTTTCGCAGAGAGTATCACCTGTGACAATATCTTTAGCTCCAATAATTGCGCAGATTGCTCCTGAGTACGCTTCTTCTATATCTTGACGTTGATCAGCCTTTAAAACCACCATACGAGAGATACGTTCTGTTTTGCGTGAGCGAGGATTATAAAATGTGCTACCTTTTCTTACGCATCCGCTGTAAACACGAATGAAAACCAATTTACCCACGAATGGGTCACTCCACAATTTGAATGCGAGAGCTGATGGATTTGCATTGTCGTCTGCAACGATTTCTATTGAAGGAACATCTTCATCATCTTCAGAGTAAGCCTTGATTGGAGGAACGTCTATCGGACTTGGCAAATAGTCAATAACAGAATTCAAAAGCATTTGAACTCCCTTATTTTTAAATGCTGAACCTGGGATAACGCCAACAAACTGACGTGTAAGAGTTGCCTTACGTATGCCACGACGAACTTCGTCATGACTGAAATCTTCTTGACCTTCGAGGAAGCGTTCCATGATTTCGTCATCAAAATCAGCAATAGCTTCGATAAGACCATGTCTATATTCTTTAGCCTTGTCTGCGTAGTCAGCTGGGATGTCAACAACATCAAACTTAACACCAGAAGCGTCAGTTTCGTCATAAACACAAGCCTTCATTTCAACCAAATCTATAAGACCTTTGAAATTACCTTCTGCGCCAATAGGCAAGAACAATGGGTGAGGATTGCCACCTAATTTTTCTTTGATGTCATTGACAGCACTGTAAAAATCTGCACCTGTTCTGTCCATCTTGTTGATAAACGCGATACGAGGAACATTGTACTTGTTCATCTGACGCCAAACTGTTTCTGATTGAGGTTGAACACCTGCAACAGAACAAAATACTGCGATAGCACCGTCTAACACACGCAAAGAACGTTCAACTTCAGCAGTGAAGTCAACGTGCCCAGGGGTGTCAATCAAATTGAGCTGATGTTCTAGACCTGAGTATGGACCAACTCTAGTTGTCCAAGCGCAAGAAACAGCCGCTGAAGTGATAGTAATACCACGTTCACGTTCTTGTTCCATCCAGTCCGTGACGGCTGTGCCTTCGTGCACTTCGCCCATCTTATGAACTGCGCCTGAGTAAAACAAAATACGTTCAGAACATGTAGTTTTACCTGCGTCGATGTGAGCAGAGATACCTATATTACGAGTATACTCGAGAGGATATGCTCTTTTAGGAGAATTTTTATCTGATAATTTAGCCATATTATTACCTTAATATTACCAGCGCAAATGAGCAAATGCTTTATTTGCTTGAGCCATCTTGTGAACGTCTTCACGCTTTTTAACAACAGAACCTGTGTTATTGTAAGCGTCAACCAATTCTGCTGCGAGAGAATCTGCCATTGAAAGACCTTTTCTACCTTTTGCAGTGTCGATTAACCAGCGGAAAGCCAATGTTTGTTGACGTTCGTATGGGATTTCGACTGGTACTTGGTAAGTAGCACCACCAACGCGGCGACTTTTAACTTCGAGCTTAGGACGAACATTTTCGAGAGCTCCCAAGAGCAAATCGATAGGATCACCTTTTTCGAGTTTTTCACTCACTTTTTCAATCGCGCTATAAACGATACGTTCTGCAATAGATTTCTTACCGCGCTCCATTACCATATTGATGAGATGGCTTACGAGGACGCTCTTAAAACGTGAATCAGGTATGCGTTCTCTTTTAACTGCTCTGTGTCTGCGTGACATTTTTTTCCTTTGATTTAAAAATTAATTATGCCTTCTTCGCCTTAGGACGTTTAACCCCGTACTTGGAACGACTTCTACGACGCTTTTCAACGCCAACGCAGTCGAGAGTTCCACGAACGATATGATAACGTACGCCTGGCAAGTCCTTAACACGACCACCGCGCAAGAGAACAACACTATGTTCTTGCAAATTGTGACCTTCGTCAGGAATGTAAGCGATTACTTCATGACCTGTTGTCAAGCGAACTTTTGCTACCTTACGAATAGCAGAATTTGGTTTTTTTGGTGTACGAGTCATTACTTGTACACAAACGCCACGGCGGAAAGGACAAAGCTTTAACGCTGGAGCTTTACTCTTAGCTTTCGCCATTGAACGTGGCTTGCGGACTAATTGATTGATTGTTGGCATATTTATCTAATTTAAAGAAAGATGTTG
>JGI994J12354_10001407_pt1 | contig 24262 bp, 22 predicted proteins | sample IntmicLarv3ML3BL_FD_12354 | JGI IMG/M metagenome (IMG submission 12354)
CTGGCAACAGATGAAAGAATTTTCTTTTTCACATGACACCTCCTGTTCAATAAAAGCTTTTAGGATAACGGTTCAAAAAGGGCGGGAGCATTCGCCGCCCCGCCCTTTCATTTTGCTTTTGTGCGGCGTTAATCAATTTGTGCCGCCGTCACTTCAATACTCATAGTTACCTTCGGGGCTGTTTCTGTAGCTGCCGCCACGCCCATCTCCGTATCTTTTATGTCATTTTCACTGGATATATAAAACGGCCATCTCCAGTAAATTGTTTGAGTTTTTGCGTATTCCTCTCCGGGCGCCATGGTTTCGGTCGCAAGCGCATTGCTTAGGCTTATTTTGAAATCTGCAAGATTTGTCCAGTCGGTGCCATTGATGCTGAACTCCAGCGGCTCATATCCGTCCCATTCTTCTGAATACATCACTGTGACGCTTGCACTGACCTTGTACGCTACCTCAGAAGTACCTGTCACCTCAAAGGTATATTGACCTGTCGTTCCGGGGGCTATAATTTTCTCACCGTCCACCTCGGCCTCGACATTTGTATACGAGTCTGAAAACAGGTCGATGGTGTTGGGAATCTCCAGTCCGAATTTTGCAACAGCAGCATCATCCGAAACTGTGCCTGATGTCACATACTTTGCAAGGGTTCCGATAAAAGCGCCAGTTACCATTACGGAACAAATTAGGAGCGCGACAATTATCGTTTTTACATTTTTTTGTTTCTCTGCCATGATAATTCCTCCTTTTCTAAATACTTAATTTTTCTTTTGTGAGCTGATTATCAAAATTTCAGGCTCTATCCTTTCTTCAATTGAAGTATACAACGATAATCCGAGGAAGTCGGTGGCATTTAGCACGAAAAATGAATTCACAAGTTTTTTTATCTGATAAGCTATTAGCCGAATGTTTACAGTCCACCATCCCTGCGCAAACTAAAGAGAGCGGTCGTAGCCGCTCTCTTTAAATTATATGTATGCTATGCACAACAGGAGTGTAAGTATCAATAAGTGATGTATGCATTTCTAGGTTTGGAATGTGTCTTTACAGGAGCTGAAAATTACTGACCCGGCATTTTCAAAATGTTGGTTGTGCGCAGATCAATATTTTGTTTTGCAAGTAACTTCTGCGGAGGATTGCAGGAGTGTACGAAAAAAGAACCTGTGGTTACCTTCGAGGCATTCATTCAAACATACTCATGGCGTATTTTGTTGAAAGTCAATTAAAAGTTTATTGAGAAAAAACTACAAAAAGATATGCACTATTTATTACTTGCACAATTTTCATTTGCTCCTTGCAATTTACGACAGTATTAGCTAATAACAACATAGTAATAACTTTTGACGAGTTTTATGCCGCTCTCCAAGAGGAATACTCAAAATATGACATTCTTTTTGAGATAGGCGAGCTAAATGAGAGTTTTGTATATACCAAGCTTTCCTAGTCGAACAAATAAAATTTGCACAGGAATATGCAGAAGGCTTTAGCGTCGACATTAAAGAAGTCGAAACTGAAGCAAGCGCTGACGAGAGCAGTAGCACTTCAAAAATCCAACTTCGCGCCATGCCTGTATCTTTTTATAGAAATAGTAAATTTAGAAATTACCTCTACAAGTGGATTTGTACCCATTGGCGTTCTAAAATGTTCAAGTACCCTGAATGTGCAAAACAGTGCTGTTATGAGTTATGACACGAGACTATGTGAAACTAGCTCAATTAACGTCGAGTCAAATAACACATATAAAATCATATTATTATGACAGCACACATACTGCAATATATCTGGAAGTGTCAGATTCTGTGAAATTTTTATGGACTGAACCTAGCACCAGCATAAAATTTACTGCAACTAGGTATGGTCCATTTATGTCTGGACCTATTCGCGCAGATGATTACATTTAATGGTAATGGTATGACGGGTTTTTTAATCTCTTTTGCATATGTTTCGCAAGTGGCTGAAATACTGTTTTATATTCTTTGTTGTATAGCATTGATTAAATACATAAAAAGTTGATTGATACGGACTTCAGATTCGAACAGTTCAAATTGGACTGCAAGAAATCTGAGGTCCTTTTCATTTCTTCAAATCCATTTATACATGCATCATTTCCATGCCGTATTCTAAATTTTCTCTAAACTTTCAGCCGGTTCGTATGCTAACCTGCCACGCTTGGAAAATATAGGCAGAGGCGCTTTTTTATTATATGCCATTTGCAAATGTAGCGCCGTTATCATGCTAAAATGCTTCACAACGCACTGAGGTCATGATATAATTTGTAATTACTATTCAAAAATGAATTTACAGCACAGCACCGCATCTGCTGCTGTGGTTAAGCACGCACGGACATACATACAGCAGCGATAATATGCATATTTTGGAAAAGCTGTGATAATGCCAACACTTTAGCGAGCCTTAGCACAAGCTTTTTTTATTTCCGTTTTTTCACGCAGGCTGTAATGTTTTTGTTGCTTTTACAGTTATTCTTTATAGCGAGGTAACGAATTTTGATTATGATTCTTACGTTTTCTTCGGACCTGGAGCGCGATAAGTTTGAATACATATTTAGCACCTACAAAAAGTTGCTAATGCACAAGGCATACGGCATATTGCGCGACTATATGCTCGCGGAGGACGCCGCCAGCGAAGCCCTCCTTCGCATATACAAAAATCTTCATAAAATTGACGACCCTACGAGCAAAAAAACTATCGCGTTTCTTGTAACCATTGTAAAAAACGTCGCGCTTACAATGCTTGCGCGCGAAAAGGCTTACATCACCCAAGAGTATGACGAAAATCAGGAGGACGACTTTGACCTTGAACAGCAAACCATATCTGCGCTGTCCTCTGAGAATATTTATAAAATCATTGACCAGCTAAGCGAGGAGCTAAAAGGTGTTTTTCTGCTGAAATACGCTTATGATTTGTCGCACCGCGAAATTGGGCAAATGCTTGGCATCACGGAAAACAATGTCACCGTGCGCCTGCACCGCGCAAAAAACAAACTAGCCGCACTTTTACAGAAGGAGGGATATAGCAATGCGCAGTAATGACGAGCTTTTCCGCGAAATAGCGGAAAAATATGCGCAGCAATATGGACAATTGCTGCATGACGAGCTGCACGAGCTTGAGCGGCAGCCTGGTGAGCTTCCCTCCACTGACGGAATGGCGCGTCGCGTTCGCAGAAAAATTGCCGCAGAAAAGCGCAAACCATATTTACGCATTGCGACTGTTTGTGCGGCGTGTTTTGCGGTCGTATTGCTACTGCCTCTCGCCCTTCGCACCGGAGTGTCTTTTCCCGATAGTGCAACCAGCACACCTCCGGCACACTCTGATGCAGCGGAGCTTCCAGCACAGCCGCAGCAGGATTTTGCGGTTATCCCACTGACGGCACCGCTGCCGTCAGGTTTTAATGAGACCGGCTTTGAGCAGGACAATGGAAAAAGTGTCTATTATATTGAGAACGTTTATAGAGACAATGTGGTGCTCACGCTGGAAAAAGGCGCTTTGCCGGATACAGGCGGCTTAACTGCGATTACGCTCGGCGATACGGTTATATATGGCACACAAACGGGCAGCTATAGTTTGCTGACTTTCCAGAGCGGTGAGGTTGTTTATGAGCTGACCTGCCGATATGATATAAACACGCTGCTGAAGCTTTCGGAAGCTTTTTTATAAAAATAATTATTAAACTTGTAATGTTTTTGGTTATTTGTGGGTTTACATTAATAGTGAATCCAAAAAACAACCAAAAGGAGACAAAAAAATGAAAAAGAGTATTTTAATGCTTACCTTGCTTGCACTTGTGTTGTCGCTGTTTGCCGGATGTGGAACGTCGGCGCCCAAAGAACACGATTACAGCGAGTGGACAACTTCTGACGGCGGCAACTGGGACGTGCCCCAGGAACCGCAGGAAGACGGTTACAGCCAAAGCGAATCATATCTGACCATAAGCGAAAACCTCGCAAAATCCACCACCCTTGAATCCACACTCACCTTTTCTCTCAAGGTGGACACAGCTGCCTACAGCAATGTAAGGCGGTACATCGAAAGCGGCAATTTACCGCCGCACGACGCCGTTCGCACTGAGGAGCTTATCAACTATTTCAAATATGACGGCGAAATGTCTTTTTCAAGCGATGACCCTCTTGCAATTTATGCCGAGGTTGGTCCCTCGCCGTTTAATGCCGCCCGCTATATGGCTTTTATTCGTGTAAAAAGCGTTGATATCGACAAAAGCGAGCTGCCCAGCAGTAATTTCACGTTTTTGATTGACACCTCGGGTTCGATGGATTCCTATGATAGGCTGCCGCTTTTAAAGCAGGCGTTTGAGCTTTTTGTTGATACGCTGACCGAGAACGATAGAGTTTCTATCGTCACCTATGCCGGAAGCTCGGAAGTGATTCTTGACGGCGCAACGGGCGATGACAAGCAGCGCATTATGTCTGCCATCGAAAATCTCCGAGCAGGCGGCTCCACAGCGGGAGCCGATGGCATCAACACCGCCTATGCGCTTGCTGAAAAAAACTTTATAGAGGGCGGAAACAACCGCGTGCTTCTCGCAACCGACGGTGATTTTAACGTTGGAGTTTCCACCACGGGAGAGCTGGCGGAGCTTGTCGCCGAAAAACGCGGCAATGGCGTTTACATGAGTATACTCGGGTTTGGAACGGGTAATATTCGCGACGATATTATGGAAACACTTTCTAAAGAGGGCAACGGAAACTATTCCTACATCCGCGACCTGCATGACGCACAAAAGGTTCTTGTAGACGAGCTTTCTGCAAATCTTTTCACCATTGCCGATGATGTCAAGGCACAGATTGAGTTTAATCCACAAAATGTTCAGAGCTACCGCCTTATCGGCTATGAAAACCGTCAGCTTAGCAACGAGGACTTTGCCGACGACAAAAAGGACGCCGGCGAAATCGGCGTGGGAACCGATGTTATAATGATGTTTGAGCTTGAGCTATACAGAACAGAGCTGGATAATTCAGAAAAATATGCGCAGGAAAACACCGTGGTCCCCGATTTTGCCGATGAGCTTTTTGAAATTCGTCTGCGTTACAAAAATCCTGGCGAGGATAGTAGCAATCTGATAACGCAGCCGGTTTTCTTTGACGACATTTCTGAAAATGGTAGCGACGATTTCCGCTTTGCCTGTTCGGTTGCCGCTTTTGGGCACCTGTTGCGTAAATCTCAGTATGTAGATAGCCTCACACTTGACGACATAAAGAGTCTTGCCGAAAATAGCCTTGGACAAGACCGCGAGGGATATCGTCAGGAATTTTTGAGATTATTGGAGCAGTATGACCGCCTTGTGCGATAGTCTGCAGCCTCTTATGGAAATGCTGCACGCGAAAATTTAGATAGAATTTAAGAATCCGAGAGGGCTTGAATCCTGTGATATGCAGGATTTAAGCCCTCTCAAATTTGCACTGCTTATGCGCCTTATAGAGGTCTGGCTTCACAAAACTTAAAGGTGGGGTCATAGGTTATTTTTCGCTCATTTTTTGATATGGCGACAGAATATTAGACAGCTTTTTCTGGAATGTCCAATTTTTGCCGCTATTTCTATACACTACACTAAAGTAGTTATATTCCACGCTATAATTATGATAAATTTATAAATTAACGCCTAAAAGCATTTTTAATTTGCTTGACTATTTTGATGCAGTTCTCTCAAATTTCAGAGAATTGGGGTGTATCTTTTGGGGGCAAATGGCACATAAGGAAGCGTTGGGCTTGATAAAATTCCGATGAAGCAGGAAAGCTCGCAACCACATGGTGGCAGGGCTTTTTTGATTGCGAGCAGCTTGATGTTATTTGTTTTGCCGTATATAATAATGCATATGGAAAGCATGGGCTTGCTTCATGGAACACAAATCTGCAAAAGAGGTATCTGAAAAATTGGGCATATCCGAGCGCTGCATTCAAATGGTGTATGAAGAAAACCGAATTGTAGGCGTGATTTGTTTCAGCCACGCACGGGCGATTTCGAAGGATGCGGAAAAAACTGTGGATGCGCCTTATAAAAATACAGGTTAAACAAATAAATTAACCTCCTCTTAACCTTTGGTCTGCTACACTTGAAATCGGAAAGGTAGGTGAATATTTTGCGATTATTAATTGTCGAGGATAATGAATTATTGCAGCAAGCGCTGAGCAAGGGCTTCAAGAAGCTCGGCTATAATACTGATATGGCGGAGGATGGCGAGGCGGCTTTAGACTATTACTTCTCTAATATTTATGACCTCATTATTCTTGACCTCAATTTGCCTAAAATAGATGGCATGGATGTCCTCCGAGAAATTCTCAGTGAAGATAAGACGGTTCCTATTCTAATTCTTTCAGCGCGAAGCGAGGTTCGAGATAAAATTATCGGACTTGATACCGGCGCGAACGACTATCTTGCCAAGCCGTTTTATTTCGACGAATTGGACGCAAGAGTTCGGGCTTTGCTTCGACGCAGCTTCAAAACTGCCGACGCCGTAATTACAATCGGTAAATTACGGCTTGATACAGCGATTAAACGAGTTTATATAGATGACGCAGAAATCAATTTGTCGAAAAAAAGAATACGGCATTTTGGAGTATCTGATGTTAAACAAAGGAATTGCTATAAGCAGCGAAGAATTGGTAGAGCACATTTGGGACAACGAATCCGACAGCTATATTAATTCCTTTAAGGTGCATATTAGTTCACTCCGAAAAAAATTGCCGGACGATGTAATAAAAAATACAAGGGAGCAGGGATATTATGTGGAATAAGATGACAATTCGGGCAAAAATAACTCTGCTGACTGCGATTGTCTTAATCCTTGTAACCGTTTGCATAACAGGTTTATCTATCTTAAACGCCAGACAAAGCTTTGTGGCGCCATTCGGATATATAAGAATACCGACAGATAGTGCTATGGAATTTGAGCTTGATGAAAAGTCGTTTGAAAACAAATCGCCGGACGCTCTCTCAAATGACGCAGATATAATGAACATAGGACATATTATTCAGCAATCTCAAAGCGCATTCAAAATACAGAGCTTTATCATAGCGGCCATCTTTATTTGCATAGGAACAGCTGGAGCATATTTTATATCCGGGCGAGTGCTGAAGCCAATAGCTGTGCTTACTGCAAGAATTAAAGATATTGACGAAAATAATTTGAAAACGCAGATTGAACCCTGCTCTGGCGAGGATGAGGTCGCACAGCTTACGCGCTCCTTCAACCACATGCTTGATAAGCTCAACCGTTCATTTGATAACCAGCGTCTTTTCGCCCAAAATGCGGCGCATGAGCTTAAAACGCCATTATCTTCAATCATGGCGCATATTGATGTTTTGCAGATGGACGAGCAGCCTACAAATGAAGATTACAGAGAAATTATCAAGATAGTCAGGATAAGCACGAAGCGCCTTGCTGAGCTTGTCGGCGGTTTGTTGTCCTTGAATAGTTTGATTGATGAAAGCAATTGCGAAGCTATTGATTGCAGGACGGTGTTTGAAAGCATTGCGGCTGATATGCGTGAAATGATTGATGAAAAAAGCTTGCGCTTTGATATAATCGGCGATTGCCAAATCATTGGTGATAGGAATTTGCTTGAGAGAGCATTTACAAATCTTGTTCAAAATGCTGTTCGCTATAATGTGGAAGATGGAAAAGTGCAGATTATACTGGGGACTGGCGGCATCGTCATTGAAGACAGCGGTATTGGAATACCCGAAGAAAATTTGGACTTGATTTTTGAGCCTTTTTATTGCGTTTCAAAATCGCGCTCAAAAAAATCTGGTGGGAACGGACTGGGCATGGCGATTGCAAAAAATATATTCGATAAACACAACATTAAAATCAAAATAACCAGTAACTCAGGGCAAGGCACAAAAATCATTTTAGAGCACTAAAGGACTTAACCTTCTATTAACCTTCTGTTTGCTATGATGGTGACATCAAAAAACAGGAGGTTATTTTTTATGTACATTCTAAAAAACGCGTTGCAAAATATCGGGCGCAACAAGGGCAGAAACATTTTAATCGGCATCATCTTGTTTGCTGTTATCGCAACAACCGTAGTAACATTGATGATCAACACAACCGCCGAGAGCATTATAAACGATTACAAATCGAGATTTGGCTCTCAAGTCAACATTTCAGTTGATATCGAGAAATTTTTGGAAATCAACGGACCACCGAGTGGAGTTGGGGCGATGGCTCTGCCTCGGGTATCTGCGCAGCAAAGCATTGTTTTTGCAGATTCGGAGTACATCAAAGAATATGTCATGCACATTTCAAAGGATGTAACAAGCGACGATTTAGTTGGCGTCGATGAAGGTTCATCCGGAAGCATGATGGCGCCCGTCGGCGGCGATGTTACTTTGGGAAAATTTATGCTCATGAATCAGTTTTCTGATTTTGACGAGGGGCAGCGCGTGGTTTCGGATGGCGGCAGAATGGTTGAGCATGATAACGAATGCTTAATCAGCGAGGAATTTGCCGCGCTTAACAACCTGTCGGTGAATGATGTGATAGACGTATATGCGGACATGACAAACACCGGGGACGGGACAAAAAGGACAGTGCAATATACGCTGACTATCGTAGGCATCTACTACGATTTCACGCAGGAATATTCTGGTGTTCAAATGTCGCTGTCAAACAGGCGCAACGAGATTTTAACGACAACTGAAACATTGGTTTCATCAATGAATGCGAATGAATCCGGTCTTTCTGTAAATGCCACTTATTTTTTGAAAGAGCCTTCTATGTTAGAGGATTTTGAAGCAGAAATCCGCGAAAAAGGCTTAGACGACTATATGGCGGTTTCAACGGATGAGAGCAGCTACAACAAAATTGTCAGCCCGGTCGAAGGACTAAAGAAAATTGCGGTTACGTTTTTAATTGTAGTGCTTATACTGGGCGCGCTCATTTTGATTCTCCTTTCAACGATCGCCATGAGAGAGCGCAAATATGAAATTGGTGTGTTAAGAGCAATGGGCATGAAAAAAGGCAAGGTGGCGTTAGGGATGTTATCTGAAATGCTTATATTGACCGTAATTTGTCTTGTTATTGGATTAGGCGTGGGTGCTGCGACGGCACAGCCTGTCGCTAATGCTTTATTAAGTCAACAAGTTGAGGCGGCGGAGAGCGCCAATGCAGGCGGTCCGGTTATGATCGGCAGCGCAGGCGGCGGAGCAGCGAATGCTGAAGCCCTCTCGGAGATAGATATACAATTAAGCTCAGATACCATTATGCAGATTATTGGGATTTCTCTACTGCTTGCTACCCTTGCAAGCGTCGCCGGAATCAGCTTTATAACGAAATATGAACCGATTAAGATACTCATGGAAAGAAATTAGGTGAAAATGATGGCTAATGTATTATCTCTTAAAAACGTGACTTATCAGTATGAAGGCGCAAAAAAACTGGTGCTGAAATCTGTCAATGCAGACTTTGAAACAGGAAAAGTTTACACCATAGTGGGAAAATCGGGGGCAGGAAAGTCCACTCTTCTCTCCTTGATTTCAGGGCTCGACGTTTCGACAAGCGGCGAAATATTGCATCTTGATACCGACCTCAAAAAGCTCAACAGGGACAACTATCGTGCGAAAAGTGTCGGTGTGATTTTTCAGGGCTACAACCTTCTGACCAACGCAACGGCAGCTCAAAACATTGTGCTTTCCATGAACATCAGCGGCTCGCCGGTGAAAGATAAAAAGGCTTATGCCTACGAAATTCTGCAAAAGGTTGGCATCGACCGTGAGACCGCAGACCGCAAAATCTTAAAGCTGTCGGGCGGCGAACAGCAGCGCGTTGGTATAGCGCGAGCGCTTTCGCATGATCCCAAGCTGCTGATTGCCGATGAACCGACAGAAAACCTAGACAAAGACACCGAAGCCGACATACTCGGAATATTCACATCTCTCGCGCACAGCGAGGGGAAATGCGTAATAATCGTCACCCATTCGCGCAAAGTCACATCTATTGCAGACATAGTGTATGGAATTGCGGACGGTCAATTAAACGTTGTAAATAAAAAATAAGAAGGACGGAGTGGTGCCATTAGCGGTATCAGAAAATATTTGCGTGACATTGCTGACAGCTTAGACGGCAGCGCTCGCGGCTTGTGCTGTCAGGGTATGGCGACCTTTGGTGGGACCAGTGCCTACCTGCCCATATCGCAGCATTTGTCAAGCCGACCATTGTTTGGGTTTTTCATTCTCTGCTTCTGGGTGTGCAGATGATGAGAATTCATGCAGACGGATGACAAGAAGCCTCTGTGGGCTTGTAAGCACTGTCAGAAGGCGTTTATGATAAGTCAGCCCAAGGCTGCATTTTGCTTACCTTGGTGTAGGAATCAGTTTAATGTTTATACGCGCAGGGCAACGATAACTTTACAGTTAAAAAACTGCCATATAACGCAAAACAGGCTGGAATTCGATGAATTCCAGCCTGGGTTCTGGTCGTGCCTCTTTCTTAATATATGCCTTCCAGCTCTTGATACAGCGATTTTGCATAGGAATCGCTCATGCCGCAGATAAAGTCTGTCACCAAAAGCAATCGAAGATATAGCTTCTCTTCTTCACTTTTGTTTGACGCTTCTGCATGATAATTATTGATATAATTATCTGAGATAAGCCTCACCAATTTTTCATCAACCCCACGCATTTGCCATTCTGGATGTTCTTTTAAGACTTCATCTTCAAAGCTTGTATCATAATAGATTATAGCCTTTACAAACTTCTGGAGTAAGCCGGTAATAATAGAGTGTGCTGCAATTTCAAGCTTTTCAATTGCCGAAGAGGGGTAAACAAATGTGTTCATCAATTTTTTAAGTATTTTGGTTGTATACTTATGATAACCGTCTGTCAAAAGCTCTTTTTCATAGTTGCCAGAAATAATTTCCGAGTAATTATATGTAAAGGCATAACTTGCCGAATATAAAAACCAAAACTGCACTTCCGGTATCCAATTTCGGATAGCATACATTTCGGGATTTTCATTTCCTTGCTTAATTGCATCTTCCTTTAGTGTTTTAAGACTTTTTAGCAATTCATTTGTTTTTTCCTTGGCACTTTTATCAACTTCGTCTCCAAATTTGAAGGTTTCAAAAACATCGACTACTTGCTCAAAGCCAATAAGCCCTTTTTTGAACGCGTCCTCCAAATCTGCCGTTGCGTACGCAATGTCATCAGCTGCCTCAAGCAAAAATGTCAAGGGGTGGCGATTGCAGCCTGTACCTGTTACTTCGGTTATCCTTTGAAAAATGTCATTTTCCGACTGAAAAAAGCCCATTTTTTTCTTAGATATTTTTTTCGCCTGTTTTCCTTCTACATTCTCGGACGAGGTGGGGTATTTGATTAAGGTATTTAATAGCGCATAGGTCAAGTGTAGCCCCTGATTATCATTTTGAAAATGAAGTTTTGTCAGCAATCTCAAAGCCTGTGCGTTTCCTTCAAAATGATATAAATCTTGCAAAGCTTGAGGATTTGCACTCAAAACCGTTTCCACTGTTTTGTCCTTGTATTTAAATGTGGCGAGATTTTCTTTGAACCAATCTTGGATGGCTGTTTCCCCAAAATGACCAAAGGGAGGATTCCCGATATCGTGTAAAAGCCCTGCACACATTAAAATGTTAGTAATGTCTCTCTTGATAATTGCAGCGTCAAGCGCACGGATGTCTGCAAATTTTATTTTGTTATTATACTCATCAACATCCAGCATAAAATATGTAACCATTGAGCCTAGCGTTCTTGCCAACGATGATGTTTCTATCGAGTGAGTTAGCCTTGTTCGCACAAAATCACTGTTATCCAAAGGAAACACCTGCGTCTTATCCTGCAAACGACGAAAAGAGGGACTACTGATGATATAGTGATATTCTTTTTCAAAGCCGGAGCGTTGATATTGCTGTGCTACATCGGGCTCGATATAATATTCTCCATCATGTTCATCTGAAAGTAATTTTTTCCAATCCATACTGCTTACCCCATTTCACATATCGCTATCATATAGCGCTTATTTTCAAATAATAATTAACGGTATTTTACCATATTCTGCTTTACCTAGCAAGCACTAAAATGGTCCAAACGCCGGTGAAACTCAAGGACTGGGAGCCTCATTAGTTTCTCGCCTTCTGCGTTCAGTTATAAATCAACTCGCAATAAGTAATTTCGCCAACACAAGCGCAGATGTTATTCACAGAATTTAACCACATCATTTGGGATACAGCTTTAAGTTGTTCCGCTATGTCCTCTAACACTGCTTCCGTCAAAATAATTCGCGTACCATCGAAGTATGCGGCACGGCATCGCCGAGGTGGCGTTTTCATACCTGTTTATGGCTATTTGCTTTGCTCCGGCTATAATCCGTCAAGAGCTTGCTGCGACAGGACTGTCGTGGCGCTAAGTGCCTTGAGGCGGATTCGTAATTTGAAAAATTAGCCCTTATTTGGGGCTTGAGATATGGTTGACACAGAAATAAGTATTCGCTAGTATACTTGCGACTATTTTTGCAGGCGGATAAGAGCAAACCGCCGTCCGAAGGGACGGCGGTAAACCACTTACTTATCAATCATTTTGTTGTTGATTTTTGGCTACATTATTAGTAGTCTCTATTTACTAATTGAGATAGCGATAACTCACGACTGCAGCTTCCGCGCGTGTAACGGCGCCTTGCGGCACTAACAGCCCATCTTTGCCTGTTATAATGCCACTCTCAATCGCCCAATTCATAGCGGCTTTAGCATAGTCCGACACAGAATCATAATCGGCAAAGCTTTCAGCACCAGTGCCTTGCGCTTCTGCTCCGGTATAGCGGTAAAGCACCGTCATAAGCTGTTCGCGTGTTAGGCTCGCGTTTGGACTAAACTCCGTTTCACTTGTGCCGTTCACGATACCGTTTTCTGCCGCCCATGCGACTGCTGCGGCATAGTAAGCGTCTGGTGAAATGTCTGTAAAGTTTGCTATTCCTGCATCAACAAGTCCTGCGAGGCGGTGCAAAAGCGTCACAAAATCTGCACGAGTGAGCAAATTCTGCGGTCCGAAGTTGCCGTCCGGATAGCCATTCATCCACCTGTTGTTCTCCGCATAAATCACGGCACCATAATACCAGTCTTTTTCGAAAACATCGGCAAAAGGAAGGTAGTTTTGGAATACATTGACCAAATTGCCAAATAGAACAATCCTGCCTGTAAGGTCCTTCTGCTCTGCGAGTACGCTCACAAGTTCATCGGTCCACACCTCGCAATAATAGAGACTTACATCGACCATGTTCATATTTTGCAGCGTATAATTACCCATTTGTTCTGCTCTACGGATGAGAATTTGACCCAATTCATTTTTTCCCGATATTATGCCATAACTCTCAGGGCGTCCCGCAATCGGCACGACAAGCAGACCTATCACATAATCGCCCTCTCCGGATAGTACCGCCTGTTTGCAGTAATCATATTCGCCTAAATAAATCGAAAGCGTGATGTCTGTGCTCATCTGAAATTTTGCAAATCCCCACACCATTTCCGGGCGCACTGTGAAATAGTCGGGATGTGTACCAAATTGAACGCAAAAATCCCCATCTGTCCCGACAGCCGAAAACTTATATTCTTGCTCAGTTTCCAGCTTTATGCTCCAGTGGTCTGCTTCTTCCGTAATCTCACTATTTGAAATATCGTTGCTAAGCACGAGGTTATTTGTGAGTATCGCCTGTTCTCCGGAATTAGCTTCAATGGTAAATTGCATCTCACCCGACCCTTTCAGAAGCTTTGCATATAAAAACGGTTCCGGCTGAGGTGGAATATCTCTGACCCAACAACAAAAACCTTGTGTGAGCATTGTCAGTGATAAAACCACGGATATTAGTAGTATTCTAAGCTGTTTCATTATAAAATTACCCTTCCAAAAATTTCGCAAATCTTATAAGTAGCGTTGTAGCCTCGGCTCTTGTTGCTGCGACTTGCGGCGAGAGGAGCCTGTTTTTGCCTGTTATAATCCCGTTCTCTATCGCCCAGAGAATCCTGTCAGCAGTCCATGCTGAAGCTTGTGATGGGTCCGAAAGCCCGGAAATGTTCCCCAGGCGAGAAACAGGACCAAGTCCATTGCATGCCTCTTTACAGCGATACAGCAAACCGTAAATTGTTCACGCGTGATGGGCGCGTTGGGGCTGAATGTTATAGGTGCTAATACCAGTGTCGAGGCTATTTTTCGTGTTGTTCTCATTTGCGTCCTCTCTTTAGTTTTGCTGTTTTTACAAATATATATTAACGATATCATATTTTTCTTTCCGTTTGTTAGCATCACTCGTAAAAAGCGATTTCTCCCTTGTAAATAACAACTTTTGCATGTTTCGTTTTTTTCATTTGTGCATTTTGCTAAATAATCTCAATTTTTTCAGGTAATTTTAACCAACAAAGGAGTATCTCGCTTATTATGCAACCACGAGGGAGAGTGCCAAGTTATGGCTTTCTCCCTTGTGGCTACTATAAATTATTTATTCTCGACCTGCTTATAACTGAGTCCCCATTTTTGTGGCACGAAAATGGATTTGGACGAAGGAATGCCTGTGGTATGCTTATCCTCCCATTCAGCCAACGCCTTTTTACTCTCTCCCCTATTTCTATTTTTATAAGCACAGCGGTTTGAGCTTGTCTATTTTGCGGTGTTTTTATCGTGTTAAATTTCGGCTTGTCGCCCTTGCCGCAGTCAAATTCTCGCTGCTTGCGCGGCAAATTATATCTGCTGAAAGCTCTGGTTCAAAGATAGTTTGCTGTATAATTTTTCGGCACGGCTTCAACATTTCTTTGTGCCACTGGTGCGCGTTTCCCCGGCTTTCCTGCGCGCTGGCAGCAAAAGTCCCAAGCGACAATCTTGTCGCTTGGGACTTTATTCGTTTATACTTTTTTATTTGCCATTTCAGGCGCCGGGCTTAGCTTAAAGGGTTAGAAGTCTGTGGAGCAAGGCGGCGATTTGCGCGCGCGTTACGTTGTCGCGCGGTGCAAAGCGTCCATCGTCCATGCCTTTTATGATGCCGGAGTTTGATAGGGTTTTTACATAATCCGCGGCATAGCTTGCAATGGCGCTCTCGTCGCTGAATGTCACGGCGCTTCCCTCGGGAAGGGTGATTTCCATGTGCTGCACAAAACGAACCAGAATTGTCGCAAGGTCTTGGCGTGTAATCGGCGCGTCGGGGTTAAAGTGTCTTTCGTCAACACCTTTTACAATTCCGAACTCCGCTGCCCATGCAACCGCGCTATACTGCTCCCATGAAACATCATCAAACGGGCAGTACCACCAATAATCATAATTATCGGGGTTTATTGAGATGGCAGCGGCATACAGGCTCTCAACAAGTTGTCCGCGTGTGACAAGTTCTTGCGGTCCATAGCTCTGACTTTCAAGGGCGAAATCCATGCTCAGGCTTGACGGAACGAAGCCATTTACAACCATAAATTTTATATCTTCATAATACCAGCTATCGCTGCTTATGTCAGAAAAGCGGTTCCAGCCTTCGTTTTGCTCCACTTTTTGGGGATAGTAGATGAACCAATAAAGGTCCATGCTTTTTGTTCCCAGAACGTCTGTGATGGAGGTCAGGTTGTTTCCGACACAGATAAGCTCGGTAAGGTTTGGCGCGGGGTCTGGCAAAATTAGCTCTGTGATTTCGCTGTTGGCGCAGTCAATCCACGCCAGGTTGTTGTTTGCCGAAAGGTCAAGCCGCTCTATTTGGGTTTCGGAGCAGGACACGCCCCACAGATTTTTGAAGGCGGAAACATCAAGGCTTGTAAGACTTGTGCCGGCGCAGTACAAAACACGTACGCTATCGGTCGCTGGAAGGATTAGCTCTGTCAAATTGGGGTTTCCATCCATATCTATATATTCAAGCTTTGTGTTTTTGGAAAGGTCTATCGAGCTTAGGTTGGCGTTCCAGAAGGAAGCTTCAATAAGCTCAGTGTTTTGGGTAAGGTCTATTGATGTGATTTGAGTGTCGTTGCAATTAATCGAGATTAGTTTAAGGTTTTTTGAGACATCAAGCTCTTTCAAATTGCTGTTTGACACGCTGAGATGTTCAAGCTTCGGATTTTTGGAAACGTCAAGCGAGGTAAGTGGCAGTCCATTGCAATAAAGCACGATAAGCTCAGGGTTTTTAGAAATGTCAAGCTCTTTCACGCCGCTGTATGCCACGATAAGATACTCAAGTTTCGGGTTTTTGGAAACGTCTACGCTTTCAATGACCGAATCGAATATGCCTAAGTAGGTAAGCTCTGTATTGCGCGATACATCAATCTTTCTTAGATAGTCTCCGCCGCCGCAGGCAAGCTGCTTAAGGTTTTTGAGCAGCGATAAATCAAGATCGACTATCCTCGTGCCCGAAATATCCAGATTTTCAATTTTGGGGCTATCTGAAAAATCAATGGAGATTATTGGGGTGGCATATAAATAGAGATTTTTTAGTCCGCTCTGACCTGTCAGGTCGATGGTTCTGAAGTTGCTCCAAGAGAAGTCCAGCGTTTCAAGCTTTCCGCTTTTCGGCAGGGTCAGGCTTGTGCTTGTGAGATAGTAGCTATCCATGCAGTATAGCTCGCGAAGCTCCAGATGCGCGGACAAATCCAGAGAGCTTATACGCGTGCCGGAAACATCCAGATATTTTAGAGCCAGATTTCCCGAGATGTCGAGGTTTTGTATGCTGTTGCCTCCAGCATAAAGCGTTTCCAGCTTTGTGCAGCCGCTGACATTAAGTCCGCTCAGCCCAACCCAGGAGCAGTCAAGGTAGGTCAGATTTTTCATGTGGGAAACATTGAGCGTCTGGTTTCCGGTGTAACCCAGATATACATAGATGCTCAGAGCTTCTAAATTCATGAAATATTCAAGTCCGCTAATTGATACAATCTCGTAGTTTGTGATTTCGAGCGCTTTGACGGCTTCGGCTTCGGCTCGTGTTATGCGCCCATCGCCGTTTTTGTCGGCGGCTAACAGCACTTCCTCCAGGAAAAATGGATCCTTGAATTTTTCGGTGATGTCCTCATCTCCTGTGGCAAAGGAAATTCCTGTGAAAATACAGGACAGCATGCAAAGGGTTAGAACCATGGAAAAAATTTTTTTCATTTGCAAAAGCTCCTTTAACATTATTAGGTTTTGGCTGTGGGCTACGCTAAGTTTTTCCTTGTCAGCATTTTACCAGTTTCTTTCAGATAAATCAAGCGATTTTCCACTTTTAAACAGCTTTTTTATTGATTTTATGCTTCATTTCATGATACACTAAATTTCAAGGACAAAAGCCGACAAAAATCTGCGTTGGCAGCTTTGCCCTCCAAAAAACAGTTCAAGCCGTATGCATAGTAAAATCAGGCGTTTCGGCTTAACTACGAGGTGGTTAAATGGCTAAAAAAGTCAAAAACAAAATTATTGCGCTGCTGCTCACGGCTGCGCTTTTGTGCCTTCCGGCGCTTGCCGCATCCGGTGATGGAGGCGCTGCGGCAAGCGGCGAGCTTTATGTCGCTTCCTATGCGAGCGCCGGCGATGACGAGAGTGCGCCACTTGAGGGTGATGACGCTTTGCACGGCGGCGAAGTTTCAAGTCCTTTGGTCACGGAAAGGCACCTTAGCTATATCCATGGTTATTCCGATGGAACCGTGCGCCCTGACGGCGACATTACACGAGCTGAGGCGGCTTATATTTTTTGGCAGCTTCTCTCAAATAATGATAAATATGTCCCGGTTCCGGGTAATTTCAGCGATGTGCAGGATAATGCATGGTATTCGCGAGCGGTAAATTTTCTCGCTTCGCTTGGCATCATAACAGGTCTTGATGACGGCTCGTTCGGACCCGAGATGAGCATTACACGTGCTGAATTTATCGCGATTGCCGCCCGGTTTGAGGCGCTGGAGATTGGCGCGAATCCCTTTAGCGATGTTTTGCTCGCGCACTGGGCGCATGATTATATCATTTCTGCCCACACCAAGGGCTGGATTTGCGGATATCCGGACAGCACGCTATTTTTCCCGGACGGCAGCGTCACGCGCGCGGAGAGTGTTAAAATTGTAAATCGTATTTTCGGGCGCTGCGTTAAGGCGGAAAACATTCCTGAGGAGCTTCACGATTTTTATTCCGACCTTCCGGTCTCTCACTGGGCGTTTGCCGATATTATTGAGGCATCTATATCCCACGACTGCGAAAGGCTCTCTGACGGATGTGAAATTTACACTGCATACTATTTCCCCGGCGAATGGCTGCCTGCAAACACAGGTCATCTAGGTATCGAGCTCTCCTAGCTTTCATAAAATGCGGATTGATATTTGGTATAATTTGTGGTATGTTTAGAAAAACGCCACTGATGCTCAGCGCAATTTTTTGATTGCGTTGCGATTGCCGCAAGGGCGATTTTGCAGGCTTTTTGTCGGCAAGCGCCTTTGCGGTAACTTTTTTATTTTTAGGAGGATATTTATCATGGCATGTGTTGTAGTTCCTGCGGTGCAGGCTGTTGCCGTTTCCGCTGCCGCTAGGGTCGCCAAGAAAAACCCGTCGGCTTTTTCAAAAAATCCTTTTCTCAAAAGGCTTGGCTGGCTCTCCGGGCTTCTTTGGGGCGGCTCGGCTTTACTGATTTTTGAGCATGTTTGGCATGGCGAAATTGTTCCGTTTTTCCCGTTTTTAACCGCGGCAGAAAATCCCGAGGAAACTGCCGAAATGCTCCACGAAATGGCAACAAGCGGCACGGCGATGGCGCTGCTTTGCACTGCCGTTTGGGTCGCAATGGTGCTCATATCCGACGCGATTATTAAACGCGGCACGCAGGCTCCGCCAGCGGCAAATTAGGGAGGTGCCTTCATGACTTTACTTATCACCGTTTTTGCAGCAATTGTCTGCACTGTCATCTGGTACAAAAACGCGCCAAACGACAGAATGAAAACAAGCACGCTCTGCCTTATGTTCTGGGGCGCTTCGCTTATGTGGCTTGTTGATGCTGTTGTTGAATATCTTGAAATTGGCGAGGAATTTTTCACACCCACGCTTGAGGACATTATAAACGATCTTTATCTGGGGCTTTGCGTTGTTGCGCTTGGGCTTGTGATTTGGCTTGTCATTTTGCTTTTTAAGGACCCGGAGGGAAAGCTGAAGGCTCTGCTTTCCAAAAGCAAATAATGACACTGGAGAATTTTTTCAGAGAAAATAACAAGCTCGCGCTCGGATTTTCCGGTGGAGTCGATTCTTCATACCTTTTATATGCCGGACTCTCGCATGGTGCGGACATTCAGCCTTATTTTATCAAAACGGCATTTCAGCCCCGGTTTGAGCTTTGTGACGCTTTAAAGCTTACACAGCAGCTTGGGGTGCGGCTTGCTGTTATTGATTTTGACATTTTGTCCGTGCCTGCTGTTTCAAAAAACTGCACGGAGCGCTGCTATCACTGCAAATCGGCGCTTTTTGGAGCGTTGCGCCGGCGCGCTGCGGCAGATGGATATTCTGTTTTAATCGACGGAACCAACGCCTCAGACGATGCCACAGACCGCCCCGGAATGCGTGCGCTTTGCGAGCTTTCGGTGCACTCGCCGCTTCGGGAGGCTGGGCTTGAGAAGGACAGGATTCGCCGGCTTTCTAAGGAAGCCGGGCTTTTTACATGGGACAAGCCCGCCTATGCCTGCCTCGCAACGCGAATTGCCTGCGGCACGGCTTACACAGCCGATTTGCTCTGCCGGGTTGAGGGGGCGGAGGAGGTTCTGTTTTCACTTGGCTTTTCGGATTTTCGCGTTCGGGTTTTTCACGGCGCGGCGCGGCTTCAGCTTCCAGCGGAGCAGACGCAAACGGCAGTAGCTTTGGCTGAAGAAATAAAAAATGGCATAAAGCCTTTTTTTTCGGAGATTCTTTTAGATTTAGATGGGCGGTGATTTTTTGGACAAGCTTGAAATCAGGCGTTTGCTGGAAGCCGTCTCAAGCGGCGAGACTTCGGTTGACGACGCTGTGCTTCGGCTTAAAATGGCACCTTTTGAGGACTTGGACTTTGCCAAGGTGGACCATCACAGAGCGCTGCGCCAGGGCGCTGCGGAGGTTATATACGGCTCTGGGAAAACACCGGAGCAAATTTCAAAAATCGCAGCCGCCATGCTGGCGCACGGGCAAGAGACAATCCTAATCACACGGCTTTCGGCAGATGCCGCTTCTGAAATTTCGGTTCTTGCGCCTTTTTCTTATCATGAAATTGGAAGCGTTGGCATTGTCGGCGCGCTGCCGAAGCCGGATGGGTCTGGAAAAATTGTCGTTGCCACAGGCGGCACAAGCGACATGCCCGTCGCAGAGGAGGCGGCGCTTTGCGCCGAGGCGCTTGGAAACGAGGTTGTGCGGCTTTATGATGTCGGCGTTTCCGGCTTGCACCGCTTGACGGCGCATCTGGAGGATATTATGAGCGCTCGCATTATTATTGCCATTGCCGGGATGGAGGGCGCGCTTGCTAGCGTTATCGGAGGTCTTGCGGACTGTCCTGTTATCGCGGTTCCGACAAGTGTTGGATATGGCGCGGCGTTTGAGGGGCTGGCTGCGCTTTTGAGCATGCTAAATTCCTGCGCGAGCGGTGTTAGCGTCGTCAATATCGACAACGGCTTTGGCGCGGGATATCTTGCCAGCATGATTAACCATTTGGGAGGCGACGAAAATTGAAAACTCTTTATTTTGAATGCAACATGGGCGCCGCCGGCGATATGCTGATGGCAGCGCTTTTGGAGCTTTTGCCGGACAAAGGGGCATTTATCGATAGGATGAACGCGCTTTGCATTCCCGGCGTCACGGTGGCAGCACAGCCGTCTGTTAAATGCGGCATCACGGGAACGCGTGTGGAGGTTTGCGTAAACGGCATGCACGAAGAGAGCCTTGACGAGCCGCAGCACCACCATCATGAGCACAGGCACAGCCATGTTCATAGTCATGGGCATCATCACGGACATGGGCACGACCAAAGCGAGCACAAGCACTGCCAAGACGGCGAGCATTCGCACATGGGGCTTCACGAGATTGAGCATGTGATTTCACATTTGGCGCTGTCTGACGCGGTCAGGCGTGATGTTTTGGCGGTTTACAGCCTTATTGCCGAGGCGGAGAGCCGTGTTCACGGTAAGCCTTTGGACATGATTCATTTTCACGAGGTTGGAAATGCTGATGCGATTGCCGACATTGTCGGGGTTTGTTTGCTTATGGAGCTGCTTTCTCCGGAGCGTGTTTTGGCGTCGCCCGTTCATGTCGGCTGCGGTCAGGTGCGCTGCGCGCATGGAACGCTTCCTGTGCCGGCGCCTGCAACAGCGCTCATTTTGCAGGGTGTGCCCTGCTATGGCGGCGCTATTAGCGGCGAGCTTTGCACGCCGACGGGTGCGGCACTTCTAAAGCATTTTGTGAGCGATTTTGGCGATATGCCAGTTTTGAAAATTTCTCAAATCGGCTACGGCATGGGCGCAAAGGATTTTGAGGCAGCAAACTGCACTCGTGCCATTTTGGGCGAGAGCGATTTTGGCGGCGACAAAATCACAGAGCTTTGCTGCAATCTGGACGATATGACGCCGGAGGCTGTCGCCTTTGCGCAGGAGCAGCTTTGGGAGGGCGGCGCACTTGATGTTTTCACCACCGCAATCGGCATGAAAAAAAGCCGCCCCGGTGTTATGCTCTCCTGCATGTGCCGCGAGGCGAGGCGCGAGGAGATTATCGCCCTCATTTTCAGGCACACCACAACGCTCGGGATTCGTGAATATGCCTGCAACCGCCACACACTGGCGCGAAGCGAGCGGCTGGTGGAGACCAAATTTGGCGCAGTTCGCGTTAAATGCGCCGAGGGGTGGGGCGCGCGGCGCGAGAAGATAGAGTTTGACGACGCCGCAAAAATTGCGAGAGAGCATGATCTTACACTTTCCGACGTGGCGCACGCTGTGCGCGACGCCGAGGGCAAAGTTTAAGCCCTTTGGTCCGGCTCCTTAACTAAAAAACAAAAAACGGCACAGGCAGCTTGCCTGTGCCGTTTTCATTATTCCCGGTCAATTTGCGCAAGCAGCGCCGGAAACTCCGAAAGCTTTGAAATTTCGTGATCTACGATTATTCCCTCGCGCCGCGGCTTTCTGTTTGGATTGAACCAACAGGTGCGGATTTTTGCGTTGTTGCCGCCTTTTATGTCGGAGCTTAGGCTGTCGCCGATTATAATTGTTTCGTCATGGCGAAAGTCGGGGATGGCGGCAAAGCAGCGGCTGAAAAATTCTATATGCGGCTTGTTAAAGCCGAGATTTTGCGAAATGAAAATCTCTTTGAAATATTTTGATATTCCGGCGCTTTTTATACGCCCCGGCTGAACGGCTGCCGTTCCGTTTGTCACGAGGTAGAGCCTGTATTTTGGATAGACCAGCTCCAAAAGCTCCGGTGCGCCGGGGAGGAAATAGTGCCCGATGCCAAGGAAGCTTTCATAGGTGTCCCTTGCCGTTTCGCTGCATACATCCGCGCCCAGCTCGTCAAAAAGCAGTGAAAATCGCTGCGTTAGCACCTGCTCGCGCGTTAGCCTGCCTTCCTCAAGCGCTTCCCAAAGCTGCACGTTTATGGCGCTATATCGTGCGAAGGTGCGCTCTGTAGGGCTTATTCCCAGGTTTTCCAGTGTGTTTTTCAGGGCAACCGCTTCGGCTTTTTGAAAGTCCAGCAGGGTGTCGTCCAAATCAAAGAGAATATTTTTTATCATAGTTTTTTATAGTCCCGTCTTTTAGCTTATCTTATAATAACATAATATCAAACCTTGCAGCTAAATTTCAAGCTATATTTCGTTTCATTGACTTTGGGCTTCGGGGGGAATATAATTGCTTTGAGTTTTTCAAACACCAGAAGAGATGGAGCCGCAAATGCTAAAAAAGCTTTTTGACAAAACCTTTCAAAAATTTATACTGGTCGGAATTATAAACACACTCGTTGGCACGGGCGTGATGTTTATGCTTTATAACCTGCTGCACTTCAGCTATTGGGCTTCGTCTGCGGCAAACTATGTGGTTGGCAGTGTTGTCAGCTATGTGCTGAACAAGCACTTCACCTTTAAGGTTTCAAGGCGCAGCCCTTCGTTCATCTTCAAGTTTGTCATAAACATCGCGGCTTGCTATTTTGCCGCTTATGGCATTGCGCGCCCTCTTGCCGCTTATCTTTTGTCCTCGACCTCCGTCGCTTTGCAGGACAATGTTTCCATGCTTTTTGGAATGTGCTTTTTTGTGGGGCTCAACTATATCGGGCAGCGATTTTTTGTGTTTAGCTCCTCCAAGGACGCGGACAAGGAAAGTTAACCTCTGCCCTTCTTTTTTCATATTATGGTTTGAAACAAGAAAGGAATGAAACGCAACATGCTAAACGAAACATACCCGTTTGTTCTGCCGGCGCTCGGCTATGAATATAACGCGCTTGAGCCATATATCGACACAGAAACCATGCACTATCACCACGACAAGCACTTTCGGGCTTACATCGACAACCTAAACCACGCGCTTGAGCCTTATCCGGCGCTTCAAAAGCTTACGCTTCGGCAAATTCTCAGCGGCCGCGCCATCGCGCACAGCAATGACAAAGAAAGCATACTTAAAAACGCCGGCGGTGTTTTTAACCACGATTTGTTTTTTCGCAATCTCTCGCCCTTTGGCGGAGCCACGCACGAGCCGCAGGGGCGGCTTTTGGCGCTTGTCGAGCGCAGCTTTGGCTCATTTGAAAAATTTAAGACCGAATTTAAGGCGCAGGCGATGAGCGTTTTTGGCTCGGGCTGGACCATGCTGTGCATGGACCGGGCTGGTGGGCTTAAAATCGTAAATCTTAAAAATCAGGACACCCCCGTATCGCTTCAGCTAATGCCGATAATCTCCGTGGACGTTTGGGAGCATGCCTACTACCTAAAATATCGAAACCTGCGAGCTGACTATCTTTCGGCGGTTTGGAACGTAATTAAATTTCCGGTTATATAAAAAATGCAAGAAGTTCCCTTTTTGAGGGGACTTCTTTTTTGCGCCCTAAAAACAGCAGGCTCTGACCTTTGCGACATAAAATAATAAAATTATCGGATTTTACGTCCGCCGCTTCCCCTTGACATTAAATGAATTTGTGCTAGAATATTCTTAAAATTATTTAATTAAATAACTTAATTAAGTGGTTTTATTAATTTTAAATTTTAGGAGTGGCTTTATTATGACTTTTGAAAAGGTGCGCGACATTATCGTTGAAACGCTTGGCTGTGACGAGGACAAGGTTTCTCGCGAGGCTCGCCTTGCCGAGGACCTTGAGGCAGATTCGCTTGCCGCGGCAGAG
>JGI994J12354_10001408_pt1 | contig 24259 bp, 37 predicted proteins | sample IntmicLarv3ML3BL_FD_12354 | JGI IMG/M metagenome (IMG submission 12354)
AGTGGGTTCCAAGGGCAGAGCCCTTGGCAAGCTCTTCAGTGATCTCCTGTGGCCGCCCAGAGGCATATACATCCGGCTGAAGCCCCAAGCACACCTTTTCATGAGGCTTTGCTCATGCCAATAAAAAAGGCCCCACCCAGTATGAATGGAGCCTGACAAACATTGGTTATCAGTCAGTTATGCTTTCGCCTCACCATCTTCCGCGTTGGGAGCGGCTTCAGAGGCAGGCTCTACAGCAACAGCCTCAGGTTGCTTTTCAGCCTCAGGCGCTTTCTTTTCCGGAGCGCTGGCTGGTACAACTTTGGCTTCAACAGTTTTCTTGCTTTTCTTGGCCTCTGGAGCGGCTGCCTCTTCACCAGGCTTTCTGGTCAACTCAATGATCGCAAGAGGAGCGGCGTCGCCCTTACGGGGATACGCAAGCTTGACCACGCGGGTGTAACCGCCGCCGCCGCCCTTGAACAAGGGGCCCACTTCGTCAAAAAGATACTTGACGAGTTTATGGTCACCAAGAACTTTGTAGGCCTGACGACGCGCGTGCAAGTCATTTTTCAAAGCAAAGGTGATCAGAGGTTCAACAACGCCGCGCAAAGTCTTTGCCTTTGCTTCCGTAGTGGTAATGCGGCCATTGCTGAGCAGAGCTTTTGCCATATTGCACAAAAGAGCCTTTCTGTGAGAAGGATTTCTGCCCAATTTGCGGCCGGAATTCTTATGCCTCATGTTGCTGCTTCCTCTTCCAGTCCTGATATTTCTTTTCGAAATTGTCGACCTTCATGCCGAAATCAAGATTCATATCGCCAAGAACGCGCTTTATTTCATCGAGAGATTTTTTGCCAAAATTTTTGGTCTTGAGCATTTCACTCTCCTGCCGCTGCACGATCTCCCCAACAAGGGAAATGTTGGCGCTACGCAGGCAGTTGGTGGCTCTGACGGAAAGCTCCAGTTCATCAATGGACTTGAAGAGATTTTCATTCAAGTCGCTCAAACTGGCGCTATTGCCCTGGGCTTCGCCGGAAACACGTTCGTCAAAGTTGATAAATACCGAGAGCTGATCCTTCAGAATTTTAGCGCTGTAGGCAATGGCATCCTCGGGCGTGACAGAACCGTCTGTCCAAACCTCAAGAACCAGCTTGTCATAGTTGGTCATCTGCCCGACCCGCGCCTGCTCAACCGTATACGAGACCTTACGCACAGGAGAATAGCTGGCGTCAAGAGCGATAAGGCCTATTTCATCCGAAAGACCCTCATGCATATCGGCAGGCACGTAGCCCTTACCCATGCGCACTTCCAGCTCAATCTCCACTTCCCTGTCATCCGTTATGGTAAACAGATGCTGCTCAGGATTCAGCACTGCGACATGCTGGGTGGTCTGGATGCTGGCGGCGGTAACGCTGGAAACATCTTTAACCGACAGGGTGAGCCGCTGGGGGGCATCGGTATCCATTGCAAGCCGAACCTGTTTGAGGTTCAGCACGATATCAGTAACATCTTCAAGCACCCCGGGCAGGGTGGTAAACTCATGCTGTACGCCGGAAACCTTTACGGATACCAGCGCAGCGCCTTGCAGAGAAGAAAGCAGAATACGGCGCAGGGCATTCCCTATGGTGGTTCCGTAGCCTCTTTCCAGGGGTTCGCATACGAACTTGCCGTACTGCCCATCGGAAGAATCGCTCGCGCGCTCGACCTTTTCAGGCTTTACAAGCTCAGACCAGTTGCGGGAATTTATGAGTCTGTCGCCTTGTTTAAAAATCATGAAAACACCTATAGGCCGTTATTTGGAGTACAATTCGACTATCAGGTCCTCGTTGATGGGGGTCTGAATGTCTTCACGCTGCGGCATGGCTTTTACCACGCCTTTGAAGGCCGCTCCGTCCACGTCAAGCCAACCGGGCAGACCTCTTCTGGCAATCAGCTGAGGCGCTTCGGCAAGCACGGGAACCTTGCGTTTCTTTTCGGGCACTTCGATGGTGTCGCCGACCTTAACAAGCAAAGAAGGAATGCTTACTTTGCGCCCATTAAGCGTAAACAGGCCATGGCGCACAAGCTGGCGCGCCTGCTGGCGGGAGCCGGCAAAACCCATACGGTATACCACGCTGTCAATGCGGCGCTCAAGGCTGACCAACAGGTTGTGGCCTGTGATGCCCTTTTCCATATCCGCTTTTCTGAAATAGTTGCGGAACTGCTGTTCCAGCACACCGTAAATACGGCGGACCTTTTGCTTTTCGCGCAACTGCAGGGCGTAGTCGGAAATTTTCTTACGGGCGCGGCCATGCTGGCCCGGGGCGTAAGGACGGCGGTCAAAAGCACACTTTTCGGTATGACAGCGGTCACCCTTGAGCATCAGCTTTGCGCCTTCGCGCCTGCACAAACGGCACTTTGAGTCATTATACTTGGCCAAGGTTTTCCTCCTTAAGCCTTACACCCGGCGCCGTTTGGGAGGACGGCAACCGTTATGGGGAATGGGGGTGATGTCTCTGATAAAAGCAACCTTGAAGCCGACATTGTTGATGGCGCGCATGGCGGACTCGCGACCGGAGCCGGGTCCGATCACATAAATGCCAACCGTGCGCATGCCGTTTTCCTGGGCCTTGCGAGCGGCCTGTTCAGCCGCGACCTGGGCGGCAAAAGGAGTGGACTTGCGCGACCCCTTAAAACCAGCCTGCCCGGCGCTCGCCCAAGAAATGGCGTTGCCCCTGGTGTCGGTAAAGGTAATAATGGTGTTGTTAAAGGAAGCCTGTATGTGGGCCAGGCCCACAGGAACATTCTTCTTCTCTTTTTTCTTAACCGTACGTCTGGCTTTGGCCATGTCACACTCTCGTCAACTGTCTATGGTTGCTCTGCTGAAAAGCCGCAGGTGCGGCCCTCGCCTATTTTTTCTTGGGAGCCGCGCCGCGCCGGGGTCCCTTACGGGTACGCGCGTTGGTATGGGTGCGCTGCCCGCGGGCAGGCAGCCCCTTCCTGTGGCGGATGCCGCGGTAGCAGCCGATATCCATAAGGCGCTTGATGTTGGAACCAACCTCACGGCGCAGATCGCCTTCCACCTTATGATGCTGTTCAATTTCCTTACGGATTTCGTTGATCTCCTCCGAAGAGAGATCGTCGATGCCGCGAGCCCAATTGACTCCGGTGCTGTCAAGAATCTTGAGCGCCGTAGCCCGGCCTATTCCATAAATATAGGTCAGCGCGATGTCCGCGCGTTTGCCTCTGGGCAAATCTATTCCAGCAATTCTGGCCACGTGAAACTCCTACCGCCTAGCCCTGGCGCTGTTTGTGCCTGGGGTTCTCACAAATGACCCGGAGCAGGCCATGCCTACGGATCACCTTGCACTTGGGGCAAATCTTCTTAACAGAAGGCCTGACTTTCATGATAGACTCCAAAAAATTCTGCTTCACTTACACTGTGACGAATACATCACAAAATATCGCCCCGCAAGGCGGCTAACGGAACTTGGCGGCAAGGGGCAAACCCCGTAACGCCGGAACGGGATTATATATATCCCGTGTTGACCCCTGTCAACAGGAAAGTACTTGCCGTCCGTTACCTTCCGCTTGGCGACAAACTCAAAATATCCGGCCCGGTAGAAGTCACCGCGACACTGTGTTCAAAATGTGCGGCAATTTTCCTGTCGCGGGTCACGGCTGTCCAATTATCCGGCAGAATATCCACCTCGTGGGTGCCCAGCGCCAGCATGGGTTCAATGGCAAGGATCATCCCGGCCTTCAAGGGCAATGGCGCAGCGAACTTGGGCACAAAATTCGGGATCTCCGGCTTTTCATGCATGTTTCTGCCGATGCCGTGTCCCACAAAACGCTGAATGATACCGTATCCGTGCTCTGTCGCGTGCTTTTGTATGGCGCCGGATACGTCATTGAGCGTATTGCCGACCCTGGCTTCGGCTATGCCGAGCATCAGGCACTCTTCAGTAACGCGCATGAGCTTCGCGGCCGCCTCGGAAACCTGCCCTACCCCGACGGTGTAGGCGGAATCGCTGTAAAACCCTTCAAATATCACGCCCATGTCGAAGCTGACCATATCGCCTTCCAGCAAAATCCGTGTGGTGGAAGGGAATCCATGCACCACTTCTTCATTTACAGAGCAACAAATCGCGAACGGGTAACCGTGATAGCCCTGAAAAGCGGGCTGCACAGCGTACTTGCGACACAAATCCTGAGCTATTTCTTCAAAGAGCATGGTCGGCACACCGGGCCGGACAGCTGCGCATATGGCATCCAGAATCAAGGCGCCTATACGATTGGCTTCGCGCATTATCTCTATTTCTTTCTCATTTTTGAGAAGAACGCCGCGAAACTTCTTCACCCCAGGCTCCTATTGATACCGGCCCTTGAGCTTCGTTTTACCCATCAAACCTTCATACTGGCGGGAAATCATGTAAGAGTTCACCTGCCCCATAAAGTCCATGGCAACGCCCACAACGATGAGCACACTGGTGCCGCCGAAGTAAAACGGGATGTTGAAATAACTGGTCAGGAACTGCGGCAGCAGGCAGACCAGCGTAATATATATCGCACCCCAAAGGGTAATGCGCGTAAGCACGTTATCAATATATTCCCTGGTTTTGTCACCGGGACGTATGCCCGGAACAAAGCCGCCCTGCTTTTTCAGATTCTCGGCAATATCTTTGGGATCAAAGATGATGGCCGTATAGAAGAAGCAGAAAAAGACGATCAGGGAGATATACAGGACATTATAGAGCACCGTGGTATGCGAGAACCACTGCGATATCGTCTGCAGCCAGGGCTGATCGGAAAACTGCGCCACCGTGGCGGGGAAAACCAGAAGCGAACCCGCGAAAATGGGCGGGATGACCCCGGCTGTATTCAGGCGTAACGGCAAATGGGTGGTCTGCCCGCCGAACATTTTTCTGCCCTGCTGGCGTTTGGCGTAATGCACCGGAATACGGCGCTGCGCCCTTTCCACAAACACGATGGCAATCATCACGGCAAGCATGAACACGCCGATAATCGGCAGCAGCACATAGGGGATAATGTCGCCGGCCATGGACTTTGTCTGCATGATGGCGGTCGGTATGCCCGCGACAATACCCGAAAAAATTATCAGGGATATGCCGTTGCCGATGCCCTTGGCCGTAATCTGCTCGCCCAGCCACATAATCAATATGGTGCCGGCCGTCATGGTAATAATGGTCACCAGGCGGAACATCATGCCCGGCTCGGTCACCATGGACGCGCCGGAAGGCGCAGTCATGCCCTCAAGCATGGCGGCCAGGGCAAAGCCTTGCACTATGGTAATAAGTACGGTGGCGTAGCGGGTATACTGCGTCACCTTCTTGCGTCCTGCCGCGCCCTCCTCCTTGGCCATGCGTTTGAGATCAGGGCTGAGCACCTGCAGCAACTGCATGATAATGGAGGCGGAAATATAGGGCATGACGCCGAGAGCAAAAATGGACACGTTGCGCAGGCCACCGCCCGAGAACATGTCGAACACGCCAAAAAGAGTTCCCTGAGCCTGAGCGAAAAAATCCGCCATGGCGCGAGTATCCACGCCGGGAATCGGAACGTGGATGCCTACCCGATAGGCAAGCAGGATGAGAAAGGTCCAACCAAGCTTGCGCCACAGTTCAGGCACGTGGGCAATATTACGCATGCCTTGTACAGACACGGCTAGCCTTCCACTCTCTTGGCGAATTTCTTCGGCTTTTCAGTCTGGTCAATCTCAAGCGCCCTGGCTGCGCCCCCCGCCTTTTGCAGTTTTTCAACTGCGGAGGCGCTGAACTTGTGAGCTTCAACCGTAAGGGCGACAGTCAGATCACCGCTGCCGAGAATCTTCACCGGGCAGCCGTTCTTGGCCAGCCCACGGGCGTAAATATCTTCAAGGGTGATCTCGCTCTTGCCTTCAAAATGCGCGACAAGGGCGGAAAGATTCACTTCCTCATAACGATTGCGGAAAGGATAGTTTTTGAAGCCGCGCTTGGGCAGACGACGCTGCAACGGCATCTGGCCGCCTTCAAATCCGGCGGGCACGCCGCCACCGGCACGCGCGTTCTGGCCCTTGTTGCCCTTGCCTGCGGTGCAACCGGAACCGGAGCCGGAGCCACGGCCGATGCGTTTGCGACTTTTACGCTCTTCCACAAAGGGAAATAGATCGTGGAGTTGCATTATTCCATTACCTCCACCATATGCTGTACATGTTTGATCATTCCGCGCATGGCGGGGTTATCCTGCATTGTCTTGACCGAATGCGGCCTTGCAAGACCCATGGCGGCAAGAATCTTGCGCTGCTTGGGAGTGCAGCCGATCTTGCTCCGGATAAGTTTAACCTTGATCATGATGTCATCCTGAATATGTCTTGTGGACTAACGGGGCAACCTATGGCGCCCCTCGCCCGTCTATTGAATACAAGGCCTGTTCCCGCAAAATGTCCCTCAGGAACGCGATCGCGCCGCCCTGCAACAAGCCGGAAAAATATTCCAGCCGTCTGGCAGCGGATCCGCAAAAAAGAGAGACTATTTGCGCGGGGTGGAAAGCTGTTTGCCGCGCACTTCGCTCACCGCTTCGGCACTGCGCAGAGAAGCCAAGCCCTGTACGGTGGCGCGCAGCACGTTATGGGGATTGTTGGTGCCGATAGCCTTGGCCAACACGTCGGACACGCCGACAGCTTCCATAACAGCGCGCACAGCGCCGCCAGCGATGATACCGGTACCACGGGAGGCGGGCTTGAGCATAACGCGGCCCGCGCCATAAGCGCCGAGAACGTCATAAGGCAGGGTGCCTTCCACGAGGGCAATCTGGATCATGGACTTGCGGGCGCGCTCGGTCGCCTTGCGAAGCGCTTCGGGCACTTCCTGGGCCTTGCCGAGGCCGAAGCCCACAGAGCCTTTGCCGTCGCCCACGACAACCAGAGCCGAAAAAGAAAATCTCCGGCCGCCCTTCACAACTTTCGCAACACGATTGAGAGAAACTATCTTCTCAATCATTCCCAATTCATTCTGCTGTTGTTCCATGAAGGTACCTGCTGCTTAAAATTCAAGGCCGCCTTCACGAGCGCCCTCGGCAACTGCCTTGACGCGACCGTGATAGATGTAGCCGTTGCGGTCAAATACAACGCCGGAAATATTCTTTTCCTTGGCGAGCCTCGCAATTTCCTTGCCGACCAGTTCGCCGCCCGTCTTGTTGCCGCGAGCGTCCTGACCGTTCTTTACAAGGCTCAGGGTGGAGGTGGCGGCAAGCACGGCGTGCTTGTCGTCATCCACGATCTGGGCGTAAAGATGCATGTTGGAGCGGAAGACCACCAGGCGTGGACGTTCCGCAGTGCCGTATATCTTTTTGCGGATGCGAACCTTGCGGCGCTGTCTCGCTTCTTCTTTAGGAATAATCGACATGTGCTACCTGCCTACTTCTTGCTGCCGGACTTGCCGACCTTGCGACGAACATGCTCGCCCTCGTAACGGATACCCTTGCCCTTATAGGGTTCGGGCTTGCGCAGCCGACGGATGCGGGCCGCCATTTCACCGACGAGTTCCTTGTCGATGCCGGAAAGAATCAATTTCTGGCCTTCGGTCTTGGCCTCAATGCCTTTGGGCAGATCCACCAGCACCGGATGGGAAAAGCCGAGAGCAAGTTCAATGGTAGCGCCTTTTACAGCGACCTTGTAGCCCACTCCGATCACTTCCAGGGTCTTGGTGAACCCCTTGTCCACTCCGGCCACGCAGTTGGCGAGCAGTGTCCTGCGCAGCCCGTGCTGGGCGCGGGTAAAACGCTCTTCATCCTTGCGGGTGATGGTGACTTCAGTATCGTTTATGGCATAGTCAAGGCAGTCCACGGCAGGCGTGGTCAACTGGCCTTTCGGCCCCTTGACGTCAAGAATGCCGTCAGCCAGCTTCACTTCAACGCCCTTGGGCAGGGCAATGGGTTGTTTACCTATTCTGGACATAGCGGCACCCTACCAAATTTCGCACAACAGTTCGCCCCCAACCTTCTGCGTATGGGCGCTTACTCCATCGAGCACGCCGCGCGAGGTGGAAACAATGCAGATGCCGAGGCCGTTCTGCACGCGGGGGATATGGGACGAGCCGACGTATACGCGCCGACCGGGCTTGCTCACTCTCTTGAGGCCGAGGATGGCCGGCTTACCTTTGTGGTATTTGAGGGATATGACGATATCCTTCTCACCTTCGGTAACGCCGTCTACATATCCTTCCTGCTTGAGGATGGCTGCGATAGCCTTCTTCATCTTCGAGCTCGGCACACTTACTTCCTTATGCAGGGCCATGTGCGCGTTGCGGATACGCGTGAGCATATCTGCAATGGGATCGGTTACCATGTATTACTCCTTACAACGTTTACCAGCTCGACTTGCGAACGCCGGGAAGCTCGCCCCTGAGGGACATGTTCCTGAAACAGATGCGGCAAAGGCCGAACTTGCGCATGAAAGCGCGCGGACGCCCGCAAATGGGGCAGCGGTTATAGGCACGGGCGCTAAATTTTGGCTTGCGCCTGGCCTTAACTTCAAGAGAGGTACGAGACAAGGCAGTGACTCCTTACTTTCTGAAAGGCATGCCGAGCTGTTCGAGCAGCTGCTTGCCTTCCTTGTCCGATTTGGCCGTGGTAACAATGGTGATATTCATACCCTTGGGGTTGTCCACGCGATCAGCTTCCAGTTCGGGGAAGATCGTGTGTTCCTTGATGCCCAGGGTGAAATTGCCGCGCCCGTCAAAACCGCGATCGGGAATGCCGCGAAAGTCCCGCACGCGGGGCAACGCGAAGTTCACCAGCTTGTCGAGGAAATCCCACATCCGGGCGCCGCGCAAAGTCACGCGGCAGCCGATGGGCATGCCCTCTCTCAGCTTAAAGGCGGCGATGGACTTCTTGGCCCGGGTCACAACAGCCTTCTGGCCGGCAATGGCGGTGAGTTCCACCACGGCTTCTTCCATAAGTTTGTTGTTCTGGGACGCCGCGCCAAGACCAATATTAAGGGAGATTTTTTCAAGACCCGGAATCTGCATGGACGACTTGTAATTAAACGCAGTCTGCAGTTTCGGGGCTACTGTCTCGCGGTATTCTTTTTCAAGGCGTGTCATTTCTTCTTACCACCCTGAGCCATGATTTCGTTGCATTTTTTGCAGAAACGCACTCTCTTCTGAGAGGTGTTGCCGTCCCTGGTCTCTTCAATATAACGGTAACCGACGCGGGTGGCCTTGTTGCAGGCCGGGCACTGCACCGCGAGGTTGGACACATGGATGGGCATTTCTTTTTCGAGTCTGCCGCCGGGTTGCTGCAACTGCGGATTGGGCTTGGTATGGCGCACGACCATATTCACCTTCTCCACCAGCACCCTGTCTTTCTTGCGCAGGATTTTCAGGACGCGGCCGAATTTGCCCTTGTCCTTACCGGCGATAACCATCACCACATCATCTTTATGAATACGAAACTGTTTCATCGGGCGCTCCTACAGTACCTCTGGGGCAAGGGAGACGATTTTCATAAAGTTCTTGGCGCGAAGTTCTCTGGCCACAGGGCCGAAGATGCGCGTACCGATCGGTTCGCCCTGCTTGCTGAGAAGCACGGCGGCGTTGGTGTCGAATTTTATGTAAGAACCGTCGGGGCGGCGCAGTTCCTTGGCGGTACGTACAATGACCGCCTCCATGACATCGCCCTTTTTAACTTTGCTATGCGGCATGGCATCCTTGACCGACACCATGATGATATCGCCAACGGACGCGTAACGCCGTTTGGAACCGCCAAGCACCTTGATGCAGGCGACCCGCTTGGCGCCGGAGTTGTCCGCCACTTCCAGTGAAGATTCGACTTGTATCATGACGAAAACTCCTTACACGGCCTTTTCCAGAATGGAAACCAGGTGCCAGCGCTTCTGGCGGCTGAGCGGCCGGAATTCGACTATGCGCACCTTGTCGCCCATGCCACATTCATTACCGGGATCGTGCGCCATATATTTCTTGTGACGCCGAATATATTTCTTGAGCAGGGGGTGCTGCACCTGGCTTTCAACACGCACGACAATGGTTTTGTCGTTCTTGTTGCTCACCACTACGCCCACCAGAGTCCTGCCTTTTCTGCTTTCAAGTTCAGTGCTCATGATCAGGCTCCCACTTCTTGCTGCTTAATAAGGGTCAGTATGCGCGCGATACGCTTTTTGTTAGCGGAAAGCTCGGAAACCCGATCAAGCTGGCCTGTGGCATGCCTGAAGCGCAGGTTAAACAGCTCCTTGCGCACTTCGGCAAGCGCTGCTTGCAGCGCTTCCGCGTTCATGGAATCAAATTCGGCTACGCCCTTTCCATTCTTTTTCTTAAGGGCGAGAGCGGCGAGCAGATTAACAGCCGTGCCTTTGCGGGCATCAGACTTGCCCCGGCCTTCCGGCTGCGGGATGCTCTTGACTTTTACCTTGGCCCGGTAGCGTTCCAGACGCCGGACCTTACGCTTGACAGCGCTCATGACAGGCCCTCCCGCATGACGATGTGGGTTTTGATGGGCAGCTTGTGCTGCGCCCGCACCAGGGCTTCCCGGGCAAGCTCAAGGGAGACTCCCTTGATTTCATAAAGAATACGACCGGGTTTCACCGGCGCATACCAGCCTGCGGGCGCGCCCTTACCAGAACCCATCCGCACTTCAAGAGGCTTGGATGTGTAAGAATGGTCCGGGAATATACGTATCCATACTTTACCGCCGCGCTTGATGTGGCGCATCATGGCGATACGGGCGGCTTCTATCTGCTGGTTGGTCAGCTTGCCGTGCTCCATGGCCTTCAGGCCATATCGCCAAAGGCTACCTGCGCGCCGCGCAGAGAGGGGCCTTTGATACGGCCTTTCTGCAGCTTGCGGAATTTTGTTCTTTTGGGACTTAGCATTACTAATTCACCTCATGGTCGAGGATTTCGCCCTTGAAGATCCAGACTTTCACGCCGATGATGCCGTATGTGGTCTTGGCTTCGGCATAGCCGTAGTCAATGTCGGCGCGCAGGGTCTGCAGGGGCACACGGCCGTCGCGATACCATTCGCTACGGGCGATTTCAGCACCGGCCAAACGGCCCGCGCAGTTAATCTTGATGCCTTCGGCTCCGAACTTGCGGGCCATGGATACCGTGCGCTTCATGGCGCGGCGGAAGGCCACGCGGCGTTCAAGCTGCTGGGCCACATTCTCGGCCACAAGCTGGGCTTCGATTTCGGGCCTGCGAATCTCGTTCACCTCAATGGCGAACTCGCGCCCGAACTTCTTGCGCAGATCAGCCGCGCAATTTTTCAATTTCCACACCCTTGCGGCCTATCACTATGCCGGGGCGAGCGGTGGAAAGCACCAGCCGAACCTTGTCGCCGGGGCGCTCGATCTCAATGCGAGAGAGACCGGCGGCATACAGCAGCTGCTTTACATGCTTGCGGATGGTATGATCTTCGTAGACAAAGGCCGGGTACTCTTTCTTGCTGTACCAGCGAGACTGCCAGTTCTTGTTGTACCCGAGCCGGAACCCGAAAGGATTGACTTTCTGACCCATAATTTCGTTCCTAGTTCTCGGCAAGAATGACGGTTATATGGCTGGTGCGTTTTCTGATGGAAGTGGCGCGGCCTTGAGCGCGCGGCAAAAAACGTTTCCAGCAGGGGCCTTCGTTGATAATGATTTCCTTGACGAACAGGTTGTCCGCATCAAGGGAAGCATTGTTCATGCCGTTGGACAGCGCGGAATACAACACTCCACGAATGATGCCCGCTGCTTTCTGCGGCGTGAACTGCAAAACATCCAGGGCCTTCTGCGCGTCCATGCCCACCACATTGCGGGCCACCAGGCGCGCCTTGCGGGGTGAAAGGCGCACGGCTTTCAAATGAGCTCTCGTTTCCATAGCTGCGGCCCTTTACCTTTTGCCTTTGACTTTCTTGTCGCCGGCGTGGCTGTGGAAGGTGCGGGTGAGGGAAAACTCGCCCAGCTTGTGGCCCACCATATTTTCGGTGACAAACACGGGAATGAACTTTCTCCCGTTATGCACGGCAAAGGTCAGTCCCACCATTTCCGGCAGGATGGTTGACCTGCGCGACCAAGTCTTGATGACACGGCGATCCTTGGTTTCCGCTGCACGTTCCACCTTGCGAAGCAGGTGCCCGTCAACAAAGGGGCCTTTTTTCAATGATCTAGGCATTGCTCAACTCCTACTTCTTCCGCCGGTTGATAATCAGCTTGGAGGAAGCCTTTTTCTTGTCACGGGTCTTGTAACCCTTGGTGGGCATACCCCACGGGCTTACCGGGTGGCGACCGCCCGAGCTTCTGCCTTCACCACCGCCCAGGGGGTGATCCACAGGGTTCATGGCTACGCCGCGGACCTTGGGACGACGGCCAAGCCAGCGATTGCGGCCCGCCTTGCCCAGAGAAATGTTCTCGTGCTGGATATTGCCGACCTGCCCGATGGAAGCGAAACCGTGGGCCAGCACCTTGCGCACTTCGCCGGAAGGCATGCGCAGGGTCACATATTTTCCTTCGCGCGCAACCACTTGAGCATAGGTTCCGGCGGAGCGGCAAAACTGTCCGCCCTTGCCGGGGTACAGCTCAATGTTGTGCACCAGGGTACCCATGGGAATTTTGTTCAGAGGCAAGGCGTTGCCGGGCTTGATGTCCGCGCCCTCGCCCGCAAAGAGGGCATCGCCCACTTTGATGCCTACAGGAGCGAGAATATAGCGCTTCTCGCCATCCTCATAGCGCAGCAGGGCAATACGGGCGCTGCGGTTGGGATCGTACTCTATGCTGACCACGTTCGCGGCCATGCCGAGCTTGTTGCGCTTGAAATCAATGATGCGGTACAAACGCTTGTGTCCGCCGCCGCGACGCCTGCTGGTGACGCGCCCGTTGTTATTCCTGCCCGCCTTTTTGGTAAGGCCGATTGTCAGGGATTTCTCCGGGCGGGCCGCCGTTACTTCCTCAAAATTCGACACCGTCTGAAAACGGCGACCGGGAGAGGTAGGTTTAAGCTTACGAATTGCCATGGCTTACACTCCCTCAAAGAACTCTATTTTGCTGCCCGGGGCAAGGGTGACATAGGCTTTTTTATAGCCGGGCAATTTGCTCGCCTGGCGCTTGCGCCCCCGCGAAACCAGTTTGGCCTGCGGCTTTTTCACCACCACGTTGACGGCCTCGACCTTGACGTCAAAGGCGTCTTCAACAGCCTTTCTAATTTGAATCTTGTTGGCATCCTTCCGCACGAAAAAGGCGACCTGATTGGCTTCTTCCTTAAGGGAAGTGCCCTTTTCCGAGATAAGAGGCCTGATAAGTATCTGCGTATAATCCATGACAAACCTCTTATTCGGCTTGTGCGCCGGAAAGCCGGGCGGTCACGGGCTCAATCGCGCTTTCAAGCAGAACGAGCTGCTTGTGCTTGAGCACGTCGTAAACGTTGAGCTGTTCGGGGGCAAGCACGGTCACACCGGGAATATTGCGGGCGGAGAGCATGAGATCGGTCGCCTCGGCCGGGGCCACAAGCAGCGCCTTGTCCAGTTCCAGAGCCTTCTTGACCTGGGCGAAGTGCCTGGTCTTGGCTTCGGGCAGACTGATGTCCTTGACGACAAGCAAATTGTCGCCGGCAAGGCGGGTAGACAGGGCCATCTTGAGCGCGAGACGGCGAACCTTTTTGTTTACCTTAAAAGAATAGTCCCTGGGCTGAGGGCCGAAAGTAACGGCGCCGCCTGTCCAAATGGGAGATATATTGGTGCCCGCGCGAGCGCGGCCCGTGCCCTTCTGTCTCCAGGGCTTGCTGCCCCCGCCCGCCATTCTGGCGCGGTTGAGGGTGGCATGGGTGCCCGCCCGCCAGGAGGCGCGCATGGCGCGCACAACGAGGTTGAGTATCTCGACCCTCACTGGGACCTCGAAAACCTCGGGCGCCAGCGTTACGGAGCCAGCTTCCTTTTTATCCTGATCAAATATCGTTACCTGAGCCATGAGCTTTCCCTACCTCTACTGCTTGCGCACCATGACCAGGCCATTCTTGGGACCGGGAACCGGACCTTTGACCAGAATCACGTTGTCGTCAGGGCGGACCGCCACAATCTGCACACTCTTGACGGTCACTTGCTTGCCGCCGAGGCGCCCGGCCATTTTCTTGCCTTTGAACACCTTGCTCGGTTCGGTATTATGACCGATGGAGCCACCGTTTCTGTGCACTTTCTCGGCGCCGTGCGAGGCGCAGGCGCCCCGAAAATTCCAGCGTTTCATGACGCCGGCCGTACCTTTGCCGATGCTCTTGCCGGTAACGCGGACATATTCGCCGGGCGCGAAAATCGTGGCATCCAGCGAGTCACCCACGGCGAACTCAGAGGGATTTTCCAGGCGAATCTCACTCAGCGTGCGATACAGCCCTTTGCCCGCCTTGGCAAAATGCCCGGCCAGGGGTTTCGTCACGTGCTTTTCCTTATCTTCGCCGAAAGCGATCTGGACAGCTTCATAGCCGTCGACCGCCGCATTCTTGACCTGAATGACGGGGCAAGGCCCGGCTTCAATCACGGTCACCGAAACAGCAGTGCCATCGCTCGCGAAAATACGGGTCATACCTATTTTACGACCCAAAATTCCCAGTTTCTCAGCCATGACTCCCTCACTACAGCTTGATTTCAACATCAACGCCAGCGGGCAAAGAAAGCTTGCCTAGAGCGTCAACGGTTTGCTGGGTGGGCTCAAGGATATCCACCAGCCTCTTATGGATGCGCATTTCGAACTGCTCGCGCGATTTCTTATCCACATGCACACTACGGTTGACCGTATACTTGTGTATGTTGGTAGGCAGCGGAATGGGGCCTGCAATTCCAGCGCCGGTATTGCGCGCCGTATCAACGATTTCAGAAACCGCCTTGTCCAGAATGCGGTAATCGTACGCCTTCAGTTTGATCCTGATACGATCACTACTCACTGTGGTCATCGCTCGTTACTCCGTATAAAAAGAAAAAAGCCGGCTCCAAACGACCAAAATATTTCCCACGCGATCGCCTGCTTCAAGCCGGCCTCAACCCTTTCGGTTGCGGATGCTTTGCAGGCCATTCGCGGGTGACTCACCCGCGATAGTTGCCTTCAGCCCTGGAGCTTGGGCTGTAACGGCGGACATTAAAGGCGCCTAGCCTGCAAATGTCAAACCTGGTTGGCGTAGTACAACCAGGCGCGTTAAGGGGGGCTCAACCCTCCCTCCCCCTGCCGTCACAGGGGTAGCGCCAAAAGATTTTCATTGGCGCGGACGGTTAAATACACAGAACAAGCAGCGTGGTCAAGTTTTTTTCGAAATTTATTTCTCTTGTCGGCATTATTATCCTATCCGGCAAGAAGCCCCATCCTGCAGATCGCCTCTCCTGCACTGCCCTGCGGGAGATACTGTCCGCGACGCCAAGGCTATTTCTGACCCGTCTTGGCGCGGAACTGCTTCAGCCAGTCCTCGGCTTCCTTGTCGGCGGCGTTCTTCTGCTGCTGGGACATTTTTTTATGCAAAGCAGTCACGCGCGCATTCACATTCTCATTCTGCACGCCAAGCTTCTGAATAATAAGATACCACTTCAGCGCCTTGCCCAGATTGACCGTGACCGGGGTCGCTTCATCAAAATAGGCGGCAATATTGGCCATGGAGTCAAGACTGCCCTGATCCGCGCCATAGATAAACCAGTCCAGCGCAACGCTGGTATCTTTGGGTTGTCCATACAGGCCGTTCATGTAGACTAGGCCCAGGTCGTTCGCGGCCTGAGGCAGCCCGGCTTCGCCTGCCTTGATGAGAAACGCCATGGCCTGACCTTCGTCTTTGGCGACTCCGGTGCCGCTGAAATACAAGGCCGCCATCTTGTGCATGGCGAGCGGAAGCTTGAGGTCGGCGGACCTGGCAAACGATTCCGCAGCCTTTTTCTCATCGCTGGCCGTGCCCATGCCCACTTCGTGGCAAACGCCGAGATTGTAATATCCTTCCGGCAATCCGGCTTCGGCGGATTTGCCATACCACTCGAGAGCTTTGGAGAAATTCCGCGAAGTGCCGTGCCCGTATTCATAGAAGCGCCCCAGGCTGAGCATGGCGGAAGCATCGCCCTTTTCAGCCCTCCCCGCCACCAGGGCAAAAGCCGCCGCTGGCGAGAGGTCCTCTATCCTGGGCTCAGCCGTCGCTTTGGCAGGAGCGGCAGCTTTGGCGGGAGCAGCAGCCCCGAAACCGCTGGCCGGGGAACTCAGACTGAAGCACAGCAAAAGGCAGGCAAGCAGAGGAAAATACCCTTTCCGCATAATGGAACTGTCCTTGGCATAAGGTTGGAGAAAAGATGCGTACCGGCTCTCATTCATAAACAAAACAAACGCGGCTGGCAATGCCCATAAAAAAATGCAGTGGCTCTTTTTGCCGTGATGCCGTGTCAGGCAGCATTTTTGTTCCGGTCGAACGCCGTAAGAGTGTCTCCTGTCGCATATCTTTGCCTTGCCTGCCTCGCGGCAAACCGGGCCCCCCGGAGTCGCGCAAACAGGGTGAGATGCCCTCCCCGCCCTGCAAAACAAACCCCCCGGATTCGAAAACCCGGGGGGTGTAAACAGCTCCTGCTCAGGCGGGAGCCTGCCAGGAATTACATCTTGGTGCCGTCAGCCGCGCCCTGCATCTTGACCTCGACCTTTTCGGTCAGGGTAGCATAATAGGCGCGCAGAATGTCGAGCACTTCGTCACGTCCGAAGTGATCGGGCACATCGCCGCCCTCGGAAAGCAGCTTGCGCAGCTTGGTGCCGGAGAGAATAACCCGGTCATCCTTGCCGTGCGGGCAGGTACGCAGGGAAGCCATACCGTCGCACTTCTTGCAATAGAAGGTCCAGTCGATCTTCAGGGGCTGGGTGAGCAGATCCTTGCCCGGATCACCGGTCACCGGGATTCTGTCAAAGATGTCCTGGGCTTCGAACATGCCGTAGAAGTCGCCCACACCAGCGTGGTCACGACCGACGATAAGGCGGTTCATGCCGAAGTTCTGACGGAACACAGCGTGCAGCAGCGCTTCACGCGGACCGGCATAGCGCATGTCGAGAGGATAGCCGGCCTGAACAATGTTTTCCTTCACAAAGTACAGTTCCACCAGCTTGTCAATGGCGGGCACGCGCACTTCGGCGGGGATGTCGCCAGCCTTCAGGTTGCCTATGAGGGAGTGGATGACCACGCCATCACACACTTCAACGGCGATTTTGGCCAGATATTCGTGCGAGCGGTGCATGGGGTTACGAAGCTGCAGAGCGGCAACCGTAGCCCAGCCGCGCTTGTCGAGCTCAGCGCGCAGTACGGCGGGACGCATATACACGCCGGCATAGTCACGCGGATAACGGCCTTCGGAGAGCACCTTAACCGGGCCAGCCAGGCAGCATTCCTGCTGGGCCAGAACCATTTTCACGCCAGGGTGATCTTCCTGGGCAACGGTCCAGAATTTGTCGTCAGCGGAATCTTCGCCAGCGCCCTTGAATATCTGATAGCATTCCCACTTTTTCTCATCAGCGGAGAGGGCGAACTTTTCCGTCAGCTTCATTGTGGCATAGATTTCGCCCTTGAACTCCAGGGCAATTTCGTCACCCACATTGATGGCGTCGGCGTCAGCCTTGCTGGCGTCAAGCATAACCGGAACCGGCCAAAAAGTACCATCGGACAGGGTGAACTTTTCGCATACGCTCTTCCAGTCAGCCTTGTTCATGAAGCCTTGCAGCGGAGAGAATCCGCCGATGCCCATCATGATAAGGTCGCCGCGAACGCGAGGACTGATCTCGATCTTTTTGAGGCCGGCAGCTTTTTTCAGCTCGGCTTCACGGGCAGCGCCTTCCAGCAGGCTGCAAACAAGACCTTTACCTCCATGCGGGGGAACCAGTTTGGACATAGTTTACTCCTCAATGTGTTATGGGGGATAAGCGAGCCGCACACGCGACCGAAATGCAGTTACAGGTATGCCATACACAAATAAAGTATAGGCGGATGCTAGTTTGTGAAAAATTCTACAAAAAGTCAACCCTCTTTTAAAAAAAGCATAGCTATCAATACTTTCAGCAAGATACGTCTGGCGGAACAACCCAAAATGCAACCGTATTCACGCGCAAAACATAGCTTGTGAAACACTTCTACAATCACGCCGTAAACTTGACAAACTGCCGTATGAAAAAAATCTGACTACCAGAGCATTTTTCACTTAAAAGCTCTGATTTAAGGACGTAAAATAGGGTCTTGACCGTCCGTTGCTCGTAGCGTAATAGGCAAAACACCCGCATCCAGCGGCTGAGTCATCCGGAATCTCGCGCCGGCGAGATTCCGGATGCATCTTTTTTATGTCCCTCCGGAATCTCAGGATCCTGGACGGCTTTTGCACGGCCCGCCGCAAAGCGCCCAAAAGGCAGTATTGCGGCAGACTTACGGAAACACTGCTTACTGGTCTTTTCGCCCCCTGCCTGCGTCAGGCTCATTCCGTGTGCAGCTCATGCATGTTTTGGCACATCTCCTCCACCCGGAATTCGCCTTCCCTGGCAAAAAACGAAAATTTTCATCAAGCAGCGCTTCCTTACATTTTGTTATTTCTTGAGGGTATGAGATCATGCAAAGTATTCCCATTTCCACTGAGGGCTACACCCGCGTTATGCAGGAGCTTGAACGGCTCAAAAGCGAACGCCCGGCCATCATTCAGGCCATCAAGGAAGCCAGGGAGGAAGGAGACCTGAGCGAGAATGCCGGGTACGACGCCGCCCGGGAGCGCCAGGGCATGCTGGAAGCGAAAATCAGCTACATTGAATCTCGCCTGCCGCAATTTAACGTGGTGGACATGAACGCGCTCGGCGGAGACAAGGTCATCTTCGGCGCCACAGTCCGTCTGGCGGACCTGGATACCGACCAGGAACGTGAATACACCCTGGCCGGACCCGATGAAACGGATTTCATCCCCAAAGAAAAAGGGGCCATTTCCGTTTTTTCTCCGGTCGGCCGCGCGTTGCTGGGCAAGGAAGTTGGCGATGAAGTCAGCGTGAATGCTCCGCGAGGGAAAATCCTGTACGAAATTATCGATATTGAGTTCAAGGGTTCTTTTTTTAGCTGACGCTTTCCCACATACATACTCTTTTGGTTCCGGCTCATGGCCGGTTTCCCCACCTGCAGGGAAACCGGCCTTTTTCACTTCTTCCTTCTTCTCTTACATGCCCGTCTTCATGGAGGAAATCTGTCTTTTCTGTTGGCACAGGTAATATGAGGGGCAATAGTATAGTTGCTTTTTCCACTAACAGTAGTTATTATCGATAAGAGGCTTTAGCATGGTAAGCCCGCCCATGCGGCAAGGGATTTTTATAATCTCTTTTCTATATTTTCCCTTTATGGGACGTCTTATACATGCTATGCATGCTCAAAAGGCGTATACCCGACGCAATTGTCTCGTTACCAGAATAGTGTATATTACAAGGAGTATACGATGGTTAAGCAACTGGAAGTTTACAAATGTCTCAAGTGCGGCATTCTTGCCGAAGTGATGCATGCCGGTGAAGGCGAGCTCGTCTGTTGCGGAGAGCCGATGAAACTTATGGCCGAAGGCACCAGCGATGGCGCTGCGGAAAAACATGTGCCTGTGATTGAAAAAACCGCCACCGGCTATCTTGTCAAGGTCGGGTCCGTGCCGCATCCCATGGAAGACAAGCACTGGATACAGTGGATCGAACTTGTGGCCGACGGCGTCTCCTATACCCGCTTCCTGAAGTCCGGGGATGCGCCGCAGGCCGAATTCTGCATCAACGCCAGCCATGTCATCGCCCGCGAATACTGTAACCTGCACGGCCATTGGAAGGCCTAAGGAGAACACGATGAAGTATGTATGCAAAATGTGCGGCTATGTATATGACCCAGCCGAAGGGGATCCGGACAGCGGCATAAAGCCGGGCACCGAGTTTGCCGACCTGCCTGACGACTGGGCATGTCCCGTCTGTGGCGTGGGCAAGGACGAGTTCGAGCCGCATAATTGTATTGCCAATATTCCAGACAGCTCCCCCCTCGCGGGGGAGTTTATTTTTAGACAGCGATGTCGCAAGAGCCTTTTCTTCCTCAACAAATTCCTGTTTCTGAAGAATACGGATCCCCAGTCAAAACTCCTTGACAAAAGCCGTTGTTATCTCTCAAGTAGAAGCAGAATCCAGGCGCTCTTGTCTCTCGCCGTATAGAATATTTCACGCTTGAAAGCTCTGCAGGGATTTGTCACATATCCTTGCCGCCAAATGGGCGCAGGCAAGCTTTGCTTGCCGTTAAGCGACCATTTGAAGCGTTATCTGCTCCAGAGTCGGCTTCACTTCACAAATATCCTTTCACCCGGCCTGCCCCCTCTCCAGTTTCGCTCCATATTGCGCCATGATATGAAAAGGACATCCAAAGAAAGCGTGACTAATCTCCTCCTGTACAAAAAACAAAAATCCCGTTTATCAAATGAAGACATAATGAAGGAAAAAGCATGAAAGCACTGGAAATAAAAAAGGACGTATTCTGGGTTGGAGCTGTTGATTATCAAAGCAGAGATTTTCATGGCTACTCCCTGTCGCCCAGAGGCACAACGTATAACGCCTATGTTGTGAAAGACGAAAAGAACGTGCTTTTCGATACCGTCAAGCACAGCTCCTCCAGCGTGCTGCATGGACGCCTGGCGCATCTCATGAACCCGGAAGATATAGACTATATCGTCGTCAACCATGTGGAGCTCGACCATGCCGGCGCCCTGCCGGAAATGATAGAATTGTGCAAACCCGAAGCGGTTTTCTGTTCGCCCATGGGACAAAAAGCCATAGAAGCGCATTTCAGGGACTGGGAAAAATGGCCCCTCAAAGTGGTCAAGACCGGCGATGTGGTCAACATCGGCAAGCGCAACATCCATTTTCTGGAAACGCGCATGCTTCACTGGCCCGACAGCATGTGTTCCTATATAGCGGAAGACAAGCTCCTCATCTCCAATGACGCCTTCGGCCAGAATATCGCCTGCTCCGAACGCTTTGCCGACGAAATTTCGCGCGAATCACTCGCGCACAGCATGCTGGAATACTACTTCAACATCGTGGTGCCCTACTCGCCTCAAGTGCTCAAGACGCTGGACCAGATCGCGAGCCTCAAGCTGGATATCGACATGATAGCCCCTGACCACGGCCTGATTTTCCGGGGCGAGCAGGAAGTCAGCTTCGCTCTCGACAGCTATAAAACGTTCGCTCTGCAGGAACCACGCAAGCGGGCAGTCATCGTGTACGACACCATGTGGCACAGCACGGAAAAAATGGCCTACGCCATCGGCGAAGGGCTGGACAGCGTGGGCGTACCCTATAGAATCATGGACCTCAAAAGCAATCACCACAGCGCGGTCATGACCGAAGTAGGCAAAAGCGGCCTTGTGATTGTGGGCTCCCCCACGCACAACAACAGAATCTTGCCCTTTGTGGCAGGTTTTCTCACCTATATGCAGGGCTTGCGCCCGCAAAACCGTATAGGCGGAGCGTTCGGCTCTTTCGGCTGGTCGGGCGAGTGCGTCAAAGTTATCGGAGACTGGCTGAAAGACATGGGCTTCGACATGCCTGTGGATCCGGTCAAGACGAAATATGTGCCCAACCATGAAGCCCTTGCCCAATGCGCCGACATGGGCAGGGCTCTGGGCGCGGCCCTCAAGGCCAAATGCGCGGGTGAGTAAATTGTCCGCAAGGCAAAACCANTNNGNNACGGCCAAGGGCTCTGCCCTTGGCCGTCGGAGACAAACAGACTCAACGGCAAACGGTTCTNTAGAATATCTTCCGTACCCCCCTGTCCCATTACAGCCTATATAGCCTTGGCGCAAATCTCTTCTTGACGAGGCGCGTGTCGCATTATATCCCNTTTTAATAGACGTGATATCATTAAGAGTTTCACTGTTGGCGACTCCTATCCCCGAATAGGGAGAACGGTATTTCCTGATAAAAAACAGGCCACAGAAGATATCAACGTCCTTTCCCNCACTTCCTGCCTCGTACCTTTTTATAACCTCGTCATAACGTCGAGGTGTCGTCCACATTAATACGCCAAGGAGACAGTATGTTCAGACGTTTCTTTCTCAAAGCGCTGGTAGCCTTTCCTGTTGTCGGCCTCGTGGGGTGCAGGTTCAGCCCCTCCTCAGCTCTTGACGCGGGCTCCAGCCTGTACACGGCGGCCTCGGTAACAGACGAGGAAGTCCGCGAAATGTCCAGGCGATCCGCCGAGCAGTCAGATGCCGCCAACAAGGTAGCTCCGGCTGGCAGCAAGTATACCAAGCGTCTGAACAAACTCACTGCAGGGCTTGAAAACGTGGATGGCCGGCAGTTTAACTTCAAGGTATACAATACCCCGGAAATCAACGCCTGCGCCTTTGGCGACGGCTCCCTCCGCTTTTTCACAGGACTCATGGATCTCATGGACGACGATGAACTTTTCTTTATCATCGGCCATGAAATCGGCCATGTGATAAATGGAGACTCCGCCGATAAAATGAGGGTTGCCATGGTCGCCGCAGCTGCCCGCAGCGGCGCATCCGCAGCCGGGGGAGTCGCAGCCGCCATTTCCGCCTCCCAGCTTGGCGACCTTTCCGAAGCGTTCATAAACGCCCAGTTCTCGCAGAGCCAGGAAAGGGACGCTGACGATTTCGGCCTCAAGCTGATGCAAAAGTACAACCGCAACCCCATGGCCGCCGCCACGAGCCTGCTCAAGCTGGATTCCCCGGGCCGCGACCCCAGTCTGGCCAGCCGCATGCTCGCTTCTCACCCGGAACCCAAGGCGCGCGCCGAGAGAATCCAAAAACAACTCAAGGCATAATCTGTTCCTGTCAGCTGAAAAAAGCCCTCGCTCTTCCCGACCGAGGGCTTTTTTCTTCTCCCAAGCTTGACAGACGGACCGCTCTGGACTATGTAAGCCTGCTCGGCAGAAACGCTATTCTGCCCAAACAAGCCGAAAGAACATGCGGATATGTTCTTCTGCCTGTTTTTGTTGAAAAATTTCACAGAATTATTTGCAATTACTACCGGAGGAGCACTATGCCCACCATTAACCAGCTCATTCGCAAAGAGCGCAAGGCTGTTCTGAAGCGCAAAAAGACTCCCGCGCTCCAGGCCTGTCCCCAGCGGCGTGGCGTGTGCACCCGCGTGTATACAACCACGCCCAAAAAGCCCAACTCGGCCTTGCGCAAGGTTGCCCGCGTGCGCCTGACCAACGGCTTTGAAGTCACGGCCTATATACCCGGCGAAGGTCACAACCTGCAGGAACACTCCGTGGTCATGATCCGTGGTGGCCGCGTAAAAGACCTTCCGGGCGTGCGTTATCATATTGTACGCGGCACTCTGGACACCGCCGGTGTCGCCGATCGCCGCAAAAGCCGTTCCAAGTATGGCGCCAAGCGGCCCAAATAAGGACAAGGAGTTTATTCATGCCGCGTAAAGGTCCCATCCCCAGAAGAGAAATTCTGCCCGACCCCATTTATAACAGCCGTCTGGCCGCCCGCTTCATCAACAGACTGATGTACAGCGGCAAGAAAGGCGTTGCCGAGAAAATTTTCTACGCCGCGCTCTCGCAGCTTGGCGAGAAGACCAGCGACGAACCGTTGCGCGCCTTTGAAAAGGCCCTGGAAAACGTCAAGCCTCACCTTGAGGTCAAGGCCCGCCGCGTGGGCGGCGCCACCTACCAGGTGCCCATGGAAGTGCGCCCGGATCGCCAGGTCTCCCTGTCCATCCGCTGGCTGATCAACTACGCCCGTGCCCGCGGTGAAAAGACCATGGTCAACAAGCTTACCTCCGAACTGCTGGATGCTTACAACAGCCGCGGCGGCGCAGTGAAGAAGCGGGAAGACACGCACCGCATGGCGGAAGCCAACCGCGCTTTCGCTCACTACCGCTGGTAGGCTGTCATCGACAGGGCCCGCAATCAAGCGGCTTTTTCCTGACAGCGAAAGCTCTATAGCCATCCGGAAACGTAGTTTTCGGATGGCGTCACTTTGAAGGACCGGAAACGGTCGGACGCCGTCCACGCGGACGGCAAGGCTGAGCGGAGGCTGAAAAGCCCCGCCGCCATCGCGGCAACGCGCCGCGCACCCTATTCTTTGGAGATTAACGTGGCCAGACAAACCCCCCTTAACGATCAGCGCAACTTCGGTATCATGGCGCACATCGACGCCGGAAAAACCACCACTACCGAGCGCATTCTTTTTTATACGGGCGTTTCTCACAAAATCGGAGAAACCCACGAAGGCGAAGCCACCATGGACTGGATGGCGCAGGAACAGGAACGCGGCATCACCATTACCTCCGCCGCCACTACCTGCTTCTGGAAAGACT
>JGI994J12354_10001409_pt1 | contig 24228 bp, 15 predicted proteins | sample IntmicLarv3ML3BL_FD_12354 | JGI IMG/M metagenome (IMG submission 12354)
CACGCAATCATGCTCTCGATATACTCGCGCGACGACAGCATCAAATCGCTGTGGTATTCCGCGCCGGCAAAGGTGGGATTTCGGCGAATGTATGTGTATGTAACCTCGTAATTAGCGATAATATCCGCCTCAGACACACCGGCAAGACCAAGCAAAAGCGCGGCTATCACGCCCGTTCTGTCCTTGCCGGCGGCGCAGTGAAACAGTACCGCACCGTCCGCGTCCGCCAGTGCCGTGAAAACCGCGCCAATGGCGGCGGCAGTGTTATCAACCAGTCCGATGTAAAAGTCCTTAATAAACTCCTGCGCGGTGGCGCCGAGCGCGTCAGCATCCTCGTCGATTACATTGTCAAGCAACGCGATGTTGTGGTATCGCACATCCGTGCGCGCCGCGAACGGGTTTGGCTGCTTCTCGCATTCCTCCTTGCTGCGCAGGTCAATGATGGTGTGAACGCCGTAATCAAGCAAAAATTGCAGCTCCGCATCGTCAAGATTTGCCAAGTCATCTGCGCGCAAAAATGTGTGAAACTTCGTCACTGCGCCATCTGCGGTTGAATAGCCGCCGAGATCGCGAATATTGAACGCGTTGCACAGCGGCAATCGGATATAGTTCTGGTTATTCATAAAAAAATTCTCCGTTCAGATTATTTGTTGATGGCGCGTTTAAGCCTGTTAATTGCGACCTCTGTGGCAGCGAGTGTCATGAAAATCACGAGTAGTATCGCCGTTATTGAACCATAATCGTACTTGCCGATGGAGCGCATAAGCAGACTTCCGATACCTGCGACGCCGACCATTCCGAGGTTTATCGACTCGGCAATGTTGCCCTCAAGGCGCATCGCAACCCACGAGATAAACGGTGCGGCAAGCGCAGGCATGAGACCTTTGGTGATAATTGAGAGCCGGCTCGCGCCGGAAGCCTGCAGTTCTTCGATAGTGTTATAGCCCAATTCCTCAATGCTTGCAATAAATGACTTCGTGAGGTAGCCCGTAGTCGGAAAAATCAAGCCGACCATACCGCCGATGTTGCCAAAGCCCATGCTTGCCACGACCATCAAAAGCCACACGAGCGCCGGAATCGCGCGGATTATCGCCATAAGGCTCTTAATTGCCGCGGAGAGCATTCTGCTTGGCGAAGTGTTTGACGCGCCGAGAAACGCAAGCACAATTGAGATCAAAAAGCCAATCGTCAGCGATGCAGACGCAAGGCAAATCGATGCAAGCATCGCCGTGAGCGCCTCCGGAATTTTGTTCACAGTGACAACATTAAAATGCGAGATTACGTTACCGGCGTTGCCAAGACGGTTTATGAACTTTTCGATGTCCAAATCGAGCTTGTTTGCGCAGAATATGAGCAGCACTATGGCGAATACACTCAGAATTACGGCTCTTACTTTATCTCGCGTGGTGGATATTTTTATTCGTTTTGTTGTTTCCATTTTTAAGCTCCCTCCGCCTATTTGATGTGCTTTCTGATTTTGCTCGTGCCAAGCTCTGTGGCAACGATGAGCACAATCAGCACAAGAATGAGCGCAAACGCCTCGCGGTACTTGAACAGACGGATATTTGTCTGAATCATAATGCCGATGCCACCCGCACCGACCATTCCAAAAATTACGGACGCGCGCAGGTTAATCTCAAACGAAAACAGCGTTCAGTTAATCCACGACGGGACAAACTCCGGGATTAACCCGTGAATCAGAATTTGCAGCCGGGAGCCGCCGCAGGCTTTAAGCGCTTCGAGCTTTGAATCGGGAATTTCATTCATAGATTCCGCGTAAGAGCGCGAGAGAAAGCCGAGCGTTGCGAAAATCAGCGCAATCAAGCCGACCATATCCCCAATTCCGAAAATATATACCAGCAGCGCCGCCCATACGAGAAACGGCACATTGCGCAGAAATGACATCAAAAACAGCACGGCAGCTCGCAGCCACTTGATGTGGTTCGTTTTCGGCGATATCAGCAGTCCGAAAACGAACGCGAGCACGGCAGAAATATAAGTGCCCATAATCGCAAAGAAAACCGTCTGAAACAGTAGCGGAACATAGTTGCGTACCGCGCCGAAACTCGGCGGAAGAAAATTGTTGCCAAAAAACGAGAACAGCTCCGGCATGCTTTTCGCCGCTGTTATTACATTAATCTGAGCCGAGGTGAACGCGAATATCACAGCGGCTAAAACGCACGAAAGCGTCATCCCGAGCTTCCACCGCGCCGTGTCCGACAGCTTAATCCGCGTCGGGTTTCAAATTTTCAAAATGAATAGCCCCGTCCTTTAGGAAAATTCTCGCATGGCGCGGAGCAATCGCAGGGGAGCGAAGCACTATCCCACATTCTGCATCGCTTCCGATATCAAGCGAATTTACAAGCTCAAGCTCCGGATTTCCGGAAAACTCGTCTCGCTCCAGAGCAAGGCGCACATAAACGCCCCTCGGTGCGCTCTCTCCATGCGAAGGCGCGGCAGGTGCTGCGGAGATTTTCCTTCGCCTCATCAAAAAAAACAAAAGAGCAAGGCACGCCAATGCAAAAGCCAAAGCACAAAGCCACACCCAGCCCTCGCCAGCAGAAGTCTCCGAAACCGAAGCAGTCGCGCCCTCTTGCAAAAGCGGCAGCGCAGATTCCGACGGCGCGAAAGGCAAAGCCGCCTCCGGGGTCGCGGAAGGCAATGCAGCTTCTTCCGCGACCTCCAAAGCTGACACCGGCAAAAAACCAAGCACAGCCTCAACTCTGCAAACCGGCTCGCCGCTTGAAGCGAAGGTGATGGAAATTTGCTGCGGCAGACTCTCCTCCGCAAAGTCGGGCAATGGAAACTCCACCCTAATCAGCCGTCCAAAATAAGAAAGCACATCCACCGCCGCCTGCTCCGGACCGGTCTGTGCTATTTTGTAAAACTCTCCGCCGCTCGCCTGCACAAGCGCCTCAAGCTCGCCAAGCGCCGCCTCATCCTCGCCGACAGCAAAGGCGTGCAGAGGTATGCCAGCCTGCCCTAAAAGCGCCAGCAGCGCGTCATATCCAAGGCTTTCTACATCACCGCTGTCCTCCAGCGCGTCGGTAATGATTATTATGCTTCGCAGCTCCTCCGCTGTATAAGGCTTGTGCAGAAAATGCTCCACAGCCTGCGCAAGCCCTTCATACATCCGCGTGTTCCTCGCGTTATATCGCAAGGAACTAAGCTGCTCGGCAAATTGCGCATGGCTCAAGCCCTCCGACACAATTTGAAGCTCGTCCCCAAAGGTCGCAAGGGTATAGCTAATCCGCGCTCCGCCGTCTGCAAGCTGCGCCGCAAATGCCTTTATATCATCCGCAAACATCGGCATAGAGCCGGAAATGTCCACAAGCACCAGGCAGTTAACCGGCACATCTGTCTGCTGAAGGGTCTTCAGGCTGCTTGCCGTTGCCGCAAAATCGCCGCCAATGCGAAGGTCCGCCTTTGTAAGGGGCACCTCAAGAGCTGTAAAATCCACATAAGCATAAAGAACCTCGCTGTGATAGTTTGCCTGCACAAGCTCTGCCTCCGCCGCGGCAAAAGCCGGGGGCGCGAGCGCTGCCGCAAACAAAAATGTGCAGCCCAAAATCAGCCGCCGAAGTAGCTTCATGTGCCTTCCTCCACAAAAATTGTAATCAGTGAAAAATTGTCGTTTCCCTCCGGTGTGCGCGCAATGTGCCGCAGCAGCATCGCCTGCGCCCACTGCGCCGGGGTTTCAGCCTTTAGAAAATCCGCAAGAATTTCCTCATTGTAAACAAATTCCCAAAACCCGTCCGAGCAGAGCAAAAAACCATCGCCGGGCAAAACCTCCGCTTCGCCTGCCTCGGGAGCGCAGCCCTCTTTTCCCAGCATTCTCAAAAGACTTGAGCGGTCGTCATCGTGATATATTTCCATGTATGAAATTTCATTACCAAGATATTTTCGGTAAGTTACCGAGTGGTCCCGGGTCACATGCGACAGCGCGCTTCCGGAAAAATGGTAAAGCCGGCTGTCGCCAATGTGCGCCCAAATCGCGCGGCTTTCTTCAAAACACAGCGCAACTGCCGTTGTCTTCATCTCTGCCTGCCCGGGCACCTCCTGCTGCGCCAAGACTTCCAGATTCGCAGCGCGGAAAATCTCGCTCAGAGCCTCGCCCGTAGGCTTCGCCGCCGCGCAACCTGCAAAAACGCTCTCCACCGCAATGCGCGAGGCAACCTCGCCCCTTGCGTGACCGCCCAAGCCGTCTGCCAGAACGAAAATGCCCTGCCCGGCGCTGCATTTTATGCAGTCCTCGTTGTGAGAGCGCCCACCGCGGTTTGTTATGTGATGCATAGAAAATTTCATCTATGTCACTCCAATTCGAGAGAAATTGTGTTTGCCGTTTCGCCAAGATAAAAGGAGCTTTTTGGCGCAAGCTTTGTCGGCGTGTTCGGCGCAAGCCGCTGTCCGCCGGACAAAAATGTTCCGTAAGTAGAATTCAAATCTGTAACGATAAACATAGCCGACTGCTCGTCAAACTGCACCTGACAGTGTCTTGAGCTAACGCCGGGCGTTGCGTCCTCAAACACCACGCGGCAAGCCTCTTTATCGCGCCCAATTTGAAGCGGTCTGCCATGAAGCGGCACAACCATGCCGCCATGCTGCGGCGACAGGCTGCGCGCAACGGGCGAGCTGCCGAAAACCTTGGTTTCCGCCGCGCTCACTTCGGGTACTGCCGCCTTTTTCCCCCTCCGCGCAAAAAGCACAAAAAGAACAAGCGCAAGCACCACCGCCCCTGCCGCGCCGGCATATACAAAGGGCGACGTAGCTGCCTTCGGCTCCTCATAAAGCGTATATGGAATGTTGTTTCGGTTTAAAAGCGGAAAAATTTCGCTTATGTTCACAGCGTAGAAAATGTTCTGGTCAACGGTTGAGGCGGCTGTGTTAATTCCGATAACCGCGCCGCTCTCGTCAACCATAGGTCCGCCGGAATTTCCGGCGCCAAGGGCAACATCGGTTTGGATGAGCCTGCGCCCTGTTCCGCTTTCTGTGAGAAGGCGGCTGACGCTTCCGGCTGTAACGGTTGTGTCGTTTTTGCTGAAGGACGTGAGGGCATTCACGCTTATATCCGCCGCCAGAGGATACCCAACGGCATAAATAGCCGTGCCGAGCATATCCTCGCTCGGCTCGCGCAGCGAAATTGCGCGGCGCAAATCTGTCGGCTCTGCAAGCCTTATAACGGCAATGTCCTTTTCATAGTCATAGTCCACCAAATAGGCTTCCTGCTCCTCGTCCTTGTCAAAAATAACCCGAAGCTCGCCGCCGCCGAGAGCCTTTCCGCCCAGAATAAATTCTTCAATCACATGGCAGTTTGTAACGATATATTGTGGCTTCTCCCCTGTCTCGCCGATAAAAAAGCCCGTGCCGCGCCAATAGCTCATGTCCCCGTCCGCGTCCGGCACGCCGACATATATAAACACAATGCCATCAAGCACAGAATTGTCAAAAGCCGCAGAAGCCGGCACGCCGCCTGCCACAAACGCCAGCACCATCAGCAAAATTAAAAGTCTTTGAATTTTCTTCATTTTTTTAATCTCTCCAATTTTATTTATTTGCACGCAATGATAATCGCCGTGTAATTGTCCTGCTCGGGCAGTGCCCTTTCCGCAATAAATGCTTCAAGCAAATTGCAGCCCTCCTCCGGCGCAAGGCTCATAGCCTCCAAAAGCTCCAGCGGACTAAGCACCCCACTTACACCATCCGAGCAGAGCAGCAGCACATCGCCCGGCAAAAGCTCCATCGCGCGCAGGTTAAAATCCACCTCGCCCAAGCAGTCGATGCCGATAAAGGAGCTAAGCCGCGCCCTGTCCGGGTGCTCCTGCGCCGTTTTGTCAAAGCTCTCCTCGGCGATAGCCTTGGAATAAAGCTTGTTTAAAAAGCTGTGCTCGCGGTTTATCTGAAACACGCCGCCGTTTCGCAGGATAAAAATTGCGCTGTCGCCCACGCTGAGCCAGTGCAGCCGGTTTTCAAAAATGTGCGCTGCCACAAGCGTTGTTCCGCTGCTCCCGGAAAATTCGGAATATATCCTGTCGCTGACGGCGCAGGCACCCTCATAAAGCTGCTCTGCAATACCGCGGCTCTCGCAAAGCGCATGAAACCGCAAAACCATCTCCCCTGCTGCCAGCTCGCTTGCTGCCTTACCGTTTTCCATTCCGCCCATACCGTCTGCCACAAGGGCAAAAAGCCCCTTTTGGCGAAGCTTTGCCGCATCCGCGGCGTTTATGAGAGCAAACGAATCCTCCTGCGCCTCGCGCGCTCCAATACCCTGTAGGTTTGCGGCAAAAAAGTCTCGCTCCCCTCCGCCCACGCTAAGCCGAGCGCGCAAGCTGTCAAACAGCCCCATCTGAGCCCCCCTTTTCTTCGCCCCATGTAAAGCGCTCGCCGCAAAGGGGCACAAAAAGAAGCTTCGTTTCGCCAAAGTCGATGAGGTCATAAGCCGCAAGCGGCATGGGCATAAAAACCTCCTCATCGTTCAGATAGACAATGTTTCGCCCCTCGCCGGGGAGAAGGTTAAATCGGTTATTTTTGTCGCTATAGCTAATCTTCACGTGGTTTTCCGCAGAGATTTTCATGTCGCCCGTGATGGTGATGTCCATGCGGTCGCCGCGCCCGATGGAATTGATTCCGGCGCGGATTGTATAGCTCTTTCCGCGACTTGCCCCGGCTGTGCAGGCAAGCCAGCCGACAACAGGCTCAAACCCCATCTGCGCCTGCATCATGCCAAGCGTTTTTCCGCTCGCCATAACGCTAATGCCCGAATGCGTCGAGGGCGGCGAGGACGCTACCGCCGCGCCATAGCCCTGCGGCGGCATGGTTTTCAAGCTGTCCGTAACGCGCGCGCCGGAGAGCGGCGCGGTTTTAGACGCTGCCGTCACCGAAATTGGCGCAGTTTTCTGCGCGGCGGTTACAGAAATCGGCGCGGTTTTTCCGGCGGCAGAAACGCTTATCTGCGAGCTTGTGTTGCAATATGGGCAAGTCGGGTGCTGCTCGGGGTTATAGAGATGTCCGCGCCCGCATTCAATAGATGCCATATTTTTGCTACCTCCTTGTGGTCTTAAATTTTTTTAGTTTCTCGTAACATTTGCCACATGGTCAACCGGCGACCAGTCTGTGATGTTATAACACTGTGCGCTCAGCGACTGTAAATTTGCAAGACCTCTAAGCGGTGAGATGTCGCGCAACTGACCGCAATACAACGAGAGCGTGCGCAAATTTGCTAAATCCGCAAGAGCGGAAATGTCGGTAATATTCTCGTTTGAGATGCTCAAATCTGTTAAATTTATTAAACCTCGCAGCGGCTCAAGGCTGCTGTATTGTCCGCTTCTATAAGCGCCGCCATGACCATTGCTGATTTCGAGCGTGCGCAGATTTTTAAGACCGCTAAGCGGCGCAAGGTCTAAAATGTTGCGGTCCATCCGCAGCGATTGCAGCTCTGTGCAGCTAGTCAAGCCGCTTATATCAATATATTGAGTAAAGCTCTGCGCCTGCATAGGCAGGTATATCTCCCGAAGCTCCGATAAATTTATAAGTGGGTCAAGATTTTCAAGTGTCGTATTCTGTCCATAAATCGAAAGCGATTGCAGCCCTGTCAAATTTTCAAGACCCTCAAGCGAGCTAAGCCCATCAACGTGTATCCTTATGGTTTTTAGCCCTGTAAGCTCAGAAAACGCGGACAAATCAAGCCCTGTGTAGCCGATGCTGGTGTTGCCGCTACCATACAGCTCCAGAGTTTCTAAGTTTTTCATGCCGGATATCGGGCTTAAATCATCATAATAAATGCTCCCATGCAGGCGCAAACTCGCAAGCTCCGTCAGCTCGGCAAGCGGAGAGAGCGAATCTATATCCCCCAACTGCAAGCTAACATTCCGAAGACTCGTTAACCCTGAAAGCGGCGACAAATCGTTTATAAATCCGCGCCCGTTTCCCCAGTTGCCGTCCGTGTGAAGCTCTTGCAGATTTACCATCGCGGACAAGGGGCTAAGGTCGCTAATGGCAGTGTTCGCCGGCAAGCTCAAGGATTCTAGCTTCACCAAATTGCAAAGCGGCGACAAATTGCTGATTGATGTGTTGGTGGTGCCGCCGCTGCCGCCGGAAAACCGCAGGTGTACAAGCTCTGTCAGGTTTTGAAGCGGCGATAAGTCGCTTATGTCCCCACCGCTAACCTCAAGCCGCTGCAAATTCACAAGAGCTGCAACCGCCGAAATATCGCTCACCTGCGTGTTGTAAAGATATAGCTCCTTTAGCTGCCCAAGCCCCGAAAGCGGTGAAATGTCCGAAATGTCATTATCTCGCAAATTCAGCGATGTCAGGTTAATCATATACCGCAGCGGAGCAAGGTCCGCGTCTGTCAGCCCCTGCGAGCGCAAATCAAGCGCGGTCAGGTCCGTGCTATACTGCTCCCCGGCGATGGTGATGGTCGGAACCTCTGCGGTAAGAAGCGGCGAGGTCGCCGCGGCAGAAACCGAAGGCTCATCCCCCACCTTTTCGCCGCCGCCCAGCAAAGCTCCNACNCCAATCGCCAAACCAAGNCAGGCNCAAATNGCGCAGGCTATNANAATTTTNGGCTTTTTGCCCGATGGCACCGCTTTCTTCGGCGTCTCTTTTGGAAGCTGCCGCTCCTCAATGGCGCGAAGAAATTCTTCTGCCGTTTGAAAGCGGTCCTCCGCCTGCACGGCAAGACCCTTCATAATCGCATACTCAAGATATGGCGCAATCTCAATGCCACCGGCAGAGATTGGCGCAATTTCGTCCCGCTCCAGCCGCTCCAGCGACTCCGGCGGCAAAAAGCCGGTTATCGCCGCATAAAAACAGGCAGCGCAGGAATAAACGTCTGTATAAGCGCCCTGCTTGCCGCGCCTTATATATTGCTCCTTCGGCGCATATCCAACCTTTAGGACAACGTCAAGGCTTTTGCTCTTGTCGCCGATGCTGTAGCGCGCTGAGCCAAAGTCGAGAAGCTTCACGATGCCATCGTGGGTGATATAAATGTTGTCGGGCGTAACATCGCGGTGGACAAAGCCCTCGCGGTGAACCGCCGTGAGCGCGCGCAAAACAGGAATCATCACATTCAGCGTGTCCTCAACGCTGACATTGCCGCCGCGGCTTGCGATATAGCTTTTGAAGCTTATGCCCTCCACATAGTCCATGACAAAATATGAAGTGCCGTTTTCGCTGAAATAGTTGCTGACGCCGGCAATGTTCGGGTTTCCGATAAATTTTGCCAGAGTTCGCGCCTCGTCCAAAAAGCGCTCCGAGCCATAGTCAAAATCCTGACTTTTATCCCCCGAAAAAACTGACACCGTGGTGCCTTTAATGCGCGTTGCAATGTCGCTTGGCATAAATTCCTTGATGGCAACCTTCGCGTCAAGCTGCATGTCAAGCGCGAGATAGGTTATTCCAAAGCCGCCCTGACCCAAAACTCGCCCGACAAGATAGCGCCCCTCCAGCAAAGCCCCCGCCCACAAGGCAACGGGATAGTCCTGCATATTTTCTGCCAAATCAAAGCCGCAAAGGGGGCAAACGCCGCCACCCTCAAAGCTTGCAAAGCAGTTGAAACACAGCCGCTGTGTCTCCATAAAAAAGTCCTCCATTTCGGCAGCTTACATTTCGGCAGCCCATAAAAATGTTTCTCCAAAATGTAACATATTAAAACTTTTGTAACCTTTGCGCGACAGCAAAGCTTTGCGGCGCAAAAGTTATCCAGCGCCCGAGAAAATGCGCCCCCTTCACAAAAAATAGCCTCGCCGCATTGACGGAACAGTTCTGTGATGTTAATATGTTAGTATTGTTTTATAAAGTTACATTCCGCTTTTTCAGTCTTGTGTTTTATACTTAAAAGCACAAAATGGAAGAGGAGGAATTTTTTTATGGCTGCGGCAGACCCTATCAGAAACAAAAAGCAGCTTCGGCAAATGCTGGATTATTGCCTTAGCCGCGGACAGGTGCGTGATTATGCCCTAATCGTTCTGGGAGTTCACACGGCGCTTCGCATAAGCGATTTGCTCTGCCTTAGATGGAGCGATGTGTATAATTTTGAGCTCGGCGTTTTTCGCACACACCTTGCCGTTACAGAGAAAAAAACCAGAAAGCGCAAGATGATAGCCCTAAACAAGCATGCCCTGCAAGCGCTGCGGCTCTATTTTCCGCAGCGGCGCGGCAGCTACATTTTCCAAAGCAACAGACACACTGCGGCTGCCATCAGCCGGACGCAGGCATACCGAATCATCCGCGCCGCCGCGCGAGCCGCCGGGATAACCGAGCAAATCTCCTGCCACTCTCTGCGCAAAACCTTTGGCTATCACGCATGGAAATCGGGCGTGTCTGCGGTGCTGCTCATGGATATTTATAATCATTCAAATTACAATGTCACCCGGCGATATCTCGGCGTAACACAGGATGATTTAGATTTGGCATATCTTGAAATAAATTTTATGTAGGAAGCCGGCAGCTTTGGCGCACGCGGCGCCTTCATAGAGCTTCTAAACATCAAAGCGCGGGGAAAAAACGGCAGCAAAAAAACGCCGCCAAGCCCCACCTGCAAGCTGGCGCTATGCTTCAAAACATTGTGGAGGAGCGATATGTATTTAGCTGCACATCGCCCCCTACTTTCAAAGCGTAGCATACACATGACAAAATCGCGGCACTTATATTCCAATTCAGATTTGCCAAATTGGAAGGTTCTGTGCTATAGTGTTCCCAAGTGGAAATTATAAGCAATTTAAGACCACGGCACAAAAGCGCCGTTCGGTCAATATAATCCACAAAAATTTACAGAAAAGAGGATACTAAATGAAAAAGCATGCCCTGCTCGCGCTCATGATAGCGCTCTTAGCTATGCTCCTGCTTTCCGCCTGCGGCGAAACCCCGGAACCGGATCCCGAACCGACCCCAGCGCCAACATCCCAGCCCTCCCCGGAGCCGGCGGAAACCCCAGAGCCGGAAGAAACCGCCCCCGTCACAAACCTCGGCGACGCGCCGGATTTCGGACCGCTGTCCGACGACCCTTACGCCTTCCAGCTTGAGCTTGACGGCGTTGTGTATCAGTTCCCGATGACCTATGCCCAGCTTTTGTCGTTCGGCTGGGAATATAAGGATGATGAAGACGAAATGCTGGACTCAGGCTATTACAAAAGCAGCGGACACTTCACAAAAGGCGATATGACAGTCTATTTCAGCATTATAAACCTTGACATAAACGCACTGCCGGTAAAAAACTGCATAATCGGCGGCATCAACATTGACTGGTTCGGTCTGCGAAACCTGCCCGACACCTCGATTATTCTGCCTCGCGGCATTGTCTTCGGCGAGGCAACCGCCGATGATGTGCGCAGCGCATACGGCACCCCCTCGTACGAAGCCGTAACCAGCGGCGGACTTGAAATAGTTGAGTATAGTCTTGATTACAGGCAGGAGATTAAGCTGAACTTCAATGCAGAAACCGGGATTTTGGACAAGATTAATATCAACAATTATATAGCTCCGCCCGATTTTGAGGTTAGCGAGGTGAGCAGCGAGATTCCCGAAATCGTAGGTCGCTACACCGTGCCCACAGCAATATCAAACAATTTCGCCGACTGGACCTTCAACTACGGCGGCAAAATCTACACCCTCCCGGCACCGCTTAGCGAGTTTGTAGACGATGGCTGGGTGATTGATGAGAACGACTCCCAGATGATAATCGAAGGTCGCGGCTACGGCTGGGTAACCATACGCAAAGACAACCAAAAGCTGAGGGTTATCGTCAACAACTACAGCGAAGGCGCTACCGCTGTGACAAACTGTTTTATGACAAGCGTGCGCAGCGACCAGTCTGATGCCAAAATTTCGCTGACCATTGCAAACGGCATCACAATCGGCATGTCTAACACAGATGTGAAAGCTGCCCTCTCCGGCGCAACTGTGGAGGAAGGCGAATCCTCAACCTATTACTATTACAACGTTTATCCCACCGACAGCAAAAGCCATTATTACAGCATCCTCCTTCACAACAACACCGATGAGGTCTACACAATCACCATTACCTATGGCCCAAGATACACCGATTACATAAATCGCTAAAACGGCACTGATATTATGCAGCTTCATGGCGGTCACATGTGACCGCCATGATTTTCTGCAATATGCTGCGATAATGTGGCGGCAAAACTCCTCAGCAGATATGAAAGAGACCAGAAAGCGCGCAAAAATACTGCATTTCGCTGAAAATAAAGCATAAAAACAAGCCTGTGTTTTGAAAACACAGGCTTGTTTTTTAATTCATGCTTCGGATTTTTTTATTCGTAGAACTTTGCAAATCTTGTGATTATAGTAGCCACCTCGGCTCTTGTCGCTTCGCTCTCCGGGGAAACCTTGCCGTCGGAGCCTTTTATAAGCTCAAGCTCCACAGCCCATGCAATCGCGTCCACTGCCCATGCGGATATGTCCTCAGTGTCGCTAAAGGCAGCAAGGTCATTTGTAGAATCGGTGTCATATTCCATATACTGCGCAAAGCGATAAAGCATCAGCGCAAGCTGCTCGCGCGTAATCGAATCCTCGATGCCAAACTCCGTGCTGCTATATCCGGACACAATGCCAACCGAAGCCGCCCAAGCAACTGCGTCAGAATACCACTGTCCTTCCAAAACGTCGCGGAAGCTGGTTTTTCCCTCAAACTGCTCGCCGGACATTCTGTAGATAATTGTGACAACCATCGCGCGTGTGAGCTTCTCATGCGGCGCAAAATCATCGTCGTCCACACCGTTCATCAGGTGGTTTTCATAAGCAAACACAACCGACTCATAAAACCAGTCCGTCTCGCTCACATCAGAAAATCCTTTGTAGGGTCTCGGCTCTATCGCCTTTTCCGTTTCAGTAAAGCTTGCCGAAATGGTATGGGCTTTTGACACATTTTCAAATGTATAGCTTGAAACCGCGCCAACATCCACGCCATCTACAAAAACGCTGCTTATCTCATAGCCCGTATCTGCCGTAATTGTAAAGGTTATGCTCGAGCCTTTTTCAGCCTCCGAGCTCTCGGGTGAAATGCTGCCGCCCACGCCTGCCTGCACGCTGATAGTATAGCTTACCACAGGCACAACGCCACCAAAGCCGCCGGAGCCACCACCGGAGCCGGAGCCGTTGTTCTCCGGAAGAATTTCCGCAAAGACCGCTTCAACAGAAACCGCCTGTGTGGGCATTTCAAAGGTATAAACAAGCGTGTCCTTTGAAACCTCTTCATTTAGCACGCCGGCGCTTAGGATAAGCTCGCTAAGCTCAAATCCGCTGTCGGGGCTTATTGTAAGCGTTACAACCTCGCCCTCGGCAGCCTCGCTGTGGGAGGAGGTGATTTTGTCGGAAACGGAAATCGCATAAAGCGCATAATACAAATCATCCTCTACCAAGGCAAAGGCTCTCGACAGATTTTTGACCGTCGCGGTGAACACGCCATCGTCCTCAGTTACGGAAATGATTGCATCGCCGTTTGTCTTCGCCTCAAGCGCTTCGCTTATTTTTTGCGCATTTGTGGCAAAGCCGGCTCCTGCTTCAATGGTCATCACAATCGTGCCGCCCTGCCGCACATTTGCGGAAACAACTGCGCGAGCGCCGTTGTCTGTGGGCTGCGTCGGCGTTACATAAACGATTTTATGCTCGCCCTTTGATGAACCGGCTGGAAGCTCCGCCCTGTACTCTACAAGCTCTGTGAAATGCGCTCTGACCGTGATATTGCCCATAAGATGGTCAATTTTATAAACCGGCTCAACAAATGCTGTGCCGTCTATCACAAGCGCTCCAGACTCTGCCGCCACGGTGCTGCCATTTGTAACGGTCCAGTGTGAAACCATTTTGCCGGTGCTCGGCGCTGCCGTAAACACCATTTCGCTGCCGCCGCCGAGAAGCTCGCCGCCGGAAAACGCCGAAGCTTCCGCCGTGGCTGTAAGATTTCCGAAAGCGGCGTTTCCGCCGACCTCATAGTAAACCCTGTAATTGCTGCTTGCTTTCAAATAAACTGTTATATCAATATCTGAAGAAATGTTGTTGATGGTATATTCTCTGGAGCTTATAAATTCGCTTATTACACTTCCCGTCCACTGCTCTATCATGCTGCCTGCTGTGGGCTGAACGCTTATCTTAATGCTCTCGCCCTTGTAAACGGTGATGCCGGAGGTGGGCATTTCGGTTTTTTCCTCGCCAACAAGCTCTCCGTAGATGTCATGCAGGGTATACAAAATCGTGCCGCGCGCGGTGGGGCTTGCGGCAGTGACCGCGGTGTACTGCGCGTTTGTCCTGAAAACGGCAGAAACGGACTGGTCTGCGCCAACCGCGCCGATTGTCAGCGTTTCAGAGGTCTCAGGGTGCCGCACCTCGTTTACAACCCAGTGGTCAAAAACATATCCGCGCTCGGCTCTTGCCGTAAATGCAACTTTTGCACCGCCGCTCACGGCGATAAGAGCTGTCTCCTCGGCAAAAACGCCGTCAATTTTCGCGGACACAGCGCCGTTTTCCGCGGAGATGGCAATTGTATAGCTGTTCTGCACACTCTCCAGAGAGACAAGCGTGTCCTCCGTAATGATAAATGTAATTTTCCCCTCGTCATTGGGAGCATATGCTACGCCGCCGACATAATAGAGCGCGTCCTCGGCGGGCTGATATCCCGTTTTCGGAGAGATTTGAATAAGCGTGTCGCCGGAAACTGCCTCGCCGCTCAAAAGCTCGGCTGTTTTCGTCGCACCAAGGTTATCCACATAATCATAGTGCGCCTCTATATCGCCCTCAAGCGTCAGCGTGTATGCGTCTCTTTCAAAGTAGGCATAAACGGTCATGGATGCGGTGCCGGTTGTGACCGCGAGCGTGCTTGAACCGTCCACGCCCGGAACTCCGGCAGGATAGCTTCCCGTGCCGCCGGAGCTGATTTGCCACTGCTTAAAGTGATATCCCTCAGCCGGAGTTGCGGTAAACACATAATCATTGCCCGTTGATGTAATCGCACCGGAGGAGAAAAATGGGTCATTGCAAGAAATTGTGCCGCCTGCGGCAGGCGAAATTGATGTGCTGAGCGTAATTTCAACAGGCTTGAATGTGACAACAACATTAACCGGCTGCGCCTGTGTTGTCAGGTTAAAGCGCGTGCCGCCGGCTTGGGTGCTCTTATCGCCGTTATTAAACGTTGCCGTCCATGCGTCAACCTCAAACCCGGCGTTTGGCGTTGCATACAGCATGACAGCCGTTCCGGAGGTATAGTTTGCCGCATTGCCGCTTACATCACTTATTCCGGCAATGCCCACCGCGCGTGTGCCGGAGGCGTCCGTATAGCTTTGGGCAGAAATGCTAAGTCCATAGGTTAGTCCGATGATTGTGTATGTGCCGGAAACAAATGTGAAGTTGTAGTTTTTGAAAATATCCATGTTGGTAGCATCGCCGGCACATGGGGTGACGGTGTAGTTTCCGGGGTCTGTGCTTGTGGACAGGGCAATCCGGCTGCCGGCAGAGTTTGTCACAGTGTATGTAAAACCAATGTCCTCAAGCGCGTCCACAAGGTTTGTGGCAGTGATAACAGGCGGAGTTTTATCAACCTCCGCAGCAGAAACATTTGTCTGGTTTAAAACCCTAACCTGCGCATTTCGCTGGGTCACGACAAAGCCTTGCTGCGATACAAGCTCTCCGCTATGATAAGCCTCCAGTGTATAGCTTCCGACAGACGGAGTCATGGAACCGGGGACAAAATCCTCATCGTTTAGCTTATATTTTACATCTCCCACAACCGGATATTGCTCCACAGTGCCGCCGGCGCCCTTTGCAATTGTTGTAAGCTCCGGGAAAATGTGGTCGCCATATGTGAAGCCTGTAACCGATGCTCCGCCGTTTTCTTTGTGGAGATTCAGGTCATAAGCCTGCCCCTCGCCGACAATAACAATCAGCGTTTCAGAGGCAAGGTCCTTAAACACGCGGTTGCCGCTGTAATAAACAGACACCTTGTAAACACCGGCTTTAAGCCCGGAAAGCTCAAGGCTTGCCGCAGAATAATACCGCTCAAAGCCGCCGAGGTTCTCCGTTGTCTTTGAAGCAACAAGGCTTGCAATCTGGGTGCTGCTGTAATCCGTGCCGGTAATGTTAAATGTAACCGTGCCGCTTGGCGCAGTGGAGTGTCTTGCGTTTGCCGAGTAGAGCTTTATAGCCGCGCTAAGTGTGTCAGGTGTCGCCGGGTCAATCTCGGCAGTAAATCCGTTGGCAGGATTATACGTCGGCGTTCTTTTGCTGTAATTTGTTGTAAAGCTTTCGGAATATGCCGAGATATAATATTCATTGCCTGCCGTGCTGTCATAGTAAATGGCATTCACACGGCATCTGTACCATGTAACATCAGCAGCGCCGGCATTTGAAATTGTAAGCGCTCTTGTCGTCTGCCCGGAGATGTTCTCCCAATTGTTGCCGGAGAGCCTCTGCCACTGATAGCTAAGCCCCTTATAATCGCCCTCGTCCGCGACGCTGATGGTTGCCTGCGCATTCTCGTCAGGGAAAATGGGCAAAAGCCCACCTTCAAGTCCGCTTATCGTGATTTCGGGATAACCAACCTCTGTTTTGGTGCGGCAAGACATCGGCTCGCTGTAGATGCTGGTGCTTGGCTTTGTCGCAGAAACGGTTTGAATCTGATAGGTATAGTTTGAATAAGGGTTTAGCCCCTCGTCGGTATATTTGAAATAATACCTGCCATCCTCAAAGTCCACCGCTGCGGTAAACGGCACAAATTCAAGCTCATAGCTTCCCGTACCGTCCGGAAATTCGTAGTAGCGGTAAAGCTGAAATCCCGCAACCAGCTTGTCATAGCTCCACGCCAGCGTGATTTGGTCCGAGGTCGTTTCGCCAACCACCTGCTCGAAATCAACCGGCAGCGTGGGCGGCGCGGAGATGTCGGAAACAATGTAGCTGACAACAGGAAAGGTTTTTCCGTTGTTTGAATATTCATAGCTGAAAATTTTCCAGTTCATTGAATAGTTATATGCTCTCGCTTCAATCGGCATGTTCTGCATGTCGCCGGAGAACGAGCTTCCACTTGTACTGATTGTGACAGTTCCTCGACCATCCTCCCTGCCTGCTATAACGCCGACAGTAATACCACCGGCACCGGCGCCCATCTTTGCTTCAATGTTCGCCGTTTGTGTGTAGGCGTTGCTTGTTTCGGTGCTCATGGCAATTTCCTGACTTATGCTCGCACCGCCCTCGGTGCTGCTATAGCCGACGGAGCTCGGGTCGCCGGTGTATTCGGCGATAACCCTATATCCGTTTGTGCTCGCCGGATATGACGAAGGATTTCCGATTGTGTGGGTAAGCACATTGTCCGCAATTGTCGGAAGCACGCTGTAATCTGCCGCAATAGCCTCGTATTCATCAAGAGACAAAAGCCTCACCGCAGCCTCATGCGGAATATTTACAGTTGTTATAACCTTATCATATCCGCCCTTGCCGTCGGGTACATAGGAATTATATTCATAAATTTCAAGTGGGATGGAGTAAAACGCCACCATGTCCTCGCCCGATGCGGCGCTGTATGTAACGGTTTGCTCAAGGGTTGATGTCCTCTCGGTGTCCCATGTAAAGCCGGCTGTCACAACCGCCTCAGCCTCCATGGAGGCAATAACCACACCAAACACGCTAAACTCCTGCTCAAAGGCAACATATGCGCCGGCCGTAATCGTTGCCGTTGCAGTAGAGCCTGAGCCGCCGCCGGTGGTGCTGGAATAGCTTGTGGTGGATTCGGCATAGTTTCCGGACAAATCATCGCGTCCCAAAAGGTCTGCAAAATATGGGGGCGATGCAATAACCGCAAGCACCTCCGGGTCGGAATAGGTATAATAATGAGTTCCCGTATAGCTCATGTAGCTGGAATCATTATCCGTGTTCATAAGACAAATTGAGCTGGAAAAATCGGCTGCGCTTCGCTTTGTAAGGTTGGATGCAGGGTCCACCACAACCATGTAAGCACTGCCCATAGTGAATTTACCATAATTTACGTCTATGGTTTGAGGGTTGTCTACGGTTCTATAGCCTGTGAGTGCGGTATAATAAGTTCTTTGCCCAAACAGCTTGTGCAGCCATGTTTTATAATAGTAAAACTGCTCATAAACCGGAACCTGCACTGCCGAGGTGACTGTATAGGATTTTTTATCAGCGCTGATAGAGCTTAGCGTTTGCTGCATGGTGACAAGCGTTGCCGCGCCTGTTTGTCCTGTCAAATCTCCGGCGACTGCGCCATATTCAACATATTCGCCAGGACTTAAAACATTCGCCTGCATAGCTCCGGTAACATCCCATGCTTCGCTTATCACAAGACCATCCGCTGTATAGTCGATGATAAGGCTGTCAAAATATAAACGGTCGCCGCCATCGGCGCCGACGCCTTGACTCATAACCGCAACGTTAGAAACGCAAAGCGGCAAAGAATAAAATGCATCTGTGTCCGGTCTGTTAATTTCCATCGCTTCGTTTACAAAAGCTCCGTCCTTCTGCTCGAAAAGGTTAAAGTTTTTGTTTATCGTAGATGTAAACGCCGTGCCGTTCCAGCTATATAGCGCAACATAGCGCGTGTGGAGCCTGCCGGCTTTCAAGTCCGCGTCAGACTGTCCGCAAAGAATCAGAACATTCTCGCCGGAACCTGCCATGTCGCCGAAAGCAAAAGCCGCGCGAACAATGTTCGAGCCACCATAGTTAAGCCCAAACTCCTGCGAGCGCTGAAGCGCCGCGCTTCCCTTCGCGCCAAACATGACAACAGCCCTTGAGCCGGCATTTTGCTCGGGTCCATAATAATAGCCCCAAGTCGCCGCCAAATCATCAATGCCGTCCTGGTTCACATCGCCGCTTACAAGCGAAATCATGTTCGAGACAACATCGCCCTCGTTAAAGTAATAAGTCCATGCAACAGCCCATTTTGACGCGTTTCTATAAACGCTGTTAACCCCGTCTGTAATGTCAGAGCTGCTAAGCTGGAGCGAATACACCACAATGCGCGAAGCGCCCACCTCGGGAATGTAAACGGCAACCTCGTCAATGCCGTCGCCGTTCCAGTCGCCTGTTATAACCTGAAGATAGTTTTGCATTTGATAGGGATTTTCTGCAAAATTTTCCACAGGCACATTTTCCCTGTCGGCATCAAAAAGAGCAGGGTTTCCAAGCTCCTTTGTTTTGGGAAGCAGCTCTATGGAGGATGTGCCATATCCCTTTGCGTCACCAAAGCGAAGGTACAAGCCGCCGTTTGCGCTAAGCTCGCTTGTGTAAACCATGACGGTTTGCGCCGAAAGCCCATTTTGGTTGCCGTCAAAATTTCCAGAAGCAACGGCAGACATTGCATAATTAAAATCGCTGCCAAGATTTGCGGTGGCATTAACCGCACCCGTCAAATATCCGTTTTGAGTATATGTTGTGGGCGCGCCAACCTTTTCCGTTGCTGTAATCTCGGCATACTGTCCGGTCTTTGTCATGCTGCCGCTGCCAATGGTTGCGCTAACGCTATCGGTTAATATTTGGCTTGCGGTAGTGGCGCCCCATTTTTCGTGCCCGTAAAGATTTGATACAAGCGAGGCTGACGCAGTCGTGCTGTGCTCGCTGAACACATCGCCATTAACCGGCGTGCTCGTAGTGCCAACACCATTGACTTGGGCACTGTAAGCCGGGGCGCCGGTAAGCCCAAGGGTGTATAACTCATAAACCGGCGACAGCCCTATAACATCGCGACCATATGGATTTCCGAGGCTGTTCTCGTCAAACCTGTCAGGTGCGACGCTCGTGTCAATGCCAAGCGCCGATAGCGCGTCCATGTCCGCAATGTCACCCTTTAACGCCGCGGCGGCAGAAAAGGTCACAGCAGGAAGCATTGATGCCAGCATACATACAGTAAGCAGCAAACTTAAAAGCTTCTTTCTCATAATTTTTCCTCCTTCTTCTCTCACATTAAATTTTAAGATTTTAATGCATACATTAACTATTCCCCAAAATTATAACAAACCGCCTGCAACAAAAGTGATACAAAAACACCCCGGATTTCCATAAAAATCCGAGGTATTGAAAATTTTTTATTAGAGACCCTCAAGCGCGCCAACAGAAAATTCAGCCCAGCTATAGCAGCTTAAATAATCATGGCGATAGCTGTTGATTGCGTACGGGTCGCCGCTTAAAAAGCGATAGCTGTCGCAGTCAATTTGCGCCGGGTCAATCGCAAGGCTGTTAAATCGTTTAATCAAAATTTGCTCCGCTCTCGCTTCCTTCAGCGTGGTGCGAAGACTGGTTACAATGGTTCTGAAATAGCTTTTTGTGGCGCTTGTACTCTCCCCGTCCTCCCACAAAATCGCGCAGGCTTCGTTATTTGTCACACTAATCCCACGGCGGTCCACTAGATAGGCGAGCAGCTCCTTCGCCTTAGACCGCCCGAATTGAAGCGGCTTTTTATCGACAAACACATCAAAGCCGCCAAATGTCTGTATGCGAATTTTTTTCGTGGACTCCGGCCGCGCTCCATAGAGAAAGCTAAGCTCCCGGCAAACATCCTCCGCTGTAACCGGCTTTAACAAATATCCCGTTGCGTGAAGCTTAAAAGCGTCCACCGCATACCGGTCGTGGCTTGTGACAAAAACAATATGTACCTCCGGCTGCAAATCCTTTAGCTCCTTTGCAAGCGCAAGCCCATTTGTGCTGCCAAGCTCTATGTCAATAAATGCAACATCCAGAGCAAACTCGCGCGCATGAGCCATCGCCTGACTTGGCGCGGTGAAAAGCGCCAGCTCGCACTCCGGCGCACACTTGTACAGAGCTTCTTCCAAATCCTCTAATGCCAGAGGCTCATCATCAATTGCTAGAAATTTCATGCTGCGCACCTCCTTCTTTCGGAATTGTAATTGTTGCCATCGTGCCAACATTGGGCGTGCTTTTAATTTCAAGCCCACCACCACAAATGTCCTCCAGCCTCTTTCGTACATTGGCTATGCCAACATGAATCCGGTCGCCCTGCTCCTCCCTGCCCGGACTAAATCCAACACCATCGTCGCTGACTGTGATTATATAAGCCTGCGGCGTTTCCTGTGTGCTTATTGTAACCGTTCCCCCCTCCTCGCGGCGCAAAACACCGTGTCGCACCGCATTTTCAACAATCGGCTGCAAGGTAAGCGGCGGAACAAAAAAATCCGATACCATGATGATATACACAACCCTAAGCCTGCCTTGCATCCGCTGCTGCTCCAGGTTTAAATATTTCTCCGTATGCTTTTTCTCTTGGCTAAAGGTGATTGGCGCCTTACTTGTCAGCGCGTTCATGTTTCCTCGCAAAAACAGGGAAAAATCTAAAATTGCCTCCTTCGCCTTTTCAGGGTCAAGTCCGCAAAGGCGGCGAATTGCCGTTAAGGTGTTATATAGAAAATGCGGCTGAATTTGGCTTAGCATAATATCAATTCGAGCTTCTGCAAGCTCCTTTTCCTGCTGCTCTATACGAAGCTCGCGAGTGATCTGAATGTTTATAAACACGAAAAGCAGAGCAAGTGTAACGCCTGTGTTTAAAAGCGATATACCATAGTTACAAATTTGTATAATCTCCGCCGCAAGCGGAATGATTATATGGCTGGATAAAAACAGTAAATTTCGCCTTCGCAGATAACGTGAATAGCGAATAATCAAAAACGCGTTTATTAAATAAATCGAAAACGGGATAATTTGACTAAGCAGAAAAATATTCCCACGAATATAAATGTTCCCTTCGCCTATGGTAAAATACATGCCATTCCAAGCCGAAAGAGCGCTACATAAAACCTGAAGCGTGCATAAAAAAGCAGCAAGATAAAAAACTCCCTTGCCTATTTTCACCTCTCCCGAAACACAGGCGATTACATATCCGGCAAAAGCCAGCAGCAGCGGTCCCGAAGATATATAAAACAGCAAGCCCCCCACCCAAAGCGGCACAAAAGCCCAAGCAAGCCCTTCAAAAGCAACAAGAATCGTGTCGCCCACAAGCATAGTGCAGTTGAAAAGGCACATAAGCGCAAGAAATAAGCGCGGCTTGTCCTTGCTGTTTCTTCCAAAGCACAGGTACAAAAACAAGATGAGGCAGATAACGGCACTATACAAGTTCAGGGTAATATTAATTTGCTGCATAATGCGCGGCCTCCTAACATATGTTCTATATTCTATTATAAGCAGACCCAAGCTTGTTTTACAAGAGCATAAGAATAATTTTTTGTCATAAGCAGAGAGTAGATTAATTACATAAAAAGCAAAAACGCTTCCTCTGAATATTTTTATTTAAAGTCCGAGGGAAAAATACTAATCAAAATAAATAACAAATCCGAACTCTTCCCCAATAAAAATTGGATAGAGTCCGGATTTGTTCCTAATGGCGTTAGTATCATATATTGATAAAATGCACACCCCGAAAGGAAATCGTTAAATTTGAACACCCATATTGCCCACTGGGGCAACATTAGGCAATGAAAGTCTTACGGGAGGAGTGTGCTTGCCGCCAATCCAAAGAAGCCTGCAATAGTAGCCAATTCGGATAGCTTGGTGATAATCGTTCCTACAGTCTTTCCTGCGCCAAGCATGAATCCTTCGAATTTGCTTCTGCACTCGGATTTAGCTGATTCATCTTTATTTTGTGTTGCTATGTTAGCCTCTTTGACAAGAGAGATTAACGCTTCCCTGTAGTCTTTATCGACATCCTGAAAGCTGTTGATTATTTCGATAGCCTTTTTCGTTTCAACCTCAAACTCTGTATTGGTTATTGAGCCGGAATAAACTGTGAGATTGCTCTTTGCTATGTACCCTGTTACAACTCCCGTATTGTTTTCAATGTTGAAAGTGGTATTGTTTATCGGTCTGTTGGCGTCTACATGAGCCTGATTAATCTGTTTAGCCATTTTCTTTGCCTCCGTTAGAATAATGTCGAGGTTCTTTTCCTGTTTAATTAGGTCAACGATTTCTGATATCAGCCGCACAATCTCGTTGTCTGTCAACCCACAAATATCTATTGACTGTGCGTATCTTAAATTATCCTTCCAAATAACGAGACAAGGAAGTTTACCGGGCAAGTCTTTTGGCACCATTCTCATGCCATCTTTAATGGCATAGCCAGATTTGCCATAGTCTTCTTCACTGTAATAAATATCTAAATAATCTCCAGACAATGTGTGTAGGTCAAGCCAGTGCTTTTTTATGAATTTTTCATATGCATCCCCGTCTGAAGCCAACGGCAAGAAAAAGCAACGAAATGGTATCTTCTCATCAGCATATCTATCGTAAATATACCCGAGACTTTTCATTTTCTCAGATTGTGTTTTTGATAATGCAGCCACAATCTTTTTCCCAAGAGATACGGTATCGCTTTGCTTGAACGCCTTAATCAACTTTTGCCTGTCATCAGTAGGACGTTCGGCGTAGGTGCAATACTCATCGGCAATACTTTCAAACAAGTTAATTGGCATTTTATTCAGATTCATTGGCTTGCCTTTGTTTATCATTAGCCATTCCAAGAAATCTATTTCAAGCGACATATCCACACTTAGCCCAGTCATGAAGTTCATGACAAAAGGCTCATCTTTTTGATATTCAAAATAGAATTTCACACTGTCTGCAAGTGCCTCTGGTGTCACGTTGCCATCGTAGTTATCGCCATTTGAATTATCGCTTTCATATCGTCGAGTAAAGCGATAAAAAGCTTTATCAAGCTCTGGACAACGAAAACAATGATGCAAAAAATATCGGAATTCTTTGGGGTGGATTCTGTGACTACCATTCCATTCTTCAATATAAAATGGATGGCAGTGTTTCTCACAGCAATTATTAAACTCTTCGCTGTCAATAAATCGGTGTAGCAAACCGCGCAAAGAATTATTACTTCCACGAAGGTATTCTTTGGCAAGCCGCCTTAAATTACCACTGTACTCACCATTGAAAATGAGGTCAAACATATCTGTGTAGTTCTCGCCATGCGGTTGTTTTGCGCGATTCTTTAACCATTCGCAAAAATCAAGTACTATCATGCTCGGCAATGCATTCATAAGAGTCCTCCTGAAAAAACTTGTTTTAATGCTATATAGTCGCCATTTGTTGTGGAATAGCTAGCACAGGGCTATTCCACGTCTTGCAAGGCAATCTACGAAAACGCCCGAACTGCCCAGAGCCAGACTGACTTTAACAAGCGCAACAACGGCTACCTTGAACGCCACCACAAAGCGACGGTACGGGTTGATGAATTGGAAACAGCGAAACGGGAACGGCTCG
>JGI994J12354_10001410_pt1 | contig 24224 bp, 23 predicted proteins | sample IntmicLarv3ML3BL_FD_12354 | JGI IMG/M metagenome (IMG submission 12354)
ATTTCTGCTTTCAAAGCTTTTTGCCTCTTGTCCGGATTTTGTTGAAAAATATTATTCCAGAGGTTTTTATCGTTTCTTTTCTCAGGGATTTAGTTACATTTTTCGCTGGACACCTTTCTCCTCTGCTGAAATTCTCATAATAGGTGCTATTTGCTTTTCCATTGGTTACCTATTTTATTGTATTTATAAAACCATAAGGTCTTTTATCAAAAAGGAAAAATCTTTTAAGCCTCTGATTTCTTTTGTCGTTTATGCAGTGTGCACGGCATCAATTTTGTATAGTTGTTTCTACATCTTTTGGGGTTTTAATTTTTCAAGAAAAAGTCTTGCAGATAATCTTGGATATGAAACCACTGAATACTCTGTTGAAGAACTTGCTGAATTATGCAGAGACCTTGCCGCTGAAATAAACAGACTTCGCCCTCTCACCTCTGAAAATGAAGATGGTATTATGTGTGTATTGGATGACAATCTTGCTGAAAGAGCTATAACAGGCTATACCAATTTATCCGCAGAATACTCATTTATGGGAGGGAATTATGGAAAACCCAAATTTCTCCTCACCTCAACAGGTTTTTGTTATATGAATATCACAGGGATTTTTATTCCTTATACATATGAGGCAAATGTAAATCATCGTACACGTGATTGCTCAATCCCTTCTACAATACTGCATGAAATGGCACATCAACGTGGATTTAGTCGTGAAGACGAAGCAAACTTCATTGCCTTTATGGCGTGTAGAGCACATGATGATATAGATTATCAGTATTCTGGATATTATCTTGCCTTTATCCATTCAACAAACGCACTAAAACGCTATGACAGTGAATTGGCTTCTGAAATTCTATCCACACTTTGTGATGGCTTTTGGAGGGATGTTTCCGATTCTAATAGTTTTTGGAAACAATTTGAGGGACCTGTCGAGGAGGTTGTCACCTCTGTAAACGATTCGTATCTTCAAGCAAATGGTCAGGAGGACGGAGTCCATAGCTATGGCCGTATGGTTGATTTACTGCTAGCTGAAAAACATATCAAAGATTTAAACCCATAAAAAAATCTGCGCACCTCATAAGAAGTGCACAGATTTTTCATATTTTCAATCCCCCTGTAATTGCGCTGTTTATGTTACCAGTCTCTCTCAGCAATGGCATCTTCAACATCAATATCAATATCGAAATGCTTCAATATGTATATCACAGTCTGTCCGATATCATCTCGTGCCACTGTTTCAATTTCACTGTCATTATCATAAAATTCTTCTTCAAGGTCGTTGATACCTATTGTCATTTTATCAAACAATTTCTGAATAGTGTCTTTATCCTTCTCTCCTGCCTCCAAGGCAGTCACTACTTCTTTAATTAGCTCCTTGATTTTATCAACAAGAAATTTAGGATAATATTTATCATTGTACATATCTGTTAAATAAAGCTTTTCATCAAATTTCATACTAATCACCTTATACTATCCATGTATTGTATGAAGATAGCAATGATGAAATTGATTCTTTTAGCTTTTCAGGTGTTCCACCATACATTGACGGATTGCGTTTTTCATGATCTGCAAATTCTTCACCTTTCTGAACTTGTAAGATAAGATCTGCTGAAGCTGATTTCACATCTTCCAATTTGGATGTATATGAAGACAATGTCATTATCCCCTCATCCTTTCCTGCATCCGTTTTACCCTTAACCAAATCATTGTATTCATTAAATGCGACCGTAAATTCATCATACAATGGTCTAAATTCATCCATATTAATTGAAAGGAAGTTTTCCACTGTTAGTTCCTTTTCATATAGATAATTCTCCATTTTCTGGGCTTTTACCAATGCAAGAAGTGCCTGATAGTGAACCATACTTCCATTCTTCTTGTAATTTTCAAGCTGGATTTCATCCTGTCCCTCTGTCATTATATTAACACCTTCGATATATGCATTTAAAAATTCCAACATATAATCCGCATTGTCATAAATATATGTGTGTAATATCTGTGCTTTTACGAAATTATCATCAACAAATTCTTTATTTCCATAATATGCTTTAGCCTCAGCAAGTTTATCACAATATGCTGATAGTGACTCATTCATTGCTCTAAGTGCCGCATCTGCTTCCTCATATTTAGGCTCTTCATCAAGATATTTCATTGCCGCTTCAAGTTTACTCTTCATACTTGTAGAATAAAGCGAAATACCATCAAAGCCCTCTTCAAACTGAATTTCACTAGAAGTACCAAATTCCTCAAAATACTCATCTACAACCTTCCAAAAACCACTTGTTTCATTTAGTATTCCTATGTATGCATTGTATTTATCGTACTCATTTCCATTGTTATCCAAATCTCTTTTTGCTTGGTCAAACGCTTCCTGTATTGCACTGCAACCTGTAAAACTAATTAAAAGAATTGTTGTCATAACAATTGCTGTCATAAGCTTTAAAATTTTAAATTTCTTCATACTTTCCTCCATAAAAATAAGACTAACCCCCATGTGTCAGTCTTAATTTTAACATCAAACAATATAAAATGTAAACTATTTTTTAAAATTTTATAAAATATACTTAAACTTGAACCCAACCCTTTTTCACATTTGACAACATACTCGCCTCAAACAGTTCCATAATTTGATTTTCATCATTGGATATACACACCTCTCTTTGAAGTGCTTCCTTCCTTTCGGAACTGAAATTTGTATAGTGAAATACATATGATGGATATCCCATATCCTCTTTATTGGTCTTCCACACCATGAATTTCTGCACCATAAGCTTGCTTCCTGCTTCCTTCTTATACACAACCCGCTTCAAAAGCTCTGATTTTTGTGCACTCTCTGTCATTGAATCCAACTCTGCAATTTCCACATATGAAAAATCATTTATCTGACTGAGTCTCACATCTTCGAAAACAGGTTTTTTATCATCTCTGAAACGCACAAATATAGGATATACCACACTTATTCCCTTCACCTGTGCCCTACGATAATATGTGTCATCTTCTAACCCCAAAACAGGATTATATATATATCCTGTTGAAGTATCAAAGAGCACATCATTTATCATAAGCTCAATAACCATCTCCGGTTTTATCATATGAAAAGCAACATGATTTGAATCAGTTTCAATATATTGTGAATTTATAATGAGTGGCTCAAGCTTTGGAAGCAGTTCCTTCTTAAAGTTTTCATCAAATCCATTTCCTGTCTTTCCTATAATTTGAAAAACTCCTTCTTCCGGCATCATTGCAAGCAGTAAAGATCTTACTTGTCCCTTTGTATCTCCAATTCCCTCTGAGTACCCCACTACTGCAACATCAATCGTATACCTTGGCTTTATTTTATAAACAAGCGGCAGTTCTGTACGAACAACCAGTCCCTCTGAGCCTTCGTCTTCCACCCATTTTTTAAATTTACTCTTAACATCTGATTTTGAAGAACCCTTCTCAAAGACCACAGGATTACACATCTCCGCACCATCAAATATTCTCTTTATTTCATTGTATGTTTCCTCATATGATCCAGCCTTAAACACCTCGCCATTTATCTCCAAGATATCAAAAACGGCAAGTCTCAATGCACCAATACGTTTTTCATCTGCCAAAACATTTAAAACATCAAATACTCTTGTTCTGCCATCACTCTCATCCACATAAAGTTCTGCCGGAATAACCGCCTGATTTATTCCCGCTTTCTTCAAGCAAGCTTTTGCATTTTCTATGCACGGAATATTCATTCTCACTCTTCCTGAACGGTTTATCAAAAGAGCTTCATCCCCATCAAGAAAAATCACATTCATTTCACCATCATATTTTCTGGTTATATAAAACACACTTCCGCCAAGCTTTATGTCCATTAACTCAGGGCTTAGATTTATATAATTTTTACAAACCTCAGTCTTATAGTCTATTGCTTTCTTAGAGGAAATTTCATCTACTGCATTAATTCCACCCTCAAGAAATCCATGTAATTCTTTTAAATTATCTTTATATATAATCATTTGACTATTTTCACCTCCATATTGGTAAGATGCAAAACAAGACAGTATTTTTCACCATCAATGCGCCCCTCAAGAAAACCTCTGTACGGCTCTCCTCCCTGCGTAATAATCAACGGTTCATTACCCTTTTTGCCACCACCCATAAACATGAATGACTTGCTTTCGTGCAGTTCTTTAGCCATATTATAGAGAAAATCATATGTCAAACCGCTTACATGCTTTATCTGCAATTTACGCTGAAATACAAACTTTCTTATGGTTGCATCTTTAGGAAATTTCTTTCCTGTCCATTGAACTATTGATTCACCAGTAACATTAGACGCCGCCTTCATTAAATCTCTGCGTTCCTTTTCATTTCCCTGCGGGTCTTTAATAATTTGCACCAAATTCACCCTATAGGCAATTTTATTATTTTTATCCAAATACAATTTTTGAGTTTCTTTGAGTTTTCTGCCTATCATTTCCATATCAATTTCAGGGTCCTCATCAATTATAGATTGCCCCATTTCAACAAGATTTTCATAGTTTTTGCTTATCGCGTCAAAGGCTATAGCCAAATTTTGTTTGAGTATTTTTATATTCATAAAACTGTCGCCAGTTTCCAAAACCCTCTTTGTCTGTGCTGGTTTCTTCACCGTCTCCATGCAGACTTCGGCATCACGTTTCTTATCATTAGCAAGATTAATTGTCCTCATATGTCAAAATCCTTTCCTAAAACATTGAAAAATCAATTTCGTCTTCTTCATCTTCCTCTTCGGTTTCCTCTTCATCGGCAACCGCTACTTCTTCAAGGCCTATAAAATCAAAGACATTTTGTGTTCCCACAAGCATAAACAGTTCATTCTCGCCATCTATTTCGGAACTTAATATAAATGCTCTTGTCGTTTCATAACTATCTCTGTAACAATAGTTAAATTTATAAATGTCATTACCTATAAAGCTTTTCAGTTGTGCATCAGCATTCCCCAAATGGTAAAATGCTGTTATAGAACAATCCAGTAATTCCTCAGGTGTTGCCTTTTCATCAAGATTATTCACTGTTGTATATACAGACGGATAGAGTGTTGCCTCACCTCCGTCAAGTTTTACTGTTTTAAGAGTGCTTCTTTCAACCCATTTCCCATTATCAGCGAGTATTCCAAGAGCAACCCCGCCTTTAGGTATAATTACTGTTCCCGATTCATCCATAGAAACAAGGGTACATTCATTTCCTTCATCATCAAGAGCATGTATCTCACTCCAACCATACAATTTTTTTCTCTCAATCTTTGCAGGCTCTGTGTGAAATTCTGTACCATTAATTGAAAAAATCAATTCTTTTGCCAAATTCACCAATCCTCTCATTTTTATTAGCTGTTTTGCGGAAATCGCCGAAATCATTATACCATATTTACTGTTTCTTGGAAAAGAGCAGTTTTTCGACCCATCCTTTTTTATATTTTAGGGAAATATAGCCTATCACTGATATGACTATGGCACCCAAAGTATCTACAATAATATCCTTCATTGTGTCATTAAGTGATTCCCTTCCAATCTTTAGTATTCCTTCTTCAGTTGCATATTTTTGCATATTAAGTTCCATTATCGAATCAACTGTAAACTCATATATTTCCCAAATTGCTCCTAATGCTACTGCAAAACAAAATGCAAAGACGGCAACAAATGCAGGTGAAAGCTTCATATGAATTTTTTCTTCCTTATTGAGCAGTGATATAACTGAAAAACCAAGTGCTCCAATCATTGCCCCGCTAAAAGTATGCAGATATGTATCCCAATGAGGTACTCTGTAATAAAAGCTTGTCACCTCTCCCAAAAATATCGCACAATAGAGAAAGACAACATATAAAATATATATCCCTGAAGGAATTTCAATTTTCCATCTTTTACTTATAATTGACGGCATATATAAAGCAAAAATACCAAGCAAACATTGAACAAGCATTAGCAGATAATCACTTTCTGTTCTTGGCAATTCTCTGTTTGGATGGATTATTCTAAAAACAAGAAATCCCACAGGCAAAATAAAACTTATAAAAACTGTAAGCCCTATAATTTTCTTCCAATTTCTCTTCTTCATAGTTCCTCCATTCTCAGCTCAGCCTCTGTGCTACCTCTCTTAATTCATTATATACTGTATATAAAAACTCTTGATATGGGCAATAATTTTCTATTTCATGATAAAAATCTCTATACCTTTTACAACCTCCGCCACAAATAGAAAGAACCTTACAATTTCGGCAAATATTTTTCAAGGGCATATCTTTAAGAAAATTCTTTGCAGTATCTGACTTTTCAATATCTTCAAACGACATATCATAAATATTACCACATTTATATTTATCTAATACATAAAAGTCGCATGGATAAACATCCCCATTTGCTTCAATAACTCTCTGCATGGAGCAATGCCCGAGCATTCCACACTGCGTTGCCGGATATCCTTTGAGCAACGCAACAAGATTATCAAATAAGCGTATGCTTATATAGTTTCCAACCTCAAGCTGATGTTTCCACTGCCTAAAATTTTCAATGAGAAACTCCGCATATTGTTTGGGTTCAAGGTCAAATTTATCTTTCTCATCATAATTAAAAGGCGTTAAGCATGGTATATATTGAATGTATTTAAATCTATTCTTTAGGTATTCTTTAAAAAATTTTTCTGGCTTTCTTGCCGACGATTTTGTAATAACTGAGAGAACATTATAATCAACTTTATATTTATCCATACTCTTTGCTGTTTGAAAAACTCTGTCAAATGTTCCTCTTCCTTCCGCGTCAATTCTGTGCATATCATGTATTTCACGATTCCCGTCAAGTGATACCATTTGTTTGAATTGTATAATTTATTGTTTGATTTTCATTTTTCAAAGCATTTACTCTATTTACAAAGTTTTCAAAGAAGTCATATCCTGCCAGAGTTGGTTCTCCGCCCTGAAATGCAAATATCATACTATCTTCGTCTTTGGCATATTCAAAGGTTCTCTTTATGAGCGTTTTTGCCGTTTCTTCGCTCATTATACCATACGATTCAATCTCTCTGTTTTCTGCTACATCATGGTAAAAACAATATTTACAGCGCATATTACAAAGAGATGAGGCAGGTTTTATAAGTAGATTAATCATTTTTCTTCACACTCCGCTGTACTCAACTTAAAGCAGTTACCTCCTAGTGTTTCCGCATGCTCAAATACATTTTTGTGGCAGGTAAAGATAAAAACTTGTCTTAACTTAGATACTTCTGAGAGAAACTCAACAGCATTCATCATGCGCTTTTCATCATATTGTACAAAAGGGTCATCCAACAAGAGCGGGAAACCATCAAAATCTATTGATAATATATCTGAAATTGCTATACGTAACGCAAAATATGCTTGGTCCTGTGCACCATTGCTAAAGTAATCAATGTCATATGGCATGGTACTATTCTTGGGACTGAGCGTAATGTTAAACTCTCTGCTCACATGAATTTCACTTAAATTTTCCGGTTTTATACTATTCAATATTTCTGTTGCTCTTTTATTAAGTTTTGGACCAAAGCTCTGTTGCATTTCACTAAAGGATTCTTTAAGAATCTCTTTGGCAATTTTCATACATTTATATTGATGTTCAAGGCGTTCTATTTCAAATGTAAGTTCATCCATCTCTGAGAGTATTTCCGATTTATCTCTCACCACTTTAAAGTTTGATGCTATGCGAACATTGGTATCAGCAATTACATCCTTGATTTTATTGAGGTCATTTTCCAGTTCTTCCAACTTAGATTTGATGGTTTCTGCATCAGTTGGAAGATTTCCCTCTGTAGTGTTGTTTTCATTTGCCAAAAGAGCCTCTTGTTCAAGCTTTTCATAAGAACGCCCATCCAACGCATTTTTGAAAAACTCTGAGGAATAGCTGATTTCCATAAGAAGTGAATCATATTTATTAAGATTTTTTAAAATCTGATTGAGCATTTCCTTTATCTCTTCAGGTGGTGACAATGAAAAAATATCGGCATATTTATTATAAAATGCTGACATTGTATTGCACGATTTACGCTCTTTTTCATTATATGCATCTGTTAGAGAGGTTATTGTATTCATTGCTTCCTCTCTTTGCACTTTCAATGTTTTATATGCTGATAATTTCTCCTTTATATCCTGAATAGATGTGCAATTAATTGATGCTAGAGTTGATGTTATATATTTTGAAAGCAGTGCATGTTTTCCCTCAAGATTATATGCTGTAATAGGCTCTTCCCCCCCAATTTCTTTAAATTGACTTTGGGTGGTTTGGCTCTTTTCTGATATATATGAATCAATATCCGCTTGAATTGATTCGAGCAATGCGGTTAGGCTGTCTACATTTTTTCTTGAATACTCAATTTCCGTCTTGTGTTCCTTTTTATTCTTTGATATAAAATTCAATACAAGGGTCAAAAGTAAAGCTATAATTCCCACTGCTGTTGTAACACACCCAACAGTTAGATTTATAAACATAAATACTATACCAATGATTGTGGTAAGTATTGCTGCTAATGCTGGTATAATTGCTGTATATAAACGTTTTTTCGGAGTAGCACTTATCTTTGCCTGCTTGCTTTCAAGATCAATCATTGCATCAGTAAGCTGCAAATCCAACATTTTCTTTCGTTCAATGGAACGTGAAATCTCATTTTTCAAAGAATTAACATCTTCAAAAGTTTCCAAATTAAACTTATTAAGATATTCAAGTGTAGCAATTTTCTCCTCTGCTGATGCAACTGTCTCTCTCGCATTATTGAAAATCGTTGATGGCGCAGAAAATTCATCTGAAGCCGATTCAACTGATTTATAGTCTTGGGAACATTCTTCATAAAATGTACGGTCTATAGTCTTTCCATTAATTATGAGTGCTTCCTTTGTCTCTTTGAGTAGTTCTTCTTGACTATGTCCCTTATCTTTTATCTCTTTTATTTTATTGAATTCAACTATTGATTTTTGCGAGTCCGCTGCTGAAAGCTGTCTTTTTAATGAATTGATTTCATCTAAAATAGATTCTTTTCTCGCCGTATAAACATTAAGGTCGTGTATTATATTCAATGAGGTGTTTTTAACTGTTTCAAATTCTGCAAGTTCTTCTTCACACACTGATAATCTGCTCTTTAACTTATCAATATAGCCGTTTTTTCCTCTTGCTGTATGTAAATAATTCATAGGACGAACAAGATTGCTCTCTATTTCATTTATATCAATGTTTTCATCGCCTGTTCCTGCAAGATTTGACAGTTTGCACAATATATCACTGTCCTTTGCTGTTGCAGAGTCTATTTTGGAATCCAACTGTCCTACAAATAATGTACTTTCAAAGGTTGCCTGAGAAATATTAAAGAGATGCTCGCCTGGCTCTGATTTCACATCCATGGGAATCTGTTCACCTGTTGAGGTAAGAGAAAGAATGATTCTGTCCTTATTTCTGCTCTCTCCAAACATTCTTGCAAGTGAATATTCAAGCCCTTTATGTGAAAAAACTATTTCTCCGCCCATATACTCTGATTTCCAGGGTGTATATTTCTTACGCGGATTGTCCGCTATATTTCGGGTTCTGGAAACAAGTCCGTAAAACATTGCTTTTATAAAAGCTTGTAGTGTACTCTTTCCCACCTCATTAAATCCATATACAATATTAAGCCCTTGTGAAAAGTTAACAGATAAATTCTTATGTTTGCCAAATCCGTCAATTTTAATTGATTTGATTATCATATACTGAAACCTCCCCTTCAAAAGCTTTTAATCCTATTGCAAGCGCATCACAAAGTTTTTTTTCCTCTTTTGCTCTTCCACATTTTCGTGCTTCTTCAATTTTTGCCATCATTCTCTTTGCAAAAATTCCTTTCAGCATTGTCTCTCGCGCCAATTCATCAAAATCCACTGCTGTATCTGTCATATCTCGGAATCTTATATCAAAAACCTTTTCTTCTAAACGAGATTGCAAAATATTTAAATTGAGTAAAAATGCATTTTTCAAAGTACCAACAAGTGAAATCCTATATATATTGTCTGGATTTTCAATTTTTTGCTCAATCCTCTGCGCCGCGTCTTCATGTGTTGCGCATCCATCAACATTTACCATCAAATCTTGATACATTCTTGTTGAGCATGGTATAAATTCCCAATCAAATTTTGACTTCCCATCTTCCTTTGTTATCTCTCCATAGATTACACCTTTTTCATCCGTTTCATCAAAACCTCTTCCCTCTGGCGTTCCCGAAAAAGCATAATATGTGGAACCACATTTTTCAGGAAAAAGCAGTGTGTGAATGTGTCCAAGTGCCAAATAATCAAGCTTTGAATGACTTATTGAATTTAATGTAATTGGATTGTATGAGGCTGAAACCGAAGATGGCAAATCTCCATGCATGACCATAATATTTATATTTTTATTCTGTTCTTCCTCTGATATAGTAAAACCTTCTAAAAGATTTTTATCCGCATATGGCGCTGTAAATGCACATCCAAATACCTTCAGCGGCAAATTTTTTACAGAAATCTTCTCCATTGATTTTTTCTTGAAAATAACTACATTTTCTGGCCAATCGACTCTGTCATAAACCGAACCTGGCATATATGGGTCATGGTTGCCAGGCGATATGAATACTGTCGTATTTGGAATTTTCCTTAACACAGAAAAGAGAAAAGTTACAGTTTCTTCGGAAATGCGGGTACCCTCAAAAAGGTCACCCGCAATCAAAAGAACATCTGCATGCTTTTCTCTGCAAAGTTCAACAATATTTCTAAATGTTATTCTAAGCTCATCTCTCCTTATCGATGCCTTGTTCGCTGAAAGTCCAGAGAAAGGCGAATCAAAATGGATATCTCCGCAGTGTATAAACTTAATTTTCATCATTTGTATAAAAACCTTTCATATCATAGAGTATTAATTACTCACTTACAATCTCTGAAGGATCTGGTGGCGGCTCTGGATCTGGTACTGGTTGATCTACCACAGGTGCCTCATAAACAATCCTTACCAATGGTTTATAATTACTTGTTGTCCAGTTGTCTTCTCTTTTAATTTCAACACCATTCTGATATGTGACTCTTGTAACACTATACCTTCCGCCATTCTTTCCCCCCTGTTTTTTAGCAGGGTCAGTAGTAATACTTGTTGTAAAAGGTGTTGTTGAAATGGTCTTACTTTCAAATTTATAAGTAATAGTCTTGTTTTCATTAACACCTGTTATCTTATAAGATAATTTTCCTTTACTACAAGTTCCAACTATCTTTATTGGGTATTTTGAATTATTAACAAATTTAAAATCATTTGTATTGTAGTTTATCATACAGTCAAGTCCTCTTGGAACATAGTCTACTGTATAAGAATGATTCCATCTTTCCTTTACTGACAATGCTACACTGTTTATAACAGCATTGTAAAGAGTGGTTGAAACCTGACACACTCCTCCTCCATATGTAGGAACTACCCCTTGTGCAGAGTATCCGGCTGCCGGTTTATAGCCCTTTGCCGCAGTGGTATCACCCAATAATTGATTAAAGGAAAACTGTTCTCCCGGAAGAAGTATTATTCCATTTAAAAAGTTGGTTGCAATCTCCAAATTTGTATTTCTATTTGCATTCGAACTTCCAGTTGAATAGTTTGTCGAGGCTTCACCTAATACCTCATTGAACTGGTCAATCTTCAAATCAGAAGCATTGATTTCCGGTTTAATCTTTGTAACCGCAACTTCAAATGATTTACCTGGATTCTCTTCAAGTTTTGCCGCAACAGCTTCAAGTGCCGCACGGTCAACAGAAAAACCATATTCACTTGGTGAAACAACCAATTCTTTGTTGCCATTCTTAGAAAACGAAGCATTTACAGGCGCTTTATTTATTTGGCTGATATATGATTCCACATCAATATTGTTTGGTTTTACAACAGTTGCCGCTTGTGTAATATCAAGCGAATTGGATTCAAGTCTGTTTATAGACTCCAAAATCGCGTTCTTTACAGCAGTTTTCTCAAATGTATATCCATTTGTTCCAGCAACAATTGAAACTGAATCTCCTTCTATACGAACCTGATGCTGAACCACTTCTGCCGCCGCATCCTTTACAATCTTATCTGCAAGTTGCTCAATGGCTGTTTCATTATATGTCACAAGTTTGTTTTCCGCATCAGCAAAAGGATTTAAATATAAGTTTTCAGACTTAACTAAATTAATATCCGAAAGTCTTTTAAAAACATTCCCGCCACGTCCTACATTATAAATACTGTCTACAATAGCTTCTTTATCAAACTGAATTTCAAGTTCCTTTGCATTGAGCTGCCACTTATTCTGTCCTGCATGTACATCTATAGTAATCTCGCCCAAAGGCTTTCCAAATCTTTCGTCAATATACTCTTGCAATTCTTCTCTGGTCATATGTGAAACACTGACTTCGTTTACATATATACCATCGAATACACGATCATAGGAAAGTGTCCTTACAACAGTAAATACAAAGAACAGAAGCACTACCGCGATAAATACAGATAGTCCGATACATATTTTAGACGTATACTTTTCAAAAAAATTGCTATTACTTTTTCTTCTTTTTCTTTTGTTTGCCATGATTACCTCTTGCTTCTCAACTAAATATTCAAACCTACTTTGTTATTATCTCAGATAAAACGAGAAAAAACAATGGCTTTCTTTGTATTTTATGCAAATTTTTTGTAACAATCTTGTTTATGAATAAATAAGGAAATTTATGGATATATTTACTAATGAAGGAGGTGGCGTATTTTTATGACTATTGCAGAAGAAGCCATTTTGGTTAAAAAGGAACTTGAGGCAACAAACATACGGCTTGAGGCGGCAAGAAGCAACTTCAACTATGCAGAAGCAAAGGAAATGATTGACTACTACACATATTTAATTCACGCAAATGAAAAACTTTATGATTATCTTAACAAAAAATACAAAGAAATGTGCGATTTAGAAAGGGTGGTATTAGATGGGATTTCTTAAGAGAACCGGAAACCTCGTTCGCGGCTTTTTTGAAAAAATAATCGGCAAAATAGAGGATAACAATGCTGAGCTGCTTTTAGAGGATGTGAAAAATAAAATTGAACGTGCCAGAAGAAATGCCGAAAAAACATTGGTGGACATACAAACAAATGCCGAACTCTCAAGGCTCGATATAAAAAAACATGAGCAGATACTTGAAGGTATAGGGGTGAAAATCACAATGGCTACAGCCAAGAAAAACCGTGAACTTCTTACTGAATTATTAATGCTTGAGGAAGAGGAAAAACTTTTGTGTGAAAGGTCAAGAGAGACACATAAGGAAGCTGTAGAAAACGCTTTAAAGGTAAGAGATGAGTATAAATTATTTGAGAGTGAAATGAAATCTCGCTTAAATGAAATACAGACATTAAAGTCTAGGTCAAGAATTGCATTTTTCAAAGACGAAATTTATAAACTTGATTCTACATACAGCATAGTTTATGAAAAATCAAAAGACCTTCATACAGCTGAAAATATTATTAATAGAAAAAAAGCTGCCTCAGATGCCCGTGAAATTCTTCAAAAAGATAGTGTCGAATATAAACTCAAAAAAATGTCTTCAGATGATATCCGAGAGCGAGCCGAAGCCCGTGCCAGTCTTATTTTATGTGAAAACGAAGGTGTTATAAGAAGTTCAGAAGCATAAAAACTCAATAAACATTATGAATAAGTTTCTAAAAAAAGGTAAGCATATTAACATATGTTTACTTTTTTTGTAAAAATATACAAACGGAAAGGAATGACTATTATGCTAAAAAAATGGAAAACGGCTCTGAGTATATCTTTAGCTGCTTTTGCGGTTTTGGGGATATTTACACTCTATCAAAGAGACAGGATTAAAGAATATGAAAGACAGTTACACAATAATTACAATCGTTCTTTTTATGAGATGGTCGGTTATGTTAATAATCTTGAACCCCTCTTGGTAAAGGTCATGGTAACCGCTACACCAGAAAAAACAACAAATTTTCTTGAAGAAATATGGCGGAGTGCAGCAATGGCTCAAACTATATTGACAGAACTTCCAATAAGCGAAAACATTCTTGGGGACATGTCAAAGTTTTTGATACAGGTTGGCGATTATACTTATACTCTATCCCAACAAAGCGCAGGAGGCACACCTATTTCGGATGAACAGTATCAAAATCTTGAAAGTATGCAGGTCTATGCTCAAACTCTTAATGAATCGCTCAAATCGGTGATGACAGATTTCTCAGAGGGGACTTTATCATGGAATGTCCTTGCAAAAGTGGGTGAAGAGGTTGATGACCTCTCTGTTACAAATCTTATTAAAACTTTTGCCGATTATCCCACTTTAATATATGATGGTCCCTATTCTGACCATATCCCTGAGATTGCCCCAAAAGGCATAAATGGTTCAGAAATTTCTGCTGAAGACGCAAAGAAAAAGGCCGAGGAATTTTTCAAAAACCAAAATGTCACTTCTATTGAACAATATGATGAATCTCTTGATTCTGCTGTAACGGTGTATAGATTCAGTGTAAGTTTTGAAAACAAGGCAGAAAGCGGATATATTGATATAACCAAGACAGGCGGTCATTATTTCTGGGCTTTGAAAAATAGAGAGATTGGCGCTTCTCTTCTCTCTGTTGATGACGCAAAGGCAAAGTCTCTTGATTTCCTTGAAAAAATTGGTTTCAAGGATATGAAGGATTCTTATTTTACTAAGGAAAATGGTGTTGCAACATTGAATTATGTTTACAATGCAAATGATGTAAAATATTACCCCGATATGGTTAAGGTTAAGGTTGCGCTGGATACTGGTGAGATAATGGGATATGAGGCAAAAGGATATTTGTACAGCCATGCTGATAGAGGACCGGTGAGTACAAAGTTATCTTTGGAGGAAGCAACTGCTTTGGTTAGTCCCCATGCTGAAATTTCTTCTGCAAGCTATGCTGTAATCCCAACTGAGTTTAAAACAGAGGTTTTGACTTACGAGTTTATAGGAAAACTGAATGATAAAGATTTGCTCATTTATATAAATGCTGATACTGGGCATGAAGAAGAGGTTTTGATAATTTTAGATACAGATCAGGGGATTTTAACACAGTAGGTACGGAATATAAGAAAAAGCAGGCCTTCTGGAATATTAGAAGACCTGCTTTTTTAGTTATCCTCTTATAATTGCATTTTTAAACACTTTAATTAAATACTGATATTCTGAATATTGCCCATCACATGCTTTAACAAACGCATCCCGAACATATGCTGCACTTTCTTTAAGAAGAATTTTATCCATTGTAAAACTATGAGCACTGGCAAATTGCGTAGCAAATATCACAACCGACCTTGTGTTTCCCTCTCGAAACGGATGTACTTGCCACAATTCAGCAGTCTCATCAATGCTCAAACTTGTCCAATCTATTTCGTTCAGCTTCGCAATTACCTTGATACACTCTCTTTTTATAGTATCTGGCTCAGAATATCTAACAGTATCACCACCAAGAATACGTTCTCTTTTGACAATTGGAATTAAACGCGTCATTCCCGCCCAGTCATAAATATCACTAAAAATATATTTGTGAATATTAAGCAATCGCATATAATCAAACAATTCTGAATCAATTGCACGGTCAATATCTGCCAACTTAATAAATGTGATATCGCTTTCAGCTTTTTCAAGTTCCTTTGCATCTTTGATATTCAGCTTATTCTTCAATACAGGGACGTCATATAGATAAATATCATTCATACCTGTTGATATCTCATTATAGTGGCCTTCAATACTTCCTCAAGTTCCATATTCCCATCAATGTATTCACCCATAAGAACCATTGTTTCTTCCGATGGCACAGTAGAATCCAGTGTAGAAATGCCCAACGCCTCATTAGCAATTTTCTCACGTTGAACTTTGGTTGTATTTTTAATTGAGTAGTCTTTACTCATATGAATCACCCCATTTGATTTTATTTTCATATTATATGCTGTTTTGCGAGGAGAAATCAAGTTTCACTTTCTAATCCATATAATTTTTCACACAAAATTTCTTCCTATATAATATACAAACAACAATGTGAAAAATACTCCCCAGAACCACTTGTTTCTCGGAATAAGTTTAATACTTTTTTCAAACAATTTAAATCCTCCTTCAATATAGCAAAGCACACCTAATACTGCTACAATCACAGGAGAAATATTATATTTTACTGCTGAAACCACATCTCCGCGCAAAAGCGCAGTGACACTCCTTGTATTTCCGCAGGCTGGACAATCAAATCCAAAAGAATCCTTGAATACACAAGATGGAAACAACAGGGTTATCTGTTTTAAATATATTTTTACGACTAAAGCAATTCCCAAACATATAAATGGAAAAATAAAATATATTGCTTTCTTATTCTTATTAATAAAATTTTTCAATTACTTTGTACCTACCCATTTTTAGATAGTTATAAGGTATCATACACACATATAGAATTCAATGTCCAAAACTTGACTTTCCTCTTCTTTTAGAATAATATGTACTACATAAGTGCCTACTTAATAAAGGAGGAAGAATCTATGTTTGACGACGAACATGACCAGAATGCACGTGAAGAATCTTATTCTTCATCTAATAAAGACGCCTTAACAAATAATTCAGCTGTAAAAGCAGCAATATTTGTTTTTGGACTGATTGTATGTATCGTAATTATATATGTTTTAATTTTGAAAAATGGAATAGCGGCACCTGTTGAAACAACACCAACTCCGGATATAATTGACACAACTGCTGATCCGAATGCTACTCCTGACGATACAACACCAGCACCTAACCCTGATCCTGACCCTATCCAAACCGAAACTCCTTTCAGTTTCAGCAAGGGTTCAAGCGATCCAAAAGTAAAGGAAATACAGCAATTACTTATTAATAAAAAATATTTGAGTGCCACTACTGAACTAAGCGAAAACTTTGGAGAAAAGACAGACGCTGCAGTGAAAGATTTCCAGAAATCCAATGGATTACCCGAGACTGGAGTAGTAGATAATGATTTGTTTAACAGACTTACTACTGCCCCTGAAAAAGAAACTCCGTTTTCTTTCAAAAAAGGTGATGACAATGCGAAAATCAAGGAAATACAAGATCTTCTGATTTCCAAAGGCTACTTAAACCTTGAAGGCGAACCATCCACAACATACTTTGGAGCAAAGACGGAACAATCTGTAAAAGATTTCCAGAAATCTCTCTCCAGAACAGAAACAGGTGTTGTTGATAATGAACTGTTTAACCAACTAAAAAACGCGCCACCTAAATCATAATAAACTATATTTATATTAGAAAAAACAAACCGGTTACTACAATCGGTTTGTTTTTCTATTTATGGCATTCATTGCTCCATTTGTTTTCCAAGGAAACTTGCAGCCGATTGCGCAAGTTTCAACTCAACCTCACCCATAATTTTTGAAGCATCTGTTGACATCAAAATCACCGCCCCTACTGGGTCACCCTCCGCCACAATTGAAACAATCACCTGTGACATTATTTTACTCTCTCCACTATCACTACTTACTATAGGAATGTGCGCATCTGCCGGACTTTCTGCTATGAAAAATCCTCTTTCTTCAATTACACCCTCCATTTCAGATGAAAGTCTTTTATCCTGAAACTCTCTCTTCATTCCTCCGCTTACAGCAATTATTGTATCTCTGTCAGCGATACATGCAATGTGGCTGCTCGTTTTTGAAAGCGCATCCGCATATTGAACAGCAAAATCACCAAGTTCGCCAATGGGAGAATATTTTTTCAAAATAACCTCGCCCTCTTTATCTGTAAAAATTTCCAAAGGCTCGCCTTCTCTGATTCTCATGGTTCTGCGTATTTCCTTTGGTATAACAACCCTTCCTAAATCATCTATTCTTCTAACAATTCCTGTTGCTTTCATAACTTGTAAATTCTCCTTGTTTCTATTTTTACTGTTTTCGAGTTATTTCTCAAAAATAGTATTTACAGTTAATGAAAAGTTATCCAACAATCATTGAAAATTTTTGCCGCTTATAACTTTTGCACTGAAAAATCCTATTCCAACTTGAATTCCAACCATAATGACTGTTGATATTTTTCCATCTATCATTATATTCCCAATTATTGCTCTTGAAAAATTCGCTGAAATCAACATTATCAGAAAAATCATTCCTGGTTTTAATATCCAATTTCTTAAATCTATACCCATTCCTGTTGTTTTCATAATTGTATGAAGATTCATAATACATACTACTATTGTACTTATTATCATTCCCGCTACATATCCGCTTATTCCATAGATGGGCACAATAAACCACACAAATATAATCCTTATAATATCCCCTGTAACACAACTTATAAGACTCTCTTTCTGTTTATTAAAACCATTTAAAATCCCTGTAAAAGTCTGCTGTACATAGATGAAAATACAAGTAAAAGACATTGTATACAGCATTTGTCCAATATTCTCCTTTGCATAGAGAAGTGCTCCTATTTCTTCTGAAAAACTCATAAACACTCCCATAAATATAAAACCCATCATAAAACTTAAACATAGTGATTTTGAAATCCTTCGATTTGCCAAAGGATAATTTTTCAAAGAAACAGCTTCCGATATAGCTGGCACCAAGGTTGTCGCCAATGATGAGGTGATTACTGACGGAAAATATATAAGAGGTGCAACCATTCCCGATAATCTTCCAAGTGAAGCAAGACTGCCTGAATAATCAAGTCCTCCAGCAAGCAATCTTCTTGGAATGAGTACTGATTCTATTGTTCCCATGACAGAGGTTATAAACCGTGTTGCCGAAATCGAGAGTGCAGTAGTTAATATTGCCTTTCCTATTATACGCTTTCGTCCCAAAACCCCTGAACGCAAGGACTTTCTTCTGTCAAAAACATATGCAATATATACTACTCCAAGATTGAATATTTCTCCAATTGCTCCTCCAACAGTAACCAATGCACATGTATATTCAAGTCCCAAATCCATTGCATATCCTAAAAGTGCCATTACCAGCCCAATCCTTACAATCTGCTCAACAATACTTGAAAGCGCATTCGGAGTAACATTTTGAGAACCATAAAAATAACCTTTTATAGCGGATTGACATGCGACAATGGGAATACACGGAACCAGTGCCATAAGCGACAGATATGTTCGTGAATCCTTAAGAATAACATTCGCTACAAAGTGCCCTGCCAGAAAAAGCCCTATTGATGCAATTAATCCTCCTGTTCCAGCCATTAACAATGCCATTCGTGTAATTCGTCCCGTATTACATTCATTCCCTTTTGCCTTTTCCTCCGCTGTCATACGAGAAACAGCAACTGAAATTCCTGATGTTAAAGTCAAAATTATAAGACTGTAAACAGGTATTGCAAGAGAAATCAATCCCATACCCTCTGCACCAATTAAATTGGAAAGATACACTCTATAGACAAATCCAAGCAATCTTATTACAACACCTGCGCCCGTTAAAATAACAGCCCCTTTAACAAAGGACCTTTTGCCTCTTCCCATACAATTATCAACCTCCAAAAACAAGAGTTTGTACAATCATATTTTTGAAATTGTCTATATATTCTTATTTCTAAAAAAACAAGTAAAATCCTAATTGCCATTCTTTAGAATATACTATATAATTAATATATACTGTCTTAAAGGAGCAAATTATGCTGAAATCTGTCGTAAAATTCATTACACTATTTGTATGTTTTTGTCTGTTTTTGCCGCATTTTATTTCATCTGATTCGGTAAACAATAATGTTTTTGCAGAAGATATCCCTGCTAATTCCGTCGTTTCGGATACATACATTGAGCTTGATGAATTGGCTCAAACAGATTCTCCGCAATTTGATGAAGAGGAACTTCTCCTTTCATCTCAGGTAGCATCAAATTTACTTTCCAATATATCAGCTTTGCAGAACCGCAGAATAATCTCAATTAGAGAGACAATTTCTAAAATTAACACAAACATTTTTCAAGAAGGGAAAAAAACAGCTGAAAGTTCTCATGAATTAAATGAGCGAGTTTCACAAATAGATTTGACCAGACCAGTTATAGCACTCACCTTTGATGACGGACCTCACTATAAAATTACAAACAGAATTCTTGATGTTCTTGAACAAAACAATCTACGGGCAACCTTTTTTGTTGTGGGGAATCGTATTTCATCTGATAACGCATATGAAACGTTGCGCCGTGCAGATGCATTGAAATGTGAAATCGGAAATCATACATATGAACATCCAAATCTTACAAAACTTTCGGATATAGATATTTATCAGCAATTTGAAAAGACAAATGACGCCGTGTATTCTGTACTTTCTAAGCCTACAACTCTGTTTAGACCAACCTTTGGTGCTTATAATGATGTTGTGAAAAATAACATTGATGCACCTTTCATTCTCTGGTCGGTTGATTCAAATGACTGGAAAGACCGTAACTCTGCAATCCTTTCGGAACGGCTTTTAAGTACTATAAAAGATGGTGATGTAATCTTAATGCATGATTTATATGAAACCACCGCCGAAACAGTTGAAATCATTGTTCCTCTACTAATAGAACAGGGCTATCAGTTTGTAACTGTAAGCGAACTTTTCGCTTTGAAAGAAGTTACTTTGGAGTCACGTACCCCTTATCGCCGTCCATAATTTACTAGCTATTAAAATGCCTATTTCAAAGGGTTTTTGGCACATAATTTGCCAAAAACCTCTTTTTATGCTATCATGTGTAACTAATATAGTATAGTAAATTGAGACAAAGGAGACTTTAGTTGTGAATAAAACAATGAAGTTCTATGTCAGGAATACTCTTTGTGTTATATTAATGTTATTAGTTTCTGCAACAGCTATAACCGGAGTTACTATCATCGGAGCAGATCTTCTTCAAGACAGCATTTACACAATTAGTATATATGATGATGGCACCCTGACAGAGATCAGAACCACCAATTTATCTGTAGAGACAGCACTTTTGGCTGCAAACATTTCTATTGGCGAATATGACCAGCTTAATGTGGACCTCAACGGCACTTTGGACCCTGCGAACCCATATATAAGCATTAACAGAGCAAAACAAGTAAGTCTAACAATCGGAAATGAGCAAAAGACAATTTATACTGTTAAGGACTCTGTTGCACAGGTTTTGGCAGAAAACAATATTCAAGTAGGGACTTTCGATTATATAAATACCATCATTGAAAATCCTATAACAAATCAAAGTGAAATAATTTACAGAAGAGCTATTCCTATAAGCCTTAATATCAACGGAACTACAAGTGTTGTCTATTCAACAAAGGGTACTATAGGCGAAGTTTTGGCGGAAAACGGAATCGTTGTAAATGATGATGATTTTGTAAATCAAAATGCTACTGACACAATAGACTTAAGTAATGCACAGATAAATCTCATGACTGCACATGCAATCACATTGAAATATGATGGGATTTCCAAAACAGTTACCACTCAAACTAAAACAGTAGGTGATCTTTTATCCGAGCATAAAATCAGCCTCTCCTCTTTAGATCGTTTGGCAAACGGAGTCACTGTCAATTCACGAATTAAAGAGGGAATGACAGTTGCTGTAATAAGGGTTTCTCATACTCAGACAACAGAAACAATTACCCTTCCATACAATACTAACAAACAAAATGTCGCAACTTTATCAAAGGGTACTACAAAAACGGTTACAAAGGGCGTAAATGGAAGCCGTACAGATACCTACACTATTGTTACAGAAAATGGTAAGCAAGTGAGTAAAACACTTACAAATTCTGTGATTAAAAAGGCTCCTGTTGATGCAGTTATTCAAGTTGGAACAAAGATCTATTCAACTACAGACCCTTCCTTCCACTTAAATCTGCCTTACACAAATTCTTTTGAAGTGTCTGCTGTTGCTTATAATCTCGAAGGTATGACAAACAGGCTGCCTACAGACCCAAACTATGGAAAGACTGCAAACGGAATGCAAGTTCGTGTCGGAATAATTGCTGTTGACCGAAAAGTAATACCTCTTGGAACTAAAGTTTATGTTGAAGTTCTGAATGGAAATGATTATGGCTATGCAATTGCCGCAGATGTGGGCGTAAAAGGATATACTGTTGACCTTTATATGAATTCAAGACAGGAATGTATTACCTTTGGCCGCAGAAAGGCAAGAGTTTATATATTGAAAGATCAAAGCGTAAATGTATTTGCTCTGCGATGAAAAATAGTTAGTCAATTTATCAGCACCGAATTTATTTCATAAATTCGGTGCTTTTGTATTGGCAAACATATCACTTGTCTGATTTTTCAAAATAAATTGATCCTTCACAAGAAACATTCCCCTTTACATCAATACAATGTATATCTCCTATACAACTATCAACATTCCCCTTTATGTCACTACAATTTATACCTCCACCTGCAGCATTTACATCACCATCAATATTACCGCAATTTATATGACTACCAGCAAGTATATCTCCATCAACATTGCCACAATTTATATGACCACCTGTAACCATGTTGCCGTAAACATTTCCGCAATTCACGTGATCCTTCACAATTACATCGCCATTAATGTTTCCCTCTATATTTGCACTTCCCCAAATTTCAATCTGTTGAACCATAGAATAAGAGTCAATGCTGAGCATAATTTTAACTTTAGGGTCATAAACATCCTGAGTAATAAGCGTTCTTCCTTGATATTGAACAATTCTTAGTACATTATCATCAGGAATAATATCAGGAACCATCTGAGGATTTTTTCCTGTCAACAAATAATCAATTGTAACACCAAAATATTTTGATAGTTTCGTCCAAAATTCTATATCCGGAAAAGAAAGTCCGCACTCCCATTTACTTACCGCCTGCACACTTATCCCCAAATGTTCAGCAAGATTTTCTTGTGTAACACCATTTGCTTTTCGAAGTTGCTTCAATATTTCATTAACAATAATATCCATTTCCACTCCTTTTGAAAAATTTAATTCTTTGATATTCCCTATTATAACAGCTGGTTTCATCATATTCCAATAACCATTAGTAGAACCCATCAACCATTGGTTGATGGGTTGAATGACTTGCTTGAATGACTTGCTTATATAAACGATAACCTATATTATTAATAAATCAAACTCCATATAGAACCGAAATAAATTTTAGAACACAAGGAGACCGCCTATGAATTGGGAACCGTGGACAGGTTGTTATAAAATCAGTGATGGTTGCACAAATTGTTATTTTTATGGACCACATGCAAAACGCTATGGTCAAAATACAATTCAAAAGACAGATGATTTTGACTGGCCAATAAGAAAGAATACCAAAGGAGAATATAGAATCAAAGGTGATAAAATCCTTGCGACATGTTTTGCAACTGATTTTTTTCTTCCCGAAGCGGATGAATGGCGTAAAGATGTTTGGTCTATCATCAATGAACGAACAGATATAGAATTTTTGATTTTGACAAAGCGGATTGACCGTTTCCTCGTATCACTTCCTGATGATTGGGATACCGGATATGACAATGTGAATATCGGCTGTACTGTCGAAAATCAAGAACTGGCGGATTATAGGCTTCCTCTGTTCTTGTCATATCCAATAAAGCGCCGATTCATCGCCTGTGCCCCTCTTTTAGAAAAGATAGACATATCACCTTATCTTCACGGAGTAGAGCATGTTACAGTTGGCGGTGAAACTGGGCGAGATGCCCGCGAATGTGATTATGAATGGGTGTTGAACCTTCGTGAACAATGTATAAAAGCAGATAAAACATTTTGGTTTAAAAATACAGGGTCATTATTTAAAAAGGATGGAGTTGTTGACAAAATAAATCCATTCAAACAAACTGGTATGGCAAAAGACCTTGATATAAATATTTCAGATGGCAAAAGGCTTTTTTAATACTACAAAAAAATACCCCAGATTTGTCATAAGACAAATCTGGAATTAATATTTCAAAACTATGTTTACTCAAAGTCATCTCTTTGCGGCGGTCTCTTTGGTCTTTGTTGTCCACCTTGCTGGGACTGCGGCGGGCGCTGACCTTGTCTTTGCTGAGCCGGTCTCTGCCCATTCGCCGACTGACCTGAATTTCCTAGTCTTGGTCCCTGTGGTCTTGGTTGTCTTTGAACTGGTCTCTGTTGCTCTTGTTGCGGTGCACCTCTGCCCTCTGCTGGCCGTCTCACTTGTTGTCCCTGTTGCTGTGGTCTTCGTGTTTGTTCCTGTGGTGCAGGTCTTTTATTTTCCGGTCTTGGCTCATAATACTGAGTTT
>JGI994J12354_10001411_pt1 | contig 24220 bp, 17 predicted proteins | sample IntmicLarv3ML3BL_FD_12354 | JGI IMG/M metagenome (IMG submission 12354)
CTTGCCGCCTGACATGCTGACGGCTATACGGTCGCCTTCTTCTATCATATTATAATCATCCACCGCTTTGCGGGTATAGCTTAAAAGTCTTTGCAGCTTCATAATTTCTCCTTTTATGTGAAAGCCGACAGCTTTATGTACTGCGGCTATTGCTCCGTATTTTTATTATATTATATTAATCGGTTAATTGCTTGAAATTTTTCACTTATAATACTATCTTATGATTTGAATATAACGAACAATCATGATAATATTATAATATATATTTTCACGATTCACTGCTGTTACCAGAAATTCATTTTGCGAGGTTTATTATGAATGAAAATTTGAAATTTACCCATTTACATGTTCATACGGAATATAGCTTGTTAGACGGCTCCGCTAAAATAAAGCATCTGGCTAAAAGAGCCAAAGAGCTTGGCATGGATCATTTAGCCATTACAGATCACGGCTCTATGTATGGTGTTATAGACTTTTATAAAGCCTGCAAGGATGAAGGGATAAAGCCAATTATCGGCTGCGAGGCATATATCGCGGAAGGCAGCCGCTTTGATAAGGAAGGCTCCAGAAATGCCCAGTATTACCACCTTGTGCTTCTTGCCGAAAATCAGGAAGGCTATCAAAACCTGATTAAACTGATTTCTCTGGGCTTTATTGAGGGCTTCTATTACAAGCCGAGAATTGATAAAGAGATTTTGCGCAAATATTCAAAAGGCATTATTTGTTTAAGCGCTTGCCTAGGCGGGGAAATTCCATCTGCATTGCTTAATTCAACTTATGAAAATGCCAAAGAGCTTACTTTGGAATATTATGACATATTCGGTGAAGGCAATTTCTTTATAGAGCTTCAAGACCATGGCATGGAGGATCAGAGGAGAACCAATCCCCTGCTTATTAAATTAAGCGAGGAAACGGGGATTCCCCTTGTTGCCACCAATGACAGCCACTATATTTATCAGGAGGATGCCAAGGCTCAAGATATTCTACTTTGCATACAAACTCTTAAAACCGTTGATGATGAAAACCGTATGCGTTTTGACGGCGACCAGTTTTACCTTAAAAGCCCTGAAGAAATGTATAAACTTTTTAAAGCTCAGGAGCAGGCGCTTAAAAATACCTATGAAATCGGCGAGCGCTGCAATGTTGAGTTTGAGTTCCACAATTACAAGCTGCCTAAATTCCAGCTGCCTGAAGAAGAAGCGGACGGCCCGCTTTATTTGCGCAAGCTCTGCGAAGCCGGTTTAAAAGAGCGCTACAGTGATATTCCTCAAGAGCTTACGGCCAGGCTGAATTATGAGCTTGATGTCATAATATCCATGGGCTTTTGCGATTATTTTCTTATAACATGGGATTTTATTAGATTTGCAAGAGAAGCAGGTATTATGGTTGGCCCTGGGCGGGGTTCGGGCGCCGGCAGCATAGTCGCCTACACTCTCAAAATAACCAATATCGACCCTATTAAATATAATTTGATATTCGAGCGGTTTTTAAATCCCGACCGTATTTCCATGCCTGATTTTGATATTGACTTCTGCTACGAGCGCAGGCAGGAGGTTATTGACTATGTTATAAGTAAATACGGAACCGATCATGTTGCGCAGATTATAACATTCGGCACAATGGGTGCCAGAAACGCCATCCGAGATGTCGGGCGGGCTTTAGGCGTAAGCTACGGTGATGTTGACAGGATTGCAAAAATGATTCCCTTTGAGCTGGGCATAACAATAGAGCGGGCATTGAAAATCAACCCCGAGCTTAAAAAAGCCTATGACGAGGAAGAAGATACGAGAGATTTAATCGACATGTCCTTAAATCTTGAAGGATTGCCCCGCCATTCCTCAACCCATGCGGCAGGCGTTGTTATTTCGGACAAGCCTGTTATGGAATACGTTCCCCTAAACTATAATGACGGCGTTATTACAACCCAGTTCACCATGAATACATTGGAAGAGCTGGGCCTTCTCAAAATGGACTTTCTGGGGCTTAGAACCCTGACTATAATCCGCCATGCTCTTGAACAAATAAAAATCAGCTACGGCAAAGATATTGTTCTGGATGAAATTGATTATGGCGACCAAAATGTTTTCGCCATGATTTCACAGGCGAAAACCGAAGGGGTTTTCCAGCTGGAAAGCTCCGGCATGAAGAGCTTTATGAAAGAACTTAGGCCCGAAAGCATAGACGATATTATCGCTGGCATTGCCCTATATCGTCCGGGGCCAATGGATTTTATACCTAAATATGTAAGGGGCAAGCATACTCAGGGAGAAGTTAAATATCTCACCCCTGAATTAAAGCCTATTTTGGAAAATACATACGGCTGCATAGTTTACCAAGAGCAGGTTATGCAGATTGTTAGGGATTTAGCAGGCTACAGCTTGGGCAGAAGCGACCTTATCCGCCGCGCCATGAGTAAGAAAAAGGCCGACGTTATGGCGGAGGAGCGCAAGAACTTCATATACGGCCTTGGGGATGATGTGCCCGGCTGTATAAAAAACGGCATCCCTAAAGAAATCGGCGAGCAGATATTCGAGGAAATGTCTGATTTTGCAAGCTATGCCTTTAATAAATCCCATGCCGCGGCCTATGCCATAGTTTGCTACCAGACGGCGTGGCTAAAATACTACTACCCTACCCAGTTTATGGCGGCGCTTATGAGCTCTGTCATGGATCAATCGGGCAAGGTTGCCGAATATATCGAGGCTTGCAAAAAAATGGGTATACAAATGCTCCCGCCTGATATAAACAAGGGCTATTCCGGCTTCAGCGTTGACGGGGAAAGTATACGTTTCGGCCTTTCCGCCATTAAAAATGTCGGGAGAAATATTATTCATTCCATAGTAACAGAGCGGGAAAAAGGTGGGGCTTTCAAAAGCCTTACAGAGTTTATCACCAGAATGGACGGCAAGGATTTAAACAAGCGCGCTCTTGAGGGCCTTATAAGAACAGGCGCATTTGACTCTTTGGGAGGCAGAAGAAATCAGTATATCGACTGTTATCAGCAGGTTTTAAACGGAATCGGGCAGAATAAAAAGCGCAATATTGAAGGGCAGATGAATCTTTTTGAAATGGTTGCAGAGGATTCAGACGATTTATTAAAAGACAATCTTGCGGATATTCCCGAGTTTTCTTCGGCTGAAATACTGGCTATGGAAAAAGAGTTTATGGGAATTTATATTTCAGGGCATCCGCTGAGCCCATATATGGAGGTTCTGGATAAATACGTAAGCTCCACCAGCAAAGATTTTGCCGTTTCTGACGAAGAAGCCGAGGGCAGCACCTCTTCCGAAAGCAATATTTATGACGGCAAGCAGGCTGTAATAGGCGGCATGATTACGGACAAATCCGTGATTTATACCAAGGCCAACAAGCCTATGGCATTCATAACGGTTGAAGATGTTTTCGGCTCTGTTGAGGTTGTGGTGTTCACAAATATTTATGAGAAGCTCTTAAGCCGCCTGGCGGTTGATTCGGTAGTTATTGTAACAGGCCGCATAAGCGTTAAGGAAGGCGAAAACGCCAAGCTCATTGCCAACGATATAAAATTCTATACCGATATTGCAGAAAAGAAGCAAACCCTTTGGCTTAAAATAAAAACCGGCAGGAACACTGAGGAATCTTCAATAATCAACCTTCTTAAATCACATTCAGGAAGTATTCCCGTAAAAATACATTATGAATACAGCAAAAAAACTGTACAGCTTAAGCCTGATTTCTGGGTCAACCCCAATGATATTCTCATTAAGAATTTGCAAAACATGCTGGATTCGGATGCGGTTGCACTTAAATAGATTATAAAAGCATCCGATTGAATTTTCGCCGTCCTCCATAAGTTAAGGTTGTATTACCTTAATTGACATTGCCCATGGGGATAATTTATAATGAGATAGGTTTTATTCAGCCTGAGTAAGTTAATAAAGGAGGCAGATATTATGGATAAGTGGATTTGTTCTGTATGTGGCTATACTTATGATCCCGAAATTGGCGACCCTGACAATGGAGTAGCTACGGGTACTGCTTTTGAAGATATTCCGGAAGATTGGATATGCCCTGTCTGCGGCGTATCAAAAAGCGACTTTGAAAAAGCATAAGAAAGTTATTAGAAAACGGCGACTAATTCCTCGCCGTTTTTTGTTTGAAAGAAAATCCTGTGTAAATCCCTTGTAAATTATTATTAAATCCTTTACGGCAGGCTTGATTTGTGGTTAAATATATATGCGCATTTGGAGCAACCCCATGATTATGAAATAGCATCTTCTGTAATGAAAAATTCAACACACACCTAGCAACCATTTTTTCAGCAAATGACTATTCGGAGGGCGTTAATATATGACTAACTTAAAATTACAAACCTCACGGCTAATCATTATCCCCCTCTCAATAAGTGAAGTCGGGCTTTTGACTGAAGATATTGCTGCGTTTGAGGCTAAACTTGATTTAACTTACAACGGTGAACCATTAGGAAGCCATTTATTGGAAGTCATGAAATGGCAGTATAAAAAAATGCAAGCTGAGCCGGAAAACTATTTATGGCGTACATTCTGGATGTTTATTTTAGAGAATGAAAAAACCATCATCGGCAGCGCAGGCTTCCGAGGCACACCTGATAGCTCGGGCTCTGTGGAAATTGGATATGGAATAAATGAAGAATACCGTAATCTGGGATACACATCAGAGACTATTGCTTCTATCTGTGCATGGGCAATAGAGCAAAATGGCGTAAATATCATCACCGCCGAAACGGAGAAAAGCCATATTGCCTCTCAGAGAGTGCTTGAAAAATGCGGTTTTAGAGTAAAAAAGGAAAAGGCTGAAACTTTTGTGTGGCATCTTTCAGCTCAAAATTAAAGTCTTAATAATTCATTCCAATTGACTGGCAGGCTGGTTTATGATAGAAATTAAAGAAGTAACAAATATTGATGAAAAGCAGAGGATAATGTCTGATATTTTGCAGGAGCTTCCCTATTTGGCTGACAGAGAAAAATCTGCCCAAAAATATGCTGATTTGGTTTCCGACATGTATTTTTTGGGCGTTTTCGACAGAGGAGGCACTGTAGGCTTTCTCGCCATGAAAGAGCTAGACGAAACTTTCGGAGAGCTGTTTGCCGTTGGTATATTGGAAGATTACAGGCGCATATCCATCGGGCGGGGGCTTTTTAATACCATGCAGAACTTTGCTTTGGCAAATGGACTAAATTATTTATGCGTTAAGCTCCCAAAGAGCTATGAGTTTCAAACTGAGGGAATATTGGGCTTTCTTAAAGCAATGGGTTTTCTGAGCTTTGAGGATTTGCCTGTTGAAAACTTGCCTAATTTGTTGGATGAAGAAAATCTCAAATTGATTTTGGTTAAAGATTTGAAAAATTATAATAATTCATATAAATGCAAAGCCCCGGAGGAAATTTGATGAACATTGATAAACAAAAAAACATACGCAATTTCAGTATAATAGCCCATATTGACCATGGCAAAAGCACGCTGGCCGACCGCCTTATTCAAAGAAGCGGCCTTCTAACCGAGCGGGAAATGCAGGAGCAGGTGCTGGACAATATGGATTTGGAAAGAGAGCGCGGCATAACCATAAAAGCTCAGGCTGTGCGCCTTGTCTACCCCGCAAATGACGGCAATGAGTATATTCTCAATTTGATTGATACTCCGGGCCATGTTGATTTTAATTATGAGGTTTCAAGGAGCTTGGCGGCTTGTGAAGGCGCTGTGCTTGTTGTTGATGCGGCTCAGGGGGTTGAAGCGCAGACTTTGGCAAATGTTTATCTTGCTATTGACAGCAATTTGGAGATTTTGCCTGTTATTAATAAAATTGACCTGCCCAGTGCAAACCCCGAAAATGCCATAAAAGAAATTGAGGATATTATAGGTATACCGGCAAGCGATGCGCCTTTAATTTCCGCCAAAAACAATATTAATATTGAAGAGGTTTTTGAGCGTATTATCAGTGATATACCCTGCCCCTCCGGCGAGTTGGATAAGCCTTTGCGGGCGCTTATTTTCGATAGCTTTTATGACCCTTACCGCGGCGTAATCGTTTTTATAAGAGTGGTTGACGGATCGGTTAAAAAAGGCAGCTCAGTGCGCTTTATGGCAACCGGTAAGGAGTTTGAAATAGTTGAAGCAGGCTATTTCGGCCCGGGCAAATTCATCCCTGCGGAATCCTTGCAGGCAGGCGAGGTTGGCTATATTACCGCAAGCATTAAAAATGTTGCTGATACTCAAATAGGCGATACCGTAACCGATACGAAAAACCCTACCCTTGAGCCTTTCCCCGGTTATAAAAAGGTTCAGCCTATGGTTTATTGTGGCATGTTCCCTGCTGATGGCAGCAAATATCCCGATTTAAGAGAAGCTCTGGAAAAACTCCAGCTAAACGATGCTTCCTTGCATTTTGAGCCTGAAACTTCTATCGCTTTGGGCTTCGGCTTCAGATGCGGCTTTTTGGGTCTTCTTCATCTTGAAGTTATTCAGGAAAGGCTTGAAAGAGAGTATAATCTGGATTTAGTCACAACCGCTCCCAGTGTTATATATAAAATTTATTTGACTGACGGAAGCGAGATACGTCTATCAAACCCGACTGATATGCCTGATGTAACCCGCATATCAAAAATGGAGGAGCCTATTGTTAAGGCGCAAATTATACTGCCCTCCGAGTATATCGGTACGATTATGGAGCTTTGCCAGCAGCGCCGGGGCGAATATATCGGCATGGAATATCTGGAAACCACAAGGGCTATGCTGACTTATGAAATACCCCTTAATGAGATTATATATGACTTTTTTGATGTACTTAAAAGCCGCAGCAAGGGCTATGCGTCCTTCGATTACGAGCTTATAGGATATAAGGAATCTACATTGTGCAAGCTGGATATTATGGTAAACCGCGAGGTGGTTGATGCCTTGAGCTTCGTTGTCCATACTTCAACGGCGTATGAAAGAGGCCGCAAAATATGCGAAAAACTTATTAAGGAAATCCCTCGCCACCAGTTTGAAATTCCTATTCAGGCGGCTATCGGCAATAAAATTATCGCCAGAGAAACCGTGCGCGCAGTGCGTAAGGACGTACTTGCAAAATGCTATGGCGGCGATATAAGCCGAAAGAGAAAGCTCCTTGAAAAGCAAAAGGAAGGCAAAAAGCGCATGCGCCAAATCGGCAGTGTGGAGGTTCCGCAGGCGGCATTTATGTCTGTGCTTAAGCTGGATGAGGAATAGATATGGATGGTTTAAGCGTTTATGTACACATCCCTTTTTGCGAGAGAAAATGCAGCTATTGCGATTTTAATTCTTTCGCAGGCAAACAGGATTTTTTCGAGCCTTATGCAAATAGTCTCATTAAAGAAATTGAAAACAGCCAAGAGCTGCTTAATAAGGAAATTGACACAATATTTATCGGCGGCGGGACCCCTTCTGTCCTTCCGCCTTATTATATTGCAAAAATTATGGAGGCTTTGGGCAGTTTTAATATTTCAAAAACAGCTGAAATTACCATTGAAGCCAATCCCAATTCCCTTACGTCAGATAAACTTTCCGTTTATAGAAAAAGCGGTATAAACCGCTTATCCATTGGCTTGCAGGCAGTACAGAACAATTTACTCAGGAAGCTGGGGCGGCTTCATTCTGTAGATGATTTTTTCAGCTGCTATGCTAATGCCAGAAATGCGGGCTTTGAAAATATCAGTGCTGATTTGATTTTCGCCTTGCCCGATCAGACCCTCTCTGATTGGGAGGAAAGCCTGAAAACCCTCATTAATCTGGAGCTTAACCACATTTCCTGCTACAGCCTGATTATTGAAGAAAATACGCCTTTTTATACTGATTATGAAAAAGGCATCCTCTCCCCTGCTGATGATGAGCTGGACAGGCAGATGTATTATATTGCAGTTGATATGCTTAGCCGCAATTCTTTCAAGCAATATGAAATATCCAATTTCGCCTGTAAAGGCTATGAATCCCGGCACAATATAGCCTACTGGACAAGGAAGGATTATATCGGTTTCGGCTTATCGGCACATTCTCTTATTAATAATACACGCTTTGAAAACACAGCGGCGTTAGATAAATATATTGACTATAACGGAAACAGTGAAAATATACGGCTTAACATTAACCCGCTCTCTCAAAAAGACATGATAGAAGAATTTATGTTTCTTGGGCTCAGAATGACCGAGGGGATAAGTCAAACGGAGTTCAAAAAGCAATTTTGCGTGGGCATAATGGAGATTTACGGCAATGCTTTACAGCAACAAATGAGAGATGGTTTGATTTTTTTCGACAACAATGTCATTAAGTTGACAAAAAAAGGTGTAGACCTTTCAAATATAGTATTCAGTAGTTTATTGCTTAATTAGCGCTTGTTTTATTGCGTTTTCGGCTTTTTAACTCGCGATAATATGTTCCTATTGCCTTCTTTATATTTTTGTTCAGACTTTTTTAGTTATAACTGCGTTTTTTATTATGAATATAATTTTCAATACAGCAGAAAATAGTTTAAAACGGATTTATCTGCTTTTTCTTCTCTTTTATCTGTTTTGATAAAAACCACTTGACTTTTTATATGGCAAGTGGTAACTTATTAATAGGCGTTAGCACTCATTCGCCTCGAGTGCTAACAAAACTTCAAAAACCTCTTATTTCAATTACAACGGGAAGTGATTTATATGCTTAATGAGAGAAAAACTAAAATATTAGAAGCAATTATAAATGACTATATTGCCACAGCAGAGCCTATAGGCTCCAGAACAATTGCGAAAAAATATAATCTGGGCATAAGCAGCGCTACCATCCGTAATGAAATGAGCGATTTGGAGGATATGGGTTATATTGTTCAGCCCCACACTTCCTCAGGGCGCGTTCCTTCTGATAAGGGCTACAGGCTCTATGTTGACAGGCTCATGCACTACAGGGATCTTACATTTGAAGAAGTCGACTATTTGCGCTCTATTATCACCAACAATATAAACCATATGGATTATTTGATGCAGGAAACGGCAAAGGCCATATCAGTATTAACCAACTATACCACTATAATTGCGGAGCCTGAATTTGATTCAACAAGTATCAAGCATATTCAGCTTCTGCCAATGGATGAAAAATCCATAGCCCTTGTGCTTATTACAGATAACAAGGTAATCAAAAACCATGTTATCTCTGTTGAAAATGCCCCTGACTATGAAACGCTTACAAAACTTTCATTTATGCTTAATGATTTACTAGGCGGGAGAAAGTTTTCAGATATTTCTGAAATTGAAATATCTGATCTGGGCAGTGCCCAAAATAACAGAATACTCCAGAAAATACTTGAAGCAGTTAAAGATATTGTCATAGCAGAGGACAAGGTTCGGATTTATACATCAGGGGTCAACAATATCCTTGATTATCCTGAGTTTTCAGATATTGAGAAGGCCAAAAGCCTATTTAAAACATTTGAGGAAAAAGAGGTGCTTATCACCCTTCTCGGCAGCAATAATACGGAAAATGTTCAGGTTGTTATCGGCAGTGAAAATTCCCTTGAGCAAATGCGGGACTGCTCTATTATCAAAGCAAATTATACTTATGGAGAAAAATCGCTGGGGGCTATCGGCATAATCGGCCCTACTCGAATGGATTATACGCAGGTGGCATCGGTACTCTACGGCATAGTAAAAAATGTAAATGCCATACTTCATTCCATGACAAAGGATTTCCCTTGATAAATAAAAGCATTGGCGGTGCTTGCCATAACAGCTTTTACCTTGCTTATTGGTAATACAGGCCTCCCCTTAACAAAAGCATACTCTTGAAAGGAGATAACATAAATTGATGGGCAAAAAGAACAAGAAAAATGAGGAAATTGAACAAAAAGTAACTTCGGCGGAAGAATTTCAAGAAGGAATAATAGAAGATGCCGCCGTTGAGCTCTCACAGGAGGAGTTTCTGGAAAAGCAGATTACTGAGCTAACCGACAGGTTTCAGCGCAGTGTTGCCGAGTTTGATAATTTCAGAAAACGCACTATAAAAGAAAAGAGCGAAATGTTTGACATGGGCGCCGTCAGCGTGATTGAAAAAATTCTTCCGGTTGCAGATAATTTTGAGCGTGCCCTTAATGCGGCTACCGACAAAGATGATAATATGTATAAGGGAATTGCTATGATTTATAAGCAATTGTCGGAAACCTTGAAAAGTTTAGGCCTTGAGGAAATCGAATGTATAGGCTGCAAATTTAATCCCTCATTCCACAATGCAGTGGCACATGACGAAAGCGATGAATATGACGAGAACACTGTTACGCAAGAGCTTTTAAAGGGATATAAATATAAAGAAAAAGTAATCCGCCCTTCCATGGTGAAGGTCGCTAACTAAGTAACTTTTTAACAACGGTAAAAAGTTACGCTACGAGATTTTTGAAATGGTTTTCTTCAAAAGTCGAGTGAAACCTCAAGTTTTTTGAAACGGGCTTTGTTTCAAAAATCGAGTCAAAAAATGCGAGTTTCCGGAAGCCCTTTTCTTCAAAAAATCGAGCAAAACCGCAAGACGTTTGAAACAACTCTTGCTTAAAAAATCATGTTAAAAATGCAAAAACATATAAAAATTCATAAAATATGGAGGAATAAACTATGGCTAAAATTATTGGAATTGACCTTGGAACAACCAACTCTTGCGTAGCCGTTATGGAAGGCGGCCAGCCTGTTGTTATACCAAACTCTGAAGGCGCAAGAACTACCCCATCTATAATGGGCTTTACTAAAACAGGCGAAAGGCTTGTAGGTGAAACCGCAAAGCGTCAGGCTATCACAAACCCCGACAATACAGTTATGAGTATTAAAAGGAAAATGGGCTCTGACTATAAAGTTTCTATAGATGATAAGAAATATTCACCTCAAGAGCTTTCCGCAATGGTTTTACAAAAACTCAAAACAGACGCTGAAAGCTATCTGGGCGAAAAAGTTACTGAAGCAGTTATAACAGTACCCGCTTACTTTACCGACAGCCAAAGGCAAGCCACAAAAGACGCAGGCAAAATCGCCGGCCTCGATGTAAAGCGTATTATTAACGAGCCTACCGCTGCTGCCTTAGCCTATGGCTTGGATAACGAAAAAGAACAGAAAATACTCGTATATGACCTTGGTGGTGGTACGTTTGACGTTTCCGTTATTGATATAGGCGACGGCGTTATTGAGGTTCTCGCAACCAGCGGCAACAACAACCTTGGCGGCGATGATTTTGACGAGCGCGTTATGAAATATATCGTTGACGAGTTTAAGAAAATAGAAGGCATTGACCTTTCAAGCGATAAAATGGCTATGCAAAGGGTTAGAGACGCGGCTGAGAAAGCCAAAAAGGAGCTTTCCACAGTGACAACATCAAATGTTAACCTGCCATTTATCACCAGCAATCAGGAAGGCCCTAAGCATCTCGATGTAACCGTTACAAGAGCTAAGTTTGACGAGCTTACAGCCGATTTAGTTGAAAAAACCATCGGCCCTGTTAAAACTGCTCTTAAAGATGCTGATATTTCCCCAAGTGAGCTTTCAAAGGTTCTTCTTGTTGGCGGTTCAACCCGTATGCCTTCTGTTCAGGATGCAGTTAAGCGCATTACAGGGCAGGAACCTTTCAAGGGCATTAATCCTGACGAATGTGTAGCTTTAGGCGCGTCTATACAAGGCGGCAAGCTGGCGGGCGATGAAGGCGCAGGCAGTATCCTTCTCCTTGATGTTACTCCTCTTTCTCTTGGTATTGAAACTCTCGGCGGCGTAGCAACTAAGCTCATTGAAAGAAATACCACTATACCTACAAATAAAAAGCAGGTATTCTCCACAGCTGCCGACAGCCAAACAGCGGTTGATATCGTTATTGTACAGGGCGAAAGACCGCTGGCAAAAGATAACAAGCTGCTGGGACAATTTAAGCTCGACGGCATTGCACCTGCACCAAGAGGTATCCCTCAAATCGAGGTATCCTTCGATATAGATGCAAATGGTATTGTAAACGTTTCCGCCAAGGATTTAGGCACAAACAAAGAACAGAAAATCACAATCACCTCAGGAACGAACTTAAGCGATGAGGATATTGACAAGGCTGTTAAAGAAGCCGAGCAATATGCCGAGGCCGACAGAATCCGCAAGGAAGCCATCGATGCTAAAAACAGCGCAGATTCTATGATTTTCCAAACAGAAAAAGCGCTTAAAGATATTGAAGATAAGATTGACGCAGCTGAAAAAGAAAGCGTTGAGAGCGAATTAACTAAACTTAAATCCTTAAACGACGGATTAAGCGCAGATTCCATGACAGAAGAAGATGCTAAAAACCTTATGGAAGCTACAGAAAGCCTTACGCAGGCCTTCTACGCCATAAGTGAGAAACTTTATCAGCAGGCTGCCGAAGCGGGTCAAGCCGAGGACGGCCCAATTGATCCCGATGATATAGTTGACGGAGAATAAATTTCAACAAAAACAGAGTTGAAATTTTAGCTAGTTTAATATAATATAAATAAGCACTTTAGCCGGAAGGGGTAATGCTCTTTCCGGCTGAATGCGGTAAAATCAAAAATTATTATTATGATAGATGTTCAAAACAAGCTAATATGCAACAGAATATCTTTCTAATTAACATATGGGTGGTGAAAAGCAATTGGCAGACAGTAAAAAAGATTATTACGAGGTTTTAGGCGTTAATAAGGGCGCTTCTGATGATGAAATAAAAAAAGCCTTTAGGAAAATGGCTAAACAATACCACCCTGACGCAAACCCGGACAACAAAGAAGCCGAAGATAAATTTAAAGAAGTTAATGAAGCATATGAAGTGTTAAGCGATTCCCAGAAAAAAGCCCAGTATGACCAGTTCGGCCATCAGGCATTTTCAGGGGCAGGCGGCGGCGGATATTCCTCATACGGCGGCGCCGGCTTCGATATGAGCGATATTTTCGATATGTTTATGGGCGGCGGCGGAGATATATTCGGCGGCGGCTCAAGGCGGCGCAACGGCCCAAGGCAAGGCCCCGATGTACGTACAAACATCACCATCAGCTTTGAGGAGAGCTTCTTCGGTACGGTAAAGAGCATTACACTCCCTATGAGCGAAACCTGCGATAACTGCGGCGGCTCAGGTGCAGCTCCCGGCACTTTTGCGGAAACCTGTAAAAACTGCGGCGGCTCAGGTCAGGAACGCTACCACCAGCAGACTATGTTTGGCACTGTAACAAGTGTACGCACATGCCATGTTTGCCGCGGCGAAGGCAAAATAATCAAAGAGCCATGCCCTAAATGCTCAGGCAAAGGAACGCTCAGGCGGTCTAAAACTCTTGAAGTTAACATACCTAAAGGCATTGACCATGGTCAGAGCATTCGCCTTTCAGGCAAAGGAGAGCCCGGTGAGCGCGGCGGTGAAAACGGCGATTTGCTTGTAACCGTAAGCATAACTCCCCATGCACATTTTAAACGCAGAGACTTAAATATACATCTCGACATGCCTGTGAGCTTTACGCAATTGGCTCTGGGAGCGGAAATTGACATACCTACCATGAACGGAGTTGAAAAACACTCCATTAAAGCTGGAACTCAAACCGGCACTGTTTTGACAATTAAGGGCAAGGGCTTCCCTTCTGTGCGCAATGCGAGAGTTACAGGTGATATTTTGGTTGCCCTCAATGTCACAATCCCCACAAAGCTCTCTGATAAGCAAAAAGAGCTTCTCAAAACCTATGCTTTAGAATCCGGTGAAGACAGCGAGGACAGTAAAAAAAGCGGTTTTTTCAGCAAGAGGAAAAAATAAATTATATTTTCACAAACAAAACCTCAAGGGAATAAAAGCCTTCGGGGTTTTATTTTTTCAAATAAATATAATTAAATCAAGCGAAATTAATTTCTTGAGAAATTAATAATTTTTTCAATTGTAATATTAAGCGCAAACTGATAAAATAATATGTATCCACTCAAAAAACTACAAAATACAAGGAGGACATACATATGTCAAACATACCGCAAACCATGGAGGAAGCCTTCAATCCTGAAGAATCAGCAAAAGGCAAATGGACGAAATTTGTCGAAATAGAGCTGGTTGATTTCTTCAAAGCCAACGGCCTCGAAAAGCTCTCCGCAGAAGACGGCAACGGCAACAAGGTTAAACTTTCCCGCACAAAGGATGATGAAATTAAAGTTGAGCAGTCTTCAATAAGCATAAGATACTAAATTTAGCCGGATTTACGAATAATAACAGCCCCTTTTATACATAATACAGGTATTAACACATAAAATTAAAGGCGGCTGATAATATGAAAATTAAAAAAGACAAAGAAAAGAAAGCAATTGACAAAATCCTCGCCAGAGTAAATAAAGGCTTGAAAAAAGGCTCATTTACAGATAACAAAAACTTTTACGACGGCGGCGGGAGATATTAATAATATCAGATATTGCTAAAAGACTGCTATAAACATGGCAGTCTTTTTTTATGAATTTTATCCAAAGTAAAAATCTAGTATGCCGGAGTTGAGCCGGCGGCTTACCTGCTACAAAGATGCTTAAGCATATATGGCTGTATCATTTGGCGCTAACTCAGATGGCCTTACATAATAAACCAAGTGTGTGATATAATGGTTATAAGTAAATCACACAGGAGTAAAATGTATTATCAGGCAAATTTTGCACCTGTTATACCACATGGAAAAAGGGGGGGCTTATCATGCAATACCGCAATATTGGGAAAACCGGCATGTCGGCGAGTGTAATTGGATTTGGCGGGGAGCATCTTGATAGGAAGCCGTATGAACAGGTTGAAGAAACAGTAAACGCAGCATTGGAGCAAGGCATCAATATGCTGGATTTGTTTATGCCCGGCGATGAGGTTCGCAGTAATTTCGGAAGGGCGATGGAAGGCAACCGGGATAAATTCCTAATTCAGGGACATATAGGCTCAACAGACATAAACCAGCAATACGATGTGAGTCGTGATTTGGCTATATGCCAAAAGTATTTTGAGCAATTGCTAATGAATTTGAAAACGGATTATATTGATTTCGGCATGCTCTTTTTTATTGATTCTCAGGAGGAATTTGACAAAGTATTCAACTCGGATATTATTACATATGCTGAGAGATTAAAGCGCCAAGGCACAATCCGGGCAATTGGTGCAAGCTCACACAATCCTTTGATTGCAAAGAAAATGGTTGAAACAGGGCTGATTGAATTAATTATGTTCAGCATCAACCCTGCGTTTGATATGATTCCGGCTGAAACAAGCGTATTTGAAGCGCTTGATAATTCTTTTGCTTCAAAAGATACTTTTAAAGGAATAAGGCCGGACCGTTTGGAGCTATACCGCCTGTGCGAGCAAAAGGATGTAGCTATTATGGTTATGAAAACCCTAGGCTCGGGAAAATTGCTCTCTAAAGAGCATACGCCGTTTAAAGAGCCCCTGACCGTAGGGCAATGTATCCACTATGCCTTGACAAGGCCTGCGGTTGTCAGCACTATGCTTGGCTACCAATCCCGTAAAGAAGTTATGGAGGCCGTTAAATATCTGGAAATGACAGCGGAAGAACGCGATTACGCAAATATTGTTGAAGGCTTGCAAAACAGCTTTGAAGGCCATTGCGTATACTGCAACCATTGTCTGCCTTGCCCGGCAGAGATAGATGTTGCTGCGGTTAATAAATATCTGGATATCGCAAAACTTGATGAAAAGAATATTCCGCCCAGTATCATTCAGCATTATACCGCGCTGAAAAGCCATGGCAAGGACTGTATACAATGCGGAAGCTGCGAGGGGCGTTGTCCTTTCTCCGTACCTGTTATTAAAAATATGGAGCAGGCGGCGGCATTGTTTGGAGTATAGATTTTAGGAAAAAACATAGTATTCTTTTATATAGTTATACTTTGCTCCATTAAGAAAAGATTGACCGATTTGGTCAATCTTTTCTTTTTTCAAGCTAATCAAAGAAGATATGTTTTATACATAATTTACGTTGCCGGCTGATTATTAAGTCGTCGAATAGCACTAATATTGGCAATGCTCTCATATGGCTTCTTTGCGTTCTTGGGTTTTTGAATTTGTCAACAAAGTTGGGAGTTATCATAGGTGCTTGGGTTTATTTCTCCGTCAGTAGGCTCAAGCAATTTAAGAATAGTGCGACCTAACGTCAATTTCCCACAACCTGATTCTCCTACAGCTACAAGAGTTTTTCCGGCCGGTATTGAAAGGTTATTATATCCACTGCAGGAAGCCAACTGTTTTTTACTTTAAAATATTTTTAGGGTTTTCACTTCTATAATGGGTATATTGGCGTCACTCATGCTTGCTGTGCCATTCTCTGCGATAGAGGCCGCTTTCTCATTTTGAAGCCGGATTTGCGCGGCGTTGCCATAAATTTTCGCGCTGATGTAAAATTTTTCCATTATAAATAATTATTCGACCGCTGATATAAATATTCGTTTGTAATAATCCGATAAAAACAATAACATATAAATACTCTAAGGAAGGTGCTCCATATGAAAAAAATGCTCGTCGTTTTAATGAGCTTTATTATGTCTTTTTCGCTTGTATCCTGCGGGGAGAAAAATACGCAAGCCGGCAATACCAACGAGGCGTTTCCTGGAAAAATTGCGATTATCACAAATACCAGCATACAAAATCCGGAAGAGTACCTTTCCGCCGGGGTTGTGGCAGAGAAGTACGGCACCGAAAAAATCGTCCATTTTGTCTTTCCCGAAAACTTTATTGTCGATCACGATAAGATGGTAAGTGTCTTGGAAGAGATTGCCGCGGATAAAGACATAAAGGCAGTTGTAATAAATTCGGCGGTATACGGCACAAACTTCGCTGTCGATAAGCTCTTGATGTCACGAAGCGACATGTTTATTGTTTACTGCGATCCGGCTGAAAACCCGGCTGAGATTACGGCGCGGGCCGATTTGGTACTGTCGCCTGCGGAGCTGGAATCCGGCCCGGCTATGGTGCAACAGGCCATTAATATGGGCGCCAAGACATTTGTGCATTATTCTTTCCCAAGGCACATGTCAATCGTTATGCTTGCCACCCGTCGTGAGCTGATCAGAGAAACCTGCGGCGAGCTCGGTATAGAATTTATCGACGCCACCGCCCCTGATCCGACCGGAAATGCCGGCATAGAGGGCACCCAAGCGTTCATACTTGAGGACGTTCCAAGGCTGATAGAAAAATACGGCAAGGATACGGCTTTCTTTTCCACAAACTGCGGCATGCAGCCTGCGCTGATTCAGGCCGTAGTGGAAAACGGCGGCATCTTCCCCCAGCCTTGCTGTCCGTCGCCTTTCCATGGTTTCCCTGAAGCCCTTGACATCCAAGTCGAAAAAGAAGCGGAAAACCTCGATTATGTAATAAGCGAAACCAGCCGCATCCTCGCGGAGCGTGGAATGACAGGCAGGCTTTCGACATGGCCTGTTTCCAGCGCCGTTATGTTCAGCTTTGTCGGTACAGAATACGCAATCAAATGGCTGAATGAAGAAGTTCCGGACAAAGGCATAGACAAATCGGCCTTAGTCGAGTTGTGCAAGAATTACGTGAAAGAAGCCTCAGGTTCGGAAATTGATGTAAAGATCACCTCTCCCGAGGAAAACAACATAGTTTATCACAACTATTTTATGCCTATGCTGGATTATATTACATATTAAACTGATAACCTATATGGCGGTGAACTATACGTATACGGACGCACAGCCAATACTAACCGCACCTGCGGTATTATTGCCGCTGCCCGGCGCCATTCACCCCTACTACATTTACCTGGAGGACGAATGAAAAGAAGATTTAGGCATTCTATAAATATAAAATTGCTTACGATTATTTTCGTTGGTATTCTTTTGTTCGCCGTACTCCTAACGGTCACGAGCACTTATTTTATTAACGAGGCCTTTAACGCCCTGTATCAAGAAAAGCTGACACTGCCCAGCCGCGTTTTGCTTACAAAATATTCGGTTTCGGACCTCGACAACTTTGTTACCACTTTGACAAATTATGAGGGCTATACCGAAAAAAGCGCAAAATATCTGGAGGACAGAAAATTTATCGCCGAAACGAAAGAAAGCGGCCAGAGCACGGAATTTACCGAATATATAGATACCCAGGAAAGGATGAACGCCTATTCCATGGAGATGGTCGACCTGAAAAGCGACCTGTATCACAATTTTACCAAAGACATGGCTGACCTCAGGGTTTCTACGGGATGCCGAAGCCTGTATATTCTTACCGATCTGGACCATGGCGACGGATATGTTTTCTTGTACAGCACTTTCTATCAAATAAATACTGACGTTTACCTGCTGGGCGACTATGGCACTGTTGACATAAAATCCTTCTACCCCGAGGTGGCGCAGGTTTATTCTACGGGAGAATCTGTATTTATCATAGACAAGGAGCTTCATAATACCGGCGAAAAAATAAGCTATTCCTTCACACCTGTACTGGACAGGCGCGGTAATATTCGTGCTGTGATCTGCGCGGAAGGTAATTTCTCGTTTATAGGTGATCAACTCGAGAGCTTCCTTATGATCAGTATCGGTATCACAGCATTGATCTCACTCGCCATACTGGCTATGATACTGTTCATGCTGCAAAGAACCATTATCCATCCCATCAGTGAACTGACACATATCTCCAAGGAAATAGCGAACGGAAACGTGTACGTGGAAATACCACATGCTATTCTAGAACGCAAAGACGAAATGGGTGTACTTGGGCATTCGTACGAACAGATGCGCTCGACCCTCGAGAAGCTGGTTGCAAACAGTAAATCCCTGTTCGAGGACATCATCATAGGAAAACTAGATGCCCGGGGTGCATCGGACCAGCTCAGCGGCCTGTTCGCAAGGCTGTTGGACAGCACAAACGACACCCTAGACGTAATAGGACTGTATTTTGATAGCATACCCGCATACTTTGCTATACTCGACCCTGAACACGACGTAGTGTTTGCTAACAAAAACTATAAAGAAGCGTTTTCAGCAATCCCGATGGTGCAATTCTATCAGGAGCTGTTGAACGATGAAAAAGATGACCTCTATGCCCTGAGAGAAGAGTTTTTTGCGCAAATAAACGCAGGGCCGTTTAACTGCCTGCGCTGGATAGAGCTAAACGGCGAACAGTACTGCTTTTCATTTATTTGCAGCAGCGTTGAGCAAGGAGAGAACCATACCGGCGCGGTCATAGTTATTATGGATAGCACCGAGCTTGTTCTGGCAAAAGACAGTGCACTTCTGGCTAGCAAGGCAAAAAGCGAGTTCCTCTCACGTGTCAGCCATGAGCTCCGCACGCCGCTAAACGCAATACTGAGCATGGCGAAGCTGGGACTTAGTGACAAGAACCTCGACCAGAGCCTGAGTCGATTCGATAAAATAGTCACATCCTCAGCGCATCTGTCAAATATCATAAACGATGTTCTGGAAATGTCCCGCATGGAATCCGGCAAAACCGAAATCAGATATGCGCCGATGAGCTTGTTTGAAATAGTGCCTGAGTGCGTGGAAATGCTGCGCATAAAGGCCGGCGAAAACACAAACGAGATGGTGTCGTTCGTTGATCCCTCGATACCCGAAAGCCTCATGGGCGATGAATTTCGCATAAAACAGATACTGATTAACCTTCTGTCCAACTCGATTAAATTCACAGAAAACGGTGAAATCAGCCTGAGCGTAAACTGCATTGGCAAAATTGGCCAGAGCTGCCAGCTTGAATTTTCTGTCACCGACACAGGCATAGGCATGTCAAAGGAATTCCTTAAGAAAATATTTGTGCCTTTCGAGCAGGAAGACAGCTTTATGTCACGACGCTACGACGGCTCCGGCCTAGGTCTTTCCATATGCAAAAACCTCATAGACCTCATGGGCGGCACAATGAAAGTTGAGAGCGAGCTGGGCAAGGGTAGCAGGATTACTTTCACGTTGGCGGCCGACGTGACGGCCGAAAGCTATACCAAACCCGAAACAGCTGATGCCCTGTCATTAAAAGACATCACTATAAATGACAAAAAAATACTGCTTGTCGATGACGTGGAAATAAACCGTATCATAGTCCTTGAGCTTTTAAATGGGCATGATGTCAAGGTTGACGAGGCGGCTAACGGCAGGGAGGCTCTTGAATTATATATGACATCCCCGTTGCATCATTATGACTGTATTTTGATGGATATACAGATGCCGGTACTAAACGGATACGAAGCGACAACGGCAATACGCGGTAGCGGCCGCGAGGACAGTTCAATCCCCATTATAGCCATGACGGCAAACGCGCTGAAAGAGGACATAGACCACGCGCTCGAATGCGGAATGAACGACCATTTGTCAAAGCCTTTAGATTTTGATCTTTTCATCAATGCAATAAACAAATATTGCACGCAATAGGTGTAAGTTGCGGATATTCGCTTTTCTATGAAAAGCTAGCTGTTCCACTAAATAATGCTACCGAACAAACAAATCCACTAAAGCCCCTCATTTTGAGGGGCTTTAGTTTTTTTAATAAAGAATCTTCAAGTAATTTTAAATTTGTTTTCAGCAAAAGTTGGAGTTTGCGGAATGGTTAAAGCACTTAGAAAAGGAATATAATAGGGTTTTGACATAGATATATAATTGCAAAATTGATTTAATTTTTCCGTAAGCTATCATATCATTTCATAACTTTTTATAAAATTCTTGAACATTTTTCATTTAATCAATTCAGCAGAAAAAAAGACCTGACATAAAAGGCAGGTTTTATAAAGGTTGCATATATATCGGGGAGACCGGATTCGAACCGACGGCCTCCTGGTCCCGAACCAGGCGCTCTACCAAACTGAGCCACTCCCCGAAGCACTCATTTATTATATGCCTGAGCCTTGCTCTTGTCAACATTTTAGATGCCAAAAATGCCAATATAATCAGATGCCCCCCTGCCCTGTTTTTTTCACCGATTATCTGCAATAAAAACATATTGACTAGCTTGACATAATGCTTAGAGTAGATTAGAGTTAAATTATATATTTTAGCTTGTTCCTGATGAAATGCTTCCGGATTCCAGCGATTTTTTTATGTTGATTTTCCGGTACAGCTTAAGTGCTTTTTATTCGGAACAGGCTGTATCCGTCCGTATATTTAATATGAAAGGTGGTAAAAATGGCTGAAATGAATTATGAAGAAATGCTCGGCGCTCTTAAGCAACATTCCCAGCACCAGTTTGATGCAGTGCTGAAGAAAATTGATAATTTACGCTGGGAACAGGTTATGGCAGAATATGCAGATGTGGATATTCATGGCATTGTTGGCCCCGTTCCTGCCAATACGGAAGCACGTGACTGGCAAAATAAAGAAAATCCGCTGATTTTCAGTGTGTATACCTTTTTCCCAAAAGGGTTGGATAAAACGAAAAAGCATCCTATGCTCGTTTATATCCATGGCGGTGTTCACTCAAATTTCAACAGCTCAGGCAATCATCTTATTCGTGAAATGGTTAAAGAGGGCTATATTGTAATTTCTCCGGATTACCGCGGCTCCACCGGATATGGCGAAGAATTCTGGAAGCTCATAGATTACGGAGCGCTGGAGGTTGAAGATACATTTGCCGCCCGCAATTGGGCTGTGGAAACCTTTGATTTCATCGATCCTGATCGCGTAGGTATACTTGGCTGGTCACATGGCGGCCTTCATACTTTGATGAATATTTTCTTCCACCCTGAAAGCTATAAAGCGGCATTTGCCGGCGTTCCGGTAAGTGATTTGGTTGCGCGCATGGGCTATAAGGGCGAGAATTACCATAAACTTTTCGCCGCTGATTATCATATAGGCAAATACGCCTGGCAAGACCCGCAGGAATACCGCCGCCGCTCACCTGCCTGGCATGCTGAGAAGCTGCAAACACCCCTTCTCATACATACAAATACCAGCGATGAGGATGTTAATGTGCTGGAGGTTGAGCATCTTATAAAATCCCTGAAGGCGGCCGAAAAAGAATTTGACTACCGTATATTTGAAAATGCGCCGGGCGGCCATGCTTTCGACCGTATAGATACTGTTCTTGCAGTTGAAGCCCGCAAGGAAATTTGGGCGTTTTTCGCTAAGCATTTAAAATAACTCGAATAAATATATTTTGAATAAATTTTAGAAGCAGCCTGCTTTCGCGGTAAGCGTAGGCAGGTTTTTATTGCGGATTACTTACATGCCGTTTCCAATATACGGCATGCGCAAATGCCGGTTACGGTAACACAGCCATTCGGTTGCCGTCAAAGCCGGCATTAAAGTGAACCGAATACATAAATAGCAGTTTATCTTTGGTCTATAATGGTATAAAATATATTGTTAGATATTATATTATTTCTGACTTTACATGAATATTCTATGCGGGAGATTAAATAATGAGCAGAAATTGGAAAAAACAATTTATTATATTATGGACGGGGCAGTCTGTATCTGTGCTGACAAGCGCAATAATACAGATGTCTCTTGTGTGGTATCTTACAAGCAAAACCGAGTCCGCGGCAATCATGTCCATCGGCACGCTTATGGGATTTATTCCCCGGGCTATTATCGGCCCCTTTGCCGGAGTTGTTATTGACCGCCTAAGCAGGAAAAAAATTATGATAATAGCGGATTTGTTTATTGCAGCCATTAGCCTTATTCCTGTTTTTTACGGTTTTTTTGCGGAGCTTCCCATTTGGATTGTTATGCTGGTGCTGTTTTGCAGGTCGTTGGGTTCGGCTTTCCACTCCCCTGCTTTACATGCCGCTACTCCTCTCATTGTGCCTAAGGAAAGTTTGACACAGTATGCAGGATTTGCCCAAGGATTTGAGTCTCTTTCGCATTTAATAAGCCCTGCCATTGCTTCCGTTCTTTTCGGTATATTTAATCTTAATGTTTTAATGCTTATTGATGTTTTCGGAGCGCTTTTTGCGGTGTTTATGCTTACATTTGTTGTTATACCTAATACACCGGGAGTTGAAAGCCGACAAAGAACAGGCTATTTCAGTGAGCTTAAAGAAGGCTTTGCCATAGTCAAAACCGAGCCTGCGGTTGTATTTATTCTAATTGTAAGCTGTATATATTCCATGATTTATTCACCAATCGGCACTTATTATCCTTTGATTACCATAACACATTTCGGCGGCAGCATAGGCGATTCCGCTTTGGCTGAAACCGTGCTGTCATTAGGCAGCTTATTGGGCGCTTTCGGCCTGGGAATTATAGGAAATAAAATCAATAAAATGCGCTCGTTTTTCCTATCCATACTTACATATGGTGCCTGCCTTATTGTTATCGGGTCAATCCCTCAAAGCTGGATTCTAATTTTTGTCGCAGTTTCTGCTGTTTTAGGAGCCTCTATACCATTTTACAGCAGCATAAGAACTTCTATTATTCAAACAAAATTCCAGCCTGAATACCTTGGGAGAATATTTTCAATGACTATGGCTCTGACAACTTTTACAACGCCTGTCGGTTTGATTTTCGCAGGAACCTTTGCGCAAAAGGTCGGCATTGCCAACTGGTTTTTCGCTTCCGGAATTGCCTGTGTGTCTTTGGCTGTTATCTCCCTCATAAAGATGTACAAAGACCGCGACAGCTTGTAATTCATCATCCATTCTTTTTATCATGTAAAATGTTAATTAGGCTTTCTCAGGCAAAACAGGCATAACCAAAGGTTATGCCTGTTTTATTATTTACACATATGTAAAAATTCAAGCCTTATTATGAGCCGCTTCCCTTTACGGTTTGAGAAGCTCCCCATCGGCCTCTTTAAGTTTTTCCATAATAGCTATGGTTTGCGGGCATTTGGATTCGCAAGCGCCACATTCAAGGCATTTGGAGGCATCCTCGCCTGCATTGCCGAGAATTGCTTTATAAAGCCATTTTTGAGGATTTTTGCTCTTTGCGGTTTCATTATACATGCGGAAAATTTCAGGTATATTTACATTGCCGGGGCAAGGCACGCAGTAAGCGCAGCCTGTGCAAGGCACTTTAACCATTTTATTCCACTCTGCCCTTGCACGGTCGTAGGTTTTCTCATCTTCCTCCGTTAAAACTCCGGCTTCGGCATTTTCAAATATTCTCAAAGAATCATCCAGCTGCTCCATTGAGCTTGAACCGCTGAGAACAACCTTAACCTCAGGCTGGTTGTAAAGCCACATAAAGGATTTTTCCACATGGCTCATTTCCGGATGGAAATCGCCAAAGACTTCCGTTACTTTATCGGGTATTTCACCTGCTAAAAGACCGCCGCGTAATGGCTCCATAACCGTAACAGGAAT
>JGI994J12354_10001412_pt1 | contig 24206 bp, 21 predicted proteins | sample IntmicLarv3ML3BL_FD_12354 | JGI IMG/M metagenome (IMG submission 12354)
TTTTTGTCGTCAAACATCATTTTGTGCGCTTATCTCTTTTCTTCTGTTATTTTGGCGGTTATATATCTGAAATCTCTTACTGGTGAGAGCGTTTGTGTTGTTTGAAACGTTCAAAATGAGTCCTGCGAGCATAAAACTGCATATGAGCGATGTGCCGCCGTAGCTCACAAAGGGAAGGGTGATACCCATACAGGGGATAGTATTCGTAACAACCGCCATATTTATGATGGCCTGAACCGTGAGCATTATCGTGGCACCGCCCGCAAGGAGCGCGGAGTAGGTATCGTTAGCCCTCTCTGCTATAGTAAAGCCGCGACAGATGATGATGCCGTAAGGCAAAAGCACAAAACCTATCACAAAGAAAAAGCCCATCTCTTCGGAAATTATAGAGAGTATATAGTCATTGTGCGGCTCAGGAAGGTAACCCCATTTTTGCCTGCTTTGCGCAAACCCTTTGCCAAATGGGCCACCGCTGCCTATGGCGATAAGGGAGTTTTTCGGCTGATAAGCATACTCTATTACTTCGCTTGAGGTGGAGAAAGGGTTGAACCACGCTTTAAATCGTCCTGCTTTATGGTCAGTTAATGTGTAGATGGTGCCGAGTATTAATAGAGCTGCGAGCGGCACTAAATAAAATTTCGATTTTACTCCGGAAAAGCCCATAAAAACAAAGCACGCTAAGCCAAAAACAACGAGTGACCCAAGGTCACGCTGAAAGAGGATGAGACCTGCAAAAAGTCCCATATAAAGGTAAGGTCCCCATGAAATAAGATCTCGATAGCTACGTATAGAGCTCGGTTTGCGTGCGATAACTGCGGCTGTCATCATAACGATAGCTACCTTTGCAAGCTCTGTTGGCTGAAATTGAAAAGGTCCTAAATCTATCCAAGATTTATTACCACCTTTTGCCGTACCGACTACAAGCACGGCCATCAAACCAATCCCTGCTAAAATGTATGCAGCCCAAGATATTTTACGCAAAATATCGGTTTTTAACATAGTTATTATGAGCATGGCTACGATGCCCACAATACCTAAAATAAGCTGTTTTATGAAGAGTTCGCCGCCAAATCGGCTGTTTAAGTGTGAGGGATAACTCGCCGAATAGACCCACGTCAACCCAACGACAAACAGCACTAAAACTGCGCCTAAAAACCAGAAGTCTATATTTGTTTGGGTTGCTTTTTTCATGGTTATTAATTGTACCACGATTAGCGATTTTAGTCAATGATTTTTCGTCTCTTTTTTTAGTTATAACCAATTTTAGGGCAATATATTATTTTTAAATATTGCCCTAAAATATATAAAAGATCAACATTTAAAACCGTGTTGCCTCGTCAGCTGTTAAGCGGATAACAAAGAGCGGTGTTGATACGATATTTCTATCGATAATATCGCGACGAAAAGCAATGAGTGCAAAATCGTCTTTACGCAAGCGATTTATCTCATTACTTATAGTTCTGCTTACAGCACTCGGGTTTATAATGTAAGTTGATAAGAACTCACGAGTGGCTAAGTCATTATAATAATAAGTAAAGATGTGATGCTCTATATTGAAGAGCGCCTGACCCTGCACTTTACCGCCAAAACGGGTGAGTGAAACATAATAACGGTTTAATACGCCTTCAAATCCATCTCCGGCTATAGGTGCCGGAACTGTTGGGATGACTGCTGCCTGACTGTCTGTAAGTGGCAATATAAAGTTTATGGGGCGCTCCGGGAATTGGGAGGTGACTTCCCCTATTTGGCGTGTTACATAAAGGTGATTCCAGCTCAAAAGTACCTTATCACCTCTTTTGAGATCGTGCATGGTTGAGAAGACTTCATTGTTTACAAGCGGTGGGCTAGGAAACCCATTGTCTATAAGCACCATAAATCTGTCAGATCTCGTGTCGCCAAACTCGTTAAAGCGTGCTGATGCAAGATATTTGTCGATGTGAAATGATGCCATATTCCCGCTGTGCCCGCATTGGTCGGGGCAGAGAGAGGTCATACCAAGACATTGGTGGTAAGCTATACCGTCAAATGTCGCGAGTGTTAGGAATGTAGCCAGATGCTCATTCCTCTCAACTATTACACCTGTCTCGTCCACCATGAAAACCTGTTGCGCTAAAGATACAGACATTGTCAGCGTAAGCACAAGACCGATGACAATGGATTTTAGAAAGTTCATTTGCATACTCATTAATCTCCTTATAGTTTTTCGTTTTCATATTATAATAGTTTTTGATAAAAGTATTTGGCAATAAAATTCGACAAAGACTTTTAAAGCAAAACTAATATTCTTATCTTTCCCGTTATTCTGTGTAGCTCTGTCCTCTTTTTTTACAATAATTTTTTTGTTGAAGGCAATATTCAAAAAAGTAAACTTCACATATTCATATTAAAACATAATGATTCGCAAATTATCCCCCTCCTTTTTTTCTTCCCGATAGTTCCGCACGAGCTCAAATTATTTACTCAAAATTGTGCCTCGCGTTGAACTATCGGGAAGAAAAAAGGAGGGGGGGGGGTATGAAAATCTAAAGAAAAGGTAATAATCCGGTATTAAACAGAATGTAATTGGCATTAACAATATTTTACTAAGCTTATTTTAAAACAGCTCTATTTGCAGATTTACATCAAAACACACTGGCTATACAAATTTTTCCCCACCAAAAAAACTTAACAAATTTGCGTTTACCTATCATTAAAACCACACACTTGATAATTTTAAGCAAAACTTAAAGCATTTGGGGCGATTTCCTTATTATTTTTAGAATCAAACCGAGCTTTTCACTCTCAACTCTTCTAAAAATAATCAGGAAATCGCCCCAAATAACTTTTTTTGATCAAACTTTTATAAAAGTTTGGACTATATAACTTCGTAAAATTAAAGGTGTACTATGGTCGCGCCGGCTCCGCCTTCTTGTGGTTCGGCTTTATGGTAGCTGACGACAAATGAGGAGCTGCGCAAAAACTCGTCTACCATCCTCTTTAATGCTCCGCTGCCGTAGCCATGGATTATCCTTACGCGTGTCAAATGCGCCCTTGCTGCCTTTTCCAAATACTCTTCCAATGCGGATTCCGCAACGCCTTTTCGCAAACCTATCAGTTTAATTTCACTCGGCACATTTTCTGCGTGTTCCTTTGTGAACGCAAGCGGTGGCGCGACTTTTCCGTGACCTAAAATAAGCTCACTCACCTTGGCTTTGACCTGCATTATGCCCACCTGCAATAGTATCTCGTCGTCCCCTTCGCCTTGCTCTAAAGCTATGGCGTGATAGCCTAGGGTGCTGATGATTACCTCTTGCCCCGGAGTAACGGATTTTAGCGGGTCTACGACCGGCGGAGTTTCCTCTTCCTCAATCTCGTCGTAAATCTCCTCATCTATCTTTTTAAGTGTGGAGCTTGCGAGTTTTGAAAGTTCATTGTGTGAGGGGAGGTGCGAGCTTCCCTCATTTTTTGCTGCGGTTTTGTACTCTTTAATCGTAGTTTTAAGCTCGTCCAAAAGCTCGTTTGCTTCAACTCGTGCATTGTGCAATATTTTTTTCGCCTCTTCCTTACTCTTTTTGATATGCGTTGAACTGTGCTTTTCGTACTCAGCACGCTTTTCGCTGAGCTCTTTTGCGTCCTGTTCGGCAGCAATTCTTGCCCGCGTTATCGCTGTTCTTTCACGGTCAAGCGCGCGGCGCGCGCCTTCTGCTGTCTTTAAAAGGCGCTCAACTGCTGCGGATTCCTCGCCCATGAGCTTTTTCGCGGACTTTATGATTTCCTTATCCATGCCAAGGCGCGCGGCTATAGTTAGCGCGTTACTGCTGCCCGGAAGACCACGAATGATTTTATATGTGGGTTTTAGGGAAACAGGGTCAAATTCCATGCTCGCGTTCTCGATAAAATCATTATTTTCGGCAAATATTTTAAGCTCACCATAGTGGGTTGTGGCGATAAGTCGGCAACCCTTTTCGTGGATAGCTAAAATTATTGCTTTTGCAAGTGCCGCGCCCTCGGAAGGGTCGGTGCCGGCGCCTATTTCGTCCAGTAAAACCAAACTTTCTGCCGTTGCTTTTCGGATAATATCCGCAATATTATTGATGTGGCCGGAAAATGTCGAGAGGTTTTGTGCTATCGACTGTTCGTCGCCGATGTCGACAAAGACGTCCTTGCAGTAGGACAGCTCCACCCCGGGGCGCGCCGGCACAAATAAACCTGACTGCGCCATAAGCACAAAAAGCCCGACCGTCTTTAAGGTCACGGTCTTGCCGCCGGTGTTTGGACCGGTGATGAGGAGCGCGCTTGTATCTCCTGAGCCGAGCGAAATATCTATCGGCACCGCCTTTTCAAAGAGGAGAGGGTGCTTGGCTTGGACGATTGCAAATATCCCTTTTTCATTAAATGTCGGCTGATTTCCCTTGATATCGCGGCTAAATTTTCCACGTGCGAAAATCACGTCTAATCTTGCCGCGGCCTCGATTGAGTTTAATATATCGCCGCCCGAAGTGCCGACTTTTACGGTCAATGCCTCTAAAATGCGCCGTATTTCGTCCGCAACTTTCCCTTCTGCCTCGCGCAAATCATTGCCTGCCTCAACGAGCGATAAAGGCTCCATAAAGAGGGTTTGACCGCTCGCCGAAATGTCGTGAACTATGCCCTTAAAGGCATTTTTATGCTCATTTCTCACCGGAAACGCGGTTCTGCCGTTCCGCTTTGTGACTATCGGCTCTTGCAAGATGTCCTGATAATGTTTGCTGCCCAAAATTTTATTTATTTCGTTTTGGATTTTTTCTTGGATAAGCCGCACCTGTCTTCGCAAGGTCACGAGCGTGCTTGAGGCATTGTCTCGCACCTCGCCGCTGTCATCTATGGCGCTCGCGATTGCCTTTTCAAGTGAATTGAACTCGCTCAAGCGGTTTGAATGTGTGTGCAGCAGGGCAAAATTGTCTTTTTCACGCACGGAAATGCTATGCTTTAGCAGGCGGAAAGCTGTAACGCTGCTCGCGATATCCAAAAGCTCAAACGGTTGCAGCATCCCCTCTTTGGCGGCCTTTAAGATGTACTCACGGATGTCCTTTATGCCCTGAAAGTGCGGCATGGAATACTTTTCCAAAAAAAGCACGGCTTGGCGCGTTTCCTCCATCCTTGAGTTTATGACGAGCGCGTCTTTTAATGGGTTCATGCGCTCAATGTACTCGCGCCCAAGAGGAGAATGAGCGTTTTTCAGCACCATTTCCTTTATTTTTTCGTATTCTAATACGTTTAGTGATCGTTTATTCATGTTCCTTATCTTTTACCAGTTTTCCGCCGCGAAGCGCGTTTTTCTCTCGTAACGCAGCATCTGCGGCAATTAAATATCTCTCTGTGTCGTTTTTGTGCAGTTCGGTTATTCGCTTAACTGCGGCATCTACGACACGGTCGTTAAATGTTCCGCTCTCGCCCTCATAACTCATGATCTCTACATTCTGCAAAATATCGACTATTTCCTCAAAATTACTCTCATTTATAGCGTGAATTATCTGTTTTTCAAGCTCAATTCCAACTGCATCAACTATACTTTCAAGTTTGTCGGGACTCGGCGTTTCAACGTAAATACGGTTAATCGCCTCAGTGCCTGACGCGCGGATAGTGATGTAATTCTCGCGTTCCTCTTCGTCAAGAGCGACTATCTCCGCCAGCTCATTTCTGACACCGCCAACGTAAATAGGGCGAAGAGAGCAAAGGTCGGTATCGGGTTCAATAAAATAGGGGTTATTGTTGGTTTTTTCGTCTAAATAGCGGTCCAAAAAGGTGTTTACAAGTGCTGTTTTCGCGATATTTGGTGCCGAAACATCCCTTCTTTTCGAAACTAATGTACCATATTTGTCGGTCAATTCACTCCACGCACGTTTTACACCCATACCCTTAACAGCGCACATCTGCAGGGTCAAAACAGCGCCCCAAAGCCCGTCCTTGTCCGGCGTGTGATTCCTTGACGTCATGCCGTTGCTCTCTTCGCCGGCAATGAGAAGTTTTGCTAAGGATTCTTTGAACTTTTGTTCCAAAATATCGTCCGACTCCCCGTCTTTAAGAGCAGATATCAAATCTTCCATCATAATGGAGGCGATATACTTAAAGCCGACCGGCACAACATGGGTCAAAAAGCCGCTCATCTTCTTCTTATCGCCGATAAAGACCTCATAGCCTCCCTCTTTAGCGTGCAGTACGACTTCGTCGCTCTCCTTTGGCGGGATAACCTTATCGCGGTTTGCGTAAGCTATACGGTCAAGCATGCGGGTTGTTGCCATATTGCGGATAATAAACCCGGGGCTGCCGTTATAGTTTTCGTTTAGCATATACTCAGCCAAGACCGGAAGGAGATTATTCATCATAAAATACTCGCCGTTCTCGTCCACTACGCCAAAGCGGTCGGAGTCGGTGTCAAAGCCGAGCCCGATGATTTTCCCCTTGTATTGCGCGCTCAACTCTTTTACCTTTTTTGCGAGCATATTTATGTGCGGCGGTTCCGGGTTTGCATACGTAAGCTCGCCCAAGAGCGGATCCTTTGTATCGTGCAACACAATGTGCGGAATTTCAAGCAGCTCACACGCGTATCTGATGTAGTCGCGCGAAGAGGAGTGCATTTCGTCTATTATGGCGATGCCGTCCTTCCAATGCTCCTTGATGATCTCCTTATTTTCTAAGCCATTAACCGTTTTTTCTATATAATCTTTTCGTGGGTCAAAGTAAGTTATCTTCCCTCTCATCTTTGCGCTTGTCGGGTAGGGGTTATCTTCGAGCATAAACTCCATTGCCTTAAACCCTATCGCGTCTGTGACATCAGCGGGAGCCACTCCGCCGTAGGGCATATTGTACCGTATGCCGTGATATTCTGTGCCCATATAAAGCTTGGTATCAGGGTCTTTGACAGGGTTGTGCGAAGGCGTGCAGTTTATAAGCCCGCTGTTTTTTGTTATACCTATCGTGTCCGTGATATAGTCAATAAGCGCCGGTGACGGTGTTTCGCGTGAAGCTAAATGTACATCAATGCCGTTCGCGCTCGCAATATCCGCCACTAAGTCAGCAATTTTATCCGCGTTTATTCTGCTGTCATAACCTATGCTCAGCGGCCGGGCGGAAAGACCACTCTCGATAATATATTGAACTATTCCCTTTGCCACATATTCCGCTCGTTTCCAAGTGAAATCTATGCCCATACGCGCGCGCCAGCCCGATGTTCCAAAGCGCGGATACTGCATATCGGCAAGTTTTATGAGCAGCCAACGGCATTCCGCATTTTTAGGCATTAGTCCGAGCTCACGCAAACCTGTAACCGCGTCTATTGTCGCTTGCATGCGCGCACCTCGCCCGGCGTTTACTGTTGCGGCAAAGAGCGGAAAGATGTTTTTACGTAAAATATCTTCGATGCATAAAAATTCTTCTCGTTTAAAGAGCGCGATAATAGCAGCGTAAGCGGAATTTCTCATGCGCGCGTACGGCACACGAGCATCTCCATCGCCTTGCGCCTCAATAAAGATAAACTGCAGTTCACCGTAAATACTTGAAATAGTGCCGTGGTCCATATCTGTTTGAGCTATTTTCGGTATAATCTCGGTTAATCTCTCATCAAGTCCATTTGCTAAACACTTTTTCGCGCAAGAATGCTCTAAAACGCTCTTTCGTATATATCTTATATCTGATAATAATTGACTCATTTATATATTTTACCATTTTTAACGATTTTTTTCAATTTTTAAGTAAAACATTATGAAATTTTTGTGCGTATTTGCCAAAAATAATAAAATATTGTATAATATACATATTATCTTTTATAAAGGAAAGTAAAACTTTATATATTATGTTAGATTTAGTTTCAACAATAAGCAGTGGTAACGCACTTTTGGATATAACAATAGCTGTCCTTATAGTGCTTCCTGCCATATTAGCTGTTATCTCGCTACTTATAAAAAAACCTTACTCACGCGGCGCAGCCGTGTTGTTCGGCGCTGTTATTATGATAATATCAGCGCTATTTTTATTGCAATATATGCTTAAAAATGGCGGCGTTATCGTAATACAGAGCGAGCATTTTGTAGAGTATTTAAAGTATTTCTTCCTTCTTGTTGACATTGTAGTTTTAGCATATGTTATCGTTAGAGGCGCAAAAGACCGCAAGTATTTTTCACCGATTTTAGCGCTGCTTCAGTTCTTTGTGCTCTTTTATGTGCTCTTTATCGGCAAGTTTCACGAGCCGTCAACCATCATTATGATAGACAATCTTTCGCTCGTGATGGTACTTTTAATCTCCATAGTCGGCTCCCTTATCCTCTATTTTGGCATTGGGTACATGGACAATCACGAAGCGCATTTGCACTTGAAAAAGACCCGACAGCCCAGATTTTACGCTATAATGTACCTCTTTTTGAGTGCGATGAATATGCTCGTTATGTTTGATAACCTGCTCTTTATCTACACGGTATGGGAGATTACCACCCTCTGCTCATTCCTCCTCATTTCTCACGATATGACAGAGGAATCCATAAACAACGCTTACCGCACGCTAAACTTAAATATGATAGGCGGCCTTGCCTTTATTATAGGTATTGTCTGTCTTTACACTAATAATAACACAATATCCCTTAATGACTGGACAAATATGGCGGACTACTCACCGGCATTAATCGCTGCCGCGTTTTTAATCTTGGCAGGTATGATAAAATCCGCACAATTCCCCTTCCAAAGCTGGCTTTTGGGGGCAATGGTTGCGCCAAGTCCGGTGTCAGCGCTCCTGCACTCCAGTACCATGGTTAAAGCGGGCGTATATTTGGTGCTGAGAATGTCTCCCATTATGCACGACCAAAGTTTGGCGGTCGCGGTTGCGGTAGCCGGTGGTTTCACCTTTATGGCAGCATCAGCTATAGCTATAAATCAGCGTAACGCGAAAAAGCTGCTCGCGTATTCTACTATCGCAAACTTAGGGCTTATTATCTGTATGACCGGAGTCGGCACACCTGTTGCACTTGCGGCAGGCATACTCCTTATTATATTTCACGGCGTATCAAAATCGCTCCTTTTCCTCTGCGTTGGTAGCATTGAACAGGAGATTGGAAGTCGCGATATTGAAGATATGCAAGGGCTTTTAAAGATAATGCCCTTTACCACATATGTTACGGTGATAGGCATGGTTTCCATGCTCTTGCCGCCGTTTGGTGTGCTCTTTACAAAGCTGCTTGCCATTGAGGCATCGGTTGGCTTGCCGCTCGTGCTTTTCCTCATTATCATGGGAAGCGCGTTCACGGTGGTATTTTGGGCAAAGTGGATTGGTATTATTCTCACCATGAGCTACAAAGAAAAGCATGTGAGAGAAAAGATGCGCACTACTATGCGCGTAACGCTCGGAATTATTTTAGCTCTTGTGGTGCTGTCCAGCGTATTTGTGGCACGAGTTTATGATTCATTAATTGCTCCTTATGTCTTAACCGGTGTGTCTGCGGCTTTAGGTGGCGTGAAGCTGGTCGCAAACGGCAATTGGCTTACTGTTGAGGGGAGTCAAATGCTTATAGGCAGCTATAATGCTGTGCCGTTCTTTGCTATAATATTTCTTCTTGCCGTACTCTTCCCCATACTCTACAGAGGGTCGAGAAAAGAAAAAATCAAGCCCCCATATGCCGGTGGTGAGCTTGCTAATGACGATATTAGGGGCATAGACTATGTCGGTCCTATGGATAAAGTTTACAAAATAGAAGTGCATAATTACTACTTTTCAAATATCTTTAGAACAGTTGATACGTTAATTATGGTAGTATCCATTTCTATTATCTTAGTTATGTTTGGAGTTACCGTATAATATGCATATGTTTTCATCTATAATATCAACGGACACTATATTTACAATGCAGGTATTGATAGCGGCCATTACCATAATAATAGCGCCATTTTTAGGCGGTCTTTTGACCGGCGTTGACCGCATTGTTACAGCAAGGATGCAGGGGCGCATAGGTCCTCCTCTTCTTCAGCCCTTTTATGATGTGAAAAAACTCATCGGCAAAGAGCGTGTTACCGTAAACTCAGCGCAGATGGCGTTTGTTATAACTTCGCTCTTTTTTGCTATTGCCGCGCTTTTAATATTGGCGTACGGTGGCGATTTACTTATATTTATCTTTGTCTTGGCGTTTTCAAATATCGCTCTTGTTATGGGCGCTACAAGTGTGCGCTCACCGTACTCTAAGGTTGGTGCGCAGCGCGAAATTATTCAGATTTTGGCGTATGAACCGGTGCTTATCTTGGTTGCCATCGGCTTTTATCTTGTAAACGGCACATTTATGACGCACGGAATATTGGGTGGCGCAGAAAATATCGTTATGGAACTTCCGCTTGTATTCTTCGCGTTTTTGTATATTTTGACCATTAAGCTGAGGAAATCTCCCTTTGACTTATCAACAAGTCACCATGGGCATCAGGAGCTTATAAAGGGAATCACCACAGAGTTTAGCGGTCTCCAACTCGCTTTAATCGAACTTACACACTGGATAGAGCTGGTGATATTTATGTGGCTAATAGTTCTCTTCTTCGGTAAAGCACTTTGGATAGGTATAATTATCGCTATCTGTGCTTTTTTGGTAGAGTTACTTATAGATAATATTACCGCAAGAACAGACTGGAAATTTATGGTAGCCGCGACTTGGCTTGTGGCGCTCTCGGCAGCGCTGACCAATATCGTTTGGCTATATTTGAGATAGGAATTTTTGAGAAAAAAATATGAGTAGTATCAGCAAATCACCTTGGATAGTACATTTTGACTGTGGCAGCTGCAATGGGTGCGATATTGAGACCCTCGCTTGTCTGACCCCGATTTATGACGTAGAGAGATTTGGTATTATAAATGTCGGCAACCCAAAACACGCGGATATCCTGCTTGTGACAGGAGCTGTAAACCACAGAAATAAGCGTGTACTAAAGAATATTTATGACCAGATGTCAAAACCGTGCGGCGTTGTCGCTATAGGCGCGTGCGCGGCAACGGGCGGCATCTTTACCGAGTGCTACAATGTCGTTGGCGGCGTTGATAATGTTATACCTGTTGACGCTTATGTGCCGGGGTGTGCGGCAAAACCCGAGGCGATTATTGACGGCGTACTCGTGGCGCTCGCGGCAATGGAAGAGAGGCGACATCAACTAAAGGATGACGCAACGCAAACGAATACAGAAAATAGCGAGGAATCACAAGAGGAAAAAGGCGAAAACAATGTTGAATAATTTACAGGAACTCTCAGATATCTCTAAATTTCTGCCTATGGTGCATCACTATAAGGCAGACGGACACCGCTTTATAACTATGAGTGCGGTGGATAACGGAGATACATTTGATATATATTACCATTTTGATAAAGATTTGGAGCTTGCGCAGATAAAAGTGTCTATAGCGCACAGTGACTCTATCCCCTCTATTTCCTACATCTACAGCGCTGCCTTTTTGGTGGAAAATGAGGTGAAGGAGCTTTTTGGGGTGAATATTACCGATATCTCTATTGACTTTGGAGGTCGTTTGCTCCTCTCTGAGGGGATGAATACTCCGATGGCAGTAGGTGGAAACCTAATAATTGAGCGCTTGGATGAAGATAAACCGAAAGAGAAAAGTCAAGGGGAGGAAGTGAACAATGCCTAAGACAGTAATGCCCTTTGGTCCACAGCATCCGGTGCTTCCAGAGCCGCTTCAGCTAAAATTGACGCTCCGCGACGAGATAGTTATTGAGGCGATTCCCGCTATCGGCTATGTGCATCGCGGGCTTGAAAAATTGAGCGAGACAAAGAGCATCATCCAAAATATCTTTGTTGTTGAACGCATTTGCGGTATCTGCAGCTTTATGCACTCACTCTGCTACTGTCAGGGCATTGAGGAGTTATGGGAAGTAGAAGTTCCTGAGCGCGCCGAGTATTTGCGCGTAGTTTGGGGTGAACTGCACAGAATCCACAGCCATCTCCTTTGGCTCGGGCTTTTGGCTGATGCCTTTGGTTTTGAATCCCTCTTTATGCTCGCTTGGCAGTCACGTGAAAAGGTGATGGATCTTATGGAGATGACCGCGGGCAGTCGTGTGATAATCTCTGTTAATACCGTGGGCGGCACCAGACGAGATATTTCAAATAAAGATTTTGACCATATTATAGAAGTTTTGCATACTGTAAAACGGGATATTTCACACCTTGAACAGGTATTTATGAACGAATATACCGTGCGTTACCGTTTAGTAAATGTCGGCAAACTTTCCGCTGAATCCGCTTATCAGCTTGGCGCGGCAGGTCCTGTTCTAAGAGCAAGCGGCATCTCGCAAGATATGCGTCAGTTAGGTTATGCGGCGTATGACCGCCTGAACTTTTCACCAGTTACTGCTGATGAGGGCGACAGCTACGCGCGTACCGCAGTGAGGATTAAGGAAATTTACCAGTCAATAGACCTCATAAATCAGGTTCGCGCGCAGATACCTGAAGGGGAAATCGCTATCCCGGTAAAAGGCAAACCTCCGGTTGGCGAGGTGGTGTCTCGTGTAGAGCAGCCACGCGGCGAATGCCTTTATTATCTAAAATCGGACGGCACACAAAACCTAAAGCGTTTACGTGTGCGCACCCCGACCTTTGCCAATATCCCGGCGCTCCTTGATATGCTGCCGGGCGCAAAACTGAGCGATGTGCCGGTGCTTATTTTGACAATCGATCCTTGCATCAGCTGTACAGAACGTTAGAAGGAAATTTACAGATAAAATGTTTGACATGTTTAGAAATATAATACGTAACCTTAAATTCGGGCCAAAGACGAGGAAATATCCTTTTGAAAAGCGCCCGACTTTTGAGAATGCGCGTGGTGGTCTTAAGGGGATTGACGCGGAAAAGTGCATTTATTGCGGGATTTGCGCGAAAAATTGCCCGGCGAACGCCATAGAAGTTGACCGCACGACCAAAGAGTGGAAGCTCAATATCGGTAAGTGTATCATCTGTAACATTTGCGTGGAAGCGTGTCCGAAAGACTGCATATATATGTCAAAAAATTACCGCAAGCCAAGCCCGACCGTTGGCAGAAATGTGCTGGTTATAAAGCAAGAGCCAAAGGAAGAGCAGGCGGAGGCTGTGGAAGATTAAAGATCCTTCCAATCCCACCAATTTTGTTTATCCGCCGGTAACTCCCCGTTATGCTCGGCAAAATACACTGCCAGTCGATAGCAGTAAAGCGCGCAACGGTCAACCATAACCCCTTGTGCTTCGCAGTCCGCAAGGTAAATATCCTCCGGGTCTTTGCCTTTTAAGGATTCTATGGTCGGAAAGCCGGCTTTTATGAGGTGTTGTGCCATATTTTTACCGATTCCGGGTATTTTTGTCAGTTCGCTCTTTTCGTTATTTTTCATAATATATAAGAACCTCGTATTTTGCGGCAAAACCAAGTCAATATCGCGGAAAATCACCTATATTTGACTGAAAAATACGATGTTTTTTATCGATAAAATAACGTTTTTACTCGTGAAACCTCGTAAAACATCGTATTTTTTAAAAAAGAAGAGGTTTTAACAATATTCTGTTGCCTTTTTCTTGATAAATCTGTTTTAGTCGGCTACTTCAAACACTAAAATTATACACTATTTTGAGCTAAAAGTCAAGTGGAAAATACTGGAATTTACTATACAATTAAAACGCAAAATTTTCGTTAAAAAGAGGAATATCAAACATTTATGCATTGACAAACTCAAATTTTAGCGATATAATTAAAGCAGACCAATCAAATCTATAACAAGGAGAAATGTAAAAATGGAAGATATGAAAGTATGTCAGAGTTGCAGTATGCCGCTTATGGAAGAGGAGCATTTTGGAACGAACAGCGATGGGAGCAAAAATGACGAATACTGCGTTTATTGCTTTAAGGATGGCGCGTTCACAGACGACCATACGCTTGAAGAGGCGATAGCCGACAGCGTAAATTGGGCAGAGCTTGCCGGTATGACAAAAGAAGATATGTTAGCGCACGCAACAGCAATATTACCCACATTAAAAAGGTGGAAAAAAGACTAGAGCTTACGAGGTTACGAAGTAACGAAGTCCAAACTTTCGAGAAAGTTTGATCAAAGCTTTAAGTTATTTTAGCGCGATTTTCTTTTTATTTTTAGGTTTAGTTGAGATTATAAAGCTTGGCTTAGTTTTGAAAATAAAGGCGAAAATCGCGCTAAAATGCTTTAAGTTTAGATTAAAATTATCAAAGATTGCATTACATAATAGGCAAGCATAAATTTGGCAAGCTTTGTTTGGATGGGAGTAAATTTGTAAAGCCTTCTTTTCTTTTGGATAGGAAAGGCTTAACTGATAATTTTTTCTGGATTATATTTCAGCCGATGGCGATATAACAGGACGGAGTGCGATACTGCAAAGTCACTCTGCATTGCCCATTCTAAAACATCTCTGTATAAAGATTTATGCGCGAAGGCGCAAATTCGTGCAACGTAAGGTTGCCGCGAAGGCGTAAATTCGTGCAATGTAATGTTGCCGTGCGAGCGTAAGATTGCCATGTCGATTTTTTTCTACATAATAATAAAACGAAAGACAAGTTTTTTAAAAAAGCTTGTCTTTCGTAAAAGTAAACGTAATATTTATCATAGTTGGTCGGGGCGAGAGGATTTGAACCTCCGACCTTCTGATCCCGAACCAGACGCGCTACCAAGCTGCGCCACGCCCCGACTACTCTAGGGTATTTCTGAAAATCTGCTTTGCGAGGTGGTGCTAGATATTTTTTTGTGAGACCACGAACAATATATTAAACGCATACTTTTTTATCGGTTAAATTTGCAACCACGCTAGCCACGTTTTTATGTCGACGTTGGTCATCTGTTCTTTTAACCTAAAAATTCAACGTTCTCACGAGTGGACCGACGATTTAATCAGCACACCACAGGAATGCGTTATGTAATAATATATTGGACAAAGTATCACGAAAAAATAGCCGCACACCCTCGTTAATGAGTTTTTAGAGATGCCCTCTTATATTATATACCAAAATCCAAAAAGTGTAAAGGGGTTTTATATGGAAAATACCGCAAAATATTAGTACGTCAATAAAAAAGTTTAACGTACACTGTATTTTTATGAAAAAAATGAGGGTAATGTCATATTTTTTTAATGTTTTTTCATAAAAGACAAAAAAAATGTGTTGAATGAAGTTAAAACTCTTGACAAAGGGGGGGGGTATTTGGTACAATTAAGCATATAAACCAAATAATAAGGATGGTAAAAATAATGAAATTATCTAAAATTAAATTAGCGCTATTCGCGCTGTTGGCACTAGTTGCCTTGTTTGCTCTCGCCTCCTGTGGCGGCAATGGTGGCAGTGGCGGAGGAAGTGAGACCGGGACATTGTCCGTGGAGTTTACAAATCCTGATGTAACTGTTGGCAATTATGAAGGTGGTAATTATAAGAATATATTGCTAAATGGTAGTTATATGGGAGAAATAGCCGACCTAAGTGGTCGTGATGAATATGCTCCGGCTCAGATAGCTCTGATGTTAGAAGAAAAAGAGCAGTTTTTGTTAAAAGTTGATGGTTCTGCTGTGGACAGTATTATTTCTGCAGAACTACACTCTCCGGGTGGTGGCGGATATATCTCTGATGTTGATGACATTAGCGAGTACCTCTCTTTTAATGCCTCTACCGGCAAGTTTGACATTGTAAAGAATAGTGAGTTTGGTTTACGATTAGTTGTAAGTGCTGATGGTAAACAGGCCACTTTCTTTTTAGATTATATAATTGCAATGGGCTAATCCGGCAGAGCTTTTTAATACAAAACATATAAACCCCGCGAGACCTGAAAGATTAAACATAAAACGTTTAATTTTTAGGTCTCGCGATTTTTTATGTGAAAAAAAATGAAAAAACAGAATAAATGGTGTTAAAACTATTGACAGGGGGGGGGGATTTTGTATAATTAGCATATAAACCAAATAATAAGGATGGTAAAAATAATGAAATTATCTAGAATTAAATTAGCGCTATTCGCGCTGTTGGCACTTGTTGCCCTATTTGCTCTCGCCTCATGTGGCGGTAATGGCGGCAGTGGCGGAGGTACTGTTCAAGAGGGGTTAGCAATAAGCTTTACTAACACCGCAGTGGAAGATGGATATGATGGTGGAGTTTACAATGATATATACCTTGATGGTAGTGCGATAGGTTACTACGGACGTAGCTCATACCAAATACAATTGTATCTATATCAAAAAGAGCAGTTTAATTTAAAAATTGACGGTTTTAATGTGACCGGCATTGTTTCGGCATCAATATATGATGAAGGCTTTAAAAGCCTCCCTCTTGAAGATTTGGATGACTATATTTCATTGTCAAATGGGAATATTGATGTTGTAGCCAATGCTTCTTTTAGAATATTTATAACTTTGTCAAGCACCGGCAGTAGTAAACAAGCGTGTCTCGACTTGATATACAGCCCAAAACCACTATAACTTAAAAAGCTTTTTAACACAAAGCATATAAACCCACGAGACCTGAAAGATAAACTATAAAACGTTTAATTTTTAGGTCTCGTTTTTTATAAATAAAGTTTAAATAAAGCATTTTTCCATTGACAAAAACGGAATGAGGGTATATAATTATATAGCAAGAGAGGTTAAAATGAGGTTGTTAAAGTTAAAGCTACTATTTTCTGCGCTGTTGATAATTGTTGTGGTATTTATACTTTCTTCGTGCGGAGGAGATGAAGACAAAAATATTGAAGGTGTGCTAACTGTTTTGCCTAATTTTGAAGGCGCTATCTGTACTCAACGGGCAGAGGGCGTAGAAAATGTGCCGGGAAGCGAATATGGAAATTACTATGAAAAGATAAAAACCGAGTTTGGTGATGTTGCTATAATGCGATATGATCAGAATATAGAAAATATTTCTCCAACAGCGTTTATAGTTACTGATATGACTTACTCGTTTTTGTTAAAGATTGACGGTAATAAAGTTACAGATGTTATTGCGGCGACATTGCGTGCAGATGATACCACGGTTGATTATACAGATTATTTTACCTTGGATGATGGTGTTTTAAAGATTACAAAATATGAGCGGTTTGTTTTGAATGTGACGGTGAAAGAGAGCATAAATAATAGTTACGCATCCTTTGTGTTGGAACGGTATTTGCCACCGCTCCCACCAAGACCACCAACGCCATAACGCTGACAATTTAACCAGGGTTTTTTATTGACAAAAGCGAGATGAGAGTATATAATTAAACTACAAACAGGAAAATAAAAAGGGGCGGCAAAGATGAAAATAAAGTTGTCAGGGTTTGATATCGCGCAACTTGTATTGTTGCTTATAACAGTACTGGCAATGGCGTTTATGCTTATGCTTTATGTCGGTGTCTTTGAAAACTATGACAAATACACGGAAGGTAAACTGGCGATTAATTTTTCCAACCAAAGCACTTTTAGTTACGCCAAAACTGCAGGTCTTCCGTTTGGCACAACCCTTCAAGAGGTAGCGCAATACAACGAGAAGGTGGCGACCATATTTTTTGACGTTGACGACGAAACATATAGGAAATACAGAAGCCACGGTGGCGAAGGGCATGACGGGGGAGGAACAGAGTTTGATGCAACTCCGCCTGCAGCTATAGTTTTGGAACAAAAAGTACCATTTGTGGTGACTATTGACGGCAGTCCTGCTGATGCAATTCTTTCTGCCGTAAAGTATGAAAGGAGCGGAAAAGAGGTTAAGATGCTCGACCCCGTGGACTTTAGAAATTACTTTTCGTTACACAAGGGCATATTGCGGACAAAAGCTGATGCCCCGTTTTCCCTGTACATAGAGGTAGCAAGTAAGGAGAATAAAAAGAGAGCATCTTTTTACTTTGAATATATGACCCCGGCATCAGCTGAAAAGATGTTGGAATCTTTAGGCGATCAACGTATGTCACAAAATAAACACTTACTATTATGAATAAAATTTGTGGCAAAAAAGTAATAAAAATAAACAAGGACGGTAAAAGAAATGAGATTAAAATCATTAAAATTTGCGCTTTTTGCGCTTTTGACGTTAGTTGCACTTTTCGTGCTTTCGTCATGCGGTGGCAGTGACTCTAAAGGGTGTAATGGGAATGACGGAGGTGACGACGATTACGAAGACAGTACTTCCGGCTTATCTATCTCAATCGTTGGCGAAGACATTAGTTATGACGGTTTACAAGATATAGCCGGCAATCCTTTCGGCACATTGGGTGACACCATACGAAAAAATGGAGCAAATATAGGACTATTAACGTATGACCTCACTGACTTTGAAGATCCTACTTCTTCATATCTGACCGGCTTAACATTATATCAAAAAGAGCCGGCTTTAGTAGAGATTGATGGTATAGCAATTGATAGCATAGTTTCAGCGACAAAGTGTGAAATTAAATATATATATATGCCTTACATCGAAGAGATAGAAGATGTTGATTTTAGTGATTACATCTCGTTATCCAGCGGTGTTATCAGTATAACAACATATGCATCGTTTGTTTTGCGTTTAACTGTGGCATGTGATGATAATAAGACATTGGCAACATTCTATATGCAGTATAGTGTGCCATCCAATTAAATTGCTGTAAGTTTCAGAACAGAAATTTATACAAAAGTTGACATGGGTTAAACAACAATTTAACCCATGTTTTTCATTACCGAAAAATGCCTAAACAAACATGGCTTTTCATTGACAAAAATGCCTATAAAATATATAATATAAGTGTTAAAATTAAAAAAAAGGATGGGAAATTATAATGAAGCTAAAACTATCAAGATTTAAGTTTGCATTTTTAGTGCTTTTAGCACTAGTTGCAGCAGTTGCGCTCTCTTCATGTGGGGGAAATTCTAAAGGAAAAAATTATGACGTGTATAAGACCGGTACTTTGCATATAACATTTCCTAATACTGCACTTGAGTTGAGGAATTTAGAAGAAGAAACAGAGCCCTGCAAGCACGGTGATTACTTAAAATACATAACACGTGAATCTTTTGTGAAGAATTTGTCAAAAAAAGGGTACGCTACAGTAGGAAAGTTGGTTTTTTTTGATAATGATGATACGGTTACACCGGCAGCTTTAGTATTAAGGTATGAAGAACTGTTTAAGTTAGACATTGATGGCTCTATAGTTAACCGTATAACCGCTGCGACATTATATGAGTGGGACGATAGTGATACGGCTGTTATTGTTGATACTGATATAGATGTTAATGACTATATCTCACTTGATGCTGCCACCGGCATAGTTACCATAGTGGCTGATGAGTCGTTTATTTTACACTTAAACGTAGCAAGTACAGGTAATAGAAAGAAAGCAGTATTTAAGTTAGAGTATACTATGCCGCTTTGGGATTAACATTCAATAAAGTTTTAACAGGGAAAGCTGTGAAATAATAAGCAGTGATTAAACATTTAGTTTAATCACTGCTTGCTTGTTTTTTAAAAATATTCTCATGAAATTTAAAAAAAATACAAAAAAGGCGCAAAAACCCCTTGACTTATTTTTGAAAAGGCGGTATAATTTTATGGTAAATCATGAGAGCGAGCGGAAATAGCTCAGTGGTAGAGCACAACCTTGCCAAGGTTGGGGTCGCGGGTTCGAGCCCCGTTTTCCGCTCCAAATTATTTTAATTAAATGATATGACCACCTTAACAAAATTTATTTTTGGGTGGCTTTTTTTATTTTAGTGCCAACTTTGGAGCGAAGATTAGATGAACATCAATGTAGAGAGAAAAGCGAACAGTAAAGCTGTAATCACCATCACTATTTTAAGTGACGATATGGCAAAGCATTTGGAAGTTGCCTTTGAAAAACAGGCATCGCGTATAGCCATCCCCGGTTTTAGACCGGGCAAAGCACCGAAAAATATGGTGGAAGCGCGCATAAATCCGCAGCTTTTACAGCAGGATGCAGTTGATTTGGCTATAGACAAGAGCTATCGTCAGGCGCTTAATGATGAGTCATTGGAGCCGCTCGAGCAGGGAAGCATTGAAGATTATAAGTTTAATGACGACGGCAGTTTTACCTACACCGTTAATGTTACACTCCGCCCGGAAGTTTTCTTAAAAGATTATAAAGGCATTACCGTTAATGTTAATAAAACCGAAGTCAAGGACGAGCAGGTTGAAGGTGAAATTGAGCGAATAGTTGCCGGCAGCACCTCATTTGGCGAAGTGAAAGACAGCGGAATTATTATTGGTGACTATGTTACTATAGACTATAATGCAAAGGTTGACGGCGAGATTGACGAAGAGCTTTCAACAACGGGTTATCCGCTTGAAGTGGGCAATGATACATTTTTCCCAGAGCTGAACGAAGGTCTTTTGGGGCTTAAAGCAGATGAGGAAAAAGTTATTGACGTTAAATATAAAAAGACCAACGCGAACGAGAAATTGGCAGGTAAAAGCGTCAGTTATGAGATAAAGGTTGCGCAAGTTCGCCGTATGATTCGCCCTGAAGTCACAGACGAATGGGTAACTGAGATGAGCGGTGGCGAGATAACAACCGTTGACGATTTGAAAGAACGCATCAAGCAAAACTTAGTTGGTATGGCAGCTCAGTCAGACAGAGAGCACGCAAGAAACGAGATTTTACGTATGGTGGTTGAAGGCGCAGAGCTTGATATCCCCGATGTGCTGGCTGACGAAGAGCTCGCGCACCTCATTGACGACTTTGACAGCCGCCTTATGCGCAGCCATATGACCATAGAAGAGTATGCAGAGCAGGCAAAGAAGAGCGTTGACGACATCCGCACAGAGCAGCAGATTATGGCGCGCGATATGGTTCGCCGTTCGCTCGTTATGCAGGAAGTTGCAAGAAGAGAGAACCTCTTGGTAACAAAAGAAGACCTCGACAGCATGATTCAGATACTTGCTGCAAGCAACAATATGAAGTCGTACAAGATGAAAAAAGAGCTTGAGAAGAACGGTCAGATAAATAATCTCGCTAACCGCCTCTTTCAAGAGAAAATTTTCGCCTTTTTAGAGGAAAATGCCAATATCGTGGGCGGCGACGAGCAGTCAACGCCTTCAGAAGATGCGCCAAAACCGAAGAAACCGCGTGCGAAAAAAACTGATGCTGAAGGTGAAGTAAAAGAGCCCGCAACCGAAGAAAAAGCAGAGAAAAAACCGCGAAAATCTACGGCAAAAAAGGCAGATGTAAGTGAAAAAGTTGAAGCACCTGCTGAAGAGAAGCCGAAAAAGCCACGTGCGAAAAAAACTGAAGAAAAATAGCAGTTTTTTGCTTGATAGATATTTGAAAATTTGAGACGATTTTTTTATTTGCTAAATCAGTATAAAAAATCGTCTCAAAAAGTTATTGGAAGATATATTTTACGGGTAAAATAGCAAAGTATTCTGCTCAATTCCCGTCTTATTTTTGGGGATTATCCGAATTATTTTTGAAAAAGAGAACAAAAATAATGGTTAAAACTCCAAAAAGTATGGTATAATAGTAAAAATTAGGAGTGTGAAATTATGTTAATACCTACAGTTATTGAACAAAGCCCACGCGGCGAGCGTGCTTTTGATATTTTTTCAAGATTGCTTAAAGAGCGAATCATCTTTTTGGGAAGCCCCATTGATGACCACGTAGCGAGTCTTATCATCGCACAGATGCTCTTTTTAGAGAGCGAAGACCCGGAAAAACCGGTGACCCTTTACATAAACAGCCCGGGCGGCTCAGTCACCGCAGGCATGGCGATTTATGACACTATGCAGCTTATACGCCCCGAGGTCAAAACGTATTGTGTCGGACTTGCAGCGAGCATGGGGTCCTTGCTCTTAGCTGCCGGCGCTGAAGGCAAGCGTTATGCTTTGCCAAACAGCAGGATTTTGATTCACCAGCCCTTAGTGCAGGGCGGCATTGGCGGTCAAACTACGGAAATAGAAATTTTTGCCCGCGAAATGTTGAAAACCAGAGGGACGCTAAATAAAATTTTGGCATTCCATACAGGTCAGCCGATCGAGAAGATTAATGCTGACACTGAACGTGATAATTGGATGAGCGCGGAAGAGGCGCTGAATTACCGATTGGTTGATGAGATTTTACATCACAGAACCGAAAATAAGTAATTGGCTTGAATGAATATATGTTGTTTTTAGCACGATAATATATGATTTTAAAAGTTTTTTGATGATAAAAGGTAAAAAATATGGGTAAAAAAAATAGAGAGATAGAACACTGTTCTTTTTGCGGAGAGATGGCCTCTCCGGACAATATACTTATTATGGGCGCGCATAATGTCGCTATTTGTGAGCGATGTATAGCGAGCTGCAACGAGACATTGGCAAATAATTTAAGAAATGAACCGCAAATTATTTCTGACTTTATTTTAGATAAAGATGTCCTAAAACCAAAAGAAATTAAAGGTATTTTGGACTCATACATCATAGGGCAAGATAACGCGAAACGGCTGCTCGCTGTTGCGGTTTACAACCATTATAAACGGGTGCAGATGACGCAGATGAGTGAGACAGGAGACGATTTAGACATCGCAAAGAGCAATATTTTACTTATAGGCCCGACAGGTAGCGGCAAGACTTTACTTGCGCAGACCTTGGCAAAGATTTTGGATGTACCGTTTGCTATAGCTGATGCCACTACTTTGACTGAGGCAGGTTATGTCGGCGAAGATGTCGAGAATATCCTTCTAAAGCTGATAAATGCCGCTGACGGCGACATTGAGCGTGCGGAGACAGGTATTATTTACATTGATGAGATTGATAAGATTACGCGAAAGAGCGAAAATACTTCCATCACGCGCGATGTAAGCGGTGAAGGCGTTCAACAGGCGCTTTTAAAGCTAATAGAGGGTACAGAGGCGAATGTTCCGCCAAATGGCGGCAGAAAGCACCCACAGCAGGATTTTCTGCATATAAATACGAAGAATATCCTCTTTATCTGCGGTGGCGCTTTTGACGGGCTTGATAAGATTGTAGAGAGCAGAATTTCAACTTACGCTGTTGGTTTTGGTGCTGATGTTCGTCGCAAAGAAGAGAAGAATCTCGGCGAACTTTTGAGCCAAGTCACACCTGATGACCTATTAAAATATGGTTTGATTCCGGAATTTATTGGTCGTCTGCCTGTGGCAGCAGCTCTCGACTTTTTGGATGAAGGCGCTCTTGTGCGCATCTTAACTGAGCCGAAAAACGCTATAGTTAAACAATTTAAGAAGATGTTTGAGTGGGATGACGTTGAGCTTAACATCACTGAAAAAGCTCTTTTAGCTATTGCCAAAAAGGCGCTTGCGCGAAAGACAGGTGCTCGTGCTTTGCGTGGCATATTAGAGGAGTCTATGCTTGATGTCATGTATGAGATTCCGAGCCGTGAGGATGTTGTACGGGTTGATATTGACAGCGACGATTCCGGCGCCATTATTGCCAACATCGTGTGCGATCACAGCAAACTCGTTGCTGTTTAGTTTTTGCCCATTTTGGGTGCAGACCGGCACTTCGTGCCTTTGAACGAATCGTCGGACTCGCAGGGCATAGCCCAGCTTCGCCTAGCTTCGTCCAATCTGCATCCCAAAATGGACAAAAACTGCTTTGAGCAAATTTTGTTTTTGGTGTTAATTGGTTTGTTGATAGCCAAAAAGTTAATTTGAAAAAGATAGACGATAGACAGCCAAACTAAAGCTTGGCTGTCTATCTATTTTGGTGGTAGACCGCAAGCTTCGCTTGCTTTGAACGAACCGTCGATGTTCGGAGTGCGTCGCACACCTCATCTAGTTTCGTCCAATCTGCATCCAAAAATGAACGAAAACTACCTGTCGCAAAAGAGCTTTTAACTGTATTGAAAAATTCTTTTTATTGATTTGATAGGTGAAAATAAATTTGAAGAAGAGGAAACAGAAAGCCAAGCAATAGCTTGGCTTTCTGTTTGTTTTGAGTGTAGCCCGGCTTCTCCTTGATTCGTCCAAAATCCACTTTTTATTTTTTATTCTGTGATGTTATTTTGCTTTTTTGAAAAATAGTGGTTTTTTATGAAATGGAAAAACACTGAGAATATTAAAAATACTAACCTATTCATAAAAAAATTGCTCAAAAGTATTGACAATTAGATAAAAAAGGGGTATAATCATAGTATATTATAGTTCTATATTTTTTTTAAAACTTGCTATAATATAAAAAAAATCAAGGAGATAAAACCATGAAGAAAATGACCAGGGGGGGGGGGNTTTACCCTAATTGAACTTTTAGTAGTTATCGCTATTATCGCTATTTT
>JGI994J12354_10001413_pt1 | contig 24205 bp, 21 predicted proteins | sample IntmicLarv3ML3BL_FD_12354 | JGI IMG/M metagenome (IMG submission 12354)
GATGGAATCCTTGCCGGCACACTCATTTACTTTTATTTCCATGAACATTACCCTCCCAACTTATATTTTCGATAATTGTACTACCTTTCCGCTTTTGATTTCCACAGGATTACCATCAACTGAAATCCATACATCATATGCTGACGGATTCAATACAACGTCCTGCTTTGCTGTAAACCTCAATCCACGTACTGCTTTTACATAATCACAGATTTCGATATTTGTTGCATACCATATGTCGTCGCGGCCGCCTGTTTTTTTACAAAATTCTTCTATGAGTTCCCAGTTATGGTCATTGTCAAATTCATAGCTGTGCCCCCAAACATACATAAGTTGATGCCAATCTTGTGACAAGAATTTGTCTCCATACATTAGTAAATTGTCATTATGGTGACACGTACCCTGCCATTGTAAAAAATCATCAGGAAGTCCAAATTCGTGAGTAGTGGGAACGACGCGACAATAGTCTATACCAAGCATGCGCAGCATATGTACGACATTGTCGTTCACAGAACCAAGCGCATACGACATTCCGCGTATTGGCTTTTCTACAATTTCCTCAAGTTTTTCTCTATCACGCATAACTTCTGATATTATTCCTTCGTTGGGAGTGAACGCCAATCCCTGATGTGTATATCCGTGTGCTGCTATTTCGTGGCCCTCATATACTTTTTTGATTTCATTTTCGGGTAGTCTTAACCAAGCCTTTTTTCCAAACAATCCGGAATTTATATGAAAAGTACCTTTAATTCTATATTTATTAAAAATCTCAATAAGCCTAATGTCGCTGAACACTCCATCGTCATAACTCATTGTGAGAGCTTTTGATTTCCCTCCTGAAAATCTATCCAAACTGATTTGCATATAATGCAGCTCCTTTCAAGGTTGATTTTTCATGTGTTATGAAATGGAATTACTCTGTACAGAAAACCTACGAATAAATTCCTCAACGATATCGAAGATTTCATCCACCCAAAATTCTCCCGTACCGTGATCCGCACCTAAGAGCTTATAAAACTCTGTGTGCTTTCCGGCTTTCATAAGGGCTTCGTATATCGAAACGCCTTGCTCAAAAGGGACGATTTGGTCGCTGTCGCCGTGCAGTGTTAAGACCGGAGGGCAGGGCTTGTCCACAGATACATAGGTAACAGGGGATGCCTCTTTCGCCAATTCAAGATGTTCTGCCACGGGTATTTTACCTAGCAAAAGACCAATAGGGCCATCAGCGGAAGCACAATCCATAATGGATTGATAATTACCCATGGTCACCAAATCGCTAGGGCCATAGTAATTCACGATTGCATTCACTTGACAACTATACCCGTTATAATCATCTGTGTCCGGATCGCTATCCCCTGTTATCCCTGCCATTAAAGCCGTATGCCCGCCTGAGCTATCGCCCCAAAGCGTAATATTGTCAACATCTATTCCATAGGCTTCCGCATTTGCCCGCAAAAATCGTATAGCCGTCTTGCAATCCCGCATTTGCGCCGGGAACGGACTTATATCGCTTTCGCGGAATGCTACACTTGCAATGACAAACCCACGCAACGCGAATCTGGAGAGCTGAGGCACGGGTAAATAGATGTTTTGCCGTTGCCACGCAGAACCTTGGACATATACAATAAGCGGTAGCTTTTTCATAATCGTTTCTCCCGGGGAATAGGGCCGAATCATCGCCAGATGGAGCTTTTTGCCGTCACGCTCTGCATATTCAATATCTCCGTTGACAAAACAAAGCGTGGTGTTTTGGGGCTTTATTTCCTTCATCCCCTCAGCCGATGCTGTTGAAGGAGAAAAAGCGGAATTGTCTGTAGACATTTTATCACCTCATCTTATTCGTTTTACATAAATTATCAAACCGTCTTCATATACAAAAACAGCTTATTACCGGCTAAACACCCCAAATCTCGTCAGCATATTGCTTTACAGTTCGGTCACTTGAAAAAAAGCCAGCGTTTGCGATATTCAAAAGACATTGCCTTGCAAATGCATTTCTATCGCAGTAGGCTTTGTTTGCTCTGCGTTTCTCTTCTACGTATGGCTCGAAATCCAGCAACAGATAATACTGGTCGGGCCTGTGCCAAGAAGCACCATTTAGAATAGAGTCGAATAATTCGCGAAACAGCCCCGTGCCGCCATCGCTCAACGTACCATCAATAAGGCAATCCATTACACGGCGGATTCTTGGTGTGTTTATATACAATTGCTTGGGGTTGTAAGAATCAGCAACTCTGCGGACATCTTCGATTCTGGCGCCAAAAATATAATTGTTTTCATCGCCCGCTTGCTCGACAATCTCGATATTCGCGCCATCGTAAGTACCAAGTGTGACCGCTCCGTTTAACATGAATTTCATGTTTCCGGTTCCCGACGCTTCTGTTCCCGCAGTTGAAATCTGCTCCGAAATATCCGCAGCGGGTACCAGCTTTTCAGCATAACTCACACTATAATTTTGTATAAAAAGAACTTGCAATTTATCTTTCATATCGCTGTCGTGGTTAATCAGCTTCGCAATTTCGTTAATCAGCTTGATAATACCCTTGGCGCGACGGTATCCCGGCGCAGCTTTAGCGCCAAACAGAAATGTTGTCGGATGGAAATCAACCAGACTCCCCTCTTTTATGCTGTAATAAATATCGAGAATGGAAAAAGCATTCAAGAGTTGACGCTTGTATTCGTGGAGCCTTTTTGCTTGTATATCAAAAACAAAGTCTGTACGAAGCTCAAAACCATTTTCATGTACCCTTACATAGTCAGCCAAGCATTGTTTATTACCACGTTTGATATCATTTAACTGGCCGAGCAACGCGTTGTCATCAGCAAATGCTTTGAGGTGCGTAAGCTCCGTCAAATCTATTATCCACTTGTCGCCTATCTTTTCGGTGATAAGGCTCGCAAGGCGGGGGTTGCAAAGCGCAAGCCAGCGCCGTTGTGAGATGCCGTTTGTTTTATTCGAAAATCGCTCAGGATACAGATCGTACCAGTCCTTAAGAGCATCATTTTTAAGGATTTCGGTGTGCAAGCGTGCGACTCCATTGGTTGAATGCGAGGCATAGATTGCCAGCCGCGCCATATGTATACTGCGCTGCCTGTCAACTATATCGTAGCGCTCCGTAGCCTTGCCCGTTATACCGCGTGCTCTTAATGTCTGCTGAAGATGGTTTTGTATCATCACAACATAGGGATACACTTCAGGTATGACACTACAAAACAATGCGGCGTCCCATCTTTCAAGCGCTTCGGACATAATGGTGTGGTTCGTATAGGCAAAGGTATGAAGGCAGGTGGCGAAAGCCTGCTCGAAAGAAAGGCTCTCCTCTTCCATGAGCAGCCGCAGAAGCTCAGGTATCGCGACCGCAGGGTGCGTATCATTAAGCTGTATGGCAAATACATTCGCCAGTTTTGAAAAATCATTACCATGTATGGATTTGAACCGGCGCAGGATGCTTTTAAGTGACGCGCTGGAGAAAAAATACTCTTGCTTGATTCTAAGGCGCTTACCTTCGGCTGTCTCATCATTGGGGTATAAAACGCTGGAAATTGCCTCTGCAAGGTTTTTCGCTTGAAATGCACTTTCGTATTGGGCTGTACCAAACGCAGCGAAATCAAATCCCTCGACTGCTTCGGCTTGCCATAACCGTAATGTATTAACCGTATGGCCGCCGTTACCGATAATCGGCATATCGTATGGCACGGCCCACACGGATTGCTCTGCAAAATCAACACGGACACGTTCGTGTTCGCGCCGTATGCTCCATGGGTCGCCAAAGCGTGTCCAGTCATCGGCTGACTCTTGTTGGAAACCGTCTTCGAAATACTGCTTAAACAAACCGTACTTATAACGTATGCCAAAACCGTCAAGCGGCAGGCCGTGTGTCGCGGCAGAATCCAGAAAACAGGCAGCAAGTCGGCCGAGTCCACCATTCCCAAGCGCTGCGTCCTCTATCTGTTCAAACATATTAATATCCAGACCGTTCTGTTCAAAAATGCATTTATAATCTTCCAATACACCAAGGTTAAGGAGGTTCTGGTAAATGACACGGCCCAAAAGGAACTCGGCTGAAAAATAGCAGGCGCGTTTTCCTTGACCCGGTACATGCCATTCACCAGCAAAGTTAAGCGCAGCATTAGCAACGTAATTGTATAGGCTAAGCAAATCCTTATCTCCATTGCCTTCTAAGCAAAGCCTAAGAGATTCTTCAAAGCTGTTCATTATTATTACTCCTCACATAATATATTTGCCATGTTATCAATTGGTTTCTCGTCAATGAAGGTACGCGAATCGTCTTCGGATAAAAGAAAATCCCTCTCTGTTTTATCGAATCTCTTAGATATGTAAAACAACAACAGTAGATTAACCATTTGAAACAAAGCAATATGCACTGCCGGAATCACGAAACCAACCGCTGTGCAAAGCAAGGCAGGAAAAAGTGAACTCATGATGACGATTTTCACCCTCTCATTAAAGGAGAAATTTGTAGACGCCAGTCTGGAGAGTCCAAGAAATGCCGCAGATATAAGGTAAAAGAAGGTTTGTATAGCAAGCAAAACAACAAACGCTATCAATATCATGGGTAGTAAAAAATGCGGTATATATAAATTGTATACTGCTATCATTCCAAACACTTCGCCGAAGGGCTGTGAAAGTTCCCCCGAGACAAAGAATTTGGATGGGGCAGACAAGACAATATTAGTATCCGCGTATACCACAAAATCGTCAAACACATGAACCATAGGCTGCGCGTCGGTTAGCTTTTCCAGGGAAAAGTATTCTTGATTGTGGTATACAACCGTCGCGTTTTCAAAGTCCTGAGAAAACACCCTCATATAAAGCTCGCTTGGCTGCGTCCTCACAATTAAAGTGAATATGGGGATAAACAGCAGACAAAAAACAAGCATGAAATGAAGAATTACATATCTTCGCTTCATATGAATGGACGAAACTATGAAAGTATACAGCTTTCCTAAACTGAGCGCCGCGGTGTGAAGATAATTATTATGGTTCATTGTACCCACCTTATCTATAGATTTCGCTAAAACAATACATTGGAAATCATTCTATTCGCCTTTATTTGCACCCGCCGCAAGACCTGTAATCAAGAACCTCTGGAAAACTAAATACAATATTGTGATTGGTACTGCGACAAGCACCGCTCCGGCGCAAAAAGTCGTAAAGTACGAACCAATATTATAGGGTGTTATCATATTATACAGTCCAATTGCAAGTGTTTGATTTTTGTCACTGCTAATCAGCAGCCGTGGCAGCATATAGTCCATCCATGGCCCCATAAAAGCAGTAAAGGCGATAAATGAAATAATCGGAACCGATAACGGTAGCAGAATCTTCACAAAGACTTGCAGCTTGGAAGCTCCGTCGATATATGCGGCTTCGTCAAGAGATTTGGACAAATTTAACAGATAGCCCCTGGTTATCCAAATGTTCATGGGAATACCACCCGCCACATAAATAATGACCAGCATATTCAAGTTGTTCAGCATACCAAAATTCAATGCAATCATATACAGAGCCGTCATCGACATAAAGCTTGGAAATGTTTGCAAAATCATTACAAACATCATTCCTGCTTTTCTCCCTTTAAACCGAAACCGGGCAAGAACAAACGCCGTTATTGTATTGATTATAACTGCGAAAAACATGGTTAGTACCGCTATGTATCCGGTGTTCAAAAACCAGTTCAGATACTTCGTTTTACTAAACAACTTGATGTAATTATCAAAGGTCGGGTTTGGGGGGATTGGGTTGAATTTCCCTACGCTATTTATGGGATTAAGTGACGCGCCTACAACCCATAAAAGAGGATACAGAACCATAATGGCAATAATCAACAGCACGATATAAATTACTAATCTCGTCAAAATCGTTCTTACCATCGCCAATCTGTTTGACTTCATGCTCATCCTTTAATCCTCCTTATAAACACGTGACCTAAGCAAGTTGATTACACTAAATGTCGAAATGACGATAAAAATCAACAAGCTCAGCGCGGACGCGTAGTTGTACATACGTTGATCCAACGTAAGCTTAAATATCCATGTAATCAATAAATCCGTTGTTCCCGCCAATTGGTATTTAGGGTTAGCGGGGCCACCGCCTGTTAAAAAATAGACCGCGCCGAAGTTGTTGAAGTTTCCAATTATTGTCATCACAATCTGCGGCGTGGTGGCCGTTAAGATCATAGGCAGTGAAATATATCTAAACTTATGCCAACTGTTGCCGCCATCAATTTCAGCGGCTTCGTACATTTCCGGCGAAAGCGAGGTTAAAACACCCGAAATCAACGCCATAAAGTACGGAAAACTAAGCCACATGCTAACGAGGACAAGAACCGCCCTTGCCCAATTGGTATTGCTTAAAAACGGGATAGCTTCTTTAATGATACCCGCACTTAGAAGAAGGTTGTTAAACGCACCGTCCTTGGTAAACATTACACTGAACACAAGCAAAGAAACCAAGCCCGGTACAGCCCACGGCAAAATATAGATACCGCGCCACAATGCCTTAAAACGGATTCCTTTCGCATTAACCATAACCGAAGCAAGTAATCCCAACGTAAATGGGAAGAAAGTGGCTAAAAAAGCCCATGCTATTGTCCAACTGAGGATTCGCAGGAAAGTACTGCTCCAAATCGGAAGGTTTACAATATCAATGAAAGTCTTGAAGCCCGTCCAATCGACCAGTTGTTTGGGCGGTATTGCGTTAAAGTTATAATTGGTGAACGCGATAAGGCTGGTAAATAGAACCGGTATCACAGAGATAAACAATACAAGAATCGCACCCGGCGTTATCATGATATATTCAAACGAGCTTTTCCATAAATCCTTAATATAATCTATACTGCTTACCCGTTCCCCTTGTTCAATTTTAACCCTTGAACGATAAGCGTCCCTTATGTTCCAAATCCAAAGCAATGCGAAAATCAATAGGACTACTGTTGAAATAATCCCGCCAATCATTAACATGATAGAGTGGTCAAAAGCCAGTACAGTGGAGTCCAGCCTGGGAGTTTCGCCCAATGTGATGATTCCCCAAAGGCCTTTCGTAAAATATCCACAGTTGCGGAATGAAGGTTCCGAAATGCCCATAAGGACGTTTAACGTACCGGTTGAGAGCTCGATAAACAAAAATATACATTGCATAGCAAAAAACAATAAACCCTTTATCTTTTGCATGTTGATAATTTGGCCGCTGCCCCACACAACAGCAGAGCATAGCGATACGATGATTTTCATATCAATCTTCCGTTCCTATGGATTTTCTTGATACAAGAAAGTGGGCCGCAGCTATTCATTTTGACATACATTGAAACAGCAGCGGCCCGTGCGTATATGTTAATTACAGGTTAATCGTATAAGGATTTGCCGGTGGCGTTAAGGAGCATCTCAAAGCTCTCCGTGGATTTTGCTTGGGTTTCCTCAACAGTTAACTGACCATCCCATGCAAAAGTGAACAGCTCATTAAAAGGAACCCATAATACAGTACCGGTCTCAGGAATCGAGGACATGGCATCGGCGTACGGAGATTGCTCCGCAAGACCCATCAAGGGCTCATCATCAGCAAGACCCGGAATACCGGACAAGTCCTTCAAAGTAGGAAGCGAAGCCTTTTCAGCATAAAATATAGCCGCCCCTTCTTCCGAAACCATGAAATCGGCAAAGGCGAATGCAGCTTCTTTATTTTCTGAATAACTAGAAACACCAACCAGTGTGCCTGCCGCGAAAACGCGGGGCTGGACACCGTTAATCGTCGGGATTTTGGTTACGCCAAAGTTAATATTGTTTTCTTTAAGCCCTGCGATCGCCCATGTGCCGGTGATGCAGAGGGGAACCTCGCCGCGGCCGAAAGCGGCCACTGTATTTTCCCAAGAAATATCGCTTGAGTTCAAGGGGAAAATCTCACGCAGGGATGTGTGGAACTTTAACCCCTCGGTGACGCTTGGAAGATCGAATCCGAGTTGCTTATAATCTTCCATATTCGGGCCAAAAAGCGAATAACCAAAAGCAGTTAAGGCAAAGTAATTGTGGAAAGCGTCGTTAGCCACCCATTGCATGGCGTATTTCCCGGCGGAAGGGTCGTTATAGGTTTTAGCGAATTCAAATATTTCATCAAACGTTTGGGGCGGAGTGGCAATCAAATCTTTGTTATAAAATAAACCGATGTTTTCCCATCCGATAGGTGCACCATAAAGCGTTCCATCAACTTTCCCCGTCTTCATCGCGGGTTCAATTAACATCTCCTCATATGTTGCTTGAAGTGCAGCAGGGAAAGGTTCCAGCACACCATCGGCAAACGCTTCAGAGAGTCCGTTATGAGGCATGCTAATAACATCGGCACCGGTACCTGCCGGGCCGGCAAGTGCTAAATCTGTCGCAGAACCTAATCCGCCTAATTCCCATTCAATGGTCACTTTGGGGTGCTTTGCGGTAAAAGCCTTGATGAGAGCTTCAGCCCATGGTTCGCTGTCAAGCCAAACCAACAGATTGCCGCTGAGCTCATCCTCAGGTTCCTCAACCGCAGGCGTCTCAACCACAGGCGCATTTGTAACGGAAGGATTATTCGTTGCGGGTGGAGTCGTTGCGGGTGTTTGCGGTGTAGCTGTGCTACCGCAGGCTGATAAAAGGAGTGCGGAAACCAAAACCAGTGAAAATAGCTTCTTCATGATATACCCCCTAATATAGTTTTTATTTGCACATATCGTATCGGTTATAACCGTCGATACGTCTTACACATTGGTTGGACAAACAAAAACGCTTGTCAAGTTTAGCAGATTCGTTACTAACAGATTGCATCCAGCCCGATATAAAAACCGTATGCTTTGATAACCGTACTCTCGTGGATAGTATGGGTTCCAGAAGATACTAATTGTATTCCACATGTTATAATTTCTATGACTTCTGTTCCGTTGTTGAAAACGGCGACCAGACTATGCCCACGATATGTCCTTGTCATCTTGATTATATTCCGTTCATCATCGATTTCCCATTTTGTCTCGGCATACGTGATTATGTCAGAGTGTTTTCGCCTTAGCGCAACTAACGATACAGTAAACGAATGAATATCTTTATCCCATTTGCTCTCGTCCCATTCCATGCAGGCGCGGCAGCCCGGGTCTGAACCACCAGACATTCCGATTTCAGTGCCATAATACAGGCAAGGGGATCCCGCTTGTACAAACATAAACGCTAACGTTGATTTTACTATGCTTTTATTGCCGTTCGCAATGGTCAGCAACCTTGGTGTATCATGCGAGTCAAGCAGATTAAACATCACTTCATTTGTCTGCTGTGTGTATAACATAAGTTGTTGATTCATGGCTGCGACCATTTTTGTTGGAACTATATTTCTTCTGACAAAGCACTCCAGAATCGCATCTGTGAAAGAATAATTCATCACCGCATGAAATTCGTCGCCTTGTAGCCATGATTGCGCAGAATGCCACGCTTCGCCAATGATATATATATCTTTATTTATCTCTGTCATTTCTTTGTAAAACCGCTTCCAAAAATGATGATCAACCTCATTGGCTACATCAAGTCTCCATGCATCGATGCCACACGCCTTTGTCCAATACCGCGCAACACTCAACAAATACTCCTGCACCTCGGGATTTGCTGTATTCAACTTAGGCATGTGAGGCGTAAAGCCAAAGGACTCATAGGTAAGGTTATCCACATCGTCTATCCTGTCGGTTTGCGTATAGGAGACCGGGAAACGGTGGATATGGAACCAAGAAGCAAATTTTGATTCCGCTCCGTTTTTTACCACGTCCTGCCACTGCTCCGATGTATCTCCAATATGATTAAACACCGCATCAAGCATTACCTTAATGTCATGTTTATGGCATTCATCAACAAGTTTTTGCATGACCTCTTTCGTACCAAAAGCAGGGTCGATGGTAAAATAGTCAGTGGTATCATATTTATGTGTGGTAGGTGACTTAAACACAGGACACAGGTATATGCCGTTAACGCCCAATCCTTTAATGTAATCAAGTTTGTCGATTATACCTTGTAAATCGCCGCCAAAGAAATCCTTCCTATCTGGTTCCCGGCTATTCCACGCAAGCGTTCCTGTAGGGTCGTTACCAGTATCGCCATTCCAATATCTTTCTGGAAAAATTTGATACCATACAGTATCTTTTACCCAATCTGGCGTTTTTACCATATCTATTTCATGAAAATACGGGAAACGGAAATAATAATTAAAGTTTGATGTAAACGGTTCCTTTACTGGATACACGCCCTTGTCGCAATAAAACACCTCCATGCCATCGTTCCCGACAATATGAAATGCATACATCACGCGGTTATGTTCTTCACTTGTTTCAATCATCCAATAATCGTGTGTGTCTGTACTTGCGATGATTCGTAATGGCCGTTTTTCAGCAAAAATTTCATCGTGCCACCCGTTCCAAAACTTATTTGTGTCATTTTGAATTAATGACACTTCTCGTATATCATCTTTAGCAGTTCTGAGCCTTATATGTACATTCCGGGGCGTGTATAAATAAGCAAATTCACTGCTTGGTGGTCTGTGGTACAGTGCAGCAGTATTCATTCTATTCCTCCAAACATTTTTGTTAAGGCTATAGCCCCATGAAATATTGAAAAATCAACTCGTCACCATCGGGGAATCCTTCATGACTTAAGCGGCAAATCCATTTGAGCAATCTTTTCTCCTCCTCACCTTGATATCTCCCAAGAAGGGAAACGTTTCACTTTCTCCCTATACTCGATATGTCAATTTTGTACAACGTAAGCCGCCTCATATTTACTTTATAACACACATTCGCCATATTGTCAACAACATATAGCAATACTTGCGCATATAAAAAAGGGTAACGTTTTACTTTTTTTACTTTGCTGTTGCCTCTTATGTGTTGAAAAACACCCTTGCTTTTTATCTGCATGTCTGATAAACTAAATTCATTCAAATGGTTCATACCCAACTACAGTTCTGTAACAACAGAGGCCGTAGTTATTTCATTTTGAGGGTATTCAAATGCACCTTGCTATTGTGAACAACATAACTGCTGAGGAGCGAGTATATAATGGCGATTACTATTAAGGATGTTGCGCGAGAAGCTGGGGTGTCTATCACTACAGTCAGTAAAATCATAAATGGAACGCCAACTATCTCGCAGGCAACAACAGAAAAGGTGCAAGCAATCATGGATCGCTTGGAGTATATTCCCAATAAGCGCGCTGCCAATTTTTCGCGCGCGGCAACAAAAAACATTGTTTTTTTAGCAACATTGGCAAAGGGACAGGTTTTCATGAATCCCCATATGTTCGAAATGATATGCGGAATACAAAATGAACTTAGCGTACACGGTTACACATTAACTTTAGTTGATACAAGCCGTGAAACGAACGACGGGGAGCTGGCCAGAAAAATAATACTGGAAAAGAGCGCAGACGGTATCATTGTTTTTGGAGAATCCATCAACAAATCAACCGCTGATTTTATAACAAACAAAGGATTTCCTCACATCGTTATTGGTAAACCTGAATTTACACATCGGGTATGTTGGATTGATTTTAACAATGTCCTCTCAGGCGAAACAGCAGCGCAGCATCTTATTCAATGCGGTTATAAACGGATTGCTTTTATTGGCGGAAAAAAAGATCAGGGGATATCTTTATACCGTTTGCAAGGTGCACAGTTATATCTGCAAGAACACGGGGCAGATATTATCGAAAAGGACATATATTACATTGATTATGATGTCAGAGAGAGTTATAATGCAGCTCTTTCATTACTGAAGCAAAACACACGTCCCGACGCCATCATTTGCGAGAGCAGCTTGATTGCTGTTGGCGTGATGAAAGCTTTAGACGAAAACGATATAGTTGTGCCTACAGATATGGGCGTTATCATGATTGACGATCATCCATATTCTAAGGCGATCTTTCCGTCTCCGACCGTTGTCAATATAGATATATATGACCTCGGTGTACAAGCTGCAAAATCCTTGCTGCGTAAAATTAAAGATCCGGCATTGCAAATGCAGATATACACCACCCTCCCTGAATTAATCAAGCGAGAAACAACTAGAAAAATAGAAAGCATGTAATGAGCTTAATGTTTTCCGCATATTTGTATGTAAAGCCGGAGAGCAGTTTCTATTTGCTCTCCGACATAACAAAACGCAAGTTAACTTAATAATCAGGAGATTATACTGAACATCAATTATTATGAGTTAGTTTCAAATCTTTTTGTTGTACTATCTTCTATTGTAAAAACGTCATTGCATATGACCCTTTATACCACCTCGTCAATCCTCCTTTTCGCCACATCTTCTATCGCCAACTCACTTGTCCGATAAACCGAATCGCAAACCAGCGGCAGCCCGAACGTCATGCCGGGCATTCCTTTGTCGATGACGATGCCTGTGACGGTGAACCGACGTTCCTTCTTCTTGCTTGCAAAATACGCTGTAAACATTTTCAATACGGCACACTCGCCATCCGCCAGCATGACGACATCGGCATTGAAGAAACAGACCGCAAACTACGTTCTCAAGGGCGGCAGGACAGGCGGCATCTTTATGCAGGAGAATATACATAGATTGCATAATAGTTCCATCACCATTTGTCAAGGATGATCTCAAGTGCATATTCATCTGTTTCACAGATCCAGACAGCCATGCGGAGTAGAAATAAAGCAGGACAGGATAGACATAATCACTATGTCCATCCTGTCCTGTTCTTGAAAAGCAAAAACCAACGCGGCCTAATAAACCGCGATTGGCCCATATGGCCCCTCTATGATTTCTATCTTCGTTTCAAAAATATCGCTTAATAATTCCGACTGCATAATTTCCTTTACTGTTCCAAATGCGGCGATTTTACCATTTTTCATAGCGCAAATCCGCTCTGAATATTTCGCAGCAAAGTTTATATCGTGCATGACAGTCAAGATAGTTCTGCCAAACGCATTGGCGGCATGGCGCAAATGCTCCATCATCTGAACGGAGCGGGCAACGTCCAAATTGTTCAACGGCTCATCGAGAAGCACATATTCTGTTTCCTGACACAGAACCATCGCCACATAAGCCCGCTGCCGCTGGCCGCCGGACAATTCATCTAAGTATCTGTTTTCCAAAGCGGTCAAGTCCAAAAAGTCTATGTATTTAGATATAATTTCTTCGTCTTTTTTTGTCAGTCGTCCTTTTGAATACGGAAACCGCCCAAACCCGGCAAGCTGCCGAACGGTAAGCCGTGTGACAAAGTGATTCTCTTGACGCAAAATGGTTAAAATCTTGGCTAACTCCTCCGATTTCGTAGTAGAAACATCCATACCCGCCACCTTGATTTGTCCTTCGTCCATATGCAGAAGCCGTCCGACCATGAGCAGCGCCGTGGTTTTCCCCGCGCCGTTCGGCCCGATTAAGGCGGTGATGCCGGCCTTTGGTATTTGTATGCTCAACGGACCGATTTGAACCTCGCTCGAATACGCTTTCTTAGCGGTTTGTATAGTAATCATAAGCGTCCCTTTCTCAACAGTACGACTAGAAACACGATGCCACCGAACATTTCAATGATAACGGAAACCACGCCCTGCGCCCTGAAAATGTGATACATAAAGAAATACGCGGCGGTTATGATTAAAAAGCTGATGGCTAGTGACATAGGAAAAATATATTTATGGTCATATGTCGGCACAGCTTGGTATGTCAGTGTCGCCACCAGAAATCCATAAAATGTAAGCGGACCGATTAATGCCGTGGAAACGGACATCAGTATCGAAACCAACACAAGCGTATACATAACGCCGCGCCGGTGGCTTACCCCCAGTGCCGTCGCCGCGCTTTTGCCAAGCGAGAGTACATTCAGCTTTTTGGCATAGACAATGAGCAATGCCGCCACAATGACAATGATCGGAATTGCAACGGGAAAGCACTCCGCTTTCGCGTTACTGACAGACCCAAACAAACGCGATTGCAAAAGATCAAACTCTGATGGCGCGAGGAGCCTGCGCATAAATGATGATACCGACCGCAGCCCTGTTCCGAGGATAACGCCGATGAGGAGCATCAGTTGCAAATTTCCGTATTTCCCGCGCAGCAGCCATCCATAAAGCAGAAAGCACATGCCAACCATAACCACCGTTTGCAATAGGAACGATTCAATGCCGCCGGTGAACCGCACAAACACGGTAGAGCCGAAAAAGAAAATGATGCTCGTGTTGATTGTCGAATGCAGCGCCTCGAATCCCAATAGTGACGGCGTAATAATCCGGTTGTTCGTGCTTGTTTGGAATGTAACAGTCGCCAAACTCTGGCAGACAGCGGCAATCAGCATCGCACCGACCGCAACGGCACGTCTTTTAACGACCGGGATGAAAGACGGCGAATCGACCGGCACGGGGTTATTATAGACCATAAGACCGAGAGTCATCAGGATGCCTATGGCAAACAGGGATATCAGCAGAATCCAATAGCGCGTTTCTTCTTTTTTTGAACGGAACGCTTTGGCGGTTCTTTCTGTATGGTAAACAAGCGCGCTCATTGTATCCTCCTTCTTTTGAGTAAGATAAAAATAAAAGTAATCGCACCCACTGTTCCGAGTATCAAAGAAACAGGAACTTCAAAGGGCATGATAATTGTGCGTGAAATGATGTCGCAAAGCGTAATGGCGCCCATGCCCAATACGCATACCCACGGCAGATTGCTCCGCAAGTCATCACCGCGGTACATGGAAACGATATTGGGCACAATCAGGCCTAAAAACGGAAGATTCCCGATAACGGCGGCCACAATGCCGACTGTCAGAGAAATAAGCCCTGTTCCCAGTATGATGATACGGTTGTAATTCGCGCCGAGACTCGTTGCGACGTCCTCGCCCAGTCCGGCCAGTGTCAGCCTGTCCGCATAGATAAAAACCAAAATGGTTACGGCCACAATCAGCCATAAATATTCGTACCGCCCGATTTGCACCGACGCGAAGGAACCGATGAACCAATTTGAGATGCTCTGCGTCATTTGGAAAACAAGACCGAGGAAGGTGGATACAGCGGAAATAACCGCGCCAAGCATCATCCCGATAATCGGGACAATCAGCGACGAGCGCAGCTTCACCTTGTGCAGAAACAAGAAGAAAATCATCGTTCCCGCAAAGGAGAAAACAATCGCGCCCGTCATACGTAGTACGAGCGACGGCGCGGGAAATGCCATGTACACAAATAGAAGCCCCAGCCCCGCCCATTCAATCGTGCCGCTCGTGGTAGGCTCTACCATGCGGTTTTGCGTCACAAGCTGCATGACCAGACCCGACATTGACATAGCCGCACCGGTCAGCATCAACGCCGACGTTCTTGGCACGCGGGTGATGAAAAACATTCGCATACCGTCCTCTTGCCCGCGGATGTCATACACGCCCGTCAGCAGTGAAACGATGCCCAAAAGCAGTACAATCGCAACCGCCAGAATAAAAGGCTTCGTCCACAGCTTCCTTTGGGCGGAAAGAGGGGGCTGAGATTGCTCAGCCCCAGTTTTTTTTTGTTGCGCGATATTGTTTGACATTTGATATTCTTCCTTCTGGTTAGTTTGCCATCACGCGCGCGAGTTCATGGAACAGCGCCGTGAAAGTCTGGATGGACTCATTAACATATGCGTCATTCGGCGAAAAAACCATTTGGTTTTCGGTCACAGCGGTGATGTCCGCCAACGCGGGCGCGTTCGCGATAACATCATGCGCGGATACATAACCATCCGCCGATGTATTCATTGCATCGCGATCCATCACGAAAATCCAATCCGGGTTGCTCTGCGCAATGGCCTCTATGGAGATGTCATCGCCTTGATGGTCCGAGCTGGCGTTGTCAATTTCAAGGGACGACGTCCAACCAAAAACCTCATACAGCGGTCCCCACAAGCGACCGGAACCAGGCGCGGCAAAACGAATGTCTCCGCCGGAAACAATGAGCGTCATAATCGTTGTTTCCGGGCTATACGCGGCTTTAGCCGCCGCAATGGATGCATCAAGATTCGCGACCATCTGCGCCGCCTCGACGTTCTTATCAAATATCTGTCCAAGCGCAAGCGTAAAGTCCTTGAAGCCGTTTATCAGGTTATCGCCGGCGTTCTCCGCGTCAACGGAAACATCCATGTTCAGGTTGATAACAGCCGCATTCGGCACCAATGCCTTGATTTCGTCATAACGCCCCGCGAAACGCTGCCCGATAATCACGAGATCCGGGTCAGCCGCCGCGATAACCTCTAGGTTCGGGTCGTTATGCGAGCCGATATCCATAATGGAATCGTCCGTTTTATACCCCAAGCCTTCGGGCATGATGGGTTTGGGACCTGCAACCAGTTCCACGCCCCACGCTTCCAGTGTTTGGAACGTTCTGTTGTCCAGAGCGATGACGCGCTGCGGGTTGACCGGTACGGTAACGGTGCCGTAGATGTCCGTAATTTCAACCGTCGCGGGTACATCCGGCTCGGCGGGTGCTTCCGTTGGGTTTTCAGTGAGTTCCGGCACAGATGTCGGCGTAACGGTTGCGGTAGGCGGTGTTTCTGTTGCTGCCGCGTTGTCATTTGTACTGCCGCAGCCGGTCATCATAAGCGCGAAAATCAACATAAAGACCGCAAACGGGGTTTTCAATGTACCAATTTTTTTCATCTTACATTCTCCTTTTATGTGTTTAATATAACAGCGGTTCTTGAATGCTCGCCACAATTCTGCGTTGCGTATGTATACAGCAATGGTTGACGCATATCCCCTCCTTCTAAAAATAGCAGCAAATCAGCATTGCCCACACAAGAGTTTCCTTTGACTAACTTGCGTGTTAGTTTAGCATAACAATTGCAGTTTGTCAATAGAATTCTTCAAAAAACAAAATAACAAAAAGAACTGACCGCCATCAACGGATACGTACGGGCAAACCAATTGCTTGCCCGTACATGTCGATTGCAACCTGCTCTCACGCCATATCTTTCCATGCTTCTGTATTGAACTTGATAATGCCATTTTCCTTATAAAGATAATCAATGTAATCTTCAACAACACCAGCAAGCTTTTGAATCGTTTCTGCACGAAGACCAGCACCGCTATTCATATCTTGTTGGGCTGAATACAGAGCGGCGAAAGCACTTTGCATAGCCGTCAGAGTATCTTTGAGTACGGATAGCTGTGCCGTTTGCTCCACAACATCATTATAGCGTAACAATTGAAGAGTTAAACGACCTGTATTTGTTGCTGGCTATGGTTGGCGGCGGTATGATACGGGGATGCTTCAGGGGCGACAAGGCACCCTGTCAATACAACTGGTCAAAACATTTTGACGAAACATAGAAAACCACGATGAAAATGTTGAGCTTTCACTGTCGGTGAATGTGCAGAAACGCCATATACATGGCGCGGACTGGTTGAAGCGGTATAAGCAATTATGCGTAACGACACTACGTTCCGTCTCGAAAATCCGATTTGTAAAATCAACCATCTCGCCCCTCGAAACAAGCGCATTCACATCAAAATCAACTATATCATCAAGCCACCCACGAGCTACAGCGGTTTTTACGCTGATGCCGCTCCAATGGGAACCTATTATCTATATTATTCAGCTCTGTATCTGGCTGAAACTCAATAAATCTTGTAAATATCGTGACAATTTGCGCTCACGTCAAATTGCCGTCAGGGTCAAAACGCCCGTTCCCAACACCAACCACAACACCAGCGTTCACAACCGTGTCTACGGCTTCGTTATACCAAGCGCCAGGGTCACAGTCCGTAAAATTGTTGGTAGTGGAGTGAACCGCTTCAAGGCTTTCAGTCGTTAATAAACGATAAACAATCTACATCATCTGGGCGCGGGGCAACAAATCCTCCCATCGTCTCGTTACAGCGCGTGTACTGGCTAATAATCGCAATGATAGAGGCGGCTTGTTCGTCTGTTGGACCGCTAATATCAACCTATTTTTTCTTCCATTGAAGAAAATGCGTNAAAAACCGCNAAANCAACTGCAAATCGCCGAGAAACGGTGTTTTTCTTTGACATTATCAGTAACATGCGTTATAATTATTAGCGATATTGTGCGAGCGGGACACACTTATGTCAAATGCGGCTAATAAAGTGATAACTGGTGATTATAATGGTCATATAGTAGTGCTTGCAGGTGACATACTGTATACAACAAGAGACAGGATTGCTATATCTTGTCGAATAAATAAATCAACTGTAGACAGCTATGAGGTCATAACCGATAAACATAGGAAGAGTGCAGCATCTGGTATAGCCCGCGATACTGGTTAAGTGTTGTTTTTAGTACTTCGTAAAGCTGCGGTCAGTAGAATGTCCCAAAAGAAAATTTTAATAGCAGCATCTATAATCGGGCTTATTATTGGTATCTACGCTCTGCGCTTTAGCACAATAATATACTTTGAAGCTTATAACGAAAAAACAAGCATGGTAGATGATATTGGATATGACGTTGATGAAAATGGCATTATTAAAGTCCGTGAAGATTGGCTTCAACCGCGACAAATTATGAAATCAACTGTTCCATATATTGTCTGTGCAGTGATATGGCTTGTAGTATTCGGTGGAATCCTAATTATTGGATTGCTGACGAAATCGCTACCCAAGCAAGAGTACAATACCATTTCCAACAATAACAAATCGTAAAAAATAGTCGTCTCAGTTTCGAGACGACTTTGCTATACACATAGCTCAACGCTCCGCTTATGCGGAACACTCAGCTATATACATTTTGATAGATTATGATATTAGCGAATTTTTCATGTCTTTAGATTGTAATAACGAAAGGATGCCACCAATGGATACGAAGGATAATACCGTCAAAGAAAAAGCGGCAGACAGGCCGATATATAAAATTATATCCATTGCCGTCTCGATTTTTGTTGCTTTAATTGCATTCTGCCAACTCATTATCGCTTTGAACACGCACCTGATGTCCCGGCTTGTGCAACCCATTGTTTACACCGTTTCTTACAAAAACGCACACACGCAGTATCAAATTATGGACGGTGAAAGTTCGCGCACCATTGACGCGCTGGAGCCTACCATCAAAGTTGAAAGCGGCGCTTTGCGGACACTCACCGTCATGGGCTTCGACGGCGACACACTGTATCTCGTTGAAAGTCTTTCCGTTCCGTTATCTTGGTGTCAAAAGCTCATCACCGTCAAGGCGCAGGTTGGTGATAATCCACTCGTCGTCGGGCCAGTTTTCTACGATTATTTATTCTTATACCTGGAGCCTATCGAGGGCGCGCCTACCCTGGATTTGGTGTGCGCGGAAATTGATTTGGACAACAACGTCGTTTTGCAAACATACCGCTGGCAGCGGCATAACATACTGGAGTTGGAATGGAACCCAAACCTCAGCGAAGCCAAGAGGCATATGCTGACGGCATATAAAAAGCTGACTGAAATCCTCGCCAATCCGCAAGCAGCAGAGTAATGGTACCCTATTCTACAGTCATGGCAGACCACCGCGTCACAAGCATCCCCTGCCCGTCGATACCCAATGCGGCGGATACGCAATGCCCTCATCCAGCCGGAAGAAATCGCTTTGCACGCGATAATGAACAACGAAGGCATATGTGTTTTCTTCTGTCTGCTCCCCATGCATGCCCAGCATATTATCCATGATGCGTTCCGCTTGTTCTTCCGGCGGGAGCGCCATTTCCTCCGCCGTCGCCACATAGGTATATGTCGCAGGCGGTGCTTCCTTTTTACTCTCTGGGTCGGTTAGCACAATCCACCTTCGCATCCCAAGCACAGGAGCGCGTGCCCGCTTCCAATGTGAGCCGCGCCTGCGGAAAGCGAACATCACCCTCTGCCTCGATTTCAACTGACAGCGCAAAATCTCCCAACGGAAAAACGATTGTCGTTTTTGATGCAGAAGCATGGTGTGTTGCGGGTGTATTCAATTCGTCCTGTTTTTCTTCCGTATTGCTGGCCGCACAAGAAACACATAACAAGCCTATTATAAACAAAAACACACAGCTCAACTTTTTCCGCATCTATTGTTCCTTTTTTTCTTAATTGCACCTACACATCTCCAGAATCTGTGCATACGCTTCCTCCGCGGCATCCGCACTCGCGCCGTCCGCGATAACATCATACCGCCCTGTATCGAAGCAACCGTGCTTCCGTGCAAGCATCTGCTGTACAGGCGGCGGCAGAACTCCGTTCATCCGCACGGCAAAGCGCTGCTCAATGGTTGCTAAATCCGCCTTCACCAGCACACGCAGCGCACCCTCCGGCAGGAGCGGTACATGCTCCGGCTCGGAAATAACGTAGAGGACATACCCTTCTGTCATGGCGTTTTGCAAGATGGCGGCAAAGGCCGTTTTTGCATCCGCCTCATTTTTCGCCAACCGTATATAATCCTTCCCCGTGTAAACCTCCGCGTTCAATGGTGTTTTCAGCTTATCTGCCAGGGTCGATTTTCCTGTACAGCTCTCCCCAATGATTCCGATTACCATATCCATCACCCCTTCTCCTCAGTGTAGCACCGAACACAACCATGCGCAACAAACATCCGTAATATCTATATAGATTTTTCCCTACATTGATAGTATAATCATGTTATGGAAAGCAGATTATTCGGAAAGAAGGGCGCCCCATGGCAGAAATCCAAATAAAAGCCGTCGTCACCCCGGTGCTGAACTATGCGTTGCAACAAAACCGCATCCCCGTGCTTCGGGAGCTGCTAATCGATAACCAGAGCAAATCGGACATAGAGAACGCCGTCGTCAAATTGCAATGTGAACCTGCGTTTATAGACCCGGCAGATATGACGGTTGCCCTCATCCCCGCCGGTGCGACCTATGCGGTAAACAGCCTTCAGCCGCAGATTAACACCGTTTTTCTGGCCGCGCTGACGGAACGGATGACGGGGTTCCTAACGATTACCTTGGAGAGCGCACAGGCGGAAACGCTGGCGGTATACACTTGTGACATGACCGCCCTCGCTTTTGATGAATGGCACGGTACCAATATATACCCTGAGCTCCTCGCTGCATTTGTCACACCAAACCATCCGGAAGTCACAAAAATCATTGCCCGTGCGGCACAGCTCCTGGGACAATGGAGCGGGCAGCCGTCCTTGGATGCGTATCAAACACAGGACGCGAACCGCGTGCTCATGCAAGCAGCAGCGGTGTATGGCGCATTGCAAGAATTGAATATCGTCTACGCTGTGCCGCCCGCCAGTTTTGAGCGTATCGGCCAGCGTGTGCGGCTTTGCGATGCGGTCATCCAGCAAAAACTGGGTACCTGCCTTGACCTGACTCTGCTGTACGCCGCTTGCCTTGAGGCCATCGGGCTGCGCCCGCTTCTCCTGCTCCAGCCGGGGCATATCTTTGCAGGGGTATGGCTGGAGGATATGAGCTTTGCGGAATCGGTGGAAAACGATTTCTCTCTTATAACAAAGCGCATTGCCGATGGGGTGAGCGAAATCGCCGTGGTGGAATGCACTGCTTTTGTTTCTGGAAAAAATGTCGGCTTTGACGAGGCAAAAGAGCTCGCCATCCGCAACCTGAATGGTACGGAACCCTTGACATATATCATTGATGTATCCCGCGCACGGTTGAGCGGTATCCGCCCATTGCCTTTGCGTGTCCAAAACGAAAGCGGTTGGACAATCGAGGTGACGAAGCGAAAAGAAAATGAACTGACACAGGTACCGGGTACACTCGCCGAAGCCATCCCCGTCGGGGAAAGCATCGGCGAAAAAACATGGAGTAAATTGGCGCAATGGGAGCGGAAACTGCTGGATTTAAGCTTGCGGAATACACTTATCAACCTGCGCTGGACGCAAAATGTTATCCCCATCCTGTCGGAATCGCTGTCCGATTTGGAAGATGCGTTGGCGGACGGGGCGGAATACGGCATCGGCCCGCGCCCGGCGGAATGGGTGCTCCGCGAAGAAGAGCGCCACAGCATGGAGCAGATGGCCGACCTCGGTATATATAAGGAACTGATACAATCGGAATTCAAAAGCAAGCGCCTGCGCTCGTTACTAAGCGAAGGCGAGCTTTCCCGCGCGATTGTGAATGTCTACCGTTCTTCTAAGACTTCTCTGGAGGAAAACGGTGCAAACACGCTTTATCTTGCACTCGGCTTCCTGCGATGGTTCGAAACCTCCGCCAGTCAGAAAGCACGCTATGCGCCGCTGGTGCTTTTACCGGTGGAAATCGTACGAAAATCAGCCTTGAAAGGTTATGTTATCCGCCTCCGTGATGAGGAGCCGCAGATGAATATCACCTTATTGCAAATGATGGCGCAGGATTTCGGTATCCAAATCCAAGGACTCGACCCGCTGCCGCTGGATGAGCGCGGTATAGATATTCGCATGGTGTTCACCGTCATCCGAAAGGCCGTGATGGACCAGCCGCGCTGGGATGTGATTTCCACGGCTTTTCTGGGTATATTTTCCTTTTCACAATTCGTTATGTGGAACGATATGCGCAACCGCGCGGATGCACTCCAACAGAATAAAATCGTCCGCAGCCTCATGGACGGAACACTGGCCTGGGACGCAGAGGCGATGGAGCCTGGGGAACGAGTGCCCGAGGATGATACGCTCCTGCCTATCCCGGCTGACGCATCGCAGTTGTATGCCATCCGAGAAGCATCAGCGGGTAAAAGCTTTGTGCTGCATGGTCCGCCTGGCACGGGGAAATCGCAGACCATCACCGCCATCATTGCAAACGCGCTGGCAAAGGGTAAGTCCGTCCTGTTTGTCGCGGAAAAAATGGCCGCTCTCTCTGTCGTACAAAACCGGTTGAAAAACATTGGCGTCGGGCCTTTCTGTCTGGAACTGCACTCCAACAAATCCAACAAGCGCGAAGTATTGAACCAACTCTCTGAGGCAGTGCAGACGGCGCGGCAGGAACCGCCCGCCGCATGGCAGAACCGTGCGGAACAAACCGCAATCCTCCGCCGGGAACTGGATGTTTACGCGCAAGCGCTCCACGCGGCGCAGCCGTCCGGTTTATCTTTGTTTGAGCTAATTGCCGCATATACAAAAGTCGCGGACTGCCCGGAAGCCATCGATTTTTCCCGCACATTTGCCGACAGCATGGATGCGGATTTGTTACAACAACAGCAACGCATGACAGACAGGCTCATCGCCGCCGCACGGTTGGTGGGCCACCCGCACGGACATCCGTTGCGGCATGTGAACCGCTCGTCGTATACGCAATCGCTCCGTGGGGAGCTTCCGGCGCTTTTGTCTGACTATACCGACGCATTGCGCCCATTGGCGGATACGGGCGGTAGCCTTGCGCAAGCACTCGCCCGCCGCGTGCCGGTTCTTTTTTTCGACTTTCAAACGCTGGACGAAATCGCACGGGAATTACAATTTTGGATGCCGCTGCCCCGCGCATGGGGACGTGACGCGGATTTCGCGCGGACGTCGCTTGATATTCAGAAGATGGCAATGCACTTCTCCACGGCACAGTCGATTCATGACGAGCTTGCCGCGCAATGGGATGAAGGCTTTTTCAATCTGGATGCAACGCTATTGAAAAATGAATGGGCGGCATCAGAAGTAAAATGGTTTTTACCCAAGGCATTGTCACAAAGCGCTTTGCTGAAGCAACTCAAACCATTCTGGAAGATGCCCGAGCAAAAAATCCCTAAGGAATCCCTCGCAAAGCTCTTCGCCACACTTGCGGATTACCGGCAGAACCTTGATGCAGGCAATGCACTTCTCGGCCATTTCGGTACCGATTTGGATAATTTATACGACGGTGCGCGCACAGATTGGGCGAGCATTCACGTCCTCGCCGGAAACGCGAAGAAGAGTGCTGAGACACTCGCCGACCTGGCAGGAAACGATACACTCCGTACCGACGCAGCCGGTGTGCGGGAATATTTTACCACCATTAACGAATACGCTGCCGCATTTGCTAAAATGCACGCCGCAAAGGACGCACTCAACACCCTTCTGGAGCTTGCGGAGGACAACACGCCGTCCGGCGGCTGGGTGCAGTCACAGCTTGCCATGTGCGAAAACATACGCACACACGCGGATGAATTGAAAGAATGGATGATTTGGACAGGCACCGCGAAGGAGGCGTTCACGCTTGGCCTGGCGCCGCTTGTGTCCGCGTATGGGGCTGGCCTGGCGCATGATACAGCCGCCGCCGCATATCGCAAAGGGTTATACACGGCGCTTATCCATAAGACAATTGAGGCGAGTCC